>Ga0209722_1000731_pt1 | contig 33510 bp, 26 predicted proteins | sample BioC12SIPDNA_2_FD_185745 | JGI IMG/M metagenome (GOLD analysis project Ga0209722, IMG submission 185745) | Anaerobic biogas reactor microbial communites from Washington, USA - Biogas_R1_A C12 SIP DNA (SPAdes) (version 2) | ecosystem: Engineered > Bioreactor > Anaerobic > Unclassified | place... | reverse complement strand
GGTGACCGATCCGGGCCATCGGCACCGGTCGCACTGCGTGGGCTTCTGTCCGGGCGATCGGATCACGGCGGAGGACACGCCGGAGTACAGCGCGGGCGTTCGCAAGGCGATCGAAAAGCGTCACGCGGCTGGTTCGACCACGAGTTGCACGCTCGATCTGGCGTGGGACGCCCAGATGCTCGCCCGGCTGTACGATCCGGGCAAGGCGATGGAATTGCTCAAGACGTTCTTTGCCAATCACGCGCTGGGCAATCTGCTGGTATGCCTCTGCCAGTGGCGGGAAGACGGCGGACTGCGGTGGTTCGGCGAGAAGAAGATCTACCAGATCGAGGCGGGGCTCGGGGCGATGGCGGCGATCACGGAGATGCTGCTGCAGGATCGGCGGGATCTGATCCGGCTGCTGCCGGCGTTGCCTTCGGCATGGCCGGAAGGGCAGGTGAGCGGGCTGCGGACGCGGAATGGCTTTGAGGTGGACCTGACCTGGCGGGAAGGCAGGCTGGTGGAGGCGCGGCTGCGATGTGCTCGCGGCGGAATCTGCCGCGTCAAGTGTTTCACCGGCCAGCGGCTGCAAGTGCTCGGTCTCGAAGGTCGGATCAAGACGACGCATAAGGATGACGAGGTCCGCTTTGGGGCGGAAGCGGGACGAGAATACCTCGTCAAGCCGATGTAGGGCGCGTTGTCCCGACGCACCACAACAGCCAACGAAGGTTCACGTCAAGATCGCGACGCTGTCGCGTTCGACGATGTGGCCGTGGAGGATCGCGGGAGGAAGCTGTTGGTGCGGCTGGGCCATTTTGGCCAGCAGCATCTGGGCGGCTTTGGCGCCCATCGCGGTGCGGATCATCAAGGTGGCGCGATAGAGGCGCGAGTTGCTCCAATTCCTGAAGAAACACTTGCCGTTGCCGGTGGATCGGGAAGAATGTCTCCTGCGAATGAGCGCGATTCGAGGAGACGGATGGTGATGGCAGGCGAAGGCGTTCGAGAACTGGCGAGGCGGGTGGCGGAGATCGCGGCGGGTGAGGCCAACGCACAGCGGCGACGGCTGTGGCGGGCGCATAACAGCCTGCGAAAGGTCGAGCGGGCGCCGGTGATGTGCCGGCCGTGCGGAGCATGGGTCGAACTGGTGCCCGAAGAGAGCCTGCAGGCGGTCGATCCGCTGGAGCGGCACGTCGAGCGACAACTGCGGATGCGGCTTTTGAAGCACTGGGTGGGCGACGACGAGGTGTTCGAGCCGTGGGTGGAGGTCGAAGCGGTGCATGCCGGGCCGGACCGGCCGACGATGTGGGGAGTGAATATCGAGACCAAGCGAACGGGCGACCGGCACGGTGCGTTTGAGTTCAAGCCGGAGATCCGGGATGAGGCGGACATCGAGAAGCTCCGCGTGCCGCGGTGGCAGATTGACGAGGCGGCGACGCGGGAGCGCCGGGACCGGGCGGAAGAGCTGCTGGAGGGGACGTTGGGGGTTCGGGTGGTTTACGGGCGGCTTTCGGGGGCTCCGCTGGCGTACTGGGGAGCGTATCTTCGCGGGCTCGAGCAGATGATGTACGACTGTATCGATCGGCCGGAGTGGTTCGGGCGGTTCATGAGGTTCATTGGGGAGGCCCACGTTGAGCATCTGGAGGGTCTGGAGGCGGATGGACATCTGACCGCCAATGCGGTGGGTGGACTGAATAAGGCGCCCCTGGTTTGCGAGGACCTGCCGGAGAGCGGCGGTGACGGCGGGAGTATGGGGCTGAAGGACCTTTGGTGCGAAGCGGATTCTCAGGAGTTCTGCCTGGTCTCGCCGGGGCAGTGGGAGGAGTTTCTGCTGGAATACCAGTTGCCGATCTTCGCGAGGCACGGGTTGGTGGCCTACGGGTGTTGCGAGTCGCTGGTGGGCAAACTGGAGATTCTGCGGCGGCGGCTGCCGAATCTGCGGCGGGTGACGGTCTCGCCGTGGTCGGATCTGGCCTACTCAGCCCAGCAGTGCGGGCGGGAGGTGGTGATGCAGATCCGCCCCTCGCCGACCGAGGTGTTGATGACGTTCGACGAGGAGCAGATGCGCAAGGACCTGGAGGGCAAGGCGAACGTCGCCGGCGATACGATCTACGATTTCTGTCTGCAGGACATCGAGACGGTGGGCGGCAATCCGGAAAAACTACGGACTTGGACCCGGATCGCCCGGGAGGTCGGGGAGAGCCGGAACCGGCGGTAGGCCGCCCCGGGTGAGCCGCTACGGGGGGCGGGGAAAAGAAGCGAAAGAACCATATTGACATGAATTCGGGGATCGGTTATGCTGAATGCAACAAAGTGCAACATTTCCTGCAACCTTTGGGCCAAGTGGCTATGGCGAATGTCCGGAGCAAGAAGACTTCGATCTACACGCTCAGCGAAGAGTTGGGGCTCTCGCCGGCGACGGTTTCGCGGGCGCTGAACAACCATCCGGCGGTCAGCGCCACGGTCCGGGCCAAGGTGCAGCAGGTCGCCGACCGGTACAAGTACAAGCCACGATTTGTAAGTAATAAAGTCACTAATATTTGCGTGCTGATTCAGCAGTATGACGAGCATCCGCTGGATTTCGGGGCGTTCCTGTCGCAGACGCTGGAGGGGATTGCCCAGTACTGCCGGCACGAGGACGTGGAGATGAGTCTCTACAGTTCGGGGATTCACGAGCTGAACGAGTGCGACCTGGTGCGGGAGTTGCGGCGGCGGAACGCGGATGGGGCGGTGGTGCTGCGGGCCAGCAACCAGAGCGAGTACCTCGTTCAGTTCGACGGGCAGCGGTTTCCGTATTTCTGCCTGTTCAACAACGATGACCGGCCGTCGGAGCGGGTGCTGTTGATCGACGACGAGCAGTTGGCGTATCGGGCGGTCGAGCATCTGATCGGGCTGGGGCATCGGCGGATCGGGATCATGGTCAGCACGGCCGACCGGCACACCGGGCGAAGCCGCTGGGAGGGTTACCGGCGTGCGTTGCGCGAGCACGGGATCGAGGAGGATGACCGGCTGGCTGCGACGGCCGACGCGACTCGCCATCGGGGTGACCTGGTGTTCGGGGCCAGCGCGATTGAAGAGCTGCTCGCCCGGTTTCCCGACATGACGGCGGCATTCGCCACGAGCGAGTACATCGCCCGCGGGGCGTTGGCGTGGCTGTACGATCACGGTGTGGCGGTGCCGGATCGGATATCGCTGGTGGGTTTCGACGATTTTCCGGAGACGGCGTACACGTGTCCGCCGTTGACCACGGTGCGGATTCCGTACCTGGAGTTCGGCTATGAGGCGGCGCGGCAGGTCCACCGGCTTTGCCGCGGGCTGGAGGTGCTGCTGACCGATGAGACGCGGGACAAGCTGCGGTGCGACCTGGTGACGCGTAAGAGCACGGGAGGGGTGGGGAATTGTTGATGGCTGATTGTTGATTGTTGATTTGGGATGGATGCGGATATGAATCGCCACACGGCCTCTTCGACCAATTCGAAATTCGAAATTCGAGATTCGAAATCGTTCACGTTGATCGAGTTGCTGGTGGTGGTGGCGATCATTGCCGTGTTGGTGGCGATGCTGTTGCCGGCGCTGCAGCAGGCCCGCGAGGAGGCCCGGCGGACGCAGTGCCAAGCCAACTGGCACCAGATCGGGCTGTTGGCGGCGAGTTATCAGGCTGACCATCAGGACCGGATGCCGTATCTCCGGACGGATGGTTTCTACCCTTACGGTCTCTATGACTTTAACTACAATCGGGATGCGGGGTTCGGGTGTTTCCGCGGGTACGTACCGGCGGAGTGGGTTGACTTCAAACCGGACTACGATCCTCAGAACGCGATGGGGCGTGGGATATTCAGCGACCCGGCGGGGATACCGGGCGTGGGGCCCGGCAACTTCCTGAACGTGATGTACATTCTGGTCTTTACATGTTCCGACAGCGCGCCGCCATGGGGACCGACGACGTACACGTCGACGTGGCCCAACCCGACGGCGAACTACCAGGACAATCCCTCCGGCACGGCGATGGGCGTGTGCGACGTGTTCATGGCGGGCGGCAATCCGTATGCGTCGCTGCCGTATGTCCCCAGCGGGCACGGCGGCGAAGGGGTGAACATTCTGCGGCTTGACGGCCACGTGATCTGGCGACCATACGCGGATTTCGAGTGGGTGGGCGCCAGCACCAACGAGCCGTGGATCGGGTATAAAAGGGCGTTTAACGACTGATCGAGAGGGTCATGCAGCGCAGGACGCGAAGAGTCTCGGGCTTCACGCTGATCGAACTGCTGGTGGTGGTGGCGATCATCGCGGTGCTGGTGGCGATTCTGCTTCCGGCGCTGCAGTCGGCCAGGGAGCAGGCGCGGGTCACTTCGTGCGGCACGCAGCTTCGGCAGATCGGGACGGCGTGCACGATGTACGCGGGTGACGAGCGGGACTGGTATCCGCCGTCTTATGACGCGGTTGGGAACGCGTGGGCGCGGATGCAGCACATCTACGGCGGGTATCCGCAGGGGTTCGGGCTGCTGACGCCCGGTTACGTGCCGGACCACCATCTGTTTTTCTGCGAGCCGTACAGCAACATGGCTTTTCCGACGTCGTCGAGCGCGTGGAATTCCGGATACGGCTTTGCGGGTTACCTGTACATCGGCAATCCGCGGAAAGGGGTGGGTCCGGATTCGACTCCGGCGGAGTTTACCACCGATCCGTGGCCGACGTATTCGATGCTGGGCAATGGGATCATCACGCGCGGGCCGGACCGGTTCACCGACGTCAGCAAGATAGCGGCCACACCTTCGCAGGCGGCGTACGCATTCGACATCGTCAGCGACGTCGGCGCGTCATGGACCAACCAGTGCAACGCCCACCCGGCGGGCCAGCCGCCGTCGCGCGGCGGCAACGTGCTTCACGCCGACGGCCACGTGACGTGGTATCAATTCCCACAACACTGGAGTCCGGGCTACGACGGTATGGGCCTGTACATTCCCTACCGGGGTTTTTAGGGGTCTTTGCCACATGACGATCCGGATCGGAGTCTCCCTGTTTACGGTGCTGTGTCTGTGCGCTCCGGCAACGGTCGAGGCCCGACCGCGGGCGGCAGAGTATGACGTTTTCGTCGAAGCGGAAGCCGCTGTGGAGCTGCGCGGGCCGATCGTGCAGTCGGGTGGACGCGCCGCGGCGTGTTCGAGCGAGGCGATGATCAATCTGTACAACCCGTCGGACCCGCCGGCGGGCGGTTACATGGCCCGGTATGCAGTCGAAGTCCCCAGGCGAGGGGCGTACTACGTGGTGGTTTGGGCGCAGGGGCTGGATACCTCGTGCACCTCGCCCTTCAGCGTGGAGGCGGCCGGGCAAAAGGTGGCGTTCACGGTGGAGCGGGCGGGCCTTCCGGAGTATTACTTCCGGTACGGCGAGAGCGTGGTTCCGCACGTGGGCGGGCCGGTGCGGCTTGAGAAGGGGCCGTGCGAGGTCGTGCTGCGAGTCGGTGGGCGGCGGCCTCACGAGGACCACGCCTACAACCTGATCGCCGACGCACTGGCGTTGGTGCGACGCGATCCGCGGCGGGTGGCGGCGGGCGGGCCGGCGAAACTGTCGGTCAAATCGGGCGACGAGCTTGGCCCGTTCGATCCGATCACCGACTTTTCTCAGGGCGGGATCGGCGACGTGGTCAATCCGGAGTTCTGGTCGTCGATGTCGCCGCTGTTGCGGAAGCTCGGGATCGAACGGATTCGAATCGACCACGTGTTCGACTATTACGACGCGGTGAAGCGGGACGAGGCGGGCAGGATTTCGTACGACTGGAGCCGGCTGGACCGGGTGATCGAGCAGATCGGCGCGGTCGGCGCCGAACCGTTTGTCTGCCTGAGCTACATGCCGCCGGCGCTCAGCGTTGACGGCACGCCGTACGCTCCGCCAAGGGACTATGGGCAGTGGCAGGCGGTGTGCCGCGAGTTGGCCCGGCATCTGGCGGAGGACCGTAAGCTCGCGGGACTCCACTATGAGGTCTGGAACGAGCCGGACGGCGGCGGGTTTCTGACGGCGGATGCGGAGACGTACGCCAAACTCTATCGGACGGCGGTGGAAGGGGTGCTGGAGGCGGATCCGACGGCGAAGGTGGGCGGTCCGGCCAGCGCGGTTGGGGCGTGGATCGTGCAGTTTCTCCAGCGGGTCAAGGAGAGCGGGGCGAAGATCGACTTTGTTACGTGGCACTGGTACAACTGCGGCTACGACGTGGCGGACTACGCCTCGCAGATCGCGACGGTCCGCCGGACGCTTGCGGAGCTGGGCTTCGGCGACGAGATCGAGCTGGCCTACAGCGAGTGGAATCTCAACGGCCGCATCAGCCCGGAGAACGACAGCTTCTACAACGCGGGCAGCGCAGCGGCGACGCTGGGAGTGCTGCACCAGCAGGGGCTCTCACACTCGTACTTCTTCATGCCGAAGGACCCATCGGCGGAGCGGGAGTTGACCGGGTGGTTCGGGGCGATCACGCACACCAACAAGCCCAAGCCGGTGTACAACCTGCTCGAGGCGTACGCGCGGTTGGCGGGCGATCAGGCGGCGGTGACGACGTCGGACGATCGGGTCGGCGGGCTGGCGGCGCGGGACGGTGAGACGCTGCGGGTGCTGGTGTGGCAGTTCAGCCGAAGCGATGCGTTGGCGGCGGCGCGGCGGGTGATGGTGGAGGTCGATCTTGAGGGGACGCCGCTGGCCGGGCGAAGCCTGCGTGAGCGGTCGTGGCTGATCGACAGCCGGCACAGCAACCTGACGGCGAATCCGGAGCGGCCGGGACTCGAGGAACTGGCTGATCGGCGGGTCGAGGGCGGCCAGGAAGTGAAGTTGAGTTTCGAGTTGGAAAACGGCGGCGTGCGGCTGATCGAGTTGACGGTAGACGAGTAAGCAGTGGTTCGGGCGGTTCCCGACGGTCCGCCCGCGACGTTACACCAAGCGAAAGGACAAATCCATGCGAGCGACGGGTTTGGCGGCGGTGTTGGTATCGACGGTTTTTGGTGCGTGGAGTGCGGCGATGGTGATTGAGACGCAGGTTCCGGCGAATCTGTTCGCGGCGGGCGAGCCGGTGACGCTCGGGGCCAAGGAAGTCAAAGGGCAGGCGACGTACGCCGTCACGGACTTTTTCGGCAAGACGGTCGCCGAGGGTGCAGCGGCGGTGAGCGACGGGCAGACGACGATCGAGTTGGGCGAGCTGTCGCCGGGCTGGTACCGCCTTGTGTGCCGCGACGAGGCGGCGGAGCAGATGGTGACGCTGGGCGTGTTGATGGCGCGGATCGGCGAATCGATGCCGCGGGAGGGCCGGGTGGCGGCGGACACGATCGGAGCGGGCGGAGGGTTGGTCGAGGCGCTTGGGCGGGCGAACATTCCGTGGGTGCGCGAGCGGCTCTGGTGGAGCGCGGTGCAGTGGAGTCAGGGGCCGATCGACTGGAAGGAGTATCCGCAGGCGGCGGAAAAGCTGGCGTCGGCGGGCGTCAACATTTCCCAGGTCTGGCACGATTCGCCGCCGTGGACAACGCCGGCCAACCCGCAGGAGCTGATTCCGGACGATTTGCGAGATTTGTACACGTTCTCGAAGACGGCGGCTGCGAAATTCGCGGGATTGTACAAGGCGTGGGAGACGGGCAACGAGTGGGATGCGGCGATGGGCCATGCGCCGGACAAGTACGCGGCGTACGAGAAGGCGGCGTACCTGGGCCTGAAGGCGGGCGATCCGAACGCGATCGTGACCAACGGTTCGATCTGCTGGGGGGCGACGCCGTTCCTGCGGGTGCTGCTGGAGTCGGGACTGGGCGAGTACAGCGAGGTGTTCAACTGGCACTTTTACGGCAAGCCGGAGCAGTATGCGTGGAACGTGGATGCATACACCGAGATGATGGCTGAGTACGGGGCGGCGGAGCGGCCGAACTGGATCAGCGAGGGCGGAGCGCCGTTCGAGGCGACGGAGGGCGAGGACCCGCACATGAGCGATGCGAACCAGCGGCGGCGCTGCCCGCTGACGGCCAAGAACGTGACGATGGCGCTGGCGGCGGGGGTGGACCGGTACTTCTTCTTCTGCATGCCGCACTACCTGGAGCGCGGTTTGGAGTTCGGGCTGCTGCGGGCGGATCACTCGCCGTATCCGGTGATGATGAGCTACGCGGCGGCGGCGAACCTGCTGGGGCAGAGCACGTATCTGGGCCGGTACGCGGGCGATGACGCCGCGGTCGAGGCCCGCGCGTTTTCGACGCCGGCGGGCGTGGTGCTGGCGGCGTGGTCGGATGAGGCGCGGTCGCTTTCGGTCCCGACGGATAAAAGCAGCGTTCGGCGGGCGAACCTGTTCGGTGCGATGGACGAACTGCCGGCGGCCGACGGGCGGGTGACGGTCGAGTTGGGACCGGACCCGATCTACCTGGTCGACCTGGGCGAGAAGATCAAACCGGAGCTGTCGGGCAAGGTGCGTCCGGCGGGCAAGCTTCCCAGGAACGATCCGTCGAAGGTGGTGCTGATGGGCTACTGCGATCTGCCGCTGCTGCCGGAGCGGTCGTGCTACGACGCGCAGGCGGCGGCCGATCCGCAAGCAGTGGCCTACACGCTGGAAGTGTACAACTTCAACGAAGAGAAGCCGGCGGAAGGGCACGTTGAGGTGTCGGTTCCAGCCGGCTGGCAGGTGGCGCCGGAGCGGGCGGACGTTCGCCTCGATCCGATGGGTCGCGAGGTGCTGACCTTCACGATCGCGCCGAAGCAGCCGCGGACGGTGGCGGATTTGACGGGCAAGATCGTCGTGCGAGGCGAGTTTGACGGCCGAGAGACTTCACCGGCGGTGAGCCTGCTCGGGTTTGGCGAGACGGCGCTCGTGCCGACGCAGCGGCAGGCGGTGGACTGGGCGAAGGCCGAGAACTGGCGGCCGGACGACGTGCGGTACGACGACGGCGCCCGCAACGCTCCGGCGAAAGTCGCGGCGGCCGGCGAGTCGGGCTTCCGTTACGAGTCGGAGCCGAAGCGGGAAGACGCCGGAGCGATCGACTATTTCTCCTACGCGGTGACGCGGTTCGATCCGCCGCTCGACCTGTCGGAGTGGGACGGTGTCTCGCTTCAGATCACGCCGATCAAAGGCGCGGGAATGGTGCGGCTGATGTTCCGTGAACCCAACGGCTGCTACTACTACCGCACGATCTCGCTGGCTGGCGATCAGCCGCAGCGGGTGACCGCGGTGTTCGAGCACATGCCGTGGGCGCTGTGGTTCACCGGCGACCCGAACCACCGGCTTGACCTGGACCGGATCGCCGGGATCAAGATCGGACGCGAGGGCGACGATCTGGCGTTCGAGGTGACCGGGTTCGAGCTGATCAAGCTGCCGCGCTGACGGCGGCGGTCAGGCGACGGACTTGTCGATGGCGATGCTGCCGCGGACTTCCTCGAGAAGCTGGGCTTTGCGATCGATCCGCCAGACCAGCAGGACGATGGGCAACCGCCTGTTGTCCTTGAAGGTGATGACGATCCGTCCGAAACCCAGGAGGCGTTCGAGGAAGTCACCGGTGTTGACGCGGGTGTTGTAGTCCTCGCGGCTGACCTGCTCGCCGCTTTCGGTGGGCCCTTCCTGGACGTTCATGTAGTTGGGCGTGAGGGCCACGTAGTAGAACAGGCCCTTGATCCATGAGACGGCGATGGTGACCAGCCCGATGATCGCGACCAACAGGTACGCGGTGGCGCTGAGCGAGATCGCCAGGTGGCCGAAGAGCCGCAGCGTCGAGGCGACCGAGCCGACCAGGTGAAGCCAGAGCAGCCCGAAGGCGACCACGAGCATGCCGATCAGCAGGATGCGCAGGTTGATCTCGTACTCCTCGACCAGGAAGTTGACCAGCACGACCAGGAACCAGACGCCGCCGATCATCTCCGGCGTGATCCGCTCCGGCAGCCAGCCGCGATTGTGCAGGACCATCATGCCCGCGGCCAGCAGCGAGGCGAGGATGGTCGGAGTGTAGAGAACCTTCGGCGTCCAGTCGAAGACGACCAGCCACTCGTTGATATCCGGATCGTCGCGGATCTGGCGTTCGGTCCGCATCCGCGTCCGCACCGTGTTCCGCAACACCAGCACCGCCACCACCACGCCCACGACCAGGGCCAGGGCGATGTAGAGGGCGATCATCTCGTTGGAGGTCCAATCGACAGCGAGCATGGCGATCTCCTTAAGAGCGGGAACAACAACCGCGGCGCGCCCAGGAAAGTATACCCCTGACCGCGGTGTCCCACAACCCCAGGGTCTGCGGCTCGCATTGCGCGATCCGGCGGTCGGCTGCTAGACGAACCAGTAGGAGTAGAGCCGGGCGCAGCGGGCATGGATCTTGAGGCGGACCTTCTTGCCCGGGCGGAGGCGGCGGTACTCGTCGCCGTCGAGGACGCCGGCTTCGGTGGCGGTTCCGTGGGTGTGAAGCGGGCCGGCCTGCGACGAGGCGGATTGCGGCCAGCGGACGGCTGCATCGAGCTGGTCGCCGACGATCGGGTCCGAGAGCTCGCAGCCGAGGTACGGCGTGCCGTCCGGCTGGCAGAGGCTGATCCGCACCTCGCCGCCGCGGGCGTCGGTATTCAGGTGGAGAGCCCCTTCGGGCCAGTCGAAGACCCTGGTCAGCAGGCAGCCGCCGCGGTCGTCGGCGTCGAGCGAGACGAAGCCGTCGCGGCGGAGCGTGGCCAGGCCCACCGAGCCGATGCCCGGCAGCTCGCCGCGGTCGACGCGGGCGGTCAGGTTCTCCCAGTACTGCGGATCGCGGGTGCCGGCGTGCGTGGTGCAGTTGCCGCTGTAGTAGAACCAGAGCCGACTGTCCTTGACGATGGGCAGGCAGGGATACCAGGCCATCGCCCAATCGAACTGGCCGGGTTCGCCGCGGTCGATGAACGGTTGGCGGCCGCCGAGGCGCTGCCAGTCGATAAGGTCGCGGCTGGCCACAAGCTGCAGGTGGCCGGGTCCGGGTTGGTTGTTCTTCCCGATCCGGCCGAACTCGTACGACGGATCGAAGATCAGCAGCAGGCCGATGTAGAGTTCCTCGTAGGGCACGATCAGCATGGTATAGAACTCGCAGCGGCGGTCTTCGCGGCAGTCGTGGATCAGCGATCCGTCGGCCACGGCCGCTTCGATCCGCTGGTGGGCCATCGTGTCGTCCTGCTCGTCGGGAGTCAGGATGCGGATGGGGTTTCGCCACTGGCGCAGGTCGTCAGCCTCGACGAGGGCCTGGACGCGCCGGGTCGGCTGAAGGGGGCCCGATCCGTCGAATCGGCCGACCGGCTGACACCATCGGGCGACGCCCAGGTATCGCGGGAGGTTTTGCGGTTTCGGGTAGCCCGGCGGATCATCCGGGCCGCAAAACGGCCTGGTGGATTTGACCGGGATGAACGTGTCGCCCGCTCCGAGTACCTTGCACGGCCCGCGATCGGTCCATTTGACGCCATCGGCGGAGCTCTGGACGATCAGACCCTTATCGCCCGCGTAGGCGATGGTCTGGTAGCGGTGATCCGGCCCGAGCGGCGAGAAGTCGTCATCGCCCGCGACGATATAGAACACCTTGCCGTCGACGAGGTTGTTGTCCTTCGAACCGTCGCATTCGACCAGGCCTAATGGAGGCTTTTCCCAGCGAACGCCGTCCGAGGACACGGCGTAGCAGGACCTGACCTCGCCGGTGAAGTACCACATCTTGAACAGGCGGTCGGCCGGGTCGTAGATCGTGCTGCAGTTGACCGAGACGTTGCGTCTTTCCCATGGCTTGTCCGGCCGGATCACCGGGTTGGCCGGGTGCTTGTCGGCGGCGTGCATCCGGCGGGTCAGGCCGGACATTTGAGCTACGTGGAAGTCGTCCACAAACAGTCGGCGCGGCGATCGGGCGTTCATGGGGGCTCCTTCTATTTCTTCTGGGCGTTGATGTCGATCCCCAGCGGGGCCTTCGGCTGGGGCATTTCGCGGAAGGCCCGGTCGAGCCTGTGGTCGTTGTAGAAGAAGTCGATCGGCACGATGGTCAGCTTGGCGTCCATGATGCCCCACTGGCTGATCCAGTGGCCGCGGGCGTAGGTGACGTAGGCGTAGCCGTCGATGAAGCCGATCGAGGGGTTCATGTAGGCGTAGCGGTGGTCGTCCTCGAGGTCCTTGATGTTCTCCCAGGTTCGGCCGCCGTCGCGCGAGATCGCGACGGTCAGCGGGCAGCGCAGGCCGTAGTGGCGGCGATGCCAGTGCGGCTTGTAGTCGTAGTTCCAGCAGGCCAGGAGGTCTCGCGTGTTCGGGACCCTCGCCAGATGAGCGCCGGCTTCGGGGCAGACCAACGCCGACGGCTCAACTGCCGACCATGTCTCGCCGCCGTCGTCCGAGAACGACTGGTACTGTGAGCCCAACTGGGTGCGCATCAGCATCAGGCATCGCCCGTCGGCGATCTCGGCGATCACCGGTTCCATCAACCCTCGCTTGGCGGCGCGGAGCTCGCTGCGACTCTCGCGCCAGGTCGCCCCGCCGTCGTCGCTGTAGCAGACGATGGTCGAGTAGTTCTCGTCGGCAGCCCGGCTGCGGGAGGTGTAGGCGATCGGGTAGATTAGCCGGCCGCCGTCGAGCTGGACCAGCCGGCCGTTGCACGGGCAGTTGTAACCCTCGCGCGGCGTGATGCGGGCGGGCTCGCCGAAGGTCTTGCCCTCGTCGGACGAACGGAGCAGGTAGATCTGCATGTTGTCGTAGGCTTCCATGCGGTAGAAGGCGACGGCCAGTTCGCCCGAGCCGAGGCGCAGCCAGCCGCCGGTGCCGCAGTGCATCTTCGCCTCGTTGGGAAAGATGGTGAACGACCGTCCCCACGTCCGCCCGCCGTCTGTCGAGCGCTTGCCCTTGGTGATCTCGGTCGCTTCGTCGGCCCGGCCGGTCTTGTGGCAATAGGGCAGCAGAAGCGAGCCGTCGTTGAGTTTCACGACGTTGTCCGGCGAGGTGCGCGGGCAGTCTCGGCTGCGCGGGCAGACGACGAGGCTGTAGTAGCCGTTCTCGAGGAACTCCAGTTGGGCCATGGCGGCTTTCCTCTGCGTCCGGTCCGTGCTTTCGTGGAGCGAGACCTTTGGCGGATTATAGGCTCAGCGGGCGGATGTGCAAGGCATTTCGATTTCCTATCGGCGGCGGAGGCCCCTTGACCGGTTCCAGCCGCACCGTTACCTTTGTGGCCGGTTCGAACCACCATAGAGGGCCTCCGCGATGAACAGCGACGTTGTCTTGCCTTCCGCCCGTCAGACTCTATGCCTGAGCGGCGAAGACTGGGAATTGTCTTGCGACCCGCAGTGGTCGAGTGACCAGAGCATTGCCGCGAGCGTGCCGGGCGACGTTCACGCCGATCTGGAGCGGGCCGGACGGCTGGCGGATATCCACTACGGCCTGAACAGCCGAGAGGGCCGCGACGTTCCCGCCAAGCCGTGGTGGTATCGCAAGCGGTTCGTCGTGCCGGAGTCGTGGCGTGGCAAGACGATGCGGCTGCGGTTTGACGGGGTGGACTACGCCTGCCGCGTGCGGCTCAACGACGTGGAGCTGGGCCGGCACGAAGGGCAGTTCACGACGTTCGAATTCGACGTGACGCGGATCGCGAAGCCGGGCGATGAGAATGTCCTGGTGATTCAAATCGAGCCGGCGTCGCCGGAGGTGCTCGAGAAGCTGTTCAGCCAGACCGGCTACGGCTGGCCCCACTACCACGCATTCGAAGCGATGGTCCGGCAGTTGCCGTACTGGAAATGCCGGACGGCGACGGGTTGGGATTGGGGCACGCCGGTCTTTACGCTGGGCATCTGGCAGGACGTGAATCTCGTCGCGACGAACGGGGCGACGATCTCGCAAATCACCATCAAGCCCGAGTTGACGGCGCCGTACGACCGGGCGATGCTGCATTTGACAGCCGACGTTCGGACGACCAAGCCGAGGACGGTCGAGCTGATCTGTTCCGCCGAGTGCATCACCGCAGACGGGCCGGTTTCCCGCAGTTCTGTTAAGGTTGAGTGCGGTGAGGACAATACGGTCGTTCGACACAGTCTACGCGTGAGCGCGCCGGCGCTCTGGTGGCCTTGCGGCTACGGCGAGCAGAACCTCTATCGCCTGACCGTGACGGCCAAGGATGCGGACACCGGTGAGCCGCTGGATTCGGCCCAGACGACCTTCGGCATCCGCGATCTGCAGATCCTGGAGAATCCCGGAGCTGAGGATTTCCGCCGCTACTCCGACTACACGACGGGCAAAAGAGAGCTTAAGGATGCATCGTCGGTGTCGTCGCCGCAGCGGTATCTGATCTCGATCAACGGCCGGAAGGTCTTCGCCCAGGGCGGCAACTGGGTGCCCTGCGATCTGCTCTACGGCAGGGCTCACGACTCGGACTACGAGCGGTTGATCCGGTTGGCGGCGGAGGCGAATTTCACGCTGCTGCGGCTTTGGGGAGGCGGATTGATCGAAAAGCCGGTCTTTTACGATCTGTGCGATCGGTACGGGCTGATGGTCTTCCAGGATTTTCCGAACGCCGGCTGTCGACCGCAGGAAACCGATGCAGCACTGGCGTGCGCCGCGGACGAGATGCGCAGCGTTCTGCCGCGGCTTATCAACCATCCGTGCATCGTCCGCTACACGTTCGGCAACGAGTTGTACGTGACGACCGGGAACAGCCGGCAGATGGTGCAGTTCGTGGAACTCTGTCGCCAACTCGATCCGACGCGGCCGTGCTACGGCCCGGACCCGGTCTGCGAGGGCCAGCGTCACGGCCCGCACTGGTACGATCGCGAGAGTCACTATCAGGTCTGCAACACGGGCGAGCCGCTCTCGGTCGGGCCGGACAATCCGATCGAATGGACCGAATACGGGGCGGCGGGCGCCTCATCGGTCGAAACGCTTCGTCGGATCATCCCATCCGACCGGCTGTGGCCGATCCGGTCGGACGATGAGGTCTGGCGATGGCACAAGGCCTTTGACGCCCTGGGCGAGGAGCACTGGCTTGGCCGCGGGCAGTACGTCGCCCTCTTCGGCGAACCGCCCGACCTGAAGACCGAGGTCCGGTGCAGCCAGTTCGTCCAGGCCGAGGCGTTGCGCTACGCCAATCAGGCGATGCGGCGGGCCATTTGGCATCGCAGCGCCTGCGCCATCTGGTCGTACAACGAACCGTGGCCCAACGCGGCCCATGGATGCTTCGTCGAGTACGGCGGCCGGCCCAAGATGGCGTACTACTACGTTCGGCGGTCGTTCGCGCCGATCGACCTCAGCGCCCGGTATGACCAGATCATCTGGCCGGTCGGATCGACGCTCGATCTGGAGTTGTGGGTGTCGAGTCTCGTCTCAGAATCGCTGTCTGACGCCCGTTGGAGCTGTTCGTTTTGCACGCTCGATGGGCGACCGCTCGAAACACAGTCGGACGTTGTATCGGTTAAGCCGGACGCCGCCCAGCGCATCGGATGCGGCCGGTTGTCGCTGTCGTCCGAGCTGGCGGGCCAGGTCGTGCTGTGCTTCCTGAAGCTCTGCGACCGCGACGGACGGGTGCGTTCGCGGCATCTCTATACCTTCGGGATCACCAGCCGCGAGCAGGAGTCGCCGCCGCTGGCCTCGATGCTTCATCCACCCGCTGCAGAGCTTCGAATGGAGCGGGTCGATGTCGCGGCGGTGAGGGTTGTCAATGTCGGCGGCGTTCCGGCCCTGTTCGTCGCCATCGAGGCGGCTGCGGGCGAAACGGGTCTTTCTCCCGATGAGAACTGCTTCTCGCTGTTGCCGGGCGAAGCTCAGATCGTACGCTTCCGCACGATGGAGGCGAATGCGCCGTTTCCTGCCCGCTACACGGTCACCGGCCAAGCGTGGAACAGCTCGGCCGTTTCGTCGGTTGGCGGCTGAGGGTCCTATCGCTTGATCCGCAGATTGGCGCCCGCGCCGGGGCCTCGGGTGATCAGGTCCTCGACGTCCTGACGAGTGCACCAGTTCAGGTCGCCGGGGATCGTGTGCTTCAGGGCGCAGGCGGCGTTGCCGTACTGGAGACACTTGCGGATATCGCCGTCAAAGGCGGCATAGGCGTAGAGAAACGCCCCGGTGAAGGCGTCGCCGCCGCCCACGCGGTCGATGATCTCCATTTCGTAGGTCACGTCGTCGTAGACCTGGCCGTCGGTGCAGGCGATCGCCGTCCAGCGGTTCCGCAAAACGCTCAGATCCTCCCGCATCGTTGCCGCCACGACCTTCAGATCGAACGTCTCTCGCATCCGGGCGGCCGCCTGCCGGGCGTCGCCGTCGATTCCGAAAATCCTTCCCGGATCGCCTTCGCCGAGGACCAGGATATCGCAGAACGCGAGCAACTCGCGGAAGGTCTTGCGGGCCTGCTCGATCGACCAGAGCTTGGCCCGGTAGTTCAGGTCGAAACTGACCGTCACGCGATGGCGCTTGGCGGCGGCCATCGCCTCACGCACCGCCTCAGCCGATGAGGAACTCAACGCGGGCGCCGTGCCGCAGACGTGGAAGAGCCTCGCCCCCGGCAACACCGCGTCCCAATCCACCTCGCCCGGCCCGATGCGGCTCATCGTCGAGTCGGCCCGATCGTAGACGACCGCGCTGGGCCGCGGCATCGCGCCCTGTTCGAGAAAGAACAAGCCGACCCGGCCCTCATCGGTCCAGACGATGTGCGAGGTGTCGATGCCGTGCTCGCGAATTCGGTTTTCGACCATCCGTCCCAGTGGGCTGCGCGGCAACCGGGTGACGTGGGCGGCCTTGAGGCCGAACCGTGAGGCGACCACCGCTGAGTTCATCTCCGCTCCGGTCACCACCACCTCGAACGAGGTTGCCTGCTCGATCTTCTGAAAGCCCGGCGCTCCGAGCCGCAGGAGCATTTCGCCAAACGTCACCAGATCCGCCATCGTCCGCCTCCGCGTTGAGTTATGGAACTTATGATTTTACGTTCCCGTCCGGCGGACGGCCAGCGAAAACGGCCCCGATGGCGCCGGCTGGAGCTTTTGCTTGATCGGTCCGGGGACCGGATCGTAGAATGGCGGCGGGCAAGTGTTTTCGAATACGGGAGCGTACGATGGTCAAGATTCTGGTCGCCGACAAGCTCGATTCCAGCGTGGTCCAGGAGGCCAAGGCCCGCGAGAACGTGGAACTGGATGTCAAGACGGGCCTTTCGGAAGAGCAGCTTGCGGAGATTGTCGGCGGTTATGACGGCATGATTATCCGGTCGGGCGTGAAGGTCACAGCGAAGGTGCTGGCGAATCCCGGTCGGCTGCGGGCGGTGGCGCGGGCCGGAGTCGGCGTGGACAACGTCGATCTTGACGCGGCCACCCGCGCGGGCGTGCTGGTGATCAACACGCCGGACGCCAACACGGTGGCCACGGCGGAGCACGCCTTCGCCCTGCTGCTGGCGCTGATGCGCAACGTGGTGCCCGCGTGCGTCGACACCAAGGCGGGCAACTGGAATCGCAGTCGGTTCGTCGGACGGCAACTGGCGGGCAAAACCCTGGGACTGATCGGGCTGGGCCGGGTCGGCCGGGCGGTGGCCGAGCGGGCGCTGGCGTTCAAGATGAGCGTCTGCGCCTACGATCCGCTGTTCCCCGGCGACAGCGCGTTGGACGGCCGGGTGCGCCTCGTCCACGACCTGACGGACATGCTCCGCACCATCGATGTGCTGTCGGTTCACGCAAGCCTGACCGACAAGACGCGCGACCTGATCGGAACCGAGGAACTGGCCGTGATGAAGCCGACCGCGGTGATCGTCAACGACGCGCGCGGCGGGATCATCAACGAGGATGCGCTGTACGAAGCGGTCAGGGAGGGCCGGATCGCCGGCGCGGCGCTGGACGTCTATTCGTCCGAACCGCCGGGCAAGCTGCCGCTGTTCGAGCTGGAGAACGTGGTGACGACGTGCCACCTGGGCGCCTCGACGCACGAGGCCCAGCTTGCCGTCTCGCGCGACGCGATGGCCGGTCTGCTCGACTACCTGCTGCACGGTTCGATCCAATCGGCGGTCAACGTCACCGGCGTGCCCGCGACGGTGAGTTCGGTTCAGCAGGGTTACATCGACCTGGCCCGCCGGATGGCGGTGCTGCTGGGACTGATCGGCGAGGGCGGCATCCGGTCGGTCAACGTGACCACGACCAACGCCGAGGCCGAAGCGGTGCTGCCGCTGTTGCTTCGCTCAGCCCTGGTTGAACTGCTTCGGCCGTACCTGGAGACCTCGATCAACGTGGTCAACGCCGAACTGCTGGCCTGCTCCAGCGGGATCAAGCTGGCCTGGTCGGCCAAGAGCCGTTCGCCGTCCGAGCCTGACCGCCTGCGGATCGAAGTGACCGCGGAGGACGGCGAGCACTCGATCACCGGGACGCTCAGCGGCCACGGCGAACCGCTGGTGCTCAACATCGACGGGTACCGCATGCAGATGACGCCGGAAGGGATCATGATCGTGATCGTCAACGACGATCAGCCGGGCGCGATCGGTCTGGTCGGCACGACGTTCGGCCAGCACGGGATCAACATCGCCGACCTGACCCTCTCGCGCCGCAAGGACCGGGCCATGATGGTCTTCAAGATCGACGCGCCGGCCCCGCCGGAGGCCATCGAGCAGTTGCGTAAGTCGCATCCGCCGATCCGCCAGGTGGCGACCACGGAACTGGGGCCGCTGCCGAATTCGCGGCAAGGTTGATCGAAAGGGCGCCTCACCATTCGCGCAAGAAATCGGCCGACCCAGAGGGCCGGCCGATGGTTTGCGCCGTCTTGCGTTGCCGAACTACTGGACCCGCAGGACTCCGCGGAAGCCCACGTTCATGGGATGGAAGTTCGGCTCGTAGGCCTCGCGGGCGGTCACGCGGCAGTCGTAGATCGTGCTGGTGTAGGCGCCGCCGCGGATGACCCGCTTGTCGCCGAACTGCGGGCCGAGCGGATTGACGCGGGCCCGATCGAGCTCGCTCTGGCGGGCCTGGCCCTTGGCGAAGTCGCCGGCGGTGTACGCGGTCGCCGAGTAGTTGTCCTTGCACCACTCCCAGACGTTGCCGGCCATGTTGTAGACGCCAAACGGGCTGCGCCCGGCGTCGAACATGCTGACCGGAGCGGTGTACTCGTAGCCGTCCTCGCCGGGACGGGCGCCGCCGTAGTTGCACATCATCCGCTGGGCGTCGGGCTCCAGATTGCCCCACGGATAGAGCTGGGTCCGGCCGCCGCCGGCCGCCAGTTCCCACTCGGCCTCGGTCGGCAGGTCCTTGCCGGCCCAACGGCAGTAGTACCACGCCTCCCAGAAACTGACCGCGCGGGCCGGATGGCTGTCATTGACTCCGGGCGCCCAATACTCGGTGAAATAGCTCGGTTCGAGGAACACGAAGTGCTTGTAGGCCCCGGACCGGGCGGCCATGCACGCCGGCTGCTTCCAGCGGCAGTTCAGGCAATCCACTTCCGGATTGGTCAGGCGATGGTCGGCCAGCGCGGGATTGTCGAGCTTGCCGCAGAGACCCTGACACGGCTTGACAAACGGGTTCATCGATTTCCGGAAGTTCCAGTGGTTCATCTCGATGTTCCAGAATCCGTCCTTGCGGATCTGGGGGCAGTCCTTGACGAACCGGGCGAACTGAATGTTGTTCGTCTCGTAGAGGTCGATGTAGAAGCGGTCGACCTGGACCGGATGGGGCGGCATTTCAGCCGGCTCACGCCGCGAACCCATGATGTAACGGTCCGGCGTCACCAGCACCATGACCGAGCCGTCCTTCTGATCGACGATGTAGCGGGGCCAGCCCATCTCGTCGTAGTCGGCCTCGCCCAGCCCGGTCAACACGCAGAAGCCTTTGGGCAGCAGGGCGACTTCCTCTGCCCCTTCACTGCGGTCACAGGTGCCGCAGGTACAGCCGCTAATCGCCAGCGCGCCAAGCATCAGAACGACCATCGCCAACCTGAGTTGTTTCATCGCTAACTTTGCCTCCACCTGATGGCTGGGCCCACCGGCCCGACCGGATTGGTTGTATTCCTGGTTCTACGGGACGAACACCGCCGGCTCCATCGGAGCAATGCCCCAGTGCATGTGCCGTCCGCCGATCCGCATCACCATCACCACGGTGCCGAGTTCCTCAGCCATCGCCACCGGGTCCTGATGCGGAGGCAGAATCTCATCGGTCGCCAGCACGAGCATGCCGCGGCGGGTCAGGACCGTGTCCGCCCGCAGCAGCGCCTCGAGGCGAACCCGCTGCTCCTGCAGGTCCACGATCTCCTGATCCATGCGGGCCAGCTTCGTCTGCCGCCGGATGAACTCCTTCGAGTCGGGATCGTCGATCCAGTCCAGCCTGGCCTCGTTGATCAGGGCCAGCATCCGCTGACGCTTGCCTTCCATCTCCACCAGTTCGATCTGGATCGCGTCGCGCATCGCCTCGACCTTGGCCAGATCGGCCACGAACACCACCTTGGTCACCATATCGCCCAGGGCCAGGCGCTCGACCTCGCTGTACGAGATCCGCAGGCGATGGGCGGTGGACTGATAGGGGAAGCGATCGTCCAGCGGCGAGAGCACATCGAGGGTCCGCGGTCCGGGCAGGGCGATCGGGATGAACGTGCGGTCCAGCATGGTCTTGGTCATCGGATCGAACAGACCGCAGACGCTGGGAATCTCGATCTGTCCGTAAAGGCTTACGCCTTCCCAGCCCATCGCGTCGTACTTGAACTCGTGCTTGCCGGGCTTGAGGTTGAAGATGGCGAACTGCTCGGGAGTCAATTCGAGGCGGTGCTCGCCGTCGCCGTAGGTGCTGACCTGCTCGGATCGCTGGCCGATCTGAACGTACGCGCCGGGCGGTGCATAGAACTGAAGCTGAACGCGGCTCAGGTCATGGTAGCCTCTGGCGGGCTTGTGACCGAGCTGATGGACCGACTGACAGCCGGTCACCAGGCCGCAGACAAAAACGGCCGCCAGCGTCCGGGAGATAGCGTTGCGGAACATAAGGCCTCCTTCTCGGCGATGCAATAGTGCAGACTTATCGAGACGGCATCTGTTCACTGTGAGCGAGCTTGGGCAAGGTCACAGGTTTACTTTGGTTAAAGCCTGTTGAAGTAGCCACTTACACCAGTCAAGGTTAATTTCCCGGCGGGGATTGTCAAGGAAAAAACCCGTATTTTCGAGCGCACCCCGTACCGCGACCTCGACTTAGGGCAAGCAGGGGCGGTCGGAACCTTCAGCGGCCACAAAAAAGACAGAGCGACCGGCTGGCCGCTCTGTCTTCGTCCGAGGCATTCACTGTAGGTGCCGAAGTCACAAGGAGGAGTCTTGGGCTATCTGGTCTTTGGTGCTTATCACTGCTGCTTATATAGTAAAAGTGGAGGTTAGTCGGCACTGGCGACGCCGGTTGTGCCGTAGGCCGCGCCTTCCCACGTCGTGTAATCCTCATAGGAGTAGGTCATCTGGTTTGGCTCGAACCGCGTGAACCAGTTGACGTGGGAGTCGGCGAACATCACGTTCAGGCCGCCGTTGTGGAACGGATCCCAGAACGGGTTGCCGCCGTTGCCCTCCCAGGCCAGGCATTCCTGCGTGTAGTCGTCCCGGTCGCAGTCCTGAAGGTCGAACTGGCGGTTGCAGTCGCCGCCCATGATGAACGCGGACGGGTAGACGATATACGAGCGCTTGACCGGCACCCACCAGTAGGGGGCGCACCGCTTCGAGGCCGGCAGCTCGCGCACGCGTTGCGTGTGCGCGGCTCGGGCCCCCAGGAAGTAGTTGAACGGATCGTGGTCGCGGGCGTAGAAACCGGGGCACTTGTAGACCTCGCGGGCCTCGTTGTCCTCGTAGAGCCCCGGCCGCGGGTTGTAGATGTAGGTGAACAGGCGGCGCATCCAGCCGGCTTTCTCGTAGAGGCCCGGGCCGTCCGTCTGCTCCCACGTCTGCATGTTCCACGCCAGCGGGTACAGGTCGTAGTGGTCCTCCGCGTAAAACTGCATCGCCTTGATGATGGTCTGCAGGTTGGCGGCGCAGCTGGCCTTGGCCGCCATAGAACGCCCGTGAGAAAGGGCCGGAAGCAGGATGGATACCAGGATGGCGATAATCGCCACCACCACCAACAGTTCGATCAGCGTAAATGCACGTTTCTTAATCATAGCAATGCCTCCCTAACACTCCAAATAACCATCCACGTCGCATCCATTCAACGTGGCTTTTCTACCTCCAACCCGTTCCCTCAGGCCCGCCGGGCGACGGGCTTTGAAAGATTGTATTTCCTTGACTTTCGGCGGTTGCAAAATTACCTTTTTGCCATCGTCTACAGCCTTGGCCGGGGCTTGCCATCCCGAGATCCTCATTGGCAGGGATTTGTGTTGAACGGGAAAGCGGGATCAAGTACAATACGGCTTAGTTTTTTGTAGCCAAAGTAGGGGCATGCCGGTCTGCGGGACGAGCATGCGGTTTGGTGGTCCACGATCCGCCGCCCTGAAGCTTCAGCCGATGCGGATGGAAGGGCGTTAATTCGATGTTAGCCTTCATCGGGCAGGATACGTTCAACATGAGTGAGCCGGTACCCGCGTACACGGGATGGGCCTACACGGCCTACGTGTCGTTTTTATGCATCTATGTGGCGACGCTGATCACCCTCTCGTTCTACGGCACGCACCGGTACATTCTGGTCTATTTATACTACAAGTACAAAAAGAACCGCCCGAAGTGCGCCGCCCGGTTCGACGAACTGCCGACGATCTGCGTGCAGTTGCCGATGTACAACGAGCGGTTCGTGGCCAAGCGGATCATCGAGCACGCGTGCATGCTCGACTACCCGCGCGACCGGCTGCACATCCAGGTGCTCGACGACAGCACGGACGAGACCGTGCAGATCGCCTCGGCGATCGTCGAGCAGTATCGGGCCAGGGGTTACCACATCGACTACGTCCACCGCAAGGACCGGGTGGGCTTTAAGGCCGGGGCGTTGGAGAACGGGCTGAAGTTCACTGACGCTGAGTTTATCGCGATTTTCGACGCCGATTTCATTCCCCAGCCGGACGTGCTGCAGCGGGCCATCCATTACTTCGCCGACCCGAAAGTCGGCATGGTCCAGGCCCGATGGGACCACCTGAACCGCGACTCGTCGCTGCTGACCCAGTCGCAGGCGATCCTGCTGGACGGGCATTTCATGATCGAGCACACCGCCCGCAACCGATCGGGCCGGTTCATGAGTTTCAACGGGACGGCGGGCATGTGGCGGCGGTCGTGCATCGACGACGCGGGCGGCTGGCAGCACGACACCGTCACCGAGGATCTCGACCTGTCGTACCGGGCCCAGTTGCGCGGCTGGCGGTTCGTCTACGTGCCGGACATCATCTCGCCGGCCGAGCTGCCGCCGGAGATCAACGCCTTCAAGCAGCAGCAGTACCGCTGGACCAAGGGCGGGGCTCAGACCTGCCGTAAACTGCTGCCGACGATCCTGGCCGCTCCGGTCAACCGGAAGATCAAACTCGAGGCGTTCTTCCATCTGACCAGTTGCACGGTGTACCTGTACATAGTCGCCCTGACGCTGATGCTGTTCCCGGCTCTGTATCTGCGGATCATGATCTTCCCCCACAGCGTGGCCAGTCGGATCCTGTTCGACGTCTCGCTGTTCCTGCTGGCCACCTGCTCGGCCAGCGCGTTCTACCTCTGTTCGCAGCGGGAGATCTTCAGCCGGTGGCACGATAAGATCAAATACCTGCCGTTCCTGATGGCGCTGGGCATCGGCATCTCGCCGAGCAACGCCCTGGCTGCGATCGAAGGGTTCTTCCGCCGCGGCGGCGAGTTCGTCCGGACGCCGAAATTCGGGATGGGGGCCTCGGCCGACACCCAGTGGCGCTATCGGCTCAAGGAATTCAAGCACTGGCGCAAGAGCTGCCTGCCGTTCCTGGAGATGGGCCTGGGTTTCTACATGATCGCGTGTCTGTGCATGTGCGTTTACTACGGCCGAGCCCCGATGTCGATGCCGTTCCTGGTGCTCTTCGCCTGCGGGTACTTCTACGTGAGTTTCACCAGTCTGGCTCTTCGCGTGCGGCCCTCGGCCCAGACGGCGGACGGTGAGGACCTGCTCGAAACCTCGACCGCCATCGAACCGGTAGTACCGGCAAACGAGTCCTCGCCCGCCACACCGGTTCCCGTGCCGGCTTCGACGCGACCGGCAGCGCCGCAGCGGTAACCACCGCTCACTTCCGCAGATACAAAAGCAAACGCCGAGGCGGATGGGCCTCGGCGTTTGTTGTTCTGCGGGAACGATTTGTCGTCGCGGCCCTCAGGCCAGGCCGAGCTCCTTGAGGCGTTCCGGGGTGCCCAGCGGGCAGCGGAGGGCCAGGAGGGCCTTCTGGAGTTTCTTGATGTCCAGGTTCCGCGGCTGGACGTTGTCCTTCGCGCAGATCGCAGCGGCGACGCCGGCGGCCTGGCCGTTGAGCATGGCCGAGTAGCGGGATCGGAAGTTCGGGCCGTAGACGAAGGCCGATCGACCGGCGGCGAGCAGGCCATCGGTCTCCTTCGGCACCAGCGACCGATAGGGCACGTCGCAACTGTCCTTGGCCGAACCATTGCTGAAGGGATAGATCGCGTCGTCGAAACGCCGTCCGGCCCGCACGTCGTCGCCGGTGATGGGGCGGATGCCCTGGAGGTATCGTCCGCCGCGGGCGCCGAGGAACGGGGAGGTCAGCAGCAGGTAGCTGTCCTCGAAGCCGGGGATGTAGTTCCGGGCGAAGGTCGCGAACCGGTAGACGTGCTCGCGGTGCTCGCGCTCCATGAGGGCCACGCCCTTGGCGTCAGCGAAGTCGATCTCGCCGACGGTGCCGGTTCTCCCCGCCGCCAGACCGTCGCGGAAGTGGTCGTCCTTGAGGACCAGCGAGATCACGCACGTGCCGACCTTCCGGGCGAACTCGAACTCGCCCGCTTCGTAGGCCTTGCGGGCGGCTTTGAGCATGTGCGGCGGGCAGGCGTAGGGGTCGGCTTCGTTCTTTTCCGAGGTGAAGGTCCGCTTGGCCCACTCCAGGTCCGCCGGATCGGCTTCGGCGTTGGCGTCGCGGAACCGGAAGTACTTCTCCGCGTCGACCCGGTTGAGGGCGAAGTAGAGGCCCAGGTTCGGCCGCGTGATGTTGATCACGGCTGCCCCGGCGCGGCAGGCGACGTCGGCCTGCCCGGTCGCGTCGATCACGACCTTGGCCTTGACCGCGACCCGGCCGGACTTTGTCTCGACGTACAGGCCCTTGACGGTGCGGCCCTCCATGATCGGGTCGGCGGCGTAGGCTGAGGTCAGCGTCTCGACTCCCGCCTCGTCCATCATTTCGAGCAGCACGTGCGAGGCGACGAACGAATCGACGATATAGCCCGACAGCCCGCCGCCGGTGCCGAGGCGGAGGTCCGGCACGTTCATGTGGGCCTCTTCCAGTTCGCGGCGCTGGTCGTCGGTGATGGCGTCGGCGTTGGGTCGGGCGAAGACGGCCCGGCGATGGAACTCATCGGGGATTCCGCCCATGCCGTTGCGGCAGACCAGGTCGGCCAGGTCGTCCTTTTCCCCCTTGGTCAGGGACAGGTGAAGGGTGCCTCCGCCCCACAGTCCCGGCCCCATGTTGCCGCCGAGTTGGCCGAACCGATCGACCACCACGGTCCTGGCCCCGTGCCGTCCGGCGGCGATGGCGGCCATGCTGCCCGCGATACCGCTGCCGGCCACCACGACGTCGACGTCGTAGAGGACCGGAACGCGCTTGGCGGGCTCCTCGACATACATCCGCTGCACGGACTCGTTCATGGAAACGTTCCTCAACAAACGGGATTCGACCGGTCCACACGGTAGCCGGTCTGATGTAGTGGCAAGGTCGGCGGGCTCGTCAGCGGCGAGTTGCCCGGATTGAACGGTCCGTTTGGTGCGTCGGCTCCATCAATACGGCTGCGGTCCTGTTCACCAGTTGCCGCCATTGTGGCCGAAGCCACTGCCCGGTGCAAGTCTCTATCAGCGGGTACTGGCCTGATGCATCACCATTCGGGCAACTGCTCCTGGCCCGGGGCTTCGAGGCGGCGGTCGAGTTCGCGGGCGATCAGGTCTTCGCGCCGCTCAGCCCGTTCCGCAAGCTCGCGGCGGAACTGGTCGATCTGACGGGCGAGTTCCTCGAGCTTCCGCTGGCGGATCCACTGGCGCAGTTCGAACTGCTCTTCCAGCAGCTTGCGCATTTCCTGGCGGACGGCCTGGCGGTCGTCGCCTGTGGCATGGTCGTAGTCCCATCGGAGCCGGTCAAGCTCCCGCTCCTTGCGGTAGCTGTCGGCGAGCCGGCCCGCCAGTTCGGGGTCGGTGCGGTCGGCTTCGACCAGCTCTGAGATCGCCCGCCAGTGCCGGCGGAGATGCGGCCCCATCCGGCGCCCGGCGCCCGGCCCCTGCATCGACTCCTGGAGTTCGGGGAAGTACTTCTCGACCACCCGCCGGACCTCGCGCCAGTGCTCCGGACCCGGCCACTCGCCATGTCGCCCACCCGGCCGTCCCTGGCCGTCCACCTCGGCGCCGCCCGCTGACGGCGGCATCGGGTCAACCAGACCTTCGGGTCCGATCGGGCCGGGCGGGCCAAGCCTCGCCATGCGGCCCGCCACCACGGCCAGACCCAAAAGGTTCACCACGGACAGGATTACCACAATCACCAGCAACACGCGCATCGGTCAGTCTCCGCCTAATCGTCGGTTCAGCCGTTTCAAAAATCGCGGTCCATGTATTCCAGTTCGCCATAGGCTGCATCATACCAGAGCCCATCGGCACCATTGAGTCCGATCCGGTTGGCCGCCAGGACCTGCTCGGCCAGGGCGTCGAGTTCCAGGTCGATCGGTTCCGAGTCCTCCGTAACCTCCACCTGGGCATAGCCGTTGGCGGCGGTGGTCGCGGCGGTCGTCCCGTCCAGATAGAGCCACGCGACGGCCAACGCCAGCACGATGCACGCCGCTGCGGCAATCGGGACCAGCACCTGGATGAGCCGGCGGTCCAGCCGCCGACGCCACAACTCGACCTCCACCGCTGAGCAGACCTTCCCCACCAGGGTCTCGTCGACCGCCGGCGACGCAAACGCATCCAGCAGCCGCAGTTCGCGATCGACCTGCTCAGCCGTCAGGTTCTCATCATGCTTCCGGTTCATCGCCTTCGTCCTTGAGCATCTTTCGCAGCTTTCCCAGACCCCTGTGCACCCGGGCCAGCACGGTGCCCAGCGGGCTGCCGGTTTCCTTGACGATCTCGTCGAAGCTCAGCCCGCCGTGATACCGCATCAGGATCGCATCCCGTTGTTCCGGCGGCAGTGCGACCATCGCGGCGGTCAACCAGTCCTCCTGCTCCCGCATGTCGGCGGCATCCGCCGGGTCGGGCTCGTCGCCGGGCGTCCGGTCGATCGGACCGCCATTCTCGTCTCCGGCCAGTTCGGCATCGAGCACCGGCCGGTTCTTCCGCCAATGGTCAATCACCAGATTTCTCGCCAGCCGAAACAGCCAGACCTCGAATCGTTCCTGCTCGCGGTAGTTCCGCAGCCCCCGAACCACCCTCAGAAACGTCTCCTGCAGCAATTCCTCGGCGTCGGTGCGGTTGCCCACCGAACGGACCAGGTAGCCCAGGAGGCCCGGCGAGTAACGCCGGATCAACTCCTGCCACGCCTGGGCCGACCCGTCCCGGGCCCGCCGCACCAGTGCTTGAAGGTCGCCATCGCTCATTACCAGGAGAACTCTACGTATTCCAACGGCCAGGACGCCGATTTATTGCGGTTCGGCATCGCTGCATCCACCGCCGCCCAGGGCCGCGATCCGGTTGCCAAGTCCGATAAAATCATAGATATCAAGCTGTTCGGCCCGTTTTGCCGGGTCGATACCCATCTCCTCGAAGGCCTGTTCGTACCGGCGGCGAAGGTCAGTACCCAGCCGCCCCAGAAATCCCGAGCGGAGCGTCTTGCGGCGGTGCTGGAACATCAGGTTGACCATGTCGCGGAAGCCGGCAGGGTCGCGGACGGCCGCCTCGGGCCTCGCCGTCATTTTGACGATCGCCGAATCCACCTTCGGCGGCGGCCAGAATGCCCCCGGCGGCACCACGGCCAGCCGCCGGACCTCCATGTACGCCTGGGCCAGCACCGAAAGGGCGGAGTAATCCTTGCCGCCAGCCTTGGCGGCCAAGCGGGCCGCCACCTCCCTCTGGACCATGACGCACACCACCGCTGGGCGGACCGGCAGGTGCAAGACCTCGACGATCACCACCGTGCCCACCTGGTAGGGCAGGTTTGAGACCAACGCCCACGGGCGATCCCAGCGCTCGCGCAGCAGGGCGGTCACCTCGGGGTTCAACCCGCCCTTGGCCAGGATGTCGCCCTGGAACAGCCGGAAGTTGGCGGCTTGGCCGAAACGATCGGTCAGCAGGCGGGCGAACCGCTCGTCAATCTCAACCGAAATGACGTTAGTACCGGTATTAACCAACAGTTCCGTCAGGTTGCCCGGCCCAGGCCCGACCTCCAGGATCGTTCGCACCTCAGCCAACTCGGGCGGCTCAATCAGCTTGCCCAGGTAGTGCCGGTCCAGCAGAAAGTGCTGGCCGTACGGCTTGGCCGGATGGATGCCGTAGCGGGCCAGACGTTTGACCAGGGACTCGGGCTGAGGGTCGGTCATGGGCTTAATGGGCTCCTGTCGGTCTGTCCGATAATAGGTGAGGCACGGAGACGATTCAACGTGAAACGGGAGCATCCGATGAACTTGAGGCGAACCGGGATCGCAGCGGGGCTGGTCTTGGCGGTCGTGCTACTGGTTTCGGGCGGCTGCGATGACACCTTCCGCAAGGCGGTCACCCCGGAGCTGTTTACAGGGCTCAACCAGGTGGCGGATGACGTGTTCAGCGAGACCTGCGACGGTTTCAACAGCATCATCGACGCCCTGCTGACCGGTCTGGAACGGACAGTCTACCCGGAAGGAAGCTGATTGCCCCGTGCGTTGAAGGCCGGCCTACTCGCCGATGACCTTCTTGCGGCGGAGGATATGGTGGTAGTGCTGGGCGAAGCGGTGGGCTTCGTCGCGGACGTACTGGAGGATCTTGAGGGCCGGGTCGTTGCGGGGGAGCTTGACCGGCTGTTCGGTCCGATCGACGTAGATCTCCTCTTCGCGCTTGGCCAGCGAGATGATTCGCGGCGGGTCGAGGTCGAGGGCGGCGATGGCCTCGCGGGCGGCGTGAAGCTGGCCCAGGCCACCGTCGATCAGCACCAGGTCGGGAAACAGCTCTTCCCCCTGTGCCACGTGGCGATAGCGGCGGAACAGCACCTCGCGCAGCATGGCGTAATCGTCCATGCCCTCGACCGTCTTGATTCTGAAGCGCTTGTAGCCGTCCTTGAAGGGTACGCCGTCGATGAAGCAGACCAGCGACCCGCACGAGTCTTCGCCCTGGATGGTGGCGATGTCGAAACCCTCGATCACCCGCGGCGGTCCGTCCAGATCGAGGATCCTGGCCAGGCGTTCCAGCCCCTCTTTAGGATCGGTGAAGAAGACCTCCGGCTGGATGTGCACGTCCGGCTTGCCCGCCAGATCAAGCGACTCCAGCGCCCGAATTTGGTCGCGGAGCTTGGCCGCCAGTTCGAACTTCATGTCGGCGGAGGCCTGCTCCATGTCCTTGCGCATCTGGCGAAGCACGACGCTTCGCTTGCTGGAGAGGAACTTGATCAGCCGCTGAATGTCCTCGCGGTAGGCCTGCCTGTCGATGCGGCCGGCGCACGGGGCGGTGCAGTGGTGGATCGAGTAGAGCAGGCACGGGCGATGGCGGCGGCGCTGGAGGTCCTCTTCGGTGAACTTGAGGGTGCAGGTGCAGAACTTGAAGATCCGCTGGAGCTCGCGCATGGCCGCCCGCAGACCGCTGACGTTGACGAACGGGCCGAAGAGCTTGGACTTGGCGTGCGGTTCGCGGGTGATGCGGACCCGCGGGAAGTCCTCCCAGGTGGTGATCTCGATATATGGGAAGCTCTTGCCGTCGGTGAGGCGCTCGTTGTAGGGCGGCTGAACGTCCTTGATGAGGCGGTTCTCGGTCAGCAGGGCCTCGACCTCGTTCTCGCAGTCGAGGTGGGCGATGTCGACCACGCGGGTGGCCATCTCGGCGATGGCGGGCCCGCGGGTGCTGTGCAGGTCGGCCGCCGGCTGAAAGTAGCTGGCGACCCGCGCGCGCAGATCATTGGCCTTGCCGATGTACATGACCCGCCCTTCGGCGTCCTTGAACATGTAGACGCCGGGCGTCTTGGGCAAGGCGGCGATCTTTTCCTTCAGAATTGCCTGTCGATTTCCGTTGGCCATCGCATAGAATTGTATCCAGCCGACGAGGCGCAGGCAAAATACCGAAGGAGAAACCGATGATGGCTGAGGACAAACCGAAAATCATCGTCGATGACGATTGGAAGAAGCAGGCCCAGGCGGAAAAGCAGCGGCTGGCTGAGGAAGAAAAGCGCAAGGCCCAGACCGCCCCGTCCGAGCCGGCGGCTCAGACCAAGGCCCCGTCGCCCGAGGCCGCGGCGGAGCGGGCCGAAGTGCCCGAACCGGACTTTTCCACCCTCGTCGAGAGTTTCCTGACCCAGGCCCTGTTCGCGATGGGTCTGCTGGAGCATCCGGGCGGTCGCGGACGGGTCAACATGGACCTGGCCAAGTTCAATATCGCCATGCTCGAGGTGCTCGAACAGAAGACCAAAGGCAACCTGGCCCGCGACGAAAAGCACATGCTCGACCACGCCCTGCACCAGGCCCGCATGGCGTTCGTCGAAGTCGCCTCGCGGATGGGACCGATCGGGTAAGACCCGGTTGACAGGATGAACGTGTCAAAGGCGTCCGAATGCCGTGGGCGCCTTTTTCATGCGCCGGGTCTGGCGGCCAGGACGACCCGCCGCCCTTCGGCGGCGGCTGTGATTGACGTCTGGTTGTTAACCGCCCGATTGAATCGCCCGCCCTGGATGGTCAGCCGGTACGGATGGCCGCAGTGGCGGTAGTGCAACGCCTGCGGCTCGACCCCGACGATCGGGAGCGTCGCCTGCGGGGCCCAGGTCAGTTCCAGACCGCAGCCGTCGGGCAGGTCGAGTGCGATCGCATCGGGCTGGCAGACCAGTGTGGTTGCTCCGGCGTCGGTGTCGAAGGCCAGCTTGAGGGCCTCGCCGTGCTCGGTGACCTGCGGCGAACCGGCGGAGACGGGAGTGGCCTTGTCCTCCGGCCCGATCCGAACGATCCGGACGCCCGCCCGCTGGCTTCCGTAGCTCCAGTGATGGCCGTCAACCACCGGCAGCGTGTCGTACAAGCTGCTCGGCGTGGTGCAGACGTCGGTCAGGTAGCGCTCGTGGTAGTTCTCGTCGAACAGGTGCATGTCGCGAATGCGGAAGTCGTCGCCTTCCCAATAGAGATTGGTGCGATAGAACCGGCTGTTGTACCAGACCGAGCGGCGGCCTTCGTTCTTCCAGTCCGACAGCGCGGTGATCGCAGCGGCCGGCGTCAGCGGCCACTTCTGGCGGAACCATCGGCCCGAGGCCTCCAGCGTCTCGACGCGAAGCTCGCCCGCGGCCGCCTTCCGGGCCAGCAACCCGATCTGATCGGTCAGCCCATCCGCCATCGCGGGCCAGCCGAACGGATTCTCCTGCCCGACCTGCGTATAGCCGAACGCCAGGCACGGCGCGTTGAAGTTCACGTCGAAAAACCACCGCACCCACTCCGGATTGCCGCCGCCGCCCTTGTAGACCGGCTCGAGCGAAATCACGTCCTGCAGGCAGGTCATCGGGTCGTCGCCGCGAAGCGAGTCGTATTGGTAGATCGGGTCGGAACCGAGCATGCGGAAGACCGGCACGGGAATCTGCCGCTCAGCCGTCTGGGCGGGCATCAGGACGTTGACGCGGCTGGGATAGTAGGCCTGGTTGTAGTACCCGCCCCAGACGTTGTACCCGTCGGTGCCCCACTGGTCCTTGCAGTTGCACGCCGCCACCAGCCCGTACCGGTCGGACAGATAGCCCAGCAGGTGGGCGTCGAACAGCCACGAGCCCATCGAACGCGGATATCGCCCGAAGACCGCGCGGAAGTCCTCCATCAGCACGTCGGCGAGTTTTTCCCGCTCAGCCGGCGTGTATCCAATCGAGAATCCGACGTGGCTGTGCCAGTCCCACGGGTACCGCCCGCGCCACTTGATGCCCGCCTTCTCCGCCTGCGGCTGAACGACCTCGAACCAGACGCCGATCTCGTGGCGGTCGTCGAGGCTCTCCCGCAGCAGCGGGACGAACCGATCGTCGATCAGCGCGTCGTACTGCAGCAGCCACGTCGCGGGCAGATCGTGCTCGTTGACCAGGCGGATCTGGTTGACCACCGGGGCCACCAGGTCCACCTCCTCGCGAGGCTCGACCGCGCGAATGAAGTTGATGATGTTGACAATGCCGGTTCGGGACATGATGGATAGACCTCGCGGGTTGGTTGGTGGACTATTCCGTATACCGAAAGCCCAAGAGCGAACGGCAGGTTTTCCCCGCTAAAACCGGTCTAGGACACCGTCTTCTTCTTTCTCGCGTCTTTGGGCAGGCTGGGGCGGACGCGCTTTTCCGGCTTGCGGCCGAGGAAGATCCCGATCTGCTTGATCGCCTGCTTGAGTCGCAGCTCATTTTCCACCATGGCGATCCGGACGTAGCCTTCGCCGTTCTCGCCGAACGCCCGGCCGGGCGAGACCACCACCTTGGCCCCTTCCAGCAGCTTCAGCGAAAAGTCGATCGTGCTCTGGCCCGCCAGCGTCTGGTCGGGTATCCGGGCCCAGACGAACATCGAGGCCCGCGGCCTCTCGACCTGCCAGCCGAGCTGCTCCAGGCCCGCGCAGAGCACGTCGCGACGCTTGGTGTAGACCTTCGACTGCTCCTCGATATCCTCGTCGCCGTGACGCATCGCGATGATCGAGGCGATCTGCAGCGGCTGAAAAATCCCGTAGTCGTAATAGCCCTTGACCGTGCCGAGCGCCTTGATCATGTGCTTGTTGCCCACGCAGAACCCGATCCGCCAGCCGGCCATGTTGTAGCCCTTGCTCATCGTGATGAACTCGACGCCGACCGACTTGGCCCGCGGCGAAGCCAGGAAACTGGGCGCCTTGTAGCCGTCGAAGCAGGTCAGGCCGTAGGCGAAGTCGTGGATCACGCCAACCTCGTACTTGCGGGCCAGCGCCACCACCTCGTCGAAAAAACTCTGCTCGACGGTCAGCGTGGTCGGGTTGTGCGGATAGTTCAAAATGATCAGCTTCGGCCGCGGATACAGGTGCGCCACCACGTCCGCGATCCGGGCCAGGAACTTCTCGTCGTTGCCCAGCGGCACCGAGATCACGTTGGCGCCGGCCAACGCCACCGAATAAATGTGGATCGGAAACGCCGGATCGCCGACCACCGCCGTGTCGCCCGGACCCATCATGGCCAGGCACATGTGCGAAAAACCCTCCTTGCTGCCCAGGCAGGCGATCACCTCGTTATCCGGATCGAGCTCCACGCCCCATCGCCGACGGTAGATCTTGGTGATCTCGCGCCGGAGGTTCGCGATGCCCATCGACGCGCTGTACCGGTGGTTCCGCGTGTCCTGAACGGCTTCGCAGAGCTTGTCGATGACCATCTGCGACGGGCGGTCCACCGGGTTGCCCATGCCCAGGTCGATC
>Ga0209722_1000725_pt1 | contig 33835 bp, 20 predicted proteins | sample BioC12SIPDNA_2_FD_185745 | JGI IMG/M metagenome (GOLD analysis project Ga0209722, IMG submission 185745) | Anaerobic biogas reactor microbial communites from Washington, USA - Biogas_R1_A C12 SIP DNA (SPAdes) (version 2) | ecosystem: Engineered > Bioreactor > Anaerobic > Unclassified | place... | reverse complement strand
GGACGTGGGCGCAGTATGACCTCAAAGAGCTTGGCAGGCGTTCGCCCGTCCGCTTCGATAGGAAGAACAGGGACGGCTGGTTCCGGATCGATCTGCGATTGGGATGGATCGAGCGCGGTGAGGTGCTGTTCATCAAGCCCAAGCAGGCTCAGCGAGCCGCAACGGAGCGACCCGCATCGTCAGGCGAGAAGAGAACCTGAGCGACGCGCTCTTGACTGAGACCGGCACGGCGTTGTCACCGGCTTTCGTCTACCGCGTCGAACATGGCGACGATGTTCTCGGCCGGAACGTTGGCCAGAATGTTGTGGACCTGCTGGAAGACGAAACCGCCGCCCGGCGAGAGGATGCGAACCTGATTCCTGACGTGCTGGGCCACCTCTTTCGGGCGCGCAGCGGTGAGTATCTCCCGCGTGTCGCAACCGCCGCCCCAGAAGGTCAGGTCCCGGCCGAATTCCTTCTTCAATTCCGCCGCGTTCATGCCGGAGCAAGTGATCTGGACGGGATTGATGGCGTCCAGACCCGCTTCGATAAGATGAGGGAGCAGCTCGCGAACTCCGCCACAGCAGTGGAGCATGACCTTCACGTCGGCCAGCTCCTTGGCGCGATTCCAGAGAATCTGGTGGCGGGGTTTGAAGAACTCGCAGTACATCCGAGGACTGAGCATCGGACCCGTCTGCATGCCGAGATCGTCGCCGAAGAGGATGATGTCGATCGACGGGCCGACCGCGCCGAGGAACTTCTCCAGATTAGCCAGATGGATCTCCACCAGGCGGTCCAGAAACCGGTGCGCCCTCGGAGGGTCGGAGGCCAGCAGCATGAAGAAGTTGTCGGCCCGGTAGAAGAACTGGCCTGTCTCGAAGAGATTGCCGCCGAACAGGCCGATGATGGCCCGGTCGGTGCTCTGACGCAGGCGCCGGGCTCCCTCGCGGAGGGTCTGCAAATCGACGGGACCGGGCGGGGACGCCACGGCGGTCCACATGCATTCGCCGAAGGCGTCGGCGAGCATCCCATCGTCGTCCGATTCGGCGAACGGAAAGTACGTCTGTTCGAAGTACAATGTGCCGTCGGGCATGTGCGCGATAACTCTCCCGGAATCGGAGAGAATGACCCAGCGATCGGACCGACGTTCCATGCGGGTCCAGGCGGGAATGAGGCAATCCGTGCCGTCGGGAAGCCTCCAGAGCTTCCAGTCGTCGTCGGTGAGGGCGAAGCCTCGTCCCATTTCGATGCAATCGACGCCGAAGCGGTCGAGTACGTCATCGTCGACAACGGCGAGTTGCTGGACCACGTCGTAGACGCGCACGGGTCTCGGTTCGAGGCCGAGGCATCTGCGCAGCCGGGGGTACGCCATCGCGGCAATGCCCGAGGAGCGATGTCCGGACAGATCGATCGGAACGCGATCGGGTTCGACGTGATTCAGTGCGGCCAGGACTCTTTCTCTCGGTGTCATAGGCTCACCATTTACAATTCGCCATCTGCGATTTACCATCTGGCTGTCGCTGAGCAGAATTGTAGATGGCCGATCGCAAATAGTAAACCCCGAGGGTCCCAAGATGTCCAGTGCACTTCACCATTCCCTTGTCCTGGTTGGAATACTGGCATGCACGAGTGTTGGAATACCGGGGCCAGCGCGGGCGACTGATCCAGCGATCCAACACTCCGGCACTCCATCCCTTCAATCCGCCGCTGTGGCCCGGCAGATCCTGGCTGACCCGAACCTGCCGCGGGTGCTGGACAAGGCCCGGAGCCTGCTGAAGACCGGGTTCACCGCCGGCAGCGGTTACGGCGAGGTGTGGATTCGCGATCTGAACACCTTCATCGAGCTGTCGCTCCAGGTGAACGATCCGGCGCCGGTCCGCGAGGCCCTGTTAACCTTCTTCCGGTTCCAGGGGCCGCAGGGCGACATTGTAGATGGGTACATCCCCAAGGCCCAGGGCAACGTCGCCTACAAATACCGCCGGTCCGCCCTGGTGCCGGAGCTGCTCGCCCACAAGAATACCGTGGAGACCGATCAGGAATCCTCGCTGGTCCAGGCCGTGCGGAAGTACGTTGCCGGCACAGGAGATTCTTCCATCCTCGACGAGAAAGTGGACGGCGTGTCGGTCCGCAATCGCCTGGCCCGGGCGCTGGAGTACGTGCTCGCCCACCGATTCGATGCTGCGCATGGTCTGGTGTGGGGCGCTACGACCGCCGACTGGGGCGATGTGCAGCCCGAGCATGAGTGGGGCGTCGAGCTGGATGAGAGCTCTCATCGCGCACTCGACATCTACGACAACGCCATGTTTCTTGTGGCCATCGACGATTACCTCTCGCTGGCCGGTGACACAGGAACCTCATCGGCGCGATGGCGCAAGGTGCGAGATGACCTGCGAGCAAACGTGCGCAAACACCTATGGGACGCGGACCAGCGCAAGTTCCGCCCTCACATCTATCTGGAAGAGTCGCCCTTTCCGAGCGGCTTTGACGAGGCGGCGGTCTACTACCACGGCGGTACGGCCGTAGCCATCGAAGCGGGACTCCTGACGCGCGACGAAATCGCAGGCGCGCTTCGGCAGATGATGGACAACGTCCGGCGCGCCGGCGCCGGCTCGATTGGGCTGACGCTTTACCCGGTCTACCCCGAAGGCAGCTTCAAGAATCCCGCCATGGGGCCGTACTCCTACCAGAACGGCGGCGACTGGTGCTGGTTCGGCGGGCGGATGATCCGCCAACTGATCCGTCATGGGCTCGTTGCAGAGGCGTACCGCGAGCTTGCGCCCATGACCGCGAGAGTCCTTCGGCACGGTGGCTTTCATGAGTGGTGGTCGCGTGACAATCAACCGCGAGGGTCGGGTCAGTTTCGCGGCTCGGCGGGCGTTCTCGGCATGGCCATCGTCGAGCTGCTCGCCTGGGCCGAACAGCAGCAGCGTATCTCAGTCGATGCTTCCGTCGCGCTCTGGGAGATCGGCAAGGCCGACAATGACAACGCGGAGTTTACCCTGGCCCCGGACGGCTACGCCCAGTTCGACGACGATGCGTTCTTCGTGGTCGGGGCTTCCGAGCCGAAGAAAGACTGGCCGTATGTGCAGCCCGGCCCGGCGGATGGCTGGGCGGGCGCTCGGCCACACACGTTCATCGTGCTCTTCGGTTTGAGGACGCCGCCGGCGAGCGGTGAATGCCGGCTCCTGTTCGATCTGATCGACACCCACAGCGCCGGCCCGCCCAGGTTGCTCGTGGAAGTGAACGGGCAGGCGTTCGAGCAGTCCCTGCCCAATGGTGCGGGAGATGCCTCCGTGTTCGGCCGTCCGGAAAAGGGCCGGGAGCACAAATTCGCGGTCGCCTTCCCGGCGGACCTGCTCAAGAGAGGCGACAACGAAGTCCGCGTCACCACGCTGAGCGGCAGTTGGCTGCTCTACGATTCCCTCGGGCTGACGGTGCCGCCTGGCGCCGAACCGTGTCAGGTGCAGTCGCGAACGTTTCTGGAGTCAGTCAAGCCGGTGCGCGCGTTGCAGGAGCAGAACGGACGAATGTTCCAGCCACTCCTGGTGACCGTGCGACATTTCGGCGAGGACACCGACGCCGTGGTGCGCCTTATGCACGGACCTGCAAAGTCCCTGCGTCTGGTTCGGGGAGCGCAGGAAGTGGAACTGATGGTTGATGCGGTCGAAGCGGAGACGAAGGACTTCGTGACGGTTATCGTGAATTATTGCCACGTCGCGACGCGAGAGGTGACGTTGAAGCCGGTGAGGAAGCTGACGGTGTATATCACGCCGCATTCGCACACCGACATCGGCTATACCGAGATTCAGACCGCCATCGAGGCCAGACAGGTACAGAATCTCCTCGATGGGATCGCCGCCGCCAAGCGAACGGCCGGCTATCCCGAAGGGTCTCGTTTCGTGTGGAACGTCGAGGTGCTCTGGGCGGCGGACCTGTATCTGCGCCGTCTCGACGACCGGCAGCGCGCGGAGTTCCTCGATGCGGTCAAGACCAGACAGGTGGTGCTCAACGGCATGTACCTCAACGAGCTGACCGGGCTGTGCCGGCCGGAGGAGCTGGTCCGCCTGTTCAAGTATGCCACGGAGCTGGCCAGGCAGACCGGCGTGCCGATCGATGCGGCGATGATCTCCGATGTCCCGGGGTACACTTGGGGCACGGTCACCGCCATGGCCCACGCGGGAATCCGCTATTTCTCCGTGGCGCCGAACTACTTCGACCGCATTGGCACGATCCTGCGCGAGTGGGAGAACAAACCATTCTACTGGGTGGGCCCCGATGCGCAGTCGAAGGTGCTTGTCTGGATTCCGTTCTGGGGCTACGCGATGTCGCACCGCTACGGGAAGATGTCGCCGCAACTGGTCGAGGACTTCTGCGATGGGCTGGAGCGACGCGGCTATCCGTTCGACGTCGCTTATGTGCGCTGGGCGGGCCACGGCGACAACGCCGTGCCGGACCCCGCCATCTGTGAGTTCGTCCGCGACTGGAACGCCAGGTACGCTTGGCCCCGCTTCGTTATCTCCGGGACGAGCGAGGCGTTCCGTGCGTTCGAGCAACGCTACGGCGACAGGCTGCCCGCTGTACGAGGCGACTGGACGCCTTACTGGGAGGACGGCGCCGGCTCATCCGCTCTGGAGACCGCGCTGAACCGCGCCAGCTCCGACCGGCTCGCGCAGGCCCAGACGCTTTTTGCGATGTTGCGTCCGTCCGCGTATTCGGCAGCGGCTTTTGAGGAGGCGTGGAACAAAGTCCTACTGTACTCCGAGCACACCTGGGGCGCCTGGTGCAGCGTGAGCGAGCCGCAGCGGAAAGAGACGCTCGAACAATGGGACATCAAGCGCAGTTACGCCGAGTCGGCGGACCGGCAGTCGCGCGAGCTATTGGCCGCATCTCTTGGAACGGAACGCGTCGACGCCGTCGCATCGGCGGGAACAATAGACGTGTTCAACACGCTTTCCTGGCCGCGCACGGAGTTGGTGACTGTCTCGAAAGCAGGGGCGAATGATCATTCGCCCCTACGTGCCGGCGGCGACCGCGTCATCGACGATGCGGGCCGGCCGGTTCCGTCGCAGCGACTGGCGTCGGGTGAGCTGGTCTTCCTGGCGCGCGATGTGCCGCCGTTCGCTGCCCGGCGTTACGCGGTGACTTCAGGTACGCCCTATGGCGAAGCTCGGGCGATTGCGGCAGGCGCGACTCTGGACAGCGGCGTCATTCGTCTGCAGGTGGACGAGAGGACCGGCGGAATCGTCGAATTGACGGCCAAGGGACTGAGCGGCAACTTCGCCGACATCAGCGAAGGCGAAGCCCTGAACGACTACCTGTACCTGATCGGTGACGATCCGAAGGACCTTAAGCGCAACGGGCCGGTGACAATTCGCGTCGGCGAAAAAGGCCCGCTGGTCGCTTCGCTGGTCATCGAGTCGGCGGCGCCCGGCTGTAAGAGGCTCGTGCGAGAGCTGCGCGTGGTGGCCGGGTGCGATCATGTCGAGCTCATCAACACGATAGACAAAGAGCGGCTGCAAGCGAAGAGCTACCACGCGAAAGAGGGCAAAGAGAGCGTGAATTTCGCCTTTCCTTTTGCGGTGCCGGATGGCGAGGTGCTCCTGGATATTCCACTGGGCGTGATGCGTCCGGAGATCGACCAGATGCCCAGCGCGTGCAAGAACTGGTTCACCGTGGGGCGCTGGGCCGATGTCTCCAACGCCGAGCGCGGCGTCACGTGGGTGACGCTCGATGCGCCGCTCGTGCAGGTGGGAGGCATCACCGCCACGCTGCTCAATTCGCAGACCGATCCGGACGTCTGGCGACGGCATGTGGAGCCGACGCAGAAGCTCTATTCCTGGGCCATGAACAATCACTGGGGCACCAACTACCGCGCCTACCAGGAGGGTCCGACCGTATTTCGATTCGTCCTGCGGCCTCACCGCCGTCGCGATCCGGCCGAGGCGTCACGCTTTGCCACCGGTTTCAGCCAGCCGCTTCTGGCCGTACGCGCGCAGGGCGTGCCGCCCGCGAAGTCATTGCTGACCGTCGAGCCGAGCGAATGTCTCGTGACGGCTCTGAAGCCCAGTGATGACGGCCGCGCCTTGATCGTGCGTCTGTTCGGCGTGACAGACAGAGCGCGGTCCGTCAATCTGAAGTGGGGCAGCGTCCGTCCGGCGGCTGTCTACCTGAGCGATACGAGTGAGCGGGCAGGTGAACGTGTGAACGGTCCCATCGACGTGCCCGCGTGGGGGTTGGTGACCGTGCGGACGGAATTCAATTAGGCTACTATGACAAGTGTGAGGCCACGCGATATGGATATGACCGGCGATGGTGGTATGAAGGAAACGCATGGCGGTGCGATGCTGTTGACCAGTTCCATCATCGCGGCGTTGGGGTCGTTCCTGTTCGGGTTCGATACGGCGGTGATCTCGGGCACGACGGAAGCTCTGCGAGACGTGTACTCGCTCAACGACAACCTGCTGGGCTTCACTGTCTCCAGCGCCCTGATCGGGACCTTATTTGGCGCTGTGCTGGTCGGCCGGCCGGCGGACTGGTGGGGACGGCGGCCGGTGCTGACGGTGCTGGCCTTGTTCTATCTGGTGTCGGCGGTCGGCTGTGCGTATGCCTGGAACTGGCATGCGCTGCTGTTATTCCGTTGGATCGGCGGCATCGCGGTCGGTGGGGCGTCTGTCGTTTCGCCGGTGTACATCACGGAGATTGCCCCGGCGCGTCGCCGCGGCCTGCTGGTGGCGGTCAGCCAGTTGAACATCGTCGTGGGCATTCTGGCGGCGTATTTCTCGAACTACCTCGTGGCCTATCTACTGGGGCCGGAGCATCCGGCGGCATGGCGTTGGATGTTCGGCGTGGAGGCGGCCCCGGCGGCGGTCTTTCTCGTGGCCTCGATCCTGATTCCGGAAAGCCCCCGCTGGCTGATGAAGAAAGGGGACCGTGCGGCGGCCGAGGAGGTCCTGACGAGGTTCGGCCACGAAGACCCGCAACGGGAGGTCGATGAGATCGAGCAGTCGCTCACGTCCGAGAGGATTGGCGGCCATCAGAGCCTTCTCCATCGTAAGTACCTCAAGCCGCTGTTGCTGGCCGGCATGATCGCGGCGTTCAACCAGTTGGACGGCATCAACGCGGTGATTTATTACACGGCCGATATCTTCCGCATGGCCGGCGCCGACAAGGCAGGGGCCTTGATGCAGTCGGTGATCATCGGCCTGACGAATCTCGTCATGACGGTGTTTGCGATGGTGCTGATTGACCGGGTGGGACGCAAGGCGCTCCTGCTGGCCGGGTCCGTGACCTTCATCTTTTCCCATGGATTGGCCGCGTGGGTATTCCACACACATGCGCAGGGTTGGATTGTCATCGTCGCGATGATGGGAATTGTAGGCTCGCACGCGTATTCGCAGGGCGCCGTCGTTTGGGTGTGCATCAACGAACTGCTGCCCAATGCGATTCGCGCCTCAGGGTCGGCGGCCGCCTGTTTCTTGATCTGGCTGCTCTGCATCGGTGTGAGCTGGCTCTTCCCCATCGTGGCGAGTGACTCGGGCGCTGCCGCGTTTGCCTTCTTCGCTGTCATGATGCTGGTGCAGTTCGTCCTGGTGCTGAAGTACCTGCCGGAAACCAAGGGGGTATCGCTGGAGGAGTTGCAGAAGCGGCTGGGCGTAGGCGAGTAGCGCCGGTGGAGAAATCGATCAGTAGAGCGTGAAGTTGAACTCGGTTCCCAGGCGAATGCCTGGTGTGGGCTTGACGCCGCCGCCGTTCCTGAAGACGTAGAGGGCATCCGTTGTGACGAGTGTCACATCCGGCACACCGTCGCCCGTGAAATCGCCGACCAGCATGCTGCGTTCGCCCCTGCCCGACGCCGGGGCGGTGAGCGTCGCGATGCGCCGGCCCCTGTGGTCGTAGATCGCGCCGCTGTGCGCGTTGATGATCTCATCGAGCCCGTCGCCGGTCCAGTCGAGCAGATGATGATGGCGAGCATAGTCGGTGTTGATGCGGCCGAGCAGAACGCCGTTTTCATCCATCAGCAGCAGGGGCGCCTTGCCGAAAGGCTGATGATCGATATCCACGAGGATCTGCCCCGCCCGCGGCGGGCCGGCGATGACGCGGCCGATGTCGATGGACTCGAAATGGCTGCCCACCTGCTCCCAGATCACCCGCCCGTTGCCGTCGATCATGGCGATGCCGTTGGCGCCGCACAGCGTGATGACCAGACGCACGTCTTCCAGCCTGTCGGCCCTGTGAAACAGGCGGATACAGTCGAGATGGCCGCGGTTCTCGTCGACCTTGGCCGAGCGGAATCTCCATCGCAGTGATCCGTCGGCGTTGATCAGCGCATAGCCGGCGGCGATCTCGTCTTTGCCGTCGCCGTCCAGATCGATCGGGCGCGGCTGGTGGGCGGTTCGCGTGCCGCCCGGATCGTTCACGTGCCAGAGCAGTTCGCCCCGGTGATCGTACGCGTAGATATCATGATAGCGGTTCTTGACGAGAACATCGGTGGGGCGGCCCCGCCCCGCGAGATCGGCGAAGACGATACAGTCAGTGGCGTCCTCGGCAATCGGGATGCGGCGCCGCTCGGTGCCGGTGCGGCCGTCCAGTTCCACGAGGGCCCCCTTGGTGGCGAGGACAACTTCGGGGCGGCCGTCGCCGTCCCAGTCATGGACCTGGCAGGCGACGTCGTGGTGCCACTCCTTGCGGCCGATGTCGGGATCGCCCCAGCGCCACAGCACACTGCCGTCCAGGCGTTGGGCGACGGCGGTCGAGGTGTAGTGAACATCGCCGACGTTGTGGTTTTCACAGGCGACGAAGTCGACCCGGCCGTCTGCGTCCAGATCGGCACTGACCACCCATTGGCCCCCATAGTCCGGATCGAGAGGGACAGTCTTCCATGGCCGAACGACGGGGACGCCGGCCGGGGCCGGCCCCGTGTCGTTGGTATCGAAGAACAGGGGCTCGGCAGCGCCCGCAGCCACGGAAATGAGACCGACGATCGCTGCGATCAGATGCTTGTGCCATGTCGTTGCCATGCGTTGTCCCCGGATGGTCTCCATCGCCTGTTCGCGCAGGTCAAAACCTGCAGCAAGTGTACCGGGAAGGCCTGCGGCAGGCAATCCTCTGAATCCCGCGGCCCTTTGGCCTATGGCGAAGGTGACGCGTGGAAAAAGCATGCCTTGTCTGCCAGATATGTTATCGGAAGGCCGCCCGGCATGGTATATTGCCAGCGGTCTTGTGAGGCCTGGGCTCGTGGCAGAGCGGCTCACGGATCTGCACCTCGTTAGCAGGAAGGGAGTTGTGCCATGGATGCAATGCCCCTGAGCGTCAGAGTGCGTCTGAGTGTCATGATGTTCCTCCAGTACCTGATGTTCGCCGTCTGGTGGGTGCCCTTGGCGGCCTATCTGACGAAACTGGGCATCGAAGGCAACGCCAAGGCATGGATTCTCAGCGTCATGCCGCTCGGCTGTCTGATCGCCCCGGTCTTCTGCATGGTGGCGGATCGTCACTTCGCCAGCCAGAAGGTGCTGACGGCCCTGAATCTCTGTTGCGCCGTCCTGTTCTTCTTTGGGGCGCGCGTCACCGATGCGACGTCCCTGTTCGTGATCCTGCTGCTGGCCATGTTCTGCTATATGCCGACGTGGAGTCTGACCAACGCCATCGCCATGGCCAACGCCCCCTCGGAGAAGTTCCCTCAGATCCGGCTTTTCGGTTCCATCGGCTGGGTGGCGTCCGGGGTCTTCAGCATCGTGGCGGCCAGGCTGTACGATGGCCTGAAGATCGACAACACGGCGATTCCTCTGTACTGCGGGGCGGGCAGCGCGCTGGCGGCGGCCCTGCTGAACCTGACTCTGCCCAACACGCCGCCGCCGGGCAAGGGCCGGAAGTCTTCAATCGTCGACGTCCTCGGGTTGCAGGCGCTGACGCTCATGAAGGACCGCAATTTCGCCCTGTTCATCATCATCTCCATGCTCGTGATGCTCCCGTTCACCATGTACTTCTCCCTCGGCTCGCAGTTCTTCGAGAGCCAGGGCTTCGAATACATCACGGCGACCATGAATCTGGGGCAGTTGGTGGAGATGTTCGTCATGCTCGTGGTGCCCCTGGCGCTGGTGCGGTTCGGAGCCAGGTGGGCCATGGTGATCGGGTTGGGTGCGCTGCTGGTGCGTTACGCGGCCTTCTGGGCAGGCGGGGCGATGGGGCAGACCTGGCCCTATTACATCGCCATTCTCGTACACGGTGTGATCTTCGGCTTCTTCTTCGTCGGCGGACAGGTGTACGTGGACAAGAAGGCCCCGCCCGAGATTCGCGCCCAGGCCCAGGGTTTCATCATCCTGATCTGTTACGGCGTGGGGATGCTCGTGGGAACCTATTTCAACGTGCAGCTCATCAACAGGTACACGACGAAGACAGACGGCGTCGTGGACTGGAATCCCATCTGGATCATCATCACGGTCATGAGCGCGGTGCTGCTGGGTCTGTTCGTGCTGCTGTTCCGCGATGACGCGGCCGCCAAGACGGCGCCGGCGGCCGGCGAGTAGCGCCCTCGGCCACCGAGAATTGGATAGCGAAAGGACGTTCAGAAAGGAGACAGTCCGATGAACCGATGGCGATGGTATGTGTGCGGGGTCTTCTGCGGGTTGATCTTGGCGGGTTCGTTTGGTGTCGCGCGGCTGGGGATGGCGAGCTCCGCCGCAGACGTTACCGCCGCGATGGGGTCGGCGATGGTTGCGGTGGACAAGGTGCCTCCCGAAGACGGCAAGCTGCGGATCATCGCGTTTGGGGCCCATCCTGACGACTCTGAGATTTTCGCCGGCGGCACCGCCTGTCTGTGGAGCGACTTGGGCCATCATGTGAAATTCGTATCGACCACGAACGGTGACATCGGGCACTGGCAGACGGCCGGCGGGCCGCTGGCCTTGCGTCGAACGGCGGAAGTCCAGGAGGCTGCCAGGATCCTCGGCAACACGGTCCAGGTGCTCGACATCCATGACGGTGAGATCGAGCCGACGCTCGAGAACAGGCGGACGTTCACCCGCCTGATCCGCCACTGGAATGCGGACATCGTGATCACCCACCGGCCGAACGACTATCATCCGGACCATCGCTACACCGGCATCCTGGTGCAGGATGCGGCGTACATGGTCACCGTGCCGTTCTTCTGCCCCGACGTGCCCGCGATAAAGAAAAACCCGGTGTTTCTCTACGCGTCCGATGGGTTCCAGAAGCCCAATCCGTTCCGTCCCGACATTGTCGTCTCCATCGATTCGGTGATCGAGCGGAAACTCGATGCGATGGCGGAGCTCGTGTCGCAGTTTATCGAGGGAGGCTGCGGCGGCAGCGCCAGCGATGTGCCCCGAGACGCGGCCGATCTGAAGGCCCGGCAGGAACAACTGCGCAAGGGCTGGCTCCGACAGCAGCACATGGACCTCGCCAACCAGTATCGCGACAGACTGATCGAACTGTATGGCGAGGAAGCCGGCAAGAAGGTCCGGCACGCGGAGGCCTTCGAGGTCTGCGAGTACGGGCGGTATCCGACAAAGGACGAGTTGCGCACGCTGTTTCCCTTTGTGGCGCAGCAGTGATTCTGACTGACCCCGGAGAAGGTCTTAACGAATCGGCCTCCCGAGGATCGTTGCCAGAGATGTGCTGAACAGAGTCGCCTGGCGCATCATTCCCACGTCGTTGGGATGACAGCCGTCGACGGTGCCGTCTCCATCGGTTCCGAGCATGTCTCGATTGGACAGGAAGTGCAGGTTGCCGATCCCGCCGGCCGTCAGCTCTTCATGGATCCGGCGGAGGATCGTGCCTTTCTCCGTCGGCGTGGTATTGCTGACGCTGGAGTCCTCCACGAGCAGGATCGGTGTGTCGGGCCGGGCTGCCCGAAGCGTTTTGACGAACGGGGCTACCCGCTCCGATACCTCAGCGGGCCGCATGTTCCAAAGACAATCGAGAACGTACACCGCCGGGTCCAGCTCCGCCAGAAGGTCCGCCATCTCCGGTTCCATTCTGCCGTTGCCTGAGAAGCCGAGGTTGATCACCGGCACGTCGAGCTGTCTGCGGACGATGGCCGTGTATGCCATGCCGGGGCGGGAGGCGCATCCGCCCTGGGTGATGGAAGTGCCGTAAAACACGATCGGCTTGTTCGGCACGGCGGGGGCCGCAGGTCGCGAGATGGCCATGTCCTTGTCGACGCCGATCTGGATCGACTCTACTCCGTTGTAGAGAGGCATGTACAACATGCATTCGGCGCCCGGGGGCACGCGGAAGGATGCCTCGTTCGACCTGGAAGTGGGCCGCCCGTTTTGCACGAACATCCATCGCCCATCGTCGGCCCTTGCGTAAAGGTCAATCCCGCTCACTCCCGTGGCGGGCATGTGAGGCATCGCCAGGTTCTCGCGCCGGAGCGTCCAGCGAACCCGGACCGACGCTGCCTCCGTCAGGAAGCGAAGACACATCCCGGCGCTGTGCTGACTGAGATCCCAGACCGGAGCTCGGACCTTGTCCTTTGCCTTGGCGGGCAGCCGGTCGTAATACGATTCGGTGTCCTCCCAACCCTTGCCCTCCAGCATGAGAAGCCGGCCGTCGTACCACGACGTCCCATCGCAAGGGTCCACCGTGCCCAACGCCGGATCGATTCTCTCCGCGCCGACAGCAGCCAGTGTGAAAGACAGCAATGATGCGGCAAACACCCAGAAGGTCAGTCTCATACAGCGGTTCTCCTTAGATCAGGCAATGACGGATATCACGATATCCTGCCGGTGATGATAGCACCGCGAGGGGACCCGTTCAAGTCATAGCCGCCCCGTGGGTGGCGAAACCGTTGACAGCAGGGGGGCCGCCTCATAACCTGAACAGACCGTGCAGCTATACGGCAGTCCTGTCCAGTCTGAAGCGCGAACGAAAGGAGAGACGATGAACCTCACTCATGCAGCCGCCGCTCGCAGTGTGCCCGCAAGAGCCTGCCCTGAGCTTGCCGAAGGGGCATACACTTCGAGGAACGCCTCACGGCGTCACTACAAGCAGCGACGCCTGGATCGCATGTCGATGCGTGCCTTGTTCTGCGTCGTTCTGCTTGCCGGCGTTTGCCTCTGTGCGAAGGCCCAGAACGCAGCGGCGGGCGATGCGTCGATTCGAATCGTATCGGTGCGCCCGACAGTTCTGTTCTCTCGCGACCAGGACGGATTGGTTCAAACGGTCGAAGTCGCCGTCCAGAACGCCGGCGATACCGTCCAATGCGACCTCGAAGTCCGAATCGGCTCGGCCCGCCGGTCGGCCAGTCTCGGGCCGATCCCGCAAGGCGAGTCCACGCTGCGATTCCAGGCGCCGGATGTTCGGGAGGCGGCGTCGGCAGAGTTCGTTCTCCAGGCGGGCGGCAAGGTCCTGGCCACGCACCGAGCCCCGTGGCAGCCTCGCAAGCATTGGACCATCTACTTCGTGCCGATCACGCACCATGACCTGGGCTACACCGACACGATTGAGAACGTCCTGAACCTCTACGCGGGCTTCTACGACGACGTGCTGCGATTCTGCGACGAGACCGGCGACTGGCCGGACGAGGCGAAGTACCGCTACACGCTGGAGGGGACGTGGTCGCTGGCGCATTTCATCGAGAACAGGCCCCAGGAGACAATCGACCGATTCGCAGCCTACGTCCGGCAGGGGCGGATCGAGATCGGCGCCCTGTTCGGCAACGAGATCGACAGCCTGTGCGGGCACGAGCAGCAGATCCGGCTGATGTATCCGTCCTTCCGGTTCGTACGGCAATACGGGGGCGAGATCTCCGTCGGGTCGATCACCGATCTGCCCGGTCTGAGCTGGGGCCTGACGTCCGTTCTCTCAGGCGCCGACATCAAGTACTTCTTCGCCGGGCTGCCCACGTATTTCGAGTGGGGCCGCAACGACATCCACACGTTCTGGGACGAGGCGGCCGTCCTGCGTCACGGCCGGCCCGACGCCTTCCGCTGGCAGGGACCGGACGGCCGGACGGTGCTGGTCTACTACCAGGGCAGCTATGGTTTCTTCAGCCGCGTGATCGGGCCGGATACATATGATGAGGTTATGGAAGCCCTGCCCGGCATGCTCGATGAGATGGACGAGCGGGGTTCGCCGTTCGACGTGATGCGGTACATCCACAACGGCGTCGACAACCATCCGCCCGATATGAGGATCAGCGAGGTCGTCAGGCAGTGGAACGAGAAGTGGGCGTATCCGAGGCTCGTTGTCGCCACGAACGCCATGTTCTTCAAAGCCCTCGACAAGCAGTGCGCCGACGTCCGCACTTTTCGTGGCGAGCTGCCGCACACAGACTATGTGGTGGGGGCTCTCTCGACGGCCAAAGAGACGACCATCAACCGCCTGACGCACGACAAGCTGCTCTCGGCGGAGAAGGCCGCGACGATTGCTTCGCTGGTCTGCAATCAGCCGTATCCGTCGGAGAAAATCGCCCGCGCCTATGACGATGTGCTCCTCTACGACGAACACACCTGGGGCAAGGACTATCCGGCGGGCGAGCTCCAGGACTGGGCCTGGAACGAGAAGAGCCACTACGCCTACCGCGCCGCGGGCCTGGCCCAATCCGTGTTGTCGGCAGGTCTGGAGAGCATCGCGCGGAACATCCGGATCGACCAATCCGGCCGGCACATCGTCGTTTTCAATCCACTGGCCTTCGACCGGACCGATGTAGTGCGTGTGACGAAATGCGCCGTGGAAGGCCACTTCGATCTGATCGATACCGCCACCGGGCAAGCGGTGCCTTGCCAGGTGGTCGAGCTGGACGGCCCGCTAGCGGCTGCTCCCTATGCCCCGCACCGCTGGGCGCGCGGGCAGTTCGAGGGACATGAGCTGTTCGACCTGGTGTTTGTCGCGGAACGCGTCCCCTCCATGGGCTATAAGACCTATCGCATCGTCCCGCGACAGAGTGCGGCCGAACGGAACAGCGGGCTGAGTGTCACACAGAACACCGTTGAGAACCGTTTCTTCCGGGTCACGCTCGACCCGCAAACCGGCGCGATCGCGAGCCTCTACGACAAAGACTTGTCGCGCGAGCTGGTGGACCGCGAGGCGCCGGACAAACTGAACCAGTTCGTGGCCAAGTGGGTGCAGACGAGCCGGCGTGAAGGCCCGACGTGCGCCGAGATTCGCCCAGGGCAGAAAGGACCGGTCTGTGCGAGCCTGGTCGCTCGCGGCTCCGGCCCGGGCTGTCCGCAGATCATCCAGGAGGTGGTCCTGTACGACAGGATCAAGCGGATCGACCTGTTCAACCGCGTCCTGAAGGACTCGACGCCGCTGCTGGAGATCTACTTCGCGTTTCCGTTCGAGGTCGATGCGCCGGCGTTTCGGTTCGAGGGCTCCAACTCGGTGATCGAGCCGCTGCAGGACCAGTTTCCGGGCTCAAACTCGAACTATTACGCCGTGCAGCACTGGGCGAGCGTGTCGAACCCGGATGTGGGAATCACGCTGTCGCCTGTGGAATCGCACTTGATCGAGTTCGGAGGCCTGTGGCCCTGCTACGTCTCGCAGGCCCACCACGGCTTGACGGCGCCCGATTTCGGGCAGCCCTTCGTCACGCCCGAGCAACTCACGAACGGGCATATGTACGCGTTCGTTCTGGACAGCAACTTCCGCACGAACTTCCAGCCGGTGCAGCAGAGCGACCTTCTGTTTCGCTACAGTCTGACCAGCCATGATGGGCCTCAAGCCAACCGCGTGAATCGCGACTTCGGCTGGTCCGCCCACAATCCGCTCGCCGCCGTGGTCATCAATGGTCCCAGGCAGGGCGCCCTGGACCGTCAGGCGAGCTTCTGCCGCGTGGAGCCCTCGAACGTGCTGCTGACCACCATCAAGCAGGCGGAAGACGGTCAGGGCATCATCGTCCGCCTCATCGAGACCGATGGCAGGCCGACGACCGCGACGCTCAGCGTGACGGGCCTGAACGTCGAAAGGGCCTGGCAGGCAAACCTCGTGGAGGCCAATCAGGCCGAACTGGAGTCGGCCGATGGCGCTGTGGCCATACCCGTCAAGGCGTTCGGCATCGCTACCGTGCGATTGCAGCCTCGTCCTCGGTAGGGGGCCGTGGTTGTGCCTGAACTTTGCCCCTTGGAGACGCGGCTTGTCCTCCAGGCTCATTGCTGCCGTGCGGCGTTCACCACCGCGAAGAATGCCTCCTTGGGCTGGCAGGTGCGATCGAACAGCAGCGGCGAGCCTCCGATCCAGGACGTCTTGTCATAGACGCCCCAGAAGGTCACGCGAGTGACGTCCTTCTTGTGCGCGAGCAGCACGGAGAAGATCTCGGCGTACTTGTCGGCGAGCTTCTTCTGCGTCTCGGCGGCTGCGGCGGCCGGATCCTCGGTGCCGGCCCGGCTGACCCGGCTGATATCGGCCCCGCGATAGCCGCGGGCCTGGGTGCGAATGTCCAATTCCGTGACCATGACTTTGGCGCCGGCAGCGGCCAGGGATGTGATGGCGTATTCGAGGCCTTCGACGCTGGGGTGCGTGAGGGCGCCGTGCAGTTGAATGCCGACGCCGTCAATGCGGAGTCCCTTGGACTTCAGATGCTTCACGATCGCGACCGCGCCGTCGCACTTGGCCTTGGACGTCTCGAGATTGTAGTCATTGTAGTACAGTTCTGCATCGGGGTCGGCTTCGTGCGCCCACCGGAAGGCGCATTCGATGAAGTCGTACTTCTGGTCCTCGGAGCCTTCACCGATGATTCGCCGCCACGGGCTGTTTCGCAGCGTGCCGTCTTCATCGAGGGCTTCGTTCACCACATCCCAGCCCTTGATCCGGCCCTTGTAGCGACCGACGACGGTCATGATATGGTCTTTCATGCGAGCCAGGAGCGCATCCCGCGTGATCTCGCCGCCCGAATCGTCCTGAAACACCCATCGAGGAGTCTGGGCATGCCAGACGAGGCAATGGCCGATGACAAACATCCTGTTCTTCTCGCCGAAGGCCACGAAACTGTCGGCCGGCTCCCAGTTGTATCGGTCGGGCCGGGGATGGATGAGCTGCCACTTCTGGTCGTTCTCTGCGGTGATCGTGTTGAAGTGCTTCTCGACGATCGCGGCGGCATTGGGGTCCCGCCCTGTCACCACGGTGCGGTTCGGGGCCCCGCCGATCAGGAAGTGGTCCTTGAAGACGTCCTTCAACGCGGGCACATCCTGCCCGCCCGGGCACGGAGCCGCACCGATCCACAGGATCGCCAGGCTCGCAACGGTGACACTCTTCTTCCTGTCCACTGCATGCTCCTTTCACTGAGGCTCTACCTCGCGGAACGATCCAGTTTCAAAAGGCCGAGCTGATACGGCAACAGCTCGTAGCGTCCGCCGCTCGCCGGATCGCGACCCTGGTAAAGAAACGCAAGATTCTCGGGATCGAGGATCATTCTCTCATCATATCCGTCGCGAATCAGCTCCCCATGACTGATGTCCCTCGTCCAGGGCTGCACGCCGTCTTCGAAGGTGACGTTGTTGATCCCTGCGAAAGGCGTATTCCACGAATCGGCGCCCGGCACGGGGGTCCATTCGCCATCAAGGCGGTCGGAGGTCCAGGCGCGATAGTACCTTGCCGGGCTCAGGGCCTCAATCAGAGTCAGATAGGTGTTGGCGTCCTTGATCTTGTAGGTGATGCTCGCCTCGAAGAGGTTGTTTCGATGGTCCTGGATGGCAATCTCGGGATCGCTCATGCCCTTGGGGAAGTCCTCGATCTTCGTTCGGCTGCGATAGAAGTTGCCGTCATCGCCTGTGAAGAACAGGTAGGCATGCGTGTCGTCGCAGATCACGTGGTAGTCGATCGGAAGCCTCGGGGCGCTCGCAGGCAGTCTGTCAAAGAACCTCTGCGGCGCAGTCCACGTCTGCGGCTGCGAAATGTCATCGGTGGTGGAATACGCCGGCGGCTGTGTCTGGTAAACCAGGTACCACTTCTGATGGGGTGTGAAATAGAACAAGTGTGGCGCACATTTGTATCCCCTCAGATTCGGATTCTGATCGAGGAAGTGCAGCTTGGCGTTGGGGGCATCGGACCAGTCCTTGAAGTTCAGGTACACCATGTTCCAGGTCCTGGCGGACGTCGAGTAGACGGTCGCGTAGACGTGCCACAGGTCGTTGTGGAGGACGACGGTGGGATCTTTGACGGACACGATGGTGTGCGTCTCGTCCGAGACCGGCCGGATCAGTGCGCCTGTGGACTTCCACCGGAGTGGCGTGGCAAAGGGCCGCTTGGGAACGTCTGCACGGACCGCCGCCGGCGAGGCCGACACAAGCTCGTCGCTCACACGATAGTAGTCGAAATCCACGAACCCGCCCGGCGTCCTGGTCGCGAAATTGAACAATCCGAAGCGGTAGCCCATGAAGTGCGGCAGGGTGTAGGCCATCTGAAGGGTGGTGCCGATCTTCGTCCAGGTTGTCCCGTCCAGGCTGTAGTAGAAACCGGCCTTGTCCGTACGCTGGCGGAAGTCGCAGTCGATCCTCAGATACACGCTCTGCTGCGCAAGCGGGACGCTCTCGATCTCCTCGGGCGCGTTGGATTGAGCGCTGACCATGACGATCGACTTGCTGTCGCCCTGCCTCTTGACGCCGACGAAGCCGTATCGTTTCTGTAGGGCAATCAGGCCGGCGCAGTCGCCGTCTTCCATGTTGCCCACTTCCATTTTCGCAGTCGCGGAACTGACCGGGCCGAAGGTCCGCTGGGTCAGCATGTTGCGGGCCTGGAGGACGTCGCCGTCCACCCGCCCCGTGGCCAGCCGCAGGTGACCGCTCCGTTCGCCGACGGACCAGTGGTGAGGATCGGGATTGTGGTTCCATTGCCATGCCAGGGGCAGCGGTTCGCCGGACTCGCGATCGAATTCGTCACAGGCCACGATATTCCCAAGTCCCTGTTCGTTCACGTCGATATTGAGTGTCGTGGGCGCCTTTCCATCAATGCCCAGCACCGGCCAGCCGTCCTCCCATCGGACGGGCACAAGCCAGGGACTGCGGCCGACCGAGCCGTTATCCTGGAAGAGAAGGGCGTACCATCGGCCCTCCGGCGTGTCGATCAGGCAGCCTTGGGCGACCCCCTGGTCCTGAAGGACGACCTTGCCTTCGTAGGGGCCGGTGATCCTGTCCGCCCGATGAAGGATCTGCGTGCGCATGCCGCCACGCGGCCAGGTGATGTTCATCACGTAATACCTGCCATCGATCTTGCGCATCTGCGATCCCTCGGCGGGCAGGCTGATATTGGGTCCGGCCACGGCGCTGGCGTTTGGGATCACGACCTCGTTGAAGCCATCGGGTTTGATTCCCGACAAGTCCGGCTCCAGCTCCACGAGCCGGAGGTTGCCCACGCCGTAGAGCATATAGACCCGACGGTCGTCATCGAAGAACAGAGAATGGTCGTGCAGCGAAGGCGCAAACGCCGTCTCCTTCCACGGACCTTTCTCTATGTCTGTTGTGGTGTAGATGTGCGTTCTTCCGCTCGTGCTGGAGAAGGTCGATGCATAGAAGGTCCCATTGTGGTATCGCAGGCAAGGGGCCCAGGACCCCCGGCCGTAGGCGTTCCTGCCGTCCTCCAGTCGGAGGGCCTCGTTGTCGGTCAGGGTGTCGTAGGCATAGCCGATCAGCTCCCAGTTGACCAGGTCTTTCGACTTCATGATGGGCAAGCCGGGACTCATGTACATGGTGGTGCTGGCCATGTAGTAGGTGTCGCCGACGCGAATGGCGGCGACGTCCGGCACATCGGCCCAGATGACGGGATTCCGCGCCGGTTTTGCGCGCGCCTGCCCGCCGATGAAGAGAGTGACGCACGTCAAAACGAGCACATGTAACGGATGCATCGTCATGATGTCGGCCTTTGTCAGGCTCCCTGTGCGGGAGCGTGATCGACGAAGATGTTCTTTCATAATGATATTCCTCAGTTGGTTCGGTCCCATGGATCGCTCTGATCTTTGGCCCGGCTCACGTCTGAATGAGAAGTCACTCCAGGAACGGATCGCCGAAGCAGACCCAGGAATAGTCGGCCCGCCCGGAGCAGGTGGTGACCAGCGTCAGGAATCGTATGCGGGCGGGGATCGGCACGTCCACTGTCTCGACGGCGCTCCGCTCGGCAGGATAGTGCAAGTGAAGAGCAACGACGCCATCCAGAAGGACCCAGATATCGGCGGGACTGAACGGCGATTGAGGCACATCCCTGGGGATGCCGCACACGGCGGTGAACCGGTCGATCCGGATGTTGGGATTGTCCCGGCGAATCCGGTCCAGATCGAACGTGATGCCGGCGTTGGGATGGAGGATCAGGGCCGGATGTGCGGATGTGCCGAAGCTGACGCCGTCGAGCCGGGCGTCGTGGGTCTGCCGACTTGGGATGTCAAAGAACCTGCCGCTGTTTGCCGGACCGCCATAGTAGCTTCCCATGGTCCGGGGACATTCGGCAAACGTCAATCCGGTGGAGCTGATTACGACCGGGCCGGCGGCCCCGTTCGGCACAAACACGCCGTCAATGCCACGCAACTGCGGCACCGGACGAAACTCACTTCGCTGGCTCCGCCGGATCGTGGTGGCGGGCCCCTTGAATGCCTGGCCGGTCCCCAGGTCAATGCCTCGGTTCAACCTGCCAGTGCCGTGACCGTTGCCACCGCCCACGATGTCCGCCAGATTCAGTCGGTCCGAGCGATCGGAGGGCCGGTTGGACGATGGCAGTTGAAGAACGAAGAGATCCTCGCGAGCCGCCAGTCCACTTCGAATCATCCATCCAGCGGTATCAACCGCCGCCGCCTGCCCTTCATCGACAACGAGCGACATCGACCGAGCCGATCGATTCGGATCGAGAGCGACGCTCACGCGGCCTTTCAGGACATGGGCCTCGGTGCTCCCATCGGGCTGCGCGACGACCCCGAACTCCGTGCCCAGGTCTGTGATGAGGGCCGCGCGCGTTCGCACGCGAAACCCCTTCGCCTGCGGAGGGACCACGGCGACAAGCCTGCCACTTCGCAGGGTCACTTCTCCAACGCTTTTCAGCTCGATCTGGCAAGGCGCTTCGAGCAGGAGGCTCGTTCCCTGGTCCAGTTCTATCTTCACCACACCTTCGCGGAGGTCGTAGGCGCCGACGCGCACCGCTTCGCCCGGACGCGGACGAGCCCCTCGCCACTGAGCCTCGTAGGCGCCGGCCAGTCTGCCGACCGCCGGACCTTGCGCTCTCTGTCGGAACAATGTCACAGACGCGAGGATCAACACCCCGAAGATCAGGACTGCCGCAACCGAATAGAGATATCGCACAATGCGCCTGGAATTGCTCTGATTGGCGCCGCTTGAGATTGCCCGGATCAGGTCCGACCTGGAAAGCTCCCCGGTCACCTGGCTGGAACGCCGGATCACGGCAGAAACCAGCAGACTATCGAGGTAGTAGTCCCGCACCCGCGAGTCCTCGCTGATGGCCTTCGCAAGATGCTGCATCTCGTCGGGCTCGAGTTGATCGTCCAGCAGTCGCTGGATCAGCTCATCCATATCCGGGAAAGGAGGTGTGTTCATGCCGGACGGCTCCCTTCCGCCAGCGTCCTGCGCATGCAGCGCAGCAACACGCTGTTGATCCGGCCGAGGAGGTGGTAGACGTGACGGCGAGACACCTTCAGGTAGGCAGCAATCTCCTCGACCGGGGTGTTGTGTTCGTAACGCATCTTCACGATCCGCCTGGCACGGTCGTCCAGGAGTGTCTGGCACTTGCGCAGGGCCTCTATACGCAGGGCCATTTCGTCCTGGATGGCGGGCAGGTGGTCCATAAGCTCTTCGAACAGCGCGTCCTCCATCAGCACTCGTTTGCTGCGGGCCTGGTTCCGACGGTACTCCAGAATTTGATAGCGCATGATCTGGATGCCCCAGGCGGCGAAGTTCGTCCCCGGCTGGAACTGATCGAACTTCCGCCACATCACGCTCATCCCGTCCTGGAACAAGTCGTCCGCGTCATTGACGTGAGGGACCAGAGTCAGGATATAAGCGTAGATCTCCTGTTGGTGCCGTACAAAAAGCGCCAGGAAGTCCAGAGTGCGTTTGTCCTGTTCCATGACCAATCCGTGCTGTCTTTGGTTGCGTTCTTCTTATTCTATCACCGGCACAGACCAAGAGACGAGATATGAAAAATGCCGAGAAGGCGAGAAAATCTTTCTCGGATTCCTCTTTTTTGTTTCACTCCTGACCTTTCTGAGCGGTGTCATACAGACAGTATCAGCCGCACAGCAACGGTCTGTTGTTGACGTGACGACGTGATCTGCGAGAATTCGTTCGACTTCTATTCACGGACTGAAGGAGAAACACCATGAGAGGCAACCTGATTGCACTGGTGTTGATGCTCACGTTCCCAGGTTCGCTGTGTCCAGCGCAGGCAGATCAGACGGCGGACGCGAACGATTGGAGGCCCTCAACCCTCAATCAGCCCGGAAGGCAGTATCCCCAGGTCACCTCTGACGGTCGGGTCCGCACCAGCATCTCCGCGCCCCAGGCCCAGAAGGTGGAGCTCGACATAGGAGCTGTGCGATACCCTCTCACCAAAGGCGAGGATGGCGTCTGGACCGGCGGCGAGTCGAAGCCCCAGGACGAGGGGTTCCACTATTACCAGATTTGGATCGACGGGGCTGCGGTTCCGGATCCCGGCAGCCTGTTCTTCTACGGCGCCGGCCGCTGGGGCAGCGGCGTGGAATGCCCCGCCAAGGACCAGGACTTCTACGCCCTCAAAAACGTCCCGCACGGCCAGATCCGCGAGAATCTGTATTGCTCCAAGGTCAACAACAGCATGCGTCGCTGTTTCGTCTACACGCCGCCCGACTACGACAAGGACACCGCAACCCGTTATCCCGTGTTATACCTCCAACATGGCGGCGGCGAGGACGAGACCGGCTGGCCCAATCAGGGCAGGACCAATCTGATCATGGACAATCTGATCGCGGAGGGCAAGGCCAGACCCTTCATAATCGTGATGGACAATGGCACTTGGACAACGGCTCCCCCGCCCCGGCGTGCTGGGGGTGGGCAACGCGCGGTCTGGCCCCCGGAGGGCTGGGCCGACAATTTCAAGAAGACCCTCCTGGAAGACATCATCCCCATGATCGACGCCAACTATCGCACGCTGGCGGATCAACCGCACCGGGCGATGGCGGGCCTGTCCATGGGCGGCATGCAGACCAGGGTCATCACCCTGGCCAACCCTGACACGTTCTCTCACGTCGGCATCTTCAGCGGCGGCAGCATCAGCCCGGATGACGTCAACAACGCACCCGGTTTCAAAGAGAAGATCAAGCTCGTGTTCGTCAGCTACGGTAGCCGCGAACTCGAAAACCGCAGAACCGGCGGCTCTCGTGGCTTCGGCGGCGACCCCAAAGCGAACACCGATGCGCTCAAGGAAGCGGGCATCAACACCCATTTCTACGTCTCTCCGCTGACGGCTCATGAGTGGCAGAGCTGGCGACGCAGCCTGCACGAGTTCGCTCCACTTCTGTTCAGGGACTAAAGGAGAAGAATCATGAAGAGGAATCTGATCGTACTTGCGTTACTCGTCAGTCTCTCCGGCTCGCTGTGTCCGGCGCAGACGGATCAGCCCGCGGAAGCGGATGACTGGAAACCCTCGACCTTGAACCAACCCGGCCAGGAACATCCGCAGGTCAACTCCCAACGCTACGCCCGATTCCGTATCGTGGCGCCCGAAGCCCAGAGCGTCAAGGTGAGCCTGGGCGGACGGGAACGGGGCGGCTTCGCCCTCGACAAAGGTGAGGACGGCGTCTGGACTGGTGTCACCCAGAAGCCGCTGGATGAAGGCTTTCACTACTACCATCTCACGGTGGATGGGGGGACGTTCAACGATCCCGGCACCTTGAACTTCTACGGTTCGACGCGGTGGGAAAGCGGCATCGAGATCCCCGCTCATGACCGGGACTTCTACGCTCTCAAAGACGTTCCCCACGGCCGAGTGCAGCAGATTCTCTTTCCTTCGAAGAGCACCAGCACCTCACGCCGCGCCTTTGTCTACACACCGCCCGACTACGACAAGGATCTGACCCAACGGTATCCGGTGCTGTACCTCCAGCACGGCTGGGGCGAGGATGAAACGGCCTGGAGCAACCAGGGCCACGCCAACCTGATCATGGACAACCTGATCGCCGAGGGCAAGACCAAGCCTTTCCTCATCGTGATGACCTACGGCATGACGAACGAGATCCGATTTGGCGGCCTGAGGGACTTCGATATCGGTCCCTTCCAGACGGTTCTCGTCGACGAGCTGATCCCCTACGTCGACGCCAACTTCCGCACGCTCGTCGATCAACCGCATCGCGCCATGGCCGGTCTGTCCATGGGAGGAATGGAAACCAAGACAATCACCCTGAAGAATCTCGATAAGTTCTCGCACATCGGACTCTTCAGCGGGGGGACTATCTCCCTGGAGGATGTCGACAACACGCCCGGCTTCAAGGAGAAGGTCAAGCTGGTGTTCGTCAGCTACGGCAGCCGCGAACTCGGTGGGGCTCGTCGTGGCGGCGATCCCAAGGCGAACGCCGACGCGCTGCAACAGGCCGGCATCCACAGCGTCTTTTACGTTTCCCCGGATACGGCCCATGAGTTCCTTTCCTGGCGGCGCAGCCTGCGCGAGTTCGCACCGCTGCTGTTCCGGGACAACGCTTCGGCTGCGCAACGGGGCCCGGGACAAGCCGCCCGCGGAGGTGATCGACGAGGCGGATTCGGCGGACCGATCGAGTTAGGGCCGGACGACAAGCCCGCTTTCGATGACCCGCCCGCCGAGTTCAATGCCAGACGCGAGAACATCCCTCACGGTGAGCTGACCATGGTCGAGTATGACTCCAAGACCGTCGGAACGCGCCGGAAGATGCTCGTTTACACACCACCCGGTTATTCCAACAATCGCAAGTACCCCGTGCTCTACCTGCTGCACGGCATCGGCGGCGACGAGACGGAATGGCAGCGCCTGTGTCACCCGGAGAACATCCTCGACAACCTGCTGGCCGACGGCAAAATCCAGCCGATGATCGTGGTCATGCCCAACGGCCGGGCACAGAAGAACGACCGCGCCGAGGGGAACGTCTTCGCCACCGCCCCGGCCTTCGCTGCATTTGAAGGCGATCTGCTCAAGGACGTGATCCCCGCCATCGAGGCCCGGTATTCCGTGTACGCGAATCGCGAGAACAGGGCCTTGGCGGGCTTGTCGATGGGCGGCGGCCAGGCCCTGAACTTCGGCCTGGGCCACCTCGACGTTTTCGCCTGGGTCGGCGGGTTCTCCTCGGCCCCCAACACCAAATCTCCCGCTGAGCTCGTGCCCGACCCGGCGGCGGCCAGAGACAAGCTGAAGCTGCTGTGGCTGGCCTGCGGCAACCAGGACGGCCTGATCCGCATCAGCCAGGGCGTGCACCGGTATCTCAAAGAGAACAACGTGCCGCACGTCTGGCACGTCGATTCCCACGGCCACGACGGCACCGAATGGGCGAAGAACCTGCACCTGTTCGCGCAACACATCTTCAAAACCCCCGCGGCGCCCGCCGGGAAGTTCGTGCTGCGGGTCGATTGCGGGGCCTTTGATCCGTTCAAGGACAAGCTCGGCAACGTCTGGGTTGCGGACCAGGAGTTGGGCCCAGGCAGGACCTGGGGCGCGGACAACGGCATGACCATCGACCGCCCGGAAGTGGGGATCACAGGCACGGATATCGCGCGGATTTACGAGACGGAACGCTATAGCATGGAGTCGTACGAGTTCACGGTTCCCAACGGCAAGTACACGGTGCGTCTGCACTTTGCGGAGACCTTCGAGGGCATCATGGGACCGGGGGAGAGGGTCTTCTCCGTCAGTGTGCCGGGCCAGGAGGTGCTGAAAGACCTCGATCTGTACAAGACCGTCGGGTTCGTCAGGCCCCTGGTCAAAGAGTACAGAGGCGTGTCTGCGGAGAACGGCCAGTTGGTGATCGGCTTCACGCCGAACGTCGAGAACCCCCAGATCTGCGGCATTGAGATTCTGGCAGAGTAAGGAGTGACTGTGTAGCTGCCGATCAACATGCGCGGCTGGCATACGCAGGCTGTGGCCTTTCCCGCGCTACAGGTTCGCGCCGCTCACGTCTGCGGGCTGCTTTGCGTAAAGACGGGCTTCAGCGACCGGGCCATCCGGCGGAGATTCTCCTTCTCCTCGTCTGAGACCGGGCGAAAACCCATCGCCAGATCCAGAGCCATCTGAAAGAGCGACTCGTCGCCGGGCGGGATCGCGGCGGTGACCGGCTGGCTCAGTGTGAAGTACAGTCCCAGTCCGGCCTCCCGGCGATCGGTCAGCGGCTGATACCAGCACTTGGGGTACTGCTGCCGCATCGGGTCGCCTTCCGGCCACCTCTGTCTGGCCATCGCTTTGAGGGCCAGGATCGCCACGCCCTTCGATCGGGCCGCCTCGATCACGCGCGGGCCGAACCCGCCTTCACAGAACGTGGCGAAGTTGACGGGAAACAGGATCGAGTCGAAGTCGTACCGCTCCATGGCCGCCAGGGCCGCTTCCTCCGAGTGAGCCGAAAACCCCAGGTGGCGAACCTGGCCCTGCTTCTTGGCTTCGAGGAAGACCTCCATAGCGCCGCCTTGGCCGAATGCCGCATCCACGTCCTTCTGCACGTCGGTGATCGCGTGAAGCTGATAGAGATCGAGGTGGTCCGTCCGCAGCCGTCGTAGCGACTCCTTCAATTCGGCCGCGGCGCCCTCCTTTGTCCGCTGCGTGGTCTTGCAGGCCAGGAAGACGCCCTTGCGAAAGGGCTCCAGGGCCGGTCCGAGCTTGATCTCGGCGTCGCCGTAGGTCGGCGCGACGTCGAAGTAGTTGACTCCTTTCTCGACCGCCTCCGCGACCACGCGGTCGGCGTGCTCCTGCTCAACACCGCTGACGACGATCCCTCCGAAGCCAATGATGCTCAACCGCTCGCCGGTACGGCCGTACGGCCGTCGAGGCAGCCTCGCAGGGTTCGAGCTATGGCCGCCCAGCTCGTCTGCCCCGGCGGCGCCGCCGCTTTGCCCCAGGATTCCGGCCGCCAGGGCTGTGCCGGCGGCAACCGTTCCGTTCCTCAGGAATTCTCTGCGTCGCATTCGAGGCTCTCCTTCGATTCTCCGGCTTCTGGCACCTGCACGATCCACCTGATACGCAGGGCATTGCCACGGCGTTCGGCCGTTCCAGGTGGAAAGGCCGGCAGCGACCGAAGCGAGAGACGAACGAGTCGACGTGACGGATGGGGCCAGACATCGCGCCCGGCGGGACTGTTCTCTATGGGGCGGCCTTCGTGATTCCGTGCGACTCCAATTCCGCCCGAACATGGGTGAGCGTAGCCGCCAGTTCTGCCGCGTAGTCGTCCTCCACCAGCTCAATGGCGGTGTTCAGGGTTTCCGCCATCAGATCGGCAGGGATCTCGACGACGATCCCCAGCTCGGCAGCCAGAAGCAAGGAGGCCAGATCGGCGCCCTGTTCTGCGAGGGCAGCGACGGGGTCTTCCTGACTCAGCAGGGTTCCGTATAATTCCATTTGGATTCTGAATTCGCTCTCGGCCGCGACGATGAGCGGGGCGGCGACGGCCTCCGAGGTTCCCGCGGTTGCGGCGAAATCCGCCGCATAGGCTTTGCACAGCAGGATCGGAGCCGACCATCCTCTGGTGCGGGCCGCCAATGCCAGGCGCCGGCCGATGTCGGGGTCTTCGTTCTGACTGACGAGCAGGTCGACGGCTGTTTCAATCGCGGCGTGCGCCACGGTCGGCAGTATTTCGTCGATCACTGTGTTTACGTTGGACACGCCGCCCAGAAGGAGAAACAGCCTGATTCGAGGCTCGAGGATAGCCGCCAGCTCGTTCTGCTTGCGGACCACGTAGCCCTGGCCGGGATGAACGATTGAACTGATGTGGGCGGTCTGATCTGCACCCCAGGCCTCATTGTGACTGGCGAACCCGAAGGCCAGCGCCTTGTCGCTCTCGAACTCGGCGTACTCGACCAGCTTCATGAATTCGTAGTGCGTCTGCGTCCACAACTGGCCCTGGTAGGGGTCGCCGAACATCACATTGAACACGTCCGGCAGAACCGCGCCGTACAACTCATTCAGGCTTGAGTTTCCCTGTTGTTCGCCGATCTGGTGGGCGATGTACGCATGGGTGGCCGATCCCCAGCCGTACAGTGGCGTGGATACGCTGCACAGGAGCATGAGGAGAACTGCAGAAGGGAACGTACGCCGGGCCATCTTTCACCTCCGTCATTCAAAGCCGTCTTCAATCGAGGCAGAGCCGTGTTCGGCATCCGGGATTGCCGCGAGCACGGAGGTATCCTCCTCCACGAGCGGGTGCTCTGATGACATTAGACCAAATCGAACCATCTGCGTCAACCGCCGGCGGCGATTGCCTCTTGGTGGCTACCGCTGCGCGTTGGCCCAGCGGATGGCGGCGCGGAGCAGCTCGTTGGCGTCCTGAAGATCGAGCTTCTCCTTGATGTGGGCGCGGTAGGTCTCGATGGTCTTGACGCTCAGATACAGCTTCTCGGCCATCTCGCGCGTCCCGTAGCCCTCGCCGATCAGGCGGAAGACCTCCAGTTCGCGGTCGCTGAGCCGGTCGACGGGGGAGGCGCCTTTCTCGCCCGGGCCGGCGATGATCTTGCTGACCATCTTGGCGGCCATCCCCTGACTGACGTAGACCGTTCCGGCCAGGACCCGACGGATGGCGTTGACCACCTCCTCGGTGGCTTCCTGCTTCATGATGTAGCCCTTGGCACCGGCGCGCAGCGCCCGTTCGGCGTAGATCGCCTCATCGTGCATCGACAAAGTCAGCACCGGCAGGCTGGGAAACTGCACCTTGATGTCCTTGATCAATTCGATGCCGCTGGTGGTTCGCAACGAGACGTCGACGATGACCAGGTCGGGATTCAGCTCACGGATGCCGCGCATGGCCTGATGCGCATCTTCCGCCTGGCCGCAGACGTACAGATCGTCCTCCTGGTTGATCAGTTGCGCCAGACCCTGTCGAACGATCGGATGGTCGTCGACGATGATGATGCGGCGTTTCTCAGATGGTTCTGTCTTGCTCGGCATCCTTGAGGCCATGCGTCGTCTCCCCTTCGTTGACTCGTACCTGCGCATCGAACGCACAGGCGACCCGGGTTCCGCCGTCGGGGCCGGGCTGCACCTCGAGGGTACCGTCGATCATCTCGGCGCGATGGCGCATCATCTGGAGCCCGATGCCCTTGTGGTCGGTGGGCCATTCCTCGAACCGGCGACCGTCGCTCGTGATCGTCAGCAGCGCACGCGAAGCGGGGGCGCTCAGCTCGATTTGAATGTGACGCGTCTGGCCGTGGCGGATGGCATTGGTCACCGCCTCCTGCGCGATCCGATACAGGTGCAGGGCCATGGAGGCGTCACGCACCGGGACCGCCTGCCGGCAGCGGAAGACGCACGAGATGCGGAACACGTTCTGCGTGACCTCCGCCAGGGACTCCAGCGCGGACATCAGGCCGTTTTCATCGAGCGCGACGGGATGAAGGCCGCGCGACAGATGGCGCGTTTCCTCCACGGCGCTGTTGACCAGGCTGGCGATCTCCTTGGCGTCGCCCGCCTCCGGAATTGCCTGGCGGCGGAGTTTGCGCTCCAGGACCTTGGTCAGGATGGCGACGCCGGTGAGCAACTGGCCAAGGCTGTCGTGCAGTTCCTGGCCGATGCGCCGCTGTTCGCGTTCGCTGATTTCGAGCAGGTCCCGTTCGAGGCGGCGTCGGCGCTGGGATTCCAGACGCAGGCGCTCGTTGGCCGCCCCCAGCTCGGCCGTCCGCTCGCGCACGCGTTGTTCGAGGCGCTCGTTGAGCCGGCGGATCTGTCGTTCGGTTCGGCGACGCCGGCCGACGTCAATGCAGTATTCGAGGATGTGGGCGACCTGCCCCTGTTCGTCGAAGAAGGGAAAGGCGTGCACCTCCATGGTTTGCCGATGTCCCGCCGGGTCGCGGTGGATGTGTTCGACGGTGACCGGCTGCTTCGTACGCACGACCGTATCGAGAGGGCACGGGTGCCCGGCATCCTGGCAGGGGGCTGCCCGGCCGTGCGCCAACTGGTAGCAGGTGACATCGTTGCCGGCAGGGGCCCGGCGCGCGGCCCGGTTGGCCAGGCGAATCTGATAGCTGTGCGTGTCGATCACGTAGAAGGGATACTCCAGGGAATCCAACACCGCCTGTGTGAGAACTTCCCCCACGGGAAGCCCCAGGCGGAACCCATTCCCTGGCGTCTGTTCGCCACGGTCTGTCATCACAGAGCCTCCCATGTGGGGGAGCCAACGTCCATTCCTGCCGGGCCGGCCGCAGCGCCCAATCCCGGCGCGGGACCCTCACACGAGGACCACCCGGGGCCCACAGCACAATCGCGTCTGTCTGCTGCTCCCCGGGCAGAAGCATTATATGCCGCCCGGCGGCGCGATCAACAGAAATCCGCACCCCCTTCGCGTAGGTGTCTATGCGAATTTTGCGGCAAGGCCTGTTTTCCAGCACAGAGCGCCATGTGTGGCAGTGGTCCCGATGGCCATCGGGAGAGCAGGGCGGAGTTTGCCGATGGCTTTGACGGCACGCGTATCACCATCGGCAAGCCTGCGCTTGCCGCTGCCACACGCGTGGCAGGATCTTCTCCCACCCCCTTCGCATAGGGGCGGCCTGCGATTGACCGGAATGTGGTAGGGGTATTGCCTGCCAAAGGCCGGTAAGACGACCGGACTATCGGGGATTTCCCGATATGTAAACCAAGGGGAAACCGGATGCCATAACCAGCGAATGCCCGATTTGCACAAATGCCCCATCTGCTACGATGACACGTAGTCATCATCAGCTACTAATCGAAGGGGATTACTATGGATGACAACAAGCTCTTGAAGAGATATGCGGCAGGCGACGAAGAGGCGTTCCAGGAACTGATGGACCGGTATCGTGACAGCGTTTACGCTTTCCTGAGGCGGTTTCTCAATCGGTCCGACCTGATCGAAGACGTGTTCCAGGAGACGTTCCTCCAGTTGTTTGTCAGCCGGGATACGTTCGACATATCGAGACCGCTGCGGCCGTGGCTGTTCACCATCGCGGCCAACAAGGCCAAGGACGCACTGCGCCGCATGCAACGCAACGAGGTGACGCAACTGGGCAACATGTTCGACAGCGACGAATCCACCATCGATGACGTGGTCAACGCGCTGGACCACGACGAGCGGATGCCGTACGACGACCTGATTCGCGACGAGCGGGCCGCCTCGGTCAAACGCGTCATCTCGCGCATGCCCGCCAAGCTGCGTGAGATCATCGTGCTGGCCTATTTCCACAAATTCCCGTACGCGGAAATCGCACAGATGCTGGACATCCCTATCGGTACGGTCAAGAGCCGTCTTCACACCGCCGTCGGACGCTTCGCCGAGGACTGGGAGGCCGTGGCGATGTGTGAGATGGCGAATTGACCGTTGTGTTCGACCACACGACGACCCGGAGAGGGTTGATGGAGGTGTGTGAAGGCTCGAACGGCCAAGGCCGCACGAGTCGAAAGATCAGGGGTACGAGCGAGAGGATTCTGGACCTCTGCTCGTACCCCTGACAGTGTCAGTACGGATGGCTGGAAAGGCGTCGGAGAACCTCGGACTTGTTGGCCCAGCAGTGCATGTCGACCTCTCGGTCGGTGAAGAAGTCTTCAGCCCAAAGGCCGCACCACCACGCCCAGGATTTTCGTATCAGCGCTCTCATGGCTCGTCCCATCCTTCCTGCGGTCCTGCGATGTCCAGTTTCCTTGTTCCGGCCCACGCCGGGAACTTCGGAGCGCTCTCTACCCATTAGAGGCAGGTGTGGGCAGGGCGGTAACGCGGCATGGAGTGGGATTCTGTGGGGCGATAGCATAGGCCAGGCCCCCCGTGTGGGTCGGCTGCCTGGAAACGAGCGACAGAAGGGCAATCCCCCGCCTACAACTGGCGTTTGATTGCCTGGGCGTGGATCGTTTCGAAAATGGCCTTGATGAACTCCGCATCCAGGCCCACCTTTTCCGCCTTGGCGATGTGGTCCTCCAGCAGGTTCTCCCAGCGCCCCAGTTGCAGGACCGGGACGTTGTGCTGCTGCTTGAGCCGGCCGATCTCCTCGACCCACTTCATCCGCTCAGCCAGGTCCTCAATGATTTTGGCGTCGATATGGCTGATCTCGGACCGCAGCCGAGCCATGTGCCTTTTCAGATCGCGGTCGGTCACCTCTGCGTCTCTGGCCCGGAGCCGTTCGAGCATCTGGCACAGGTCCTTGGGCGTCAGTTGCTGCTTGGCGTCGCTGAGTGCTTCCTCTGGATGGAAGTGTGATTCCACCATCAGCCCGACGATGCCCATGTCCAATGCCATCTGTGCGACCGGCTCGACAAGGTGGCGCACGCCGGCGATGTGGCTCGGATCGCAGATCAAGGGCAGATCGGGCAGCCGGCGCTTCAGCTCGATGGGAATCTGCCAGCTCGGCTCGTTGCGGAACTCGGTCTCGACGTACGTGGAGAAGCCACGATGCAAGGCCGCCAGCTTGCCGATGCCCACGTCGAGCAGCCGCTCGACGGCGCCCAGCCACAGACCCAGATCGGCGTTGATCGGGTTCTTGACCATCACCGGGATGTCGACGCCCCGCAGGGCGTTGGCGATCTCCTGGACGGAGAATGGGCTGACGGTGGTGCGGGCGCCAATCCAGAGGATGTCCACGCCGTGACGCAGGCACAGCTCGACGTGCTCGGTGTTGGCGACCTCGGTGGCCGTCGGCAAGCCCGTCTCGTCCTTGACGGCCTTGAGCCAGTCGAGCCCGGCCTCGCCGACACCCTCGAACGAGTTGGGCCTCGTGCGGGGTTTCCAGATGCCGGCTCGGAACACCTTGACGTGCGCGGACTTGACCAGACCCCTGGCGGTGGCCAGCATCTGTTTGAGCGATTCGGCGCTGCACGGCCCGGCGATCACCCACGGGACCTGATCCTGCGGCAGCCACTTCTCCACCGGCGCAATCGCTCGGCTGAGCTTCTTCAAGGGTTCAATACCGTCTTTCAAAACCGTCCAAACCTTTCCAGGGATCGTCCATTTCCAGTCCAAACTCCCACAAACACGTCATTATACCCTCCCGCACCCCTGATTTCCATCGCGAAACGCCGCTCCATCATCAGGGTGTCTGTGCGAATTTCGCGGCAAGGCCCGTTTTCCACCACGGAGCGCCCTGTGTGGCAGCGGCAAACGGAGCAAGGCGGAGTTTGCCGATGGCTTCGACGGCATGCGTATCACCATCGGCAAGCCTGCGCTTGCCGCTGCCACACGGCTGCCAGGATATTTTCACAGACACTCGCTCGGCGTGTCTATCAGGATTTCAGGGCAGCATTCCCTTGCGGGCGCAGACCGCCAAGGGTGGCAGCCTCAAGTCCGCAGGACTTGGGGATGGATCGCCTCGCAGAGGCCTTTCCGTACGGGTGCGCCACTCCCATTCGCCATCCCCAAAGCTCAGTTGCACTACGCTTTGAGGCTGCCACCCACATGCCACGATATTTTCACACACACTCATCAGGCTGGAGGCACTGCGTGTTTGTAGGTAGGTTCCTTCCGAGGCCAGGAAGGTGCTGTCATCTCGGAGAGCGCGGCGGATGTCATTTCAACCAAGAGCTTGCCCCTTCAACTGCGTTCAGGGCAGGCTCTGAGCGAAGTCGAATGGGGCGAAGCCCGCACGGAGAAATCTGGCCGAGGATAAGGCAATAGCCCCTTCGCAGCCAGATTCCTCCACTGCGCGGTGCTCCCAGGCTGTGTCACAATGGAGTTGGCGGATGGTTGCATGTTAGGGGTGGGTGTGTATGCTGGTGGCGGGGTAAGGAAAGGAGTCCTGGATGGCCTATCGACAGGGTGAGCGTGGGCAACGATGCCTGT
>Ga0209722_1000723_pt1 | contig 34008 bp, 26 predicted proteins | sample BioC12SIPDNA_2_FD_185745 | JGI IMG/M metagenome (GOLD analysis project Ga0209722, IMG submission 185745) | Anaerobic biogas reactor microbial communites from Washington, USA - Biogas_R1_A C12 SIP DNA (SPAdes) (version 2) | ecosystem: Engineered > Bioreactor > Anaerobic > Unclassified | place... | reverse complement strand
AAACACAAGGCGATTCCGGCCTAAGCCGAAATCATACGCGAACGCGAGGCTCAACACCAGCAGTGCGGCCTGCGCGAGCGGTTAAACTCCGCGCGTCATGACCCCTCGCCGCACGGCAGTACCATTCATCCTGACACCATTTTTTGATCGACAGGTCCGGTGAGGCTCCCCTATCCTATCTGTATGCGTAACCGTTCGGACACCGGCGTGCATGGCATAGGCAGTGAGCAATCCTCGCGACAGGCGGGCGGCCCGCCACGGCTTGTGTTCTGGGAAACCACGGCCGGGTGCAACCTGGAATGCGTTCACTGCCGTCGGCTGGACGTATCGCGCGAGCTGATGCGCAGCGATCTGACCACCGCGGAGGGCATGCGACTGATCGAGCAAATCGCGGCGGTGGGTCGGCCGATCCTGGTGTTCTCCGGCGGCGAACCGCTGATGCGCCCGGATCTTTTCAAGCTGGCGGCCCACGCCCGGAACCGCGGACTGATGACCGCCTTGGCCACCAACGGCACGCTGATCGATCGCAACCTGGCCGGCCACATCGCCACCGCCGGGTTCGACCGCGTCAGCGTATCGCTCGACGGCGCCGACGCCGATACGCACAATCAGCTTCGCGGCCAACCGGGCTCCTTCGAGCGAGCCGTGGATGCTCTGGACTACCTGCGGCACGCGAGCGTATCGACCCAGATCAACTGCACCATCGCCAGGCACAACCAGCATCAACTGGCCGACGTGGTCAAGCTCGGCGAACGCATGGGCGTCGTGGCCGTGCATTACTTCCTCTTGGTCCCGGTCGGCTGTGGCGAGCAAATCGCCGAGGGGCAGATGCTCGACGCCCGCGAGATCGAGGACCGGCTACTGGAAGTCTGGCATATCGAGCAGGGCACGGCATTGCAGATCAAAGCGACCTGCGCCCCCCACTACTACCGCGTCCTCCGCCAGCAGGGCAAGGCGTTGCGGCAAACCGGCGGGCATCCGGGCTCGCGGCCGGGCGGACACTCACCCGGCCACCCCGGCAACACCGACTCGGGCCGTCTGCACACCGCGACCCGCGGGTGCCTGGCTGGCACGGCCGTCTGCTTCGTCTCGCACGACGGCAAGGTCTTCCCCTGCGGCTACCTGCCCGTGGCCGCCGGCGACATCCGCCGACAGGACTTCGCCGAGATATGGTGGCATAGCAAGGTCTTCGCCGATCTTCGCGACCCCGACAAGCTCGGCGGAAAATGCGGACAGTGCGAGTTCAAGTACGTATGCGGCGGCTGTCGCGCCCGGGCCTTCTACCAGTACGGCGACTTCCTGGCCGAGGAGCCGTTCTGCGAGCACCAACCGGCCCACACCGCGCCATCCGGCGATCATTGATCCCGCCCGGTCCCCCTTCCGAGGACGCCCAGCACGCACCGTCCATCCGGACGGCGCTCGCATCGAAGATGAGTCATGCTGGCTCAGTCAGCCAATCTCGCGGGTCAGCCGCCCCAGGTCCAGGTCACGTTGAGCCCACCCCAGAACTCGTCTTGGGTCGTCCCATCGCTCTCGGCCGTACCGAGTGCGTCGCTGAAACACAGGAAGCCGTTGAGACCGACGCCACCCGCCCACTTCGGCAACTGGAGCAATGGCGTGAGATCGTAATCCACGTTGAGCGAGACCTGCTGGTTGGCCAGACGCAGGTGGCCCGGGTTGGACAAACCCAGATAGCGCTTGAGCAAACCGCCGTCTATGCCCAGCGAGTAGCCGGGCGTGATCGTCAGGTAATCGATCCACGGAACCTCGAATTCATGGCTGATGCCCAACTCCATCCAGACCGCTCCCGCGCCTGCTCCAACATCCTGGGCGAACAGAAAAGTCGGTGAGAGCACCGCGTCCTCGTTGTCGGCCAAGAGCCACTGCCACATCCACGCGTCGTTGTGGGCCAGTTCGAACCACCATTCCACCGTCCGGTCGTCGTTGTTGTTGCCACGGGCGTCGTCGTCACGCAGCAACTTGGCCAGATTGGGATACGTGTAGAACGAAAGACCCAAGGTCACATCGGTGTGGATGGGATCGACGGCATGGCTCCACCAGATGGTGTAGTCGATCTCCTGAAGGTTATCGCCGCCGGCGTACGGATTGATCTTGTCCTGATCGGCGTACCACTCCCACCAGGTATCGAAGCCCAGCGTGCCCAAGTCGCCCAGCCCCAAAGCGTTCAGATCGAACGACAGGGAGGTGGTTAACTGGTGGTTCAGTTTCTCGCGTCCCTCCTTGTCGTGCTCCGAGTAGTTGATGCCGCGGTAGACATAATCGGTGACCAAGGTATAGGTCAGGCTCAGGGTCACAGGAAAGGATTCCTCGACCTCCTCCACCTCGGCGACATCTGTCCGCTCGGCGATCGGGGCCGCGGGCTCGGGCGCCGGCTCCGTCTGAGCCAGCGCAATGGCCCCGGGATCGAGTCCCGCCAGCAGTCGGGGAGAGCCAGCCTGCGCGCTCGAGATCGAAGCGACCACCAGAACACCCCCGAGTGTCATGAGCACGCCATACCTCAACACTGGCCAGACCTCCTTTCAGAAGATCTCGTCGGCCGCACGGGCGCACAAACAGAGCGTACCAGCGCCCGGGCAGCCGGTCTCTTCCCTCAGCGGTACCCGGACTTCCGTCGAGCGCCGCCGAATACCTTTACCACGAAGTGGGTCCGCCGGCGTCGAAGCCCGGAACCAAACGCAGAATCGCGAAGATGACCGTCCGGTTGACGATCTCGCCCCACTTCGCCGCCCAGAAGTTGTCCGGGAGGCAGCTCGAACCCATCAACACGCTGCCAGTGGCCAGCATGGACATGACCTTCAGATACAATCGTGCCTTCATCGCAATCTCCTTTGACTCTGTCTTGTTGAATGCGCGGTCCGGACTCGCCCGGCCCTACCAGGCAGAACACCACTCACCCCGCCCCCCGCCGCGCCAACGGAGCCGAGGTCAGGCTTGGCAGTTTACCAATGCTGCCATCATCGGCAAGGGGCGGGTCATCTCAGCAGGAAAAGCCGGTAGCTCTTGCCGCCGCATGAACTTAACAGTGCCTGACGCTCGCTCGGACAACTCCCCGCTCCGCTCCCGCCTCGCGCCCCACCGAGCACCGCGACCGCGATCGCAACTGCCGCGACAGAGCCACGGTTCGGTTTCACGCACCATCCTTGCCGCGACGAGCGCGGATCGGACAGCGCGTCCTTGTCGTGTTCCTTATTACTCAGCATGCCAGCCGATCAAAACCTTTCCCGGTAAGTTCTCGCCTCGACCCAACATCATGCGGACTATGACATTACACATCGCCGCGACACCCGCAAGAGGCCGCGACCCAACCCAACCCGCTGCCCAACAAATGTGCGTCACGGGAGACTGTGCCTTGATCGCGGGCGAAACGACGCGCGGCACGGCCAGCAACCGGGCATGGGGGTATCGTGCGTAACACCGGCCGGTGCCGTGCTCGACGACAGCGGCGCGTGCCGCGATCTCAGCGTGACAATCAGATGCTCGCACCGCAAAGACCGCACGGACGCACCACGGCCCAGGGGAGATATTGCGAGGTTGCCGAAGATATGGGCAAGAGTGGCACCGTCCTCTTGTCGTCGGCATCCTCGCTGTGATAGCCAACCGCTGATTCAGGATCCCGCGTGTCGTCACGGTGATTGAAACTGCGACGCGCTCCGCTATACTCCCCCCCTTTCGCCTCGGACCGGGCCGAAGCAAAAGCGAAGCTCCATGCGACGAGAAGGCATCGTGTTCAGTTGAGGAGCCATTCCCGGCGATGGCCATGAGGCAGCAATCAAGACATGCAGTCGCAAGCCGCCGGGGCACGCGACCGCGAACAACACAGCAGGTGACAGCGATATGGGCATTGAAGTTCGTCCCAGTCCCATCCACGGGCTAGGGGTATTCGCCACACGGACGTTTAGCAAAGGGGAATGGATTGGGCGATACGCGGCCCGCAAGACGGATCGGGACGGGACCTACGTTCTCTGGGTGTACGATGAGGACCGCAAGCTGGTCAGCGGTTACGACGGCTACGGTCGACTGCGTTATCTGAACCACCACTCTCAGCCCAACGGGGAGATGGACGGCCTGGACCTCTACGCCCTGCGGACCATTCGCCCGGGCGAGGAGATCACCATTCACTACGGCGACGAGTGGGCCGACTCGGACGATCTCGGTCAACCGGCCGCCGGCTGATGCGAGCCCTCTCACTGCCATCGGGTTATAGCAGGTTGGCGGCGAGCTCGGCGAGCGGGCTGCGTTCGCCCTTGTGCAGTTCGACGTGGGCGGCGACGGCTTGGCCGCGGAAGCGGTTGACCAGGTAGGTGAAGCCGTTGCTGTCGCCGTCGACATAGGGGTTGTCGATCTGGTAGGGATCGCCGGTCAGAACGATTTTGGCATCTTGGCCCATGCGGGTGATGACGGTTTTGACCTCGAGCGGGGTGAGGTTCTGGGCCTCGTCGACAACCACGAAGCGGTGGGAGATGGATCGCCCGCGGATGTAGGTCAGCGGCTGGATCTCCATGAGGCCGGACTCGAGTAGGCGGGCGGAGTCGCTGTAGCCGCGGACCGGGCCGCCGGTGTCGAGCAGGAAATCGATGTTGTCCAGGACGGGCTTCATCCAGGGATCGAGCTTCTGGGTGACATCGCCGGGGAGATAGCCCAGATCTCGCCCGAGCGGAAAGATCGGGCGAGCAACGAGGGCACCACGATACCGCTTCTGCTGTAGCGCGAGGTGAAGGGCGGCGGCGACGGCGAGTAGCGTCTTGCCTGTGCCGGCCTTGCCCATCAGGGTGACGAGCTGGAGGCGCTCGTCGAGCAGAGCGTCGATAGCGAAGTACTGCTCTTTGTTGCGGGGCTTCACCCCGTGCAAGCCGCCTTTGGGTTCGATCAAGGCGATAAGCCGCTGGCCCTCGGGATCGACTCGGGCGAGGGCGCTGGCTTTGCTGCCGTTGTTGACTCGGAGCAGCCAGTACTCGTTGGGGGCGGCCGGCTCTGGCAAGGGCATTTCGCCTTGGGTGCGGAACTCGGCCAACTGCTCGGGGGTGAGCAGGCACTCTCGGTAACCGCTGGGTACATCGGACAGTAACACACGGTCGGACTCGTAATCCTCCGCCCGCAGGCCAATGGCGTCGGCCCGGATACGCAAGTTGATATCCTTGGTGACGATGATCACCGGGAGTTGAGGCTCGCGCTGCTGCACTTGCTGGGCGACGCGGAGGATCTCGGTATCGCCGTCGATTTTGCCGGTGAACGCTCGGTCGGGTTCGCAGAGAACCTTGAGGTACCCGCCGTTCTCCAACTCGACGCCTTGAGCGAGGCTTCGCCGGCCGCGAAGGGCATCAAGCAACCGCCCTACCGCGCGGGCGTTGTAGCCGCGGTCGGTCATCTCCTTCTTGAACCGGTCGATCTCGCTGATAACGCTGATGGGGATGATGACCGTGTTGTCGGCAAAGGAGAAGATCGACTGGGGGTCATGAATCAGGATATTGGCATCCAGGATGTAGTTCTTGCGCATAGATTGAGCAGTATAGCCGCGCTCCGCGGGCTGACAAGCGAGCTCCGGGCTCGATGCCGGAGTCCGATGGGCAACGGGATGCAGAATGGTCGATCCCATGCTTGCTCCTCGGATACGTTGCATGCGAAAACCCTGCTCACAGAGCAGTGCCACACATTACATCGGCCGGTCCGTCCGTCGGAGGCGAGAACATCCGTGCGGAACGAGCGGCGGCCAGGTCATTCACCGCGTGCTGCGGCGGCCAGGCCGTTCACGGCGCGTGCTAGAGCATTTCACGCAATGGCGTAGCGGCCGCCGCCCCTGGTGGCCCGCGAACTCGCAAGGAACACGCCGGTCGCCACGGGGGGCGACCGCTACGATGGGGCGTGAATCGCTCTAGTGTCGGCTCATCGCGACGCGAGCTCGGTCCGCTTGGGCGCTGTTGGGAGCCATCTCGCAGATGCGTTGCCACATGGCTCGAGCCCGATCGATCATCCCGATGTTCTCCAGGGCCAAGGCAAGGTGCTCGCGGAAATCGATGTTCTGCGGGTTGCCAGCCACGGCCTGCTCGAAGTGCTCGACCGCCATGGCGAACCGCTGCTTGTCGGCGAACATCGTTGCCAGCCGGTAGTGCAGATCCAGAAACTCCGGGTTCAGTTTGAGTGCCTGCTGTAGCGTCTCGATGGCGTCATCGGTGCGGCCAGTCTCATAGAGCGCCAACCCGAGCTTGATCAAGGCCTTGACGTAGACCGGGTTGATGTCCACCGCCCGCTGGAAATGAACGACGGCCTCCTCGATGCGTCCGCGTTGTCTGAGCAACAACCCAAGTCGGTAATGGATATCAGGATGATTGGGGTGATCCTCGGCCGCCTGACGATGACGTTCGATCTGCTGTTCAATGAGATCATCGAGGCGATCTTCCGGTGGGCCGGCCACTTCCGGCGGAGCGACGCCCAGATAGCGGTCCACCTCCTGCTGCACGCCGCACTTGAGATGAAGCCTGGCAATCTCGGTGTACAGGAGCGTGCTGTTGGGCTCGATGCTCGACGCCAGGTCGAGATTCGAGAGGGCCTCGGGCTCGCGGCCGGCCTCGAACTGCGCCACCCCCAGGCCCACATATCCGGTCAGCAGGCGATCATTAAGCTCGATGGCCCTCGCGAAGTGAGTGGCCGCGTCGGTGTACCGGCCGGCCCGCAAATGCTGCGTCCCGATTTTAACCCAGGCTTCAAGATAGCCGGGGTGCAGGTCGACCGCCTTGCGGTAGGCCTGCAGGGCGCCTTCCTCGTTTCCGGCCCGGGCGTACAGGTCGCCGAGGCGGACGAGGTTGTCGGCGGAATCCGGCTGCCGCTGAATCTGGATGTGCATTTGCTCGATGGCTTCGCGAAGCAAGCCCGCCTGCTCGTACGTGTCTACCAGGTCGGTGCGTACCTGCCAGTTGTCCGGCTCGATCGTCAGGGCATTCTCGAAGCTGCGGATGGCGGAATCGGGGTCCTCGTTCCGAAGGTACAGGTTGCCCAGGGTCAGATGGAGATCCACGTCGCACGGATCGTCCACCAGCATCTCCTCGTACTGGATGATCGCGTCCGCGAGCCTGTTCGTCAGCACGAAGATGGCCGCCAATCGCTCCCGAGCATTCTGCATACCCGGGCAATCCTCGATGGCCCGTTCATAGGCGACGATCGCCCCATCGAGGCATCCCTGCTTCTCATGACAGAAGCCGAGCCCGAACTGGATGACTGCGTCTCGGGGGTTCAGTGCGGCCGCGGCGAGTAACTGGGCCGACGCCTCATCGAGAAGCCCCAGATCTTCGCAGCAACAAGCCGCGGCGACGCGGGCCAGCACGCACGACGGACTTTGCCGAACGGCCTCGAGAAACGCTTCGCGTGCCCGACTGGGGTTCCCCTCGGCCATATAGACCGAACCGAGGTCCAGATACAGGTCTACCTGGCCCGGCGTCTGCTCCAGAAGATCGTTCAGCGTCCGGCGGTCATGGCACACCTCTCGCCTGATGCGCTCGGCAAACGCGTCGGACAGCTTGCCGATCCAACCCCTCCCAAGCGTCTCCAGCAGGTACGACATTCGTCCCTCTTCACTTCTGCAAGGCTTCCATGGCTTCCCTGGCTGCCTGGTAGTCTTCGTTTAGGTCGAGAGCCCGCTCAAAGGACGCCCACGCCTGGTCCCATTTTCCCCCGGCATGAAACAGCCGGCCCATCAGATAGTGCACGTCCGGGTAATTCGCTCCCGCGCGGACGGCCTGTTCGAGCCTTTCGACGCCCATGGCCCACTGCTCGGTCTGGCCGTAGAGTTCCGCCAGCAACACGAGGGCTTTGACGTACCGCGGGTTAAGCTGCACGGCCTGCTCCGCGTGAGCGATGGCATTGAGCCGTTGATCCAGCCTCCGGTACACCTCGCCGCAGTGGTAGTGCAGGTCGGCGAACTCGGGGTGTTCCTGCAATACACGCTCCAGCGTGGCCGCCAGCGTCGAGAACACCTCGCCGTCCACTTCGCTTTCCGGCAGCGAAAGGAAGGCGGCGACGAAGTCCGGCTCGGCCACAATCGCCTTTCCCAATTGATCGAGCGACGCGTCATCCAACTGGGCGATGGACACCGGCGTTTGCCAGGCCACCTCCCGCCAGCGCCCGCCTGCCATCTGGGATTGTGCCAAAAGGCTCAACTGAAACGCGATCCGGGCGTTGAGCGGATCCAGCGCGTGAGCCGCCTCCAGGTACTGCACGGCTCGCTGATGACGGCCTCGCACGGCACAGAGTTGGGCAAGCCGTTCGTGGGCCCCGGCGTGGGCGGGCTCGTAAGCGATCGCCATTTCGAGCGACCGTTCCGCATCGATCCAGTCCTCGTCCGCCGCCAGCATGACGCCCAACTGGTAATGCAACTCCGCCTGGTCCGGTTGGCGCACGAGGCCTTCACGCAATGTGGCCATGGCTTCGAGCTGGCTGCCCTGCTTGTACCGAGCCAGAGCCAGACGCACGCGCAGGGTGATGTCATCCGGATCGTGCTGGAGCATGTTTTCGAGTTCTCGGACCGCCAGGTCATACTGCTCGCAGCCCACGTGGCAGGCGACCAGGAATCGGGCGAAGCCCCCGCCGGCCGAGTTCAGCCCTGCTGCCGCCTGGAAGTGGTGGGTGGCTTCTCCGTACCGCTGTTTCTTGAACAGCCGGACCGCCAGGTGATAGTGCGCCTGCCCCAGGTAGTACCGGATCAGCAGGTCCTGCGCTTCATTGCGCGGCACCACCAATGGGCTGAGCAATTCGATGGTCTTTTCGTATCGGCCGGCATGGTATGCCGACATCCCAAGCCGATAGCACTGCTGCTTATTCATGCGATCCTCGCCAGAATGGACGGCCACATCCCGTGCGGCCTCACGCTGCAGGCAGATCCCGAACGATCCTCTCCCGGGTGGAGAGGACGTGAGAAGTCCCCACGGGGTAAGTATCGGTCAGGGACAGGGGCGCGATGAGGAAGCGAAAACGATACTGAGAAAACGGGTTAGGTTCACATGCTGGCCTGCTCATCCGATAATACCCGAAGGTATCATGGTGAGACATTGCCTGGGTCTGTTGCCTCGGGGAGCACCCCTGCCACCCGGCCGGCGGGTCGACCGAGAATAACATCATGCGATTGTCGCCGGCTGACCACACGGAGTGACAAGTCATGCGAGGATGGAAGTTATCTGTGGGCGGGCTGCTCTTGGGGATGCACATTCTGGGGTGCGGCAAGGATGTGCCTTCAGGCGCACCGCCGGCCGCCAGCCAACCCGGCATCGCCGACCGGCCCGTGATCGCCTTCGTGGCCGCCGCGCCGAATGACCCCTTGTGGCCGGTACTCAAGACCAGCGCTGAGCTGCATCTGCAACAATGGGACGCGTTCGAGGTGCGGTTCCTTGTCCCCGAGAAGGACGAGCCGCAAAGTCAGGCGGATCTGCTGGCGGCATTGAGCGAACCGCGGCTGCGTGGCCTGTGTATCCACATTCGCGACGCCGCCGCCGTTCAGAAGCAGCTTGAGCGACTGCAGCAGAGCGGCGTGTCCATCGTATCCATGATACAGCCGGCACCGACGAACTGCCGTGTGGCTCACGTCGGCCTCGACGAATCGGCTATCGGGCGGGCCCTCGCCGACGCGACGGCGGATCTGCTCGGCAAGCACGGCACCATCATGCTCATCCACGCCGGGTCCGATCACCCGGCCTTCGGCCTGCGGCTCATGGGAATGCGCGAGAGACTTCGCATCCATCGGCAACTTGAGGCTCTCGCACTCATCGACTGCCAGGCTGATCCACAGGTCGCCTTGGCCGCCATTCAGGACCGATCCCAGCGGTATCCGCGTTTGTCCGCCTGGGTGGCGTTGGACGACTGGCCGCTGCGCGGGCTCACCTCGGATAACCCCTTGCCTCCGAATACCCGCCTCATTACCTTCGGCGGCCTGCCCCATCAATGGCCATTGCTCCGCAGCGGCGTCCTCCCGGTGCTCGTGGCGGCCGACTACGGCCAACTCGGAGGCAAGGCCCTGCAATTCTGCGAGAACGCCATCCGCAATACCAACCCGCAGCGACTCCCGGATCACTATATCGCCCCACTGCGTACGCTTCGGCCCGAAGACCTCGATGCATATGAACGCGACTGGCGGACATGGGCGGGACAAGGCCAATAGGCAGCCAGGCGGCAGGTGACCCCCCAGAGATGACCTACGGCAGCGCCAGCGCGGTCATCGACAGGTTGCGGCCGCGGCAGTAGTCGACGAGCAGGGCAACGTAGCTTGGCCGAACGTGCGGACATCGGTCCAGACCCAACCGCTGCCGCACACGGCCTATCGCCGCTTCATCCGGGCCCTCGATCTCAACATAACAGCCGAGGTGCGGGACTTCGTCCAACTCTACGTGGCAGTCATCCAGCAACCACGTCTCCCGCCGCTTCTCGAAACAGATGAACTCGACAAAGCCCAGGGCTGCCAAGAGCGAAGCGGCGGCGGCGGCGTCATCCAGGCTGATCTGGATCTCCTCGCGGCTCTTGTACGGTGAAGTATCGGGCGGCCCCTTGTAAGTCAGCGTGGGTTCCGGAGCTTGTCCCGATTCGCGGCGACAACTGCGGACCCGCAGTCCGCGCTCGCCGCGGCGCAGTCGGCCGTCGGGCGTGTCGAAGAGCCGATTGGTCTCCACAACGCGGCCCTGACAAGTCGCCCCTGCAACAATCAGCCGCTGCCGAACCGTTTCGTGGTCCTCGACCTTCAGCTTGGCTTCGATCTCGCGAGACATCTGGTCACCTGACGCCGCAATCGTGCGGGGGTGTAGCTACACCACAAAGCGGTCAACACGTAGCGGGGTAGTCTTCTCATCGCGAAGCGGTCAACCCTATCGCGGGCGCTCTCGCGGCACCGCATATGTTCTCGATTCCTGATCTCCGCTTTAGATTTATCAAGAACTCCATCGCTGTCCGGCAGAGTCCGCGACTCCAATCCAAGATCACGGATCCCAGATCGGGGTTGTGCGGAAACCTCCATTCCGCGTTCTCATCCTTCACATGTTCGCTCAGTTCGCCACGATGTTGACCAGCCGCCCCGGGATGCAAACCACTTTGCGAACGGTTTTGCCGGTCAGCTCGGCGACAATGCGTTCGTCGGCCAGGGCGACCTCCCGCATCTGCCCCTCGTCGGCCGAGGCGGGCAGGGTGATGCGGGCCTTGATCTTGCCCATGACCTGGACAACGATCTCGACCTCGGCTTCGACGCACAAGGCCTCGTCGTAGGCGGGCCATCGCTCGACACTGATCGACCGATGCCAATGCGAGCCGCGCAGCCGCTGCCACAGTTCCTCACACAAGTGCGGGGCAATGGGTGCAAGAAGCTTGAGGAAAGTTTCGGCGACCTGACGCGGCACCGCGCCACCCGACAGGGCGTTGTTGAGCTCGATCAGCGCGGCGATGGCGGTGTTGAACCGCAGATTGTGCATATCGAACGTGACCCGCTTGACCGTCTTGTGCAGCAGGCGATGGAGGCGATCGTCCGGTGCCTCCTCAACCACCATGATCGAGCCATCCTCGGCCACGAAGCGGCGCCACACGGCCTGCAAGAAGCGGCTCATGCCGACGATGTCCCGCGTGCTCCAGGGCTTGCTCGCCTCCAACGGCCCCATGTACATCTCGTAAGCCCGCAGCGTGTCGGTGCCATAGTTGTGGCAAATGTCGTCCGGAGCGACGGCGTTCTTGAGGCTCTTGCCCATCTTGCCGAGCGAACGAGTCACCGGCTCGCCTGTGGATTTGCGAATGAAGCGGAGATCCTTGCCCTCGCCCTGCTCCTCGATGTCGTTGACATCGACGTACATGCCGCGAGCATCCTGGTAGGCGTAGGCCTGGATGTAGCCTTGATTGAACAGTCGGCCGAAGGGCTCCGGCGAGCTGACGTACCCGAGATCGTAGAGCACCTTATGCCAGAACCGGGCGTAAAGCAGATGCAGGACCGCATGCTCGGCTCCACCCACATAGAGGTCCACGCCCCCGCCGACCGGCCCGCCGTCGCACGGGGCCATCCAGTAGTCCTCAACCTCGGGCGCGACCAAGGCGTCATCGTTGTGCTTGTCGAGATAACGCAGGTAGTACCAGCAGGAACCAGCCCACTGGGGCATGGTGTTCAACTCGCGGCGAAATGCCCGCACCGGCACGCCCGCCGGCGCGTCCTGGCCCGGCCGGACCAGCTTGACCGAACCCGCCTCGGTCATATACCCGCGCACGTTCGCCCAATCGGTCGCCCGACCCAGAGGTGGAGCCGGCGGGGCATTCGGATCGTCTGACGCCTGCGGGCGGTAGTCCTCGATCGTGGGTAGCTCGACCGGCAGCTCGCTTTCGTCGAGAGCGAAGACCTGCCCCGTGGCCGCGTCGTGCAGAATGGGGAACGGCTCGCCCCAGTAACGCTGCCGGCTGAACAGCCAGTCGCGCAGCTTGTAGTTGACCGCCCCCTTGCCCAGGCTTTCGCTTTCCAACCATTCGGTGATCTGCTTCTTGAACTCCGCGGTGGTCAGGCCGTCAAATCGGCCCGAGTTCACCGCGATGCCGTCGCCCACGTAGCCGCGCCAATCCTCGTTGCCCGGCGGCTGCACCACCTGCACGATCGGCAGGTTGTACTTCAGCGCGAACTCATAGTCGCGGGTGTCGTGGGCGGGCACGGCCATGATCGCTCCGGTGCCGTAGCCCATCAGCACGTAATCGGCAATCCAGATCGGGATGCGCTCGTCGTTCACCGGGTTGATCGCGTAACCGCCGGTGAACACACCCGTCTTCTCCTTGGTTTCCGCCGTGCGGTCGAGGTCGCTGCGGTGCCGGGCCTGCTCGACATACGCCTGCACCGCGGCCCGCTGCTCGTCGCTGGTCACCACGTCCACCAGTTCATGCTCCGGCGCGAGGACCATGTACGTCGCACCGAAGAGCGTGTCCGGCCGGGTAGTGTAGACGCGGATGACCTCTTCACTGTCTTCGACGGCGAAATCGACCTCGGCGCCTTCGCTGCGGCCGATCCAGTTGCCCTGCATGAGCCGAATCGCCTCGGGCCAGTCGACCAGCTCGAGGTCGCGCTCGAGGCGGTCGGCATAGGCGGTGATGCGGAGCATCCACTGACGAAGCGGACGGCGATAGACGGGGTGATTGCCGCGATCGCTCCGGCCTTCGTTGGTGACCTCTTCATTGGCCAGCACGGTTCCCAGGGCCGGGCACCAGTTGACCGCCACCTCATCGAGGTAGGCGAGACGGTGGGCATCGAGTACGTCGTGCCGTTCCTCGGGCGTCAGTTGGCTCCAGGTGCGTGTGCCCGGTGGCAGGCCGACAAACTCCTGCAAACCCGTGCTCGCCCCAGCCACCGGTACCAGCTCGCCGTGTGGGCCAACCACCCTGTTCTCACACTCCAGACTGTGGATCAGCTCGGCGAGCGGACGGGCGGTATCCTCCTCGGGATCGTACCAACTGTTGTAGAGTTGCAGGAAAATCCACTGCGTCCACTTGTAGTAAGCGACGTCGGTGGTGGCGATTTCGCGGTCCCAGTCATAGCCCATGCCCAGCCGCTGGAGCTGGGCCCGCATGTTGGCGATGTTCTTGGCGGTGGTCTCACGTGGGGGCACGCCGTGCTCGACGGCGTATTGCTCGGCGGGCAGGCCGAACGCGTCGTAGCCCATGGGGTGCAGCACGTTGAAGCCGCGCATCCGCAGATACCGCGAGAAAATGTCCGTCGCGATGTAGCCCAGCGGGTGCCCGACGTGCAGGCCGACACCGCTGGGGTAGGGGAACATATCCAACACGTAGAACTTCGGCCGGCTGGCGTCGAAGTCCTCGTCGCCCGGCTGCGGCGTGCGGAAGGTTCGGTTCTCGATCCAGTGCTTCTGCCACTTCGCCTCGAACGCGGCAAAGTCGTAATGGCCCGTGGGTGTGCTCATGTCGATTCCCGCCGTGATCTACACCGTCTTGGAGCTGCGGTGCCAGGGATTCCTTCGCGGCGGCCTGACCGCCGCGGAACCCCGGTATGTTACCGGCGATCCCAGGAGCGGGCAAAAAAGCCATGCGCCGATCGGGGAAAGGGGGAGTGATGCGTACTGAGTACCGAGTGATGAGCGGGAAGCGAGAAACGGAAGGCGAGAAGCCAGAAGCGAGCCCGGGACGCAAGTCCCCGGGTGTGAAAGCGAGCGATAACAAGCGCGCGAGCCAAGGACGCAAGTCCCCGGACGTGAAAGCGAGCGATAACACACACGCGAGCCGGGGACGCAAGTCCCCGGGTGCACAGCGTTCTTGTGCAAACCCTGGACGGGTTTCAGATCCCGGCCGGCGTGGTCGCCTCGTCGGCCCCCGCCATCCACTCCGGAGGAACCTCGATCCCGCACTCGGGGCATCGGCCGCTGATGTTGCCCGTGAGGTTGTAGCCGCAGGATCGACAGTACGGGCCGGGCAAGACGTAAGGCACGCGATGCCGATAACGCTTGCGGATGACCATGGTGTTGGCCCAGCGGTCGCCCCAGCGCTGTCCCTTCGCCATCGTCAGGATGATGACCACGACGCCGATCAGCGGTATCAGCAGGGGCAGGTTGCGTTTGAGGGATCGACCCAGGCCGATGGGCTCCCGACTGTAGGCATCGACGACCTGAATCCCGAAAAGCGCCTTGCCCGGCGATTGGCCGGAGATACCGTCTCTGGCCAGCAACATCACATAGTAGCCTATCGAACTGAGGATCGCTCCCAAGTGGAGTAGTGGCGCGTTCCCCGGTGAGGCGGGGAGCATCACGAGCAAGAGCATGATCCCTTGCTCAAGCAGTGAGATGATGAGGTTGTCCACCAGGTAGGCGGCATGGCGCCGGTAGGCCAAGCTGTTTCGGCACTTTTTGCAGACCCGCACACCATAAAGAGCCTTGAAATTCCAGTACTTCGGCAGCGGGCGGGAGCAGATCGGGCACAAAGGCACGACGGGAACGCCGACTCCCTGAGCCGCGGATTCACCGACAGCAACGTCACTCGTCGTGGTCGCAGGTTCACACATGGTTGAAGCCTCGTGGGTGCATGACCCGTAGGTCGGGCCGTCGCCCGATGCCTGACAGGCCCAGAGTGTTACCTGCAAGTGGCCGCGATGCAAGTCTCGACGACTACAAATCAGGGGTGGAGGGAAGCTGGTTCAAGCAGAGCCGCGCCCGTCAGGAAGCGGTAGTCCTTGTCCGGGCTATCGCACCCTCACGGTCGCGGCTCTGCTAAGTCGCGATCTGGTTGGCCGCGGTTCGATGGAACCTTCTGGGGCCTGATCTCAGCCGGCTGTAGCCGCTTGGACGGCCTCGGGGAGGCTCGGGATCATGCCCAGCATGAAGACCATGGTGAAGATACCGACGGTCTCGACGACACCCATGGCGATGATGAGGAAGGCGAAGCCCTTGCCCTCACCCTCACTGAGGCCGCGGATACCGGCCGCACCGATCACGCCCTGCATCCAAGCGGAGAGCATCTCGCCCAAGCCGGTGGCGATCCCGATACCGAACAACAGGCCCGCCTCCGCGACGGCCACTTCGGTATTCTCGAAGACCGACCGCATCTTGTTCATCACGATCATCGCGTATAGCGTCTGGCTGATGGGCATGCCCAGCAGAATGATGTAGGTGAAGCTCAGATTGCGGCCCGCCTTCGCTTCCTTGGCCCAGGCACCGGCGGCCGCCTGACCCGCCACGCCAATGCCGATCGCGCTGCCCAGGGCCCCCATACCCAGCGCCAGCACGCCGCTCATCTCGCCCATGAACCGCCAGAAAGTGTCCGTGGCGCCGAGAATCCCCGACAGGTCCATGGTCGCCAGACTTGCCATTGCCAGATTAGATGTCATCGTCAGTTCTCCTGAATCGCTTGCTTGACAAAAGGACTGTAGGGGTACCCGGTCCACTGCATTCCAAGGTTATTGGAAAACTCCAACATATTGAGCCGCACTCCGTGGGCGAACAGCGCGATCATCGCCAGCCCCAGGTTCAGGCCGTGCCCGAACAACAGAACGGCAATCGTGAGTGGCAGAAAGCCGACCCCCAGTGCCAGCTCATTGAAGCTGCTCGACAGAACACCGCTGGCCAACCCAACGGCCATCAACCGCACGTAGCTGATCACATCCGAGAAAGCCGACAGGGCCCCGAGGGGGAACCCCGCCAAACCCAACAACAGCCGCTTGGCGACATTGGGCACCGGCTCACTGAACAACACGATCAACGCCACGCCCGCAATCAGCAGGCCGTAGGTGATATCGCCAACCGGCTCGTTCAACACAAAGAAGCCCACCACCCCAAACACACCCCAGATGAACGTCGCCCAACCTACCTTGCCCAGGAACCGCTGGTCCGGGAAGAACCTCAACGCCTGCCAAAGCTGGGCTACCGTCAGGTGGATGACCCCCATGATGAAACTGATCTTCATCATCAAAGACCGCGACTCGTCCGTCAGATCCACGGAAATCAGCGGTTCGTAGAGCAAAACACCAAAGAACGTCGCACAGACAAAGCCCCAGGCCAGCGAGGTCGCCCCCACCACCAACAGCAGGCGGGTGAACTGCACCCCCAGCGCCTTGCTCGCCTTGCGGTAGAAAATCGACAGAGCGACCAGCAAGACCGACCCATATCCGCCATCGCCGATCAGAAGGGCCGCGAAGATCGGCAAGGCGATCATGAACGGCGCGGAAACGTCAAACTCGCGGTAGCCCGCCACCGTGCCGAGGACTTTGAACAGGCCCTCGATCGGCTTGGCAAACCTGGGATAACGGATCAGCGTTGGCGGGTCCTCCTCCGGACCCGGCTCGACCATCTTCACCGCCGCGGCCAAGCCCGCCCGCCCCAGATCGCCTTGCAGCGAGGGCGCCGCGTCAGCCGGCATCCAACCTTGCAGGGCGAACAAGTGGTCATCTGTCATCGCCCCGCGCAAGGCGCGCGTGTAATCGGCCTGCTGCCGCAATTCCGTCAAGTGATTCTCGATAGCGGGACGCAGACCGGCCAGCTCATCAAGTCGCTGGGCATCTCCCTTCATCGCCGCCTGGATTTCCGCCGCTTCCGCTCGAATCGACGGTGCGTCGCGGCTCGGCAAGGGGACCGGCTGTGCCGCCTTGGGCACATGCACCTCTCGCCGCCGGTCTATCGCCGCCACCAGCGTCCTCCGCCCGGAGACGGAACCGACCGGCTGCACGCACTCGGCCTGAATCTCGTCAACCAACTCCTGGGGCACGGCGAAGAAATGCACATTCAACCCCGCCTGCCGCAAGGCCTCGAACTGCTCGACCCGCACATCGCCCCAGATCGCTACGGATTCCAGCAGCCGCTCCAACGCCGCCAAACGACTCTGCCGTTCCGCCGTCCGCCGCTGAATATCCAGAACCTCGTGCACCGCACCCGCGGGTTCGAGCTCAGGAGCCTGGCCGGCCGGCTCGAGTCCCCCCAGAATCTGAAGCACCCGCTCCACATCCCGAATGCCGGTGACCGTCTTCTCGTCCAACACCGCCTTCGCGGGCTCCAGAGGTGACAGGTGGATCACCCCCAGATCACGCAATGCCTCCAGCAACCGGTCGCGGTCACCGCGCCGGGCTACGAGGAACATCTTGGCCATGGGTACGATCATGCCGTCTCGGCCTCCCCGTCACTGTCATCATCGTCATCATCGTCGCCGGCCGCCCCACCGGCCGCTTCGGCGCTCTCCGCCAGCTTGCTCTTGGCAATCTTGGCCCGACCCACAGCCGCGGTCATCTCGTCGCCCAGCTTGATGCGAATCACCCGAATGGCATTCTGCGACTCGGGAATCTTGACCTTCTCGAACAGATTCACACGCTGAATGATCCGGGTCAACTCGTGGTCCAGCAGGCTGTATTCCTCATCCAACACGTCCAGATGAGCCCGGTGGGCGCTCATGTCCCGCAGATCCTCAAGAGCCCGATCCACCCAGGCCGGCGTGCCGAAGAGACTGTACTTGGCCTCCGGAAACACGGCCTTCTCGAAGGCCGGCAGATTCACCCCGGCCACATTGAACCGCGATGTCTGTACCTCAGCCGGCTTGGCCCACTCCAGCAGCGGTAAGCCCGCCCGGTCCGCCAACACCGCCTCGTAACGCCGGAACACGCGCGTGGCTTCGTCCAACTCCGCCTGAAGCTTGGCTCGCCGCTCGGCCACCTCACGCAGCGTCACCTGCAACTGCTGCTGCTTGAGCTTCAGCATGGGCAGAAAACGCCGGTAACGCGTCAGCCGGTCTCGCTGGCGCTTCAACTCAGGGCGCGTCAGTTTGATCTTCGTCGCCACGGTCAGCCAACCCTCGCGTTCAACTCAGAGGCTTAGGCCAGTGCTTCTCGATCGTCGCTCGCCGAATGCCCGTCTCCGCCGGATCGAAACACTCCGCCAAAATCGCCCAACAGCGATCCAACGCCTCGAAAAGCGGAATGTTCACCGACAAGTCCATGATCTTCTCTTCAAACAGCGCCCCATAGGCCAGTAGCTTCTTGTCCCAGTCCGACATCTCAAAGCCCATGTCACGCTTCTCACGGCTCTCGCGGCACAACGCGTAAAGCTGAATGCAGGCGTCCATGATCGAGCGATGATCGTCGCGCGTCTTGCCGTTGACCTGCTGCTTGAGCCGCGACAGCGAACCGAAGGGCTCGATACGCCCGTTTCGCAGATAGAACTGCCCCTCGGTGATGTAACCCGTATTGTCGGGCACGGGGTGGGTCACGTCGTCGCCCGGCATGGTCACGCAGGCGAGCACGGTCATCGAGCCGGCCCCGTCGAAGTCCACCGCCTTCTCATACCGCCGGGCCAACTGCGTATACAGGTCGCCCGGATACCCACGATTCGAGGGGATCTGCTCCATGACGATCGCGATTTCCTTCAACGCGTCGGAGAACGCGGTCATGTCCGTCAGCAGCACGAGCACGGTCTTGCCCTGCAAAGCGAACTGCTCGCCAACCGCCAGGCAGAGGTCCGGCACCAGCAGGCACTCGACGACCGGGTCGGCGGCGGTGTGAATGAACATGATCGCCCGGCCGAGCACGCCGCCCTGCTCGAAGGTGTCGCGGAACTTGAGGTAGTCATCGTGCCGCAACCCCATGCCGCCCAAGATGATGATATCCGCGTTGGCTTGCAGACCGACGCGGGCCAGCAACTCGTTGTAGGGCTCGCCGGCCACCGAGAAGATCGGCAGCTTCTGCGACTCGACCAGCGAGTTGAAGATGTCGATCATCGGAATACCCGTCTGCACCATCTTGTCCGGCATCCGCCGCTTGACCGGGTTGACCGCGGGCGAGCCCAGATCAACCGGAGTCGCCTCGACCGGGCCGCGACCGTCGCGCGGTCGGCCCGAGCCGTCAAACACCCGACCAAGCAAGGCGTCCGAGAAAGGCACCTGCATCGGCTTGTGCAGGAAACGCACACGGTCGTTGTTGGCCACGCCCTGCGTCCCCGCGAACACCTGGAGACTCACCTGGCGGCCTTCCAGCCGGATGACCTGAGCCAGCGATTCGCCGCGGTCCGAAGTCAAAACCGCCAGATCGTCATAGCCCACGCCGCCGGCCTTCACCGTGACCACGTTGCCGGCGATCCGGCTGATGTCGTCGTAGTACTTCCTCATTCCTCACGCCCCTTCGTGGCGATGAAACGGTCGATGCGCTCCAGCAACTGCCGATACTCGTCGCTGTCGCTGGCCGCGTAGTTCCAGTTCCGAAACAGATCCGAACCCCGCACCATCGTCTGGCGAGCCGTGCTCTTGTCCTCAAACCCGAAATCGAGATCCAACACCTCGAGGATCTTGTCAAAGACAAACTTCTGCCGCTCGGCCGGCGTCGCCCCGTCCACTTCGTCGTAAGCATTCTGCTGGAGATAACAGTTGTCGAAGAAGTCCGCCTTGAGGGCCACTGTGAAGTCCTCGGTCGAGGTGCCCTCCTCGCCGACCACGGTCATCATCTGCCGAACCTCGTTGCCCCGAGCCAACATCGACCGTACGCGCGATACCTTCGACGATTCAATGATACCGGCGTACTTGCTCCACGAATCCAGCGGGTCAATGGCCGGATAACGCCGGGCGTCACTGCGTGCTCGCGACAGACCGTGAAACGCGCCGACCACCTTGAGCGTGCCCTGGGTCACCGGCTCCTCAAAGTTGCCGCCCGCCGGACTGACCGTCCCACCAATCGTCAACGTGCCGACCTTGCCGTTGCGCAGCTCGATCGCACCCGCCCGCTCGTAAAACGCCGCGATGCGACTCTCCAGGTAGGCCGGGAATGCCTCTTCGCCAGGGATCTCCTCCAGCCGACCGGACAACTCACGCATCGCCTGCGCCCAACGCGAGGTCGAGTCGGCCAGGAGCAGCACGTCCAGACCCATCTGCCGGTAGTACTCCGCCAAAGTGGCCGCCGTATACACCGACGCCTCGCGGGCCGCGACCGGCATCGCCGAGGTGTTGCAGATGATGATCGTCCGCTCCATCAGACTGCGACCGGTCCGCGGGTCGATGAGCTGCGGAAACTCACGCAGCGTCTCGACGACCTCGCCGGCCCGCTCACCGCAGGCGGCCACGATCACAATGTCGATCTCCGCGTGCCGCGAGGTGATCTGCTGCAAAACCGTCTTGCCGGCACCGAACGGGCCGGGAATGCAATACGTCCCGCCACGCACGATCGGGAACATCGAGTCGATAATCCGTACCCGCGTGGTCAACGCCTCGGTGGGCATCAGACGACGGCGGGACACATTGAGCGGCAGTTTGACCGGCCAGTCCTGCTGCATCTTCACGCTGCGCGACTGCCCGGCTTCATCCTTCAGAACGGCGATCTCGTCCTCAATGGTGTAGTCGCCCGCCGCCGCCACCCGCTCGACCGTGAAGCTGCCCTGCCAGCCGAACGGCACCATGATCTGATGCTTGAAGATGCCCTCCGGCACAGAACCCAGGACATCGCCCCGCTCGACCTTGGCCCCCACCCCAATCTCAGGAGTGAACGTCCATTTCTTGTCCGGAAGCAAGCCGTGAATGTACGTGCCCGGCTGCAGGAAGAAGCCCACTTGCTCGGCCAGCTTGGGCAGCGGGTTCTGCAACCCATCGTAAATCTGCCCCAGCAAGCCCGGGCCCAGCACCACGGACAGCATCTCGCTGCGGAACTCGACCGTGTCGCCGACCCTCAGCCCGCGGGTCTCCTCGAAGACCTGCAAGTCCGCCAGGCGACCACGAACCCGCACCACCTCAGAGAGTAGCCGCACACCGTCCTGCCGAACGCAATACCCAACCGAGTTCTGCACCACGCGGGTATCCGTCTCGGCAATCACCAGGTTCCCGTGAACCGCTACGATCTTGCCAGTCACCGTGTTGCCCTTTCCAGAGATAGTGACGACTCGTCCGTCGGGGTGCCGGCGGAGCCGCCCTCTTCGGCGTCAGCCACACGCTTCCACTGCCGCAACAGCATCAGTCGGGCCGCGTAGGCCGCCAGCTCGTCATCGCGAAACGAGAACCAAGCGTCATGTTCGTTCAACCACGCCCATCGGGCCCGAATCAACGCCTGCAAGCCCGCCAGCGGCGTCGAGGCCGCCGACCACTCGCTGATCATCGCGGTGAAATCCGCCTGCGGAGCACCCAGATCCGCCGCGACCAGATACTCACCCTCGTCCAACCCCAACCGCTTCGCCCGAGCCGAGGCCAACGCGTTACGCAGGGCGACCTCAAAAGCCACCCATTGCTGCAGAAACTCGCTCCCGCACGATCGGGCCACCTGATCCGCGTGTCGAAACGCCGCCTCCAACAGATTGTCCATCCGGGAAACCAGCGTGCCCGACTCCGCCGGCTCCGCCAGATAAGGCGGCAACGGGGCCTCATTGCGGGCCTGCGCCGCGGTCAACACTGTGGGCTCAACCGCCTTCAGTTCGCCGGCCAAAAACGCCTCTCGCTGCAGCACATCGTCGAACAAAAACAACGCTTCCACCAAGTCGCGAGCCGGTGGGAGCGGAGCCAAATGCTCAAGCAACTGGACCGCGTCGGTCGGCGGAGTACTCCCCAGTTCGCCCAAGGTCGGCAAAGCCGAGATGTAATAGTGACGATTGAATCTCATGGCGTCAGTGGTCGTCTGCCCCGGCTCGGGCCACGATCTGCCGTAACTCCGGACCCACAATCCCCGAAAGCACCTCAACCACCGAATCCAGCGTGACCTCGACCGTGCCGTCGATCACCCGGTACTCGAACCCATCCCCCTTTAACGTCCCCTGCAGGTCGATCCCCATGCCCCCCGCGGACAAATCCTTCCGCAAGGTCTCTATCGCCCATTGAACCAACTGGTCCCGCATGCTCGCGGAAACGTTGATGGTCATCGTGCCTTGGCCTTCGATATCCGCCCGGACATACTGCATGACCACCTCGCGCAGTAAATCCCCAATGAACGCGGCATCGGTTAGTTTGTCGCGAGCAGCCTCGACCAGTATGTGGCGCAAGGCCCGACTCAATGAACCCTGCAGGCGGATGATCGTGTCGCGAGCCGCCAGCTTCAACTCGGTCTCCGCCCGGCTTAGGGTCTTCTCACGCTCCGCCTCCGCCTTGGCGATGATCTGCTTGGCCTGGGCCCCGGCGTCGGCGATCATCCGCTGCGCCTGCTCCTCAGCCTCCGCCCGAATCTTGTCAGCCGCCGCTTGGCCAGCCCGCACTCCGTCTGCCTGAAGCTTGCTGACGAAAGCCTCAATTGTCTCCGCCATCGCAGGACTCCGTTCAGTACACTGCTACCCAGTTGACGCTTCGGTTCAATCCCCGCCTGGTGAGCACTACCAGGGCCGTATTTTATCGGCCCCTCTCCCGGTTGCAAGCTAACCAGAAAGAAGCCATGTGCCCGCAGGACCAACAGTTACACAACCAGATTACTTTCGGGGAACCCGCCTGCCCTGAGCACACGTTGCCTCGCTTGCCGCCCCAAACCAAACAGGTCACGCCGTCCGCTCAGGCTATCCAGTCATCGGGCCCACGCCGCAGACCGCCCCATCCCGCGGCAACCCGGCGGACACGCACTGTAGGTTGTCGGCCGATGCCGCCTTGAAGACGAGCATTTTTCGCGAAACCGCTCGCCGGGCGCCGCCAGACCACAGCGCATCCCCCCGCCAGGTCCCTTCCCCGCCTCCTGGCTCGGCGCAAAGACCCACTGTGACGCCGATCACAGCCTCACAGAGCCAACCGATTGCATCCATTTGCTCGGCCGATACAATCGCGTGACGTAAAACCGCCAGGGAGCCGCACATGCCTCAGCCGGACAAACAAGACTCGCCAGGGGCCGCGGATCCGCCGGCTCAGACACCCCGCGATCTGACCGGAAACCAACAGTACGACCAAGAGCCATACCGTCTGCTGGCTGAGTACTCCGCCGACATGATTGTGCGGATCGCTCCCGACGAAAGCTACTCATACGTCTCCCCCGCCAGCTACAGACTGTTCGGACAAAAACCACAGGAGTTGCTCGGCCTCTCGGTGTTCACCTTCATCCACCCGGAAGACCTTGACCGCGTGCGCGAGGCCTTCACAAGCAAGTTTGCGCTGGTCGAAGGTGGATTCATCGAGTACCGACGCCGTAAAAAAAACGGGGATTACGTCTGGGTCGAGAACTCCGTACGCATTCGGCGGCATCCCATCTCCGGCGAACCCAGCGAACTGGTCTGCGTGGTCCGCGACATCACCGACCGTAAGCGCATCGAAGCCGAGCTCGAACATCACCGCAATCAGCTCGAATCGCTGGTCCAGCAACGAACCACGGAACTGGAACAGTCACGGCAACAGCTGCTCCAAACGGAACGGCTGGCGTCCATCGGCACGCTGGCGGCGGGCATCGCCCACGAAATCAACAACCCCATCGGCATGATTCTCCTGGCCGCCGAGACCGCCGAAAGCTTCCGAGACCGGCCGGATGGGGCCACCGTCATCGAGCAGTCCTTGCATACCATCATCGAAAACAGCTGCCGGTGCGGAGACATCATCAAGAGCGTCCTGCAGTTCGCACAACGCGAAACCATGGAAAAGTGGCCCACCAAGATCAACGACATCCTTCGCCGATGCTGCCACATCATCCTGCCCACCGCCCGCAACCACGGCGTTTCACTGCACACAGAATTCGCACCCAACTTGCCGACCATCACGATCAACCCGGTCCAGATGGAGCAGGTGATCATCAACATCCTGCATAACGCCATCCAGTCCGACGAAAACGGAGTGAACATCCTGGTGCGAAGCGAGTGCGGCCCCGGAAGCATTCGGATCAGCATCCAAGACACCGGCCAGGGCATCCCTCCGGCCCATACGAACCACCTCTTCGACCCATTCTTCACCACCCGCCAACAGAAAGGCGGCACGGGCCTGGGCCTGAGCCTGGCCCACGGCATCGTCACCGACCACGGCGGCACCATCAACGTCATCAGTGAGGTGGGCAAAGGGAGTACCTTCACCATCGAGCTGCCCTTGACCACAACGCCAAACAGCGGCGAGCATTCGCCCGCATGACACCCCCACGGTGTCGGGTGCATCTTCTGTCTAGAGCGATTCACGCCCCATCGTAGCGGTCGCCCCCCGTGGCGACCGGCGTATTCCTTGCGAGTTCGCGGGCCACCAGGGGCGGCGGCCGCTACGCCATTGCGTGAAATGCTCTAGGGGCAGGCCTCATCCGTGTGGCACTGCTCTGTGAGCAGTGTGGATGCACCCCCATCTTGTCGCGCTCTGCGTGCCCGGGGTTGACACACCCCCGCCGTCGGCCGGATGATCGCGAACCGGAGGTCGCCCGTGCCCGGTTGGCTTGAACGATATCTGCAACGGCATCAACACCCCGTCAGTCTGGGGCTGCACATCATCGGCGTGCCCATGATTGTGGCCGCCCCGGTCCTGGCGGGCACGCAACTGTACCTCGACCGCTGGGACCTCTGGTGGCGACCCGTGGTGCTCCTGATCGTCGGGTATCTGCTGCAGTGGATCGGGCACCGCGTCGAAGGCAACGACATGGGCGAAGTCGTGCTCATCAAACGATGGCTCGGCCGGCCGTACACCGCCATCTCGCCACGCTACCAGCGGCCCTCAAATCCTTCGTCGCCGGAGCACGCATCGGAATGAGGCGGGCCCGACGCTACCGTGTGCGGCGGCGTTAACCTCGGGTAAGATAAACCCACAGCCCAACGCAGGCGGGATGAATGGATGGACCGCATGAATCAGGCAGGAGCCACGCGAAAGGCAGCAGCAACCAGGTCGGTCTTGGTCGCGATCCTCGGCCTTGGCTCCGCCGGTCTGGGGCTGTTCTTCGTGTACCACACCTGCTGGCCAGTCTGGGAATGGTTCGACAGCCGGCACTGGCACCAAGCGACCGCGGTCATCCACAAGGTGCGCCTCGATACCACCGGCGGCAGCTCGCCCGCCTACGAGGTCTTCTGCCGATATACCTACACCTACGACGGCCGGTCCTACACCAACAACCGCGTCGGCCTCGGGTATGTGTGGGGACAACGTAACCTCTGGCATCAGCAGGCCTACCGCCATCTCAAGAAGGCTAACCAACAGGGCGACAACGTGCCCTGCTTCGTCGATCCCGACAAGCCAGAGCAGGCCGTCCTGTTCCGCGAGCTTGAAGCGCTCGCCCTGCTCTACCCGGCCGTGCCCGCGGGCGTCCTCCTGCTGACCGGCTTCCTCCTGTTGACCTCCGGGCGACGCCGAAGGAGAACAATGCGCCTGGCCACCACGGACGCCCAGACCCATGCCTCTTCCAGCGCACCCAACGACCTCCCCGGCCAGCAGCCCACGGCAACGATCGCCCAGACCCCCGAAACACTCGCCGACGCAACCGGCCCGCTCACACCACCACCGGATCAGGCCCACATCCAGTCCTACCTCGATGAATGGGGCAACGAATGGGTGCGCGTCTCCTGCTGGCCCGGTGCGATGTTCGGGCTGAGCCTCTGGCTACTCACCCTGCTCTGTACGGCAGGCGTCACCCTGCTCGTCGTCTATGCCGTCCAGGGTCTCTGGCTGCTCGCCATACCCGCCACCATCCTGGCCATCATCGCCCTGCTTTTGTGGCGCCACGCGTTATCCTTCCTTGGCGCCTATCACCTCCGCCTCCACGCCGCCGACCTGCTCATCGTGCGAGAGTTCCTCTTCTTCTCCCGCCACCGCACCCTGTCTCTGCCCTATATTCGCCAAGTCACCTACCAGTGGACGGCCACGCGCGGCCGGACCCGCTACCATGCCGTTCGCCTCTTGTTCCTCGACGGCCGCACAGTCAAAATCGCCGACGGCATTCCTGGTGAACAGGCCGCCCAGTGGCTGGTCGGAGAAATCGCTCGCCACCTCCCCCATGCCTGATCCATCGCCCCCTCTTCGCCACACACCGCCCGCCACCCATCATCGCCGACATGCCCACGCCACCTGCGCTGTCGCCACAAGCGTGCTTCACGACGTATCCTGGCGGTCAACCTCGCCGCCATCCTCGTCTTCTCGCAGGTTCCCTGGCCACCAGACACGGCGGCCGCTGGACAACTCCGTGAGATGCTCTCGATGCTTGCGCCTCCCGCACCCTCATTTGCCGTCATCGCCATCCTGCCGCTGTTTGGGAACCACCGACGTCGAATGCCCCGGAAAACTCCTGCTTGCCGGATCGATGAACGCCTTGGCATGATTGACCGCCGTGGCCGCATCCCCAAAACCCGTCACAATCAGCTTCAGCTTGCCTGGGTAGCTGGCCACATCCCCCGCCGCGTAAACACCCGCAACATTCGTCTCCATCCGGCTGCCGACCACAATGCCCTCTTTATCGAGCTCGACGCCCCAATCACGAATCGGTCCCAGGCTGCTCGAGAAACCGATGTTCACCAGGACCCCGTCCACCGCCAACCGCTCCTCCTCCTTCGTGCGGTTATCGTAGATGGTAACCTCCTCCACCCTTTCCACACCGTCGACGCCCTTCAGCTCGTGAAACATCCTCACCTTGACCGGCGAAGCCATCAGCTTTGCGATGCTGCCTTCGTGTGCCCGAAACTTCCCCGTTCGATGAATCAAGGTGACATGCTCCGTGAATCGCAACAGGTTCAGTGCCCAATCCACCGCCGAGTCCCCCCCTCCTACAACCAGTACCCGCTTGTCACGCCAGGCCGCTAACTCGCGCACAGAGTAGCTTACCCCCCTGCCTTCATACTCCGAGCAGTTTACTCCCGGCAGCTTCTTCGGCGCGAACGCGCCCGCGCCCGCCGCAATGACTACTGCACGACTCCAATGCGTACTGCGATTGGTTCCAATCGCCAGGCAACCTTCTTTGTGCTGTTCACAGGTTTGTACCTGCTCGCCCATGCACCACACCGGCTTATACTGGCTCGCCTGCTTCACCAGCTCATTGACCAGAGTCTTCGCCAGAACGGCCGGAAAACCCGCCACGTCGTAGATGAACTTCTCCGGATACAGGGCGATCAACTGGCCGCCCGGCTGATCCAGACTATCGACGATCTTGACCCGCAGCCCGCGCAAGCCCGCGTAATACGCGCTGAACAACCCCGCCGGTCCCGCCCCAACAATCGTCAGATCAAAAACGTCCGTGCTCATCCTGCGTCACCCTCGGCCATCCGTCGCGTGACCAGCGGCCTGTTCTCTCATTGGGCATGGCTCCAGGGTACTGAGAGAACTCAAGATGCCGGTCGCCACACCCCGGCCACCATCACGGGGCGGCGGTACCACGACCGCCAAAAGCCATCCCGCGCCGCCATCCTAGACGTTCTCCCTGCCCTTTGCACTCAGGATCACCAAAACCCGCACAACCCTCTGGATAGTGGCTCCCGCAACAAGCAGCCGCGGTTTCACGTGAAACAGCCTGCCTCTCCGAAACCCGATGCGTAGCCAACCCACCCTCCCCACTCCGAGCCAGACGCCAACACAATGCCCCATTCGTCACTTGATTCACTGTAGAAAAGCGCAACCTACGCCTATACAGGATGTTACGCTCAAACAACCTGTCCCCCGAGCCCCCACTCCCTCGGTTTTCGTCGTCTGTTTCACGTGGAACAAGCGACGACCTCCACCGCAACGACTGCCTCGCCATCGCGCGTGACGCCCTCTTCGCACGTCACCAAACGCGTGTCCATTTTGAACGCCGGCCGATCCTTCCTCAATACGCATAGCCGGCAGCACCTTTCGACCCGGCCCACCTTGCCGCCAAACGCTTGCTACCCCAACCTTCTCGCGTTAGCATGTTGCGGCGACAGCCACCGGCCCCACAGGCTTCTTTCGTGCGCAACGGGCCGGTCGAGGCCCATAGTCTAAGGAGTGTTCCATGCCCCAAGCCCCTCGCCGCCTCGGCCGCGGCCTCAGTTCGATCCTCTCAATCAACGATGAAAGCCCCCTGCCGGCTTCACCCGCAGACAGCGTTTCTCCAGCCCATCCCGAGCAACCATCCCTCCTCAAGGTTGAGCAGTTACGCCCGAACCCTTTTCAGCCACGAAGGGACATGGGGCCCGCAGAACTCAAAACCCTGGCGGACTCCATCGCCCGCACCGGCATTATCCAGCCCATCGCGGTCCGCAGGGTCGGCGATGGCCTCTACGAGATCATCGCGGGCGAACGACGCTGGCGAGCCGCCCAGATGGCAGGCCTCACGACCATCCCCGTCTACATTCGCGAGGCCAACGACGAGGAGGTGCTCGAGATCGCCCTGGTCGAGAATATCTTCAGGGAGGATCTCAACGCCATCGACAGGGCCCTGGCCTACAAGCGCTATTGCGACGAGTTCAACCTCAACGCGGAAGAGGTGGGGGGGCGACTGGGCGAGGATCGCACAACAGTGCTTAACTACTTGCGGTTACTAGACTTGCCGAACGAGGTCAAGGAATGGGTCGCTTCCGGGGAGCTGGCCATGGGCCATGCACGCTGCCTGCTGGGCCTGCGCGCACCTACAGAGATGATTGCCGTAGCTCGTGAATCCATGGAGAAGGAGCTTTCCGTCCGGGCTGTCGAGCGGTTGGTGCGAGAACGCCTCGCAGCACGATCGGAAGCGGCGAAGGAAAAGGCTCCCAAACAAGATAAACGCCCGGTCATCCGCGATATCGAGCAAGCCTTTGTGCGAACTCTCGGCTGCAAGGTGGAGATCAGCGAATCGAAGCGCAGGGGGCGGGGCAAGATAGTCATCCACTACGGCAGCCTGGAGGATTTTGACCGAATCGCGGCGAAGCTGGATGTGAGCGTCGAGTAGGGGGGGCTGCTTGCGGCGGGGGGGCATGATCTGGCAGCAGACCATGCGGGTACGGAACCATTGAGGACGCTGCGGGCCGACGAGCCCGTCAAGGAGGTTGGCCGAATGACGCAGGGCATACGAAGAACTCGGCGAGATATCTTGAAGCGGGGTCTGCTCGTGGGTGGGGCGGCCGTGGTGAGCCCTTACATGCTGACCTCGCGGGCGTTGGGGTCGGCGGACAAGGTTGCGGCCGGGGATCGCCTCGCTTTGGGCTTCATCGGAGTGGGGGGTAAGGGTCTGGGGCACCTGCGGCAGTTCGTCGACCGGCCGGAGGTCCAGGTCGTGGCCGTCGCTGACGTGTACGGTCCACATCGGGACCGCGCCGTCGCCGCGGCGGGTCCGGGCTGCGCAAGCACCAGGGATTACCGGGAACTGCTGGCAAACGAGAATGTCGATGCAGTGGTCATCAGTACGCCGGACCACTGGCATGCCCTGCAGGCGATTCATGCCTGCGAGGCGGGCAAAGACGTATACTGCGAGAAGCCCTTGACCTTGACCATCGAGGAGGGTCGAAGGATCTCGGCGGTGGCCCGGCAATACGGGACGGTATTTCAGGTGGGCAGCCAGCAGCGCTCGCATGGGTTGTTCCGGCGGGCGTGCGAGTTGGTCCGCAACGGTCGCATTGGCCGGCTCGAATGGATCAAGGCGCGGGTCGGGGAGGGGCCGACCTGTGCTTGGGAAGCTTCGCAGCCGCCGCCCAAGGATTTGGATTGGGATGCCTGGCTTGGGCCGGCCCCATGGGCGGAGTACTCGCCCAAGCGTTGCCTGCACAAGTTTCGCTGGTTTTACGATTATTCCGGAGGCCGACTCACCGACTGGGGGGCGCACCACAATGATATCGCCCAGTGGGCCAACGATTCCTGCCGGAGTGGGCCGGTGCGCATCGACCCGATCGCGGTGACCTTTCCAACGGCGGGCCTGTTCGAGACGGCGATCCGTTTCGAGGTGAAGTACAGCTACGCCAACGGGGTGGTGCTCTACACGGTCAGCGAGGGCAACGACGTCGAGTTTCACGGCACTGACGGGTGGTTGAAGGTGAATCGCAAGCGTATCGAGGCCAGCCATCCCGACATGGTCAAAGAGCCTCTCGGGCGTGGGGAGGCGGGTCTGCGCGAAAGCCCGGGGCACCATCGCGATTGGCTAGACTGTATTCGCTCACGTCGGCAGCCGATTTGCGATGCGGAGATCGGAGCGCGTTCGGCGGCGGTCTGTCATCTGGGCAACATCGCTCTTCGCACTGGCAGATCGCTGACCTGGGATCCGAGTACGGAGCGGATCACCCATGATGAGAATCTCAATCGATGGCTGAACAAGCCGTACCGGTCGCCATGGCATCTCTGAGAGGAATTGATCGCTGGGCAGCGGCCGGCCGGCGAATTCGCAAGGCGTGCACGGCGTGGGCTCCGCGCAGGCCGCGAAGCGTAGGTACCGCAATTGAATGGAGCAACGCACGAAGCGGGCGAAGCGAGCGCGGAGAAGAGCGTTGTCTGATGACCGACCAGGCACACGACGACCGCATCTCGCGCAGGATTCTGAGCTCCCCTGGTTTGCGACAGAATGGCCGTCGTGTCGGAGTGTGCAGGCTCCGCACCGCTCCTGTGGTGATGAAGGCGCGAACGCTGAGGCGGGGCACCACCAATGAACGCGGAGGAGCGCCGATGTTTACGGAACAAGCAGCTTGGCTCGCATCGATCACACAGTGAGGTATGAAACGTGAGGCGTGAGAACGGGCTAACGGGCGGGCGCGGCCTTCGTGAGGCGAGGGTTTGTGGTCGGCGATGGCTGCCGATCTGCTCGATCGCGTGCGGGGTGTTATTCTGCGTGGTCGTCCCATTCGGCAGGGGGGCGGAGGCTCCCGCCTCTGCCGACGCACATGTGCTCGCCCTGGCGAGCGAGGATGAAGCCGCGGTGCGTGCCGCCGCGGATGCGTTGGTCCAAACCGGGGTGGCGGCGATACCCGACCTGGTGGAACTGCTCGACACCGGTTCGCCCGATCCAGCGGGCATGGCCTGGAAGACGCTGTTTCGGATCGTCCAGCAGGCGGATACCGCGGAGCGGCGTCAGTCCATCGCTCGCGTTCTGTTTGAGCAATTCGAGGCCCGCACGGCTGCCGCCACCCGCAACAGGCTTATCGAGCTTCTCAGCTTCGTCGGCGATGAAGAAACGGTCGACGGGCTCTACAGGTACCTGGGTTATCCCAACGTGCAGGAGATGGTGCGTTGGGCATTGGTTCGCATTCCAGCGGGCAATGCCACGCAGGCTTTGGTGGCGGGGATGCAGATCACAGAGTGGGATTTCCGGATCGCCATCGTGCACGCGCTGGGTGAGCGAGGCGATCCGCGTGCGGCCCCGGCGTTGCGCATATTGGCCGACAGCGACGACGCGAGCATGAGCCAGGCGGCGATGCGGGCGCTTGCCCGATTGCCCGACCGTGTGTCCGTTTTCGTGCTGGGCCATGAGTGGGAGGCGGGCCGACCGGGGGCCGCGCGGATGCTGCTCCGACTGACCGAGACTTTGACCCATGCCGGCCGTACTGAAGAGGCACGATCCCTTCTGCGGCTTCTCGCCAAGTCGTCGGACACATCGGCGATTGAGTTTTGCGCGGCAGCGAGCGGCTTGGGCCGCGTGGGTGATGTCGGGGATATTCCGCAGCTTCTGGCGGCCCTGGATGACACGGCCCGCTGGCGTCGCCACCATGCCCGCGTGCGGAGTGTCGTTCTGCCGGCGCTGGAACGCATCCATGTGCCGGCCGCACGGGAAGGTTGTGTCACCTTTTGGTGGCTCGCTGGTCCGGCTCGGATGCCCGAGGACAATGCCCGGCAGGATTGCGATCTCGACCCTGCGGCGGTCACGACCACGGCTCCGGCCGAGCTGGCAGGGAAGGCCCACGCCTGGCGACGCCATCACACCGCGGACCCGGGCGGCAAGGTCCGCGTGGATAATGCCGGCGGTGGGGCGGATCCCGGGCTGATCTACGCATACACGGAGCTGCTGGCCGAGCAGGATCAGGAAGCACGGATTCGGATGACCGGCGATGCCGTTCTCGCGGTGTGGTTGAATGGCGCACGCATCGACACAGAGCAGGGCGGGCGCGATGCCGCCGGCAGCAAGCACGCGACGGTCAGGCTGGCGGCAGGCGTGAACCGTGTGCTTGTCAAGATGGCGATCGCCGGTGAAGACGGAGACTTTGGCGTCCGGCTGCTGGCGCCCGAGGGCGGGCCGGCGCCGGTGCGGCAGCGTTGGTGGTAAGCGGTTCATGGGAAGCATGACCAAGTGTCCTCGGATGCCCTTGGGCAGGCGGACGCATCAGGTGATGAACCAGGCCGCGGGCGGGTCGCGTCTGTTTGAGAACGCGGCGGATGACAAGGCCTTCGAGCGGGCGGTGGCCGAGTACGCGGACAACGGCGGGACGCTCACCCTGCGGCGGTCGTACGTGCACGGGCTGCAGTACATTGACGAGCGGGCGGTGATGCGGGACCATGAGGGGGATGGGCAGGATTACTACTACCTGCTGCAGGAGCTCTATAGCGTGTCGGGTCTGGCGACGAGCAACGGGCTGCGGGCGGAGCATGCGGTGTACGACGCCTACGGGCAGGCGACGCTCTACGCCTGGCCGTCGGCGGACGTGAACGGCGACGGGACGGTGAATATCTTCGACCAGGTCGCGGTGCGTGATGCCCTCAACACCATCTCGCCGCTGCGGGATGTGAACCTCGACGGCGCGGTGAACATCTTCGACCTGGTGACCGTGCGTGGCCAGCTCGATACCTCGGCCGTGGCCACCACGACCAGCAACGTGGGCAACCCCTACTACTTCACCGGCCGGCTGACCGACACCCTCCACGCCTCCGACCTGCTGACCGCCAACGACCCTCACTTCCGCCGCCTCCAGGACAACCGCAACCGAACCTACGACCCGAAACACGGACGCTGGCTGCAAAGGGATCAATTAGGAATCAGCCCGAGTAGTCCATTTCCTGGCATGCCCATTGATCCGACGAACCAATATGCGGATGGTGTACTCCTATACGCGTACGTGGCATCTGACCCAATTACCCGCCAAGATCCCTATGGCTTGCTTTCCGCAGACGACATTTTCGGTGCTGCCATGACATTTTGCCTTAACAGCACCGAGCAAAGGTCTTTCTATGTGGGCCTTCCTGTTGGCCCACTTGGGGAAGTAGGTGTCCAGATCTCAGTCCAGCGGCATCCTAACTCTTGCTGCTGCTGTGATGTAGCTTTGTCTGGCCAGGGAAGCATAGATGTAACTGGAAAGGTCCGAAGGGCGCTGGATGTGATACACAATCAAACCGCTCGTCGCTTTATCAAGCGTTACATGCCAACGGTAGAGGCCTCTCTCACTTTGGGCGGCACAGGAACTATCTGTCGTTCTAGGAGAGGTGGCTACAGTGGTAGCTTCTGTACAATACAGGGATCCCTTACGGGCGACTTTGGGTTTAAGAAGCCGGATGGGCGAACGAATAAGGGGGTGTGGGTGTGCATTGGACCAGTGTGTGTTAGACTGTCAGGCTCGATCGGCGGGTCACTCACTCAAGATATATGCGGCCAGAAGGGGGGCTCGAGTGCGAGCGTCACGTTTAGCGCAGCCGTGGGAGTAAGAATCTCGGACTACCTAGTATTCGAAGGATCAATTGACCCACAGCTAGCACCGCTAGGTACATGGGATGGCTTCGCTTGGCTCTCACCTGGGAATCTGGACTGCAATTGACTCGATCCGGGGTGCGCATTCCCAGTACTGGATAGTGCGGCCTCTATCCAGCGGTACG
>Ga0209722_1000713_pt1 | contig 34388 bp, 35 predicted proteins | sample BioC12SIPDNA_2_FD_185745 | JGI IMG/M metagenome (GOLD analysis project Ga0209722, IMG submission 185745) | Anaerobic biogas reactor microbial communites from Washington, USA - Biogas_R1_A C12 SIP DNA (SPAdes) (version 2) | ecosystem: Engineered > Bioreactor > Anaerobic > Unclassified | place... | reverse complement strand
CCTCTGCTACGCAACGCGGACTGCCGAGGTTTGCTACTGCTGCAAAGAAATTGTCCCAGCACTGCTGCCATGCTTGCGGTGCTGGCGTTTTGCTATGAGACAAGGCTGCGAAAAACAAGGTTCACGAAGCGTTTGCTTTGCAGCGTCAACTTGTGCAGGATTCTGATCTTCAAGCTGTGAAATCACTTCGTCGAGACTGGAAAAGATGTACGGTACGTCCAGCTTAGGCGTCAGACGGTCGACTTTGTCCACAATCTCCTCAATTTGCCTCGCCACTCCGAAATGGCTGGTCAAGAGCATGATAACGGAGAGAATACACCCAATCGCAAGCGATGCGAATGTGGTAAGACCGACGACCGGCCCCTCACCGAGTTCGTTCTTGTAACTCAGTATTGATAGCCCAAATGGGAGAACCGCCACGAAAAGCATGATGCACTCTTCGATGGTTTGCATGATCTGTTCCAGCTTCGATTGTGGAATTCTTCTATCCCAACGGTACATGGTGGAGCATCCTCCAAGTTGTTTCGAGAATTTGGGGTGGTTACGCCGGGCCGGCTCCGGTGATGGTGATCCGTGGCCGGTTCGCCCCTTGATTCTGGGCAAAAGGCTGGGAGTATCGGAGTATGATACTCACTCCGCACTGGTGTCGTCGCTACCTGGGCATGGTTTTCGTCTGCACGGATACAATACCGTCGCTGCCCCGCACGAACTTGCCGTCTGCCAAAGCCTCGGAGAACCGGAGCGCCAGACCGATCCGTGATTTCCCGAGGGAGGCGAGCCTGTCGGCAACGAGATCCTTCAGTTCGGCTTCCTGGACCGGGCCGTTGGTCTTCAGAATGTCGAACATGGTTTCCAGAACTTCTTGCTTGGATGCGGCCGGCTTCTGCTTGCCCGTTTTGCGCTGGGGCTTGTCGCCCAGGACGACCAGAGCCGCCCGAATCTGCTTCAGTTGTGCCTCGCAGGACTTGGCTTGGCTGCGAAGCTCGTCGGCTTCGCCCTGGATTCGTAATTCTTCGGCGCGCAATTCTTCCACGGCGTTGGCGAGTCGTTTGGACACTTGGTTTTCTCCATTGAGTGGATGGTGACGGGGGACAGTACGATCACGATTCCGGTGTGGGGCGGACGATGCCACGCCCACCAGGTCAATTGACGACCTTGGCGATCCGGTCCGGGGAGACCGGCATTGCAGAATTCGGCCAGTCGCTGCGACGGAGGCCACGTTCACAGAGCTTTGCCTGGAGGTAGTCCGCAAGCTGGCCGAGCGCGGACTCGATTTCGGCGTCCTGTCGCATCAGGATGAACCTGTTGAATACCAGACCCACTGCTATCGGCAGAGGCGGCTCCAACAGGGCCCGCAATCCTTCGACGGGCACCCGTTGCCCGAAGCGAGTTTCCCAAAAGTCAGCGAAGGCGGCACGAATCGGACCAACGGCAAACAACTGGTCGTGATTGTCATCGGGCCGAAACGACACAGCCCACTGGAGAGCAGCCCCGCGTCGGCCGGGCGGAAGATTCAGGACTCTCGTTGCCAACTCAGATGGACAGTTGGTCGCGTCCGCAGCACACTTTCCCAAATGCGTCATGACTGCCCCCCTTCCAACTGCTGTTGGCGTAGGGTAGCATCAATCAAGGTGAAGATCGCCTCGCGGACGTGTGGTTGGAGGCGGGGCCAAGCTTCGGCGATGTACTGGATCGATGGCGAGAACTCGGTGTCACTCGGCGACGAACAAGGACACTCATTGCCGCCGCCGCACTCCCAGGATACTCCCAGAGGAGAATCGTCGCGTCGCAAGTCGTTTCCTGGTAATGCGTTAGAGCTTTCGGTCGACTGTCTTCTAATCCGCAGGTCGCAGGTTCGAATCCTGCTGGGCGTGCTTGTAAGTCACTAAAGCAAAAGAAGTTACAGCGACTCTTGAAATGGCCTGTTTGCGGCAAGGATCGGATTTCACGGGATTTCACAGAAACCGACCCTGCTGAACCGGGGACTTTACTGCTGGCCAAATGACCGCGACAACGGCCCAACGCCTACGGGTGCCGCGGGTCGTTGTTTCCGATTCGGGTCAGCACCAGTTTGACGGCCTCCCTGTCCCGCCGGGCGATGGCCGATTGGAGCACGCCTGCGATTCCAGTGCGCGTCTGAACCGGTAAGTAGCCGTCCCGCTGGGCCATTTCGGCGGGGAGGCTGACGACGATCCGCTCGAACGTTCGGTTGCTCTTCATCCACCGCTCTTCGTCGGTTTCATCGACGTAGTGGCCCAACATCACCGATTCGGTGATGCTGGCGTCGTGAGCCATCCTCGACCGCAAGAACGCCCTGTTCTACAAGACCGCAAACGGGGCCATACCGGAGACATCTACCTGAGCCGCCTTGACACCTGCGAACTCTGCGGAGCCAATTCGTGCGACCGCCAGCGCAACAAAAGAGGCCGCCGAAGGTTTCTCCGACGACCTCTGTCAACTTAGGGGTGGCTGAGGGGATTCGAACCCCCGACCCTCAGAGCCACAATCTGATGCTCTATCCAGCTGAGCTACAGCCACCGTGCCATTGCGGGACAGTTTACTGCCGCGACTGCTGGTGGTCAATAACCAGCGGCGTCCCTCGCCTTGCGATCTGACTTGACAGGATGCGGGCGTTTGTTACGGTGGGACCGCTCGGAAATGGCGCTGGGCAATCACAACTCTCGTAGTTTGGGTGACTTATGGCAAATATCGAACTCCGGACGATGCGTGCTGAGGAATGGGGCGATGTGGCGGCATTGATCTGCGACTCCACCAACGGATGGTGTGAATCACGCGGCCGACCGGTGATGTTTTCGGGGCCCAAGCAGGACGTTCAGGTCTTCTGTTCGGTGTACGAAAAACTCGACCCAGGCTGTTGCGTCGTCGCGGAGGACATCGTGACGCGGCGTTTGGCGGGATCGTGCTTCTATCATCCGCGATCCAGCCACGTCTCGCTGGGAATCATGAATGTCCACCCGGACTATTTCGGACAAGGCGTCGCCAGCCGGATGTTGCGGCACATCACTGACGTAGCGGACCGGACTGGCAAGCCGATGCGATTGGTGTCCAGCACGCTCAACCTGGATTCGTATTGCTTGTACAACCGCGTAGGATTTGTTCCGCGTCTGATCTACCACGACATGATCCTGAAAGTGCCGGCGGGCGGCCTGGATTGCGAGGTTCCGGGGGCGGAGCGAGTCCGGCCGGCGACGGCGGCGGATGTGGCCGCGATGATTGAATTGGAGTGGGAGGTGAATCATATCCGCCGCGAGAACGATTTACGGTACTTTGTGGAAAACGCCGACGGCATCTGGCACGTGTCGGTCCTGGAAGGCCGCGGCGGTTCGTTGGATGGATTCCTTGTCTCGATTGCTCATCCGGCGATCCGCATGTTGGGTCCGGGGGCCATCCGCACTGAAGACGGAACCGCGGCGCTGATTCTGGCCGAACTGAACCAGCATCGCGGCCACCAGCCCGTGTGGCTCGTGCCCGCCGACCGCCCGCGGCTGGTGCATCAGATGTACGCCTGGGGCGCGATCAATTGTGAACTGCACTTTGCCCAAGCACGGGGTGAATGGTCCCCGCCCAACGGCATCGTGATGCCGACTTTCCTGCCTGAAACCGGATGACACACAGCGCCAAGGGAAAGCCCCTGCGACACTTCCCAACGAGATCGGTTGGGCCATTCAGATTGGGGTGGCAGGGCCTCCGAAATGCGGTCCGGAAGCGGATGTCGCGAGGGTTCAACGGGGGGAGGGTTGCGGCGGACTTGCGTCGTTTTGCACGAACGCCCACAATCAGGATCTGCACAGCAGCCGGAATGTCTGCTGTGGCGACTGCTCTGGCGAGGCGAAGATTCGGCAATACGGCTCACCGCCGCGCTTCGCACCGCCTGGAGAGTCGGCCCGGAACGGAGCGCCGCGATTGCGGCAAAGCGGAGCCATGCCGGGAGTGTCTTTGGTTCTTCCCCGCGTTGGGAGCCCAACATGAAACAGCTGTTCTTTTTCTTGGTTCTGCTGGTCCTGCCGAGCGCCATCCTGCTCGGCTTGATCTACTCGGCCTGCCGCGCCCTGTACTTGATGTGCGAGGACAGGAGGGAATTGAAGCAGTTGGACGCCATTGCCGCCGAGAGTGCGGCGCGCCGCGAGCAAAGGCGGCGGGAGAATGACAACCGATTGGAAAACGGCTGTCCGCATTCCTTTGATTCTGGCCTGGGATTCCCGCCCGGCGTCTGCCCCAAGTGCGGGTTGGCCAAGGAAAGACCGGCTGGCGAATGCGACCACATTTGGCGAAGGAGCGAATCGCCGACTCCCACCAGTGTATGTGCCCTCTGCGGCAAGACGTATCGCCCGGAACTGTAACTCGCCGCACCTTTGGTTCCGCTCGGCCTTTGATTCCGCTCGGCCTTGGCGACGGACGGCAACCCAGGCTGGCCGCCCACGCACGGGCGGGGCGGATCGCAACTCTCTTCCCGATCGACACCGTCCAGTTTGGCGGCGGTTTGACGGCGTCCCCGTTAGCGCCGGCAAGATTCGCCTGGGCCGTACCGTTTGCTCGATTTGCCGAGTTTCTCGCGTGCTGAGCCTCCCGTTCGTCCTCGTTCGCCTGATGGGTCCCTTTCGCCGGCCCCGTAGAGGCATGAGGCGGGACACCGGCTGCGAGATTGCTGAGCCAGACTGAGTCCTGCTTTCGTTCTTCCAGGAAGTTTTTTTGCGCGGCCTTGCCGAAATTCAGCAAACGGAGAAAATAGCGGACTGTGGTTCAGGAGCGAAGCCTTGTCAGGCCAGTGTTGGGGCACTAGATTAAAAGTCCATGAGAAAACGAATCACCGAGTATTCGACGTTTTTTCGCGAGTTTCGCAGGACGTTTGACACGACGGGCGCGCTGGCACCCAGCGGTCCGTTTCTTGCTCGCGCCTTGGCGCGGCCGCTGCGGGAGCACGTGGGGGGGCCGATGCGGATTCTGGAAGTGGGGCCCGGCACCGGGGCCGTCACTCAGGAGATCGTGCGGCATATCCGGCCCAACGATTGTCTGCACATTGTGGAATTGAACGACCGCTTCGTGGCGCTTTTGAAGCGGCGTTTCGACGCCGAGCCACGGTTTCGCCGCGTGGCGGCGCAGACTTCGATCTTTCATGCTCCAGTTCAGGAATTGAAGGTAGAAGCCCCCTACGACTACATCGTTTGCGGGCTGCCTTTCAACAATTTCCCGCCGGAGTTGGTCGAGTCCATCTTCCGGCATTTGATCGGCATGTTGCAGCCCAGCGGTTGCATGACGTTTTTCGAGTATCTGTGGGTCCGACCGTTTAAGAAGCTGGTCGCGTCGCGCGAGCAACGGCAGCGTGTGGTTGAGGTCGGCGGCGTTTTGCGAAGGTATCTCGCTCAGTACGAGCGTGCCCAGGACCGTGTCTTCCTGAACGTTCTGCCAGCCGTCGCGCATTACCTTCGCCACGAGTCGTGCGGGAACGGGAACGGCAACGGGAACGGCAACGCGAGATTGCGACATGACGCAGCAGAGCACTGAGCAAGTCCGGGGAGGCGAGGCGGCGTCCGGCCTGCGGCTGGCCGTCGAACCGCTGGATTCGTCGATCCGTTCGATTCAGCCCGGCGGCGGCGTTTGTATGCGGATCGAGCTTGGCTGGGGCTATGTTCGCCGCTGGTGGCTGCGGCGGTTTCGCCGAAGTTACGTCCGTCGCATGGAGACGCTGCGTCAAGGCGACGAGAACCGTTGTCCCCATCCGGTGTTGGACCCGCGCGACGTCAAGTTCTATCGCAATCAGGGCGGTTATCGGTGGGACGTAGCGGACGATCCCTTTGCCTGGCGGGATCGGTTGCCCTGGGCGCGGGTCGGTTTGGCGGAACTGGTGCTGTTGGGCGGCGGTTGCCTGTTTCTGACGCTGCTTGCCGTCTGGTTGTACTGGCCCGTCAGTTTCGTGCCGGCCGTGCTGGGCCTGTTCATCGTTTCGTTCTTTCGCAATCCGCGGCGGAGAATTCCCGGCGAGCCCGGACTAGTCGTCGCCCCGGCGGACGGGAAAGTGGTGGCGATTGAGGAACTGCCGCACGACGACTACCTCGGTGGCCGGGCGGTGCTGATCGGCATTTTTCTCAGCATCTTCAACGTTCACATGAACCGTTCTCCCGTCGCCGCCCGGGTCATCGGCATGACGTATCGCCGCGGCAAGTTCCTGAACGCCCTGCGGCCGGCTTCGGCCCAGGAGAACGAGCAGATAGCCGTGCGGTTGGAAGAGAACGCTCCTCCGCACCGGCGGATGATTGTCCGGCAGATTGCCGGGGCGATCGCGCGTCGCATCGTGTGCTGGGTGGCGCCGGGCGAGGATTTGGATCGGGGCGGACAGTTTGGTATGATCAAATTGGGGTCGCGGACCGAATTGGTGATGCCTTGGGAGCCGGGGCTGGAGGTCTGCGTCCGGCTCGGAGACCACGTGCGGGCCGGCAGCTCGGTGCTCGCCCAATACGGCGCAGAGAGTTCGCAATCCGAGTCCCGCCCCGACGCTGGCCCGACCGCCTGAGCCGGCGGGTTGTGGTTGGCTCCCTACGACGCCCGCGGAACACATCGCTCATGAACGACACAAGCGGTTCGACGCACAATCCGGCGGACAAGGTGTCCCGGCGGCAGTCCCATCGGCGGCGGATGGTGGCCATTATTCCTTCGCTGTTCACGCTGGGCAACGCGGTTTGCGGGTTTGGTTGCATCACGTATGCTGCCAAAGTTGGTCCGGAAGGCACGACCCCGTATGACTTGTACTTTGCCGCCCTGTTGATCTTTGCTGCGATGGTCTTCGACGCGTTGGATGGACCGGTGGCTCGACTGGCCAGGCAGACCAGCGAGTTTGGGGCGCATTTGGACAGTCTGAGCGACGCCATCAGTTTTGGCGTCGCGCCGGCGTTCCTGATGCTGAAGTTTTCGCCGGTTCTGTTTCATCCCCGCGTGGTTTGGGTCATTGCGGTGCTGTACCTGTTGTGTGCGTTGATGAGGCTGGCCCGTTTCAACGTGGCCCAGGACGACGAACCGGCTCACGAGCACTTTCGTGGCCTGCCGTCCCCCGCAGCCGCCGGCATGGTGGCCTCGCTGGTCATTATCGCCCCCGGCCTGCAGCGTCTGACGGCCCCGGAGATGAGGGAATCGGCTCAGCGGATGGGCGAGTTGCTGATCAGCGCCACGTCGACGGCGCTGCCCTTGGTGACGCTGATCGTCGCTTGCCTGATGGTGTCCCGGATCCGCTATCCCCACGTTGTGAACCAGCTGTTTCGCGGGCGGCACACCTACCGGCATTTTGTGAAACTGATTTTTGCCCTGGTGATCGTGTTTGCGATCCACGAACTGGCCATTCCCGTGGTCTTGTTTTGTTTTGTCATTGCTTCGCCGTTACGAGCCCTGTGGGCCCGCGGTGTCGCACTTCGCGGCGCCGGCAAGCCGGCGGTGTCCGCCGACCTGCCGAGGTTGTAAAGGGAATTGCGGAGCGTCTGGAAAGACCGCCTCGGCGAGGCGGCAGGCCGGACGCCGTGCCTCGGCGGACGAAACGCCCTTGCGCGGCGGGAGCGCGATCAGTCGAGGTACCGCTGCAGCAGGTCGCCGTAGGCATCGATGCGGCGGTCGCGCAGGAAGGGCCAATGCGTGCGGGCGGTATCGATCAGGCCCAACTCGCAATCGACCACGAGCAGCGATTCTTCCTCGTGCGGGGCCTGCGCCAGCACGTTGCCGTAGGGATCGGCGACGAACGACGCGCCCCAGAATTGCAACTGGCCCTCGCGACCGACGCGGTTGGCCGCGGCCACGAAGACGCCGTTGGCGATGGCGTGGCTGCGCATCATCGTTTCCCACGCCGCGTGCTGGCTGGGGCCGTAAGTCTCCCGTTCGTCCGGCAGCCAGCCGATGGCGGTGGGGTAAAACAGGATTTCCGCTCCGCGCAAGGCCGTGAGCCGCGCGGCTTCGGGGAACCACTGATCCCAGCACACGCAGACGCCGATTTGCCCGGCGCGCGTGGCAAAGCTGCGGAATCCCAGATCGCCGGGCGTGAAGTAGAACTTTTCGTAGTACAGCGGATCGTCGGGAATGTGCATCTTGCGGTACGAACCGCACGGAGTGCCGTCGGCGTCCCACACGACGGCGGTGTTGTGGTACACGCCGGGCGCACGCCGCTCGAACAGCGAACCGACGATCACGACCCCGTGCCTGGCGGCGGCCTGCGAGAGGGCGTCGCCGGTGGGGCCTGGAATCGGTTCGGCTTCCGCAAAACGGGCGTAGTCTTCGCTCTGGCACGGATACAGGCCGTGGAACAACTCCTGCAGGCACACGACGTCCGCGCCCTGCGCCGCCGCCGCCGCGATGCCCGCGAGGGCCTTGTCGACGTTGGCCTGCTTCGATTCGGTGCAACGCATTTGCACCAGGGCGATCTTGACGCGACGGGCGTGGGTGCTGAGAGTGGTCATGACGGGCAGTGTAACGTCTGGCGGAAGATCGAGGTAGAGGCGTCCCTACGGTCTCGCGCGGAGACGCGCAGGAAGAACCCGTTTGCGTTCTGCCCGCAGTCGCTCAATCCGGCAGCACGACGCTGACCGGATCGCCCACCCCGGCCCGCAGTTCCACCGCGGCGTTGCCGTTCACCACGGCAACCTCCAGACGCTGGCTGGAACCGACCAGGGCGACCAGCGAACCGGGGTCACGCTGGCCGTAGGCGGCGATGATTCCAGCCATCGTGCGGCCGCCACACTGGACAGTGACCGCGTCCGCAGTTCGGACTGTCGCGAGCAGATCTTGCGGAATGTTGGTGATCAGGTTTCCGAACCGATCGATGGCGATGATTTCGCCCTGCAAGCGGTTTCGTTCGACCGTCGCCTCGGACCACGCCAGTTGCACCGGCTGATTCCAGGCTTCGCCCAAATCCTCCAACCCGGTTCCCCGGCTCAGGTGGGCGGCCACGGGAGCCATGACGTCTCGGCCGTGAAACGTGGCGGAAACGTTCGGCAACCAGAATTCGCGTTGCGCCAGGGCCACCACGCGGGCGGCCGGGTCGCGGCTCAGCAGTCGGCCCAGCAGCCCGTTGTCGGGCGCGACGTAGTATCGGCGGCCGATTTCCGCAGCCAGAAGGCGGCGATCCGTCCCGACGCCGGGATCGACGACGGCGACGTGGATCGAGCCTTCCGGAAAACGGGGCGCGACGTCCTCCAGCACCAAGGCCCCCTGGCGCACGTCCTGCGGAGCGATGTCGTGCGTGATGTCCACCAGCACGGCTTGCGGGTGGATCGACAGAATGACGCCCTTCATCTGGCCGACGTACGGGCTGCCGGCGCCGAAATCGGTGGTCAGACTAATGATCGAACGGGACATGGCAAAGTTTCCTGGGCGGCGGTCTTCGCGTCGCGCTGCAACCTGCGCTGTCCGTCCTTGTTTGCCGCCACGTTGGCAAGTATGATGGTTCCAGCAACGAGGAGCTTACCGCACCGATGCCCAAAAGACCAGACGACGACCTGTTTGCCGAAACCACGATGTCCTTCGGGGACCACCTGGAGGAGCTGCGCGTCTGCCTGTTCAAATCGGTGCTCGGTTTGGTGTTCGGCTTCCTGATCGGCTTGGCCCTGGCCAATTGGGTCGTGGCGTACATCCAGACCCCGCTGAAGAAAGCCCTCGAAGATCACTTCATCAGCAAGGCCATCGGCGACTTGCAGCGCGAGTATGGGCAGGATCTGCCGCCGGACGTGCATCGTTTTGTCGAAGAGAATCGCCTCGTCTTTGAGAAGATGTACGTGGAAAAGGCCGAGTGGAAGCGCGTCGGCAGTTACACGGCGTCAGCAGCCGCGGACGAAAAACCGGCTTCCCAGCAACCGGCGCCTGCGAAGGAGAAGCCAAAGGATGGCCGCGGCCCAGAGAGCCTCGCACCGGAAGAAGCGAAGCCGGCGGCCGCGCTCGAAGCGGAATCCGAATCGCCCCTGATCGTGGGGGAAAAGATGCCGGTGCCGCGTGCGCCCCTGATCGCCACGCGGGTCTGGCGACCGATCCAGACGGTTGTCAAGGCGTTGAACGCGCAAGAAGCGTTCATGATCTGGATGAAGGCCGGCTTTGTTGTCGGCTTGGTGATTGCCAGTCCGTACATCTTTCTGCAGATTTGGAGTTTCGTCGCGGCCGGCCTGTACCCGCACGAGAAACGATATGTTCACCTCTATTTGCCCTTCAGCCTGATCCTGTTCCTGACCGGCGCAGCGACCGCCTTTTTTATCGCCTTCCGTTACGTGCTGAAGTTCTTGTTCGGCTTCAACGCCGCCATGCAGATCGACCCGGATCCGCGTATCAGCGAATGGCTGGGCTTTGTCCTGATGTTGCCGCTGGCCTTCGGCGTCGCCTTTCAATTGCCTCTGGTGATGCTGTTCCTGCACCGCGTCGGCATCTTTTCGCTGCAGGCCTATCTGGCCAAATGGCGTCTGGCGGTTCTGATCATTTTTGTGGCCGCGATGATCATCACCCCGACCGCCGACCCGGTCACGATGCTGCTGATGGCGCTGCCGATGACGGGGCTGTACTTCCTGGGCATCGGGTTGTGCAAGTGGATGCCGCGGAACAAGAGTCCGTTTTCCGAGGGCTACGAGCCGTAAATCGCAAGACGCGTCACGTGACGCGGGAACGGCGGGCCAGCGCGAAGCAACGCCGCGCGCACCAGTCGGCGGATTCCCGCGCGGATGGCTGCTTAAACGTTGCCGAGAATCCGGCGAACGGCGGGGTTCAATCCCGCAACTCGCCCCCGCATCCGTTGCTCAGATCGCTTCCGAGCCGCGTTCGCCGGTGCGGATGCGAATGCAGTCTTCCAGTGGCAGCACGAAGATTTTGCCGTCGCCGATTTCGCCCTTTTCGCCGCTGCGGCCGCCTTGGATAATGGCGTCGATCGTCGGCTCCACGAAGTCCTCGTTCACGGCAATCTGCAGTTGGACTTTGCGCAACAGGCTGGTTCCCAGTTCGCGTCCGCGGTACGTTTCGGTCTGGCCCTTCTGCCGCCCGAACCCCTGGCAGTCCATGACCGTCAGGCGGACTACTTTGACTTCGTTCAACGCTTCCTTGACCGCTTCCAGCTTGCCGGGTTGGATGATGGCGATAATCAGTTTCATGAGTCTCGGATCTCCGCCTCGAACTTGGTTGCGCGGCGCGGGTCCGCGTCGAGGACAAGCCCACTTGTGCCAATCCGGGGACGCCGCAGACCGCAGCCTCGTTGCCGGTCGCGCGGCCGGCGTCGGCCCATCCAAAGGAGAATCTATCGCCGTTGCCGGCCCCTCACAAGACCCCGGCGTCGCGAATCGGCATGAACGAAGCCCGGCTTGCGGCGAGGCCTGGGGCGACGCTCAAGAAACAGCGCACGCCGCTTGCGACGATCGGCAGATCGCAAGCGGCGTCGGTTGGCACGGCCGGTTGGAGGCCGGAGGTGTTAGAACGTCAGGATCCCGTCGATGCCGAAGATCCAGGAGTCTGCGGGGAGGAACAGGTTCGCCGCCAGTCCCGGTCCCCAGTTGTAGCGGATCTCGGGCCGCAGCACAAAGTTCGGGTGCGGCCGCCAGTTCACGCCGGCGGTGGCTTCGTACGCAGAGGCCCCGTCCCGCTTCCACCACTCGAACCGGCCGCCCAACTTCCAGCAGTCGTTCAACTCGTAGAACAGGTACTGGTTGACGCCCACGTCGTCGTAGGAGTCCGCTACAAACACGTCGTTCACCGTATACCAGCCCGTCGTCTCCACCCAATCGCTCTGCACCACGTAATTCAGCTTGTCGGTCACACGGAAGTCGAACACGAGACTGTGGTTGTAGCCCTCGCCACGCCAGCCCAGGTTCCCGGCGCACATCATGTACGACAGCGTGACGTTGTCGGTCAGGGCATAGTCCAGGCCGCCCAGAAAACTGTTGCCCTGGGCGTATTGATCGAAACCGGTGTCCCAACCGAGCGTCCAGCCGCCGTGGGCGGTCAGGCGGTCGCTCGCCTGGTACGAGGCCACAACGCCCGTGTGCGTGAACGGTTCGCTGTGGTACATCGTCAGCGCGTGGCTGTAGAAGAAGTTGGCCGGCGCCATGACGGACTCATAGCCGAGCAGCCTGTAGAAGTGCCCGATCTTGACGGACCAGTCACAGTAGGCGACTTCGGCGTAAGCCTGGGGCAGCGCCCAGCCGTAATCGTCGTGGTCGAAGCCGTTAAGAAAATCCCAGCGTCCGGGATTGTTGCCGAACGCCTGCGTGTCCTGGGCGTCGACGCCATACACGAGATCCGTGCGAAATCCCCAGTCCCAACCGGACTCGCCGTGCGCCACCTTTTCGGCGTACAAGTAGCCCTGGTGCAGATGGATTCTTCCCGGATGGGCGTTGAACGCGCCGTCGATCTTGTTGTGGTAACCAGCCTGGAACCAGCCGCCGATCTTCAAGCCGCTGCCGCTTTCGGGATACAATTCCCAGGGATCGCCTTCCTGGCACAGGTCCCAGCCGCAAGCGGGGCTGCACCAGGCGTCCTTCGCTGATTCAGCACTGTCCTTCCAGCCCGCCGTTTCGGGCGTCTGCGGTTCTGCTGGCGGAGCCGGCCGGATCACTTGATCGCTGGGCGACGGCGCCGTGGGTTCTTCAGCCGCCACGTACGGAGCAGGACGTTCCGACAAACGATACTCTGGCGCCGGCCGAACCCAGTACTGTCCGAGAGCCTGACTGGCCAGCAGGCAATAGAAGCCGGCCGAAGCAAACGCCATCTTCATCCATGTCATGTTCGATCTCCTCATCCCGGATACGGTCGCGATTCGACGGCAACGCCATGACCTGAGTCCGCGACGAAAGGCGTGGGGTCTCGTCCCGCCGCAGTCGCTCCGGGGATGGCGCAGGCTGGAATGACAGCCCTGAGGTTCCGATGCGACTCCGCCGCATCGCGGGATATCGGGTGGGGTCCAGCCCAGCGGATCAGCCGCCAGCATCGCCGACAACTGAGCCTCCGCGAAAGGCATCGGATATCGACTGGCGCACTGATAAGGGAACCGGCAGATGATGCGGTCGCACGGGTCGTTCCGGACTGTACAGCTAAACCTGCCGAATTGGTTGTACCGGTTGTGACAGGGGGCGTTGACGTGGCGCCGCCGCTCCGCCACAGCCGAGGGCTGCGTTGGCGGACCTCGCCGACGGTTCGAGTAGCGACCGCAATCCGAGCCCGCCGGTTGAAATTCGTCGCCTTTTCCGTACACTGGCTCGGTAAACCCCACAACCAAGCCCGAACCGGGTGAGGAGGCGTTTCCTCACTGAAACACCTATCTGCCTTGTGGCGATTGCGGTTTTGGCCGTCCCGGTCAAAACAGATGACCGCTGGCCGGCAGGAATCACTCACGAAGGAATTTGACAATGTCCAACACTCACTCCCTGCGATGGCAAATTGCGCTGCTGTTGATCGTCGCCGCGGGTCTGCTCGCGGGTTGCGTGCCACCCGCTCCGCCAAAGGCCCCGACGGACGTGAACACGACCACGGCGGAACCGCAAACCATGGACGCCGGGCCCAGCGAGGTCGCTCCCGCCCCGAGCGATACCGCGCCGGCCATGCCAGCCGCGATGATGGCTGAGCCTCCGGCAAAGGAAGAGCCGGTACGGGAGCCCAAACCGGCGGATGAGCCCGCCGGAGCTGCCACGGCAGCCGACGAGTCAACCCGGTCGGAAACCGAAACGACCACCAAGGCCGAGTCAGAACCGCCGGCCAAAACGGAGAACGCCGAAGCCCGGAAGGCCGAAACGCCGACAGCCGAGGCGACGCCCCAGGAAAACAAGAAACCGCAGGACAAGCCCGCCGAAAAAACCGAAACGCCAGCGGCAAGGAAGCTTGCCGCTCCCGGTGCCGAGCCCGCGGCAGCATCGGCAGCAACCGGCGGCGACCGCGTCTTCTCCGGCGACTGGCCGATGTGGGGCGGGACGGTGCATCGCAACATGGTGAACACCACCACCAAGATCGGCTTGGATTTCCAGCCCAACAAAGACCCCGCCCAGGGCAAGAAGCTGTTGTGGGTCGCCCCACTGGGCTCGCAGACCTATGGCAACCCGGTCGTATCGAAAGACAAGATCTTCGTGAGCACCAACAACGGTGGAAACTATCGCCCCAAACACAAAGGCGACCGCGGCTGCCTGCTGTGCTTTGAGGAGAAGACCGGCAAGTTCCTGTGGCAGTTGACGCGTGAAAAGCTGCCGCAGGGCAGCGTCAACGATTGGCCCGACCAGGGCATCTGCTCGACAGCGGCCATCGACGGCGACCGGGGCTATGTGGTGACCAATCGCTGCGAGGTGATGTGCTTCGACGTCGAGGGCTTCCTGGACGGCGAAAACGACGGCCCGATCCAGGACGAGGCCGACCAGGAGCCCCAGGACGCCGATCTCGTCTGGAACCTGGACATGATGAAGACGCTGGGCGTCTTCCCGCACAACATGGCGGCTAGTTCGCCGGTGGTCTACGGCGACTATGTCTATGTGCACACCAGCAACGGCGTGGACGAATCGCACGAGAAGATCCCCGCCCCGCAAGCGCCGAGCTTCTTGGCGCTCAACAAGAAGACCGGCGAGGTGGCTTGGCAGAGCAGCGCTCCGGGGAACAAGATCCTGCATGGCCAGTGGAGTTCGCCTGCAATCGGACTGGTCGACGGTCAAGTCCAAGTCTACTTTGCCGGCGGCGACGGCTGGCTGTACGCGTTCGACGCGGTCAAAGGCGAAGAGCTGTGGCGGTTCGACTTGAATCCGAAGGACGCCAAGCACGAGCCGGGAGGCCGCGGCACGAAAAACGACGTCATCGCCACGCCCGTGTTTGTGGACAACAGCGTCCTGCTGGCCACCGGCCAGGACCCGGAATACGGCGACGGCGTCGGCCACCTGTGGCGGATCGGCGCGACCAAGCGGGGCGACGTCAGTCCGGTCACTCCGGAGAATCAGCCGAACGCCAACTCGGCCATGATTTGGCACTATGGCGGCAGCGACGCGGACGGCTCGGTGACCGGCGAAAAGGACCAGGACATCTTCCGCCGCACGCTGTCGACGGTGGCCATGCACGACGGCCTGGTGTACGTGGCCGATCTGAGCGGCCGGATTCACTGCGTGGATTTCGCGACCGGCAAACGGTCATGGGAAGCCGACGTCCTGGCTGCCATCTGGGGCTCGACGCTGGTGGCCGACGGCAAAGTCTTCATCGGCGATGAAGACGGGATCTTGACGGTACTGGCCGCCGGCAGAGAGCTGAAGAAACTGGCCGAAATTGAGTTTCCGTCTTCGATCTACAGCACGCCGACCATCGCCCATGGCGTGATGTTCGTCACCGACCGCTCGCGGCTGTACGCGATCGCCACGCAATAAACCGCAACGGCCTGCCGGAAACAAAACCCGGCTGGGGTCGGACGCACGGCGAGTAGCCAAGGGCCGTCGATCATGACCGAGCCAAGTCTGCCCGACCGGCGGCGGGTTTTCACGATCGGGCACTCGAACCACGCGGAACAGGTCTTTCTCGATCTGCTGCGGCAGCACCAGATCGAAGTGGTGGCCGACGTGCGCTCGCAGCCGTGCGGCGAACTGTTCGACATCGGCCGCATCGTGGATCGGGGGTGGACCAAGAGGATCGGCACTCAGCCCGAATCGGAAGACTCCCTGTTTCATCACAGCGAGGCCCGCGTGCTGGGGGACATGCCCGCGGACGAATTCTGGGGTCTGTTGCAGCGGTTGGCCGAGCCTAAGCTGCTGGAGATCTTGGGCCGGGAACTAATGAACAAGCGGCACTTTTTGCCGACGCCCCGCGCTGGCGGCTGGCGTGACTACAGCTTCCACTTGCGGCAATGCTCCGCGAAGCGGGCGTCCAGGTCAGGCAGACGCTGGCGCAGGCGGCGGCTCAGCAATCCGGGCGGCGTCAGGGCTTGGAGATCCGCCAAGAAACGCCGCAATTCCTCGCGGGCTTCCGGCGGCCCGTGCAGCAGGAAGTGGACCCAGGCCCAGGCGTGACGATACCGGGTGCGCGTCATTTGGCTCACGTCGCGCAACTGTTCAAGCTCTTCCAGGCCAGGTATCTGCCCCAGATAGGCGCTGAACTTGACGTACTTCCCATGCGGATTTCCGCCCGCCCGCTCCTCCGCGGCGACTTCGAAGTACTCCGCCAGGCCTTCATCCAGCCACAAGGGCGTGACGGGCAGAATCGCATTCAGCAGCGCGTGCGTGCATTCGTGCCGCAAGTCCAACTCAAAGGCGTCGCCGACGTGCGCAAAGATCATCCCCAACCCGCGGTCTTTGATAAACAGCGCCTGGCGCGACGGAGCGTCCGGGAAATACTGCCGGAGGTAGCTTTGATAGGTCTGCTTGGTGTGAAACAGAAACACGTAGATGGGCTCACGCGAAGGCCGCAGCGCCAGCGCCTGGATCAGGTCCCGTTCCAGGGTGGGCATGCTGTCCAGCAGCGGCCGATAGGGCATCAGAGGAAAATCCGCGTGACACAGGAACTGGCCGACTTGGTATTCGTCGGGCCACCGGGCCGCTTGGCCGCAGACTGACGGCGGCGCGGCAAGCAGCAGCAACAGCAGTGCGGTCAGACCGCAGAGGCTCGGCGGCATGAGATCACCGGCGTTCTTCTTGTCGCAGAACGTCTGGGTAGGCACTCAACAGCCTGCTGCAAAAAGGCGGCTCGCTCCGAGCCGCGTTGGAAAAACCCAAGGAAAAACACCAACCGTGAGAGGCCTGTTCTTTCTTTGTCTTTGCTTCTTTTTCTTTTCAGCAAGGCTGTCAGGCGGCGTTCCGGCGTTTGAAAAGACTGGCCAGGAAACCGCGCGGCTTGGTCTGGTAGCGTTGCGCGGCCACGTCGGCGCCTTCGGCGACAGCCGCCGGGTTGCGGCAGCACAGATCGACGGCGATTTCCTCGCCCACCATCTGCCGGGCCCGTTCGAAGGCGTGTTTCATCAAAGGCCGCCGCGCTTTGTGGCCGTGCGCGTCGGTGGCCAGAAAATGCACCAGGCCCTCGTCCAGCATCCACTCGGACAGCTGCTGCGAGGCGGCCCCGAAAGTCCCCAAGAGGCTGCCACAGGTGATTTGCATCAGGCAACCGGCATCGACCAGGGGCGGGAGCAGACGCGGCTGTTTCAACAGCCCTTGGTTGCGTTCCGGGTGCGAAAGGATGCCCACCATTCCCGCGCGCCGCAGGCTCTCCAGCAGTTCGTCCAAGGGAAAATACAATTCGTGGGGAAGCTCCAGCAGGACATGTTTGCCGCGGTCTGCCAGTGTCAACACGTCGCCGCTGCGGAGTTTCTCCAGCATCCCCGGTTCGATCCGCACATCCGCGCCGGGCAGGACCCGCAAGGCAATCTGATGATGGTTCAGGAATTGCTGCAACTCGGCCGCTCGGGCTCGGATCGCCTGGCCGCTGTTGTGGGCAAAGTTCCCCAATTGGTGCGGCGTCACGACGATGGTCTGAATCCCGTCCGTGGCGGCCATCCCGGCCATCAACAGTGATTGCTCCCAGGATTGGGCTCCGTCGTCCAGTCCCGGAACTAGATGGCAATGAATGTCGACAAAAGCTCCGCTGTCCGTCATGATCCGTCTCGCCTCCTGTGTTTTCCGCCCACCGAGGACGAAGCCGCGGGAGTATAGCGAGTCTCGAACCCCGGTCAAGACAGATCTTCCCGCTGCGGGAGCTGGCGCAGACTGCGGGCGGCAAAGTGCGGATTGACTGGTTGGCAGTCTGGGCAGACTGCAGGTTCGCCCGCGGCGGCCTGAGCGCGGAAGCGGAATCCGTCAAGTTGGTCTTGCCCTGCGCGGCGATTTTCGCGACAAGTAGCCGCCCTTGTCCGAGACTCTTTTTCTCGATCTGTCGAAGGACGGTTGCGGTGCTAGCACGTCGTTTTCTGCAGGGTGGTGTTGGAAGCGTCAAACAGCGCGGCGGTCAGAAGACTGGTATGCCGCGGGCGGGCCGGCGGTCTCCGCGCTGGTGCCTTTGCGCGTTGCTTCTGCTGCTGACGTCGGAAGGTCTGGCCCAGGACGCCGAGCACCCGACCGCCGCCGCGAAGTTGCCGTTCCGCATCGTGGAGCGGAACCTGCCCGAACGTCCCGCGACCGCAGTGGCCGCGACGGACGCGGCGCTGCCCTTGAAGTCGCCTCGGAGAACGCCCGGCAAGCCGGCCGGACCGTTGCCGTCTCCGACTGCCGCCCGCGCAGTGACGACCGTCCTGACCAGTCTGGCCGTCGTGTTGGGCTTGTTCCTCCTGGGCGTGCTGATCATGAAGAAGGCGAACGGCCGCGGCGGATGTGCCAACTTGCCGGGCGAGGTTGTCCAGACACTGGGCCGCGCCCCGCTGGCTGGCCGGCAGGAGATGCACCTGGTGCGCGTGGGCAAAAAACTGTTGCTGCTGTCCGTCACCGCGAACGGCGCGGAAACGCTGACGGAGATCACGGACCCCGAAGAAATCGACCGCCTGGCCGGCATCTGCCGCCAGAATCACCCGGACAGCATCACCGCGTCCTTTCGAGAGATCCTGTGGCAGTGCGGCCAGACACGGGGAGCGTATTCAGCGCGAGTCTAGCCGCCTGTTGAAAAAGAGGGGACTGGCTTCGAGCTGCATTGGAAAGCACTCACGGAAAAACGACGACCGCGACGTGCCTGTCCTTTTTTGCCGTCCTTTTTTCAACAGGCTGCCAGACGAGCCAACGCCGATGGCGAACGGGATCGCACGGGCGGGAGCAGGGAATGTTCGACACACTGGAAAAGGACTCGCCGCAGTTGCTGCCATGCTCGGCCGAGCGCCGGGCGGGTCCAACGCCCGTGCCGGGTCGGACTCTGCGACGCGGCTTCCTCGCGGCAGCCGTCCTCGTGGCCGTCCTCGGCGGGAACGCAGCGGGCTGGGCCCAAGACCCCGGCTCCGGCGCCCCCGGCCTGCCCCGGCTCGACAAGTCGCTGACGGCGAATCCGGCGGACTGGGTCAGCCGCGACCGCTTGGGCTCGACGCTGCAAATGGTCTTGACAATGAGCGTCCTGAGCTTGGCGCCGGCCGTGCTGCTGATGACCACCAGCTTCATCCGCATCACCGTCGTGCTGGGCCTGCTCCGTCAGGCGCTGGGCATCGGTCAACTGCCATCCAACCAGGTGATTACCTCGATCTCGCTGTTCATGACCCTGCTGATCATGACTCCCGTCTGGAAAGACGTGTACCAGGACGCCGTCGCGCCGTACACCGATCCCCAGGGGACCATGAGCCTGGAAGAGGCTTGGCAAGCGGGTGTCAAGCCGGTCCGCAAGTTTATGAGCCGGCAAATCGAGATCGCCGGCAACAGCGACGATGTGTGGCTGTTCTATCAGTACTTGCCCGAAGCGACCGCCACACCCACCACCTACGACGACGTTCCGCTGCAAGTGCTGCTGCCGGCGTTTGTGCTGAGCGAACTGACGACGGCCTTCCTGATCGGCTTTCAGATCTATCTGCCCTTCGTGATTGTCGATCTGGTGGTGTCCAGCGTCACCATGTCGATGGGCATGATTATGCTGCCGCCAATGATGATCTCGCTGCCCATGAAACTGCTGCTGTTCGTCCTGGTCGACGGCTGGAACCTGATCGTCGGCATGTTGCTGGCCAGCTTTGCACCGTACACGTGAGGAAGGAGGAAGGATGAAGGAGGAAGGAGGAAAGATGCACGACACGGAACGCGGGATGAAGCGCCGATGTCAGGGCGTCTCCCGGACCACGGACCACGGACCACCGACCACGGATTGCTGATTGCTGATAACTACCATGTCCCCAGACCAAGCCGTTGATTTAGGTCGTGAAGCGATGACCATCGTTTTGTGGTTGAGCGCGCCGGTGCTGCTGGTCGCGTTGGCCACGGCCCTGGTCGTGGGTTTTTTGCAGGCCCTGTTTCAGATGCACGATGCCACGATCAGTTTCATTCCCAAGCTGGTCGCGACGATGGTGGCGGTGGGCTTTTGTCTGCCCTGGCTGCTGGAACGTCTGGTCGAGTATTCTCAGATCCTGATTACCCACATCCCGCAGACGATCACCGGGGGCTAGGATGTCCGCCTTGGTCGACCTATCGCGCCAGCAAGTGCTGGTGTTCCTGTTCGTGCTGGTCCGCGTCGGCGGCCTGACGCTGGCTGCCCCGGCGTTGGATGCGCGGTTCGCGCCCGCGCCTGCGCGATTGCTGTTGGCGGCGGCGGTCGCCCTGTTGGTTGCGCCCGTCTATTGGCAGCAGCCGACGGTGCCGGACGGCGACTTGCTGGAACTGTTAGTCCCCTTGTGCCGCGAAGCCGTTTTGGGGCTGGTGCTGGGATTGGCGTTGTTGTTCCTGGTTGCCGGGATGCGGGCGGCGGGGCAGGCGATCGGCCAGTTAAGCGGGATGACGATCGCGGACATGGTTTCTCCCGAAGGGAGCGGGGCGACGGTTTTGGGCGAGATGTTTGCGCTGCTGGCGACGGCGGTCTTTTTGCTCACGGGGGGCCATCGCCAGTGGTTGGCGGGACTGTTGGACACGTTTGCCTGGATGCCGCCGGGGCAAGTTGGCATCTGTGCGGGGCTGACGGGAACGTTGAGCGAAGTCGCCGCGCACAGCTTCCTGTTGGCGATCCGCGTTGCGGCCCCGGTGCTGCTGTCGCTGGTCGTAACCGCTTTGGCTCTGGGCCTGATTGGCCGGCTCGCCCCGCAGTTAAACGTGCTGGCGTCCGGCTTGGGCGTGAATTCCCTCGTGGCCCTGACGGCCGTGTCCTTGTCCCTGGCATCCGTGGCTTGGGTGTTCCAGGATCAGAGCCAGGCCACGATGGAAACGATTTGGAGCGCGATCGGCGCGCTCGGTTCCGGTTCGCTTTCAGGAAGGTAACATGGCCAGCGAAGCAACCGAACGGATTCACGCCGCAACGCCGCACCGCCGCCAGGCGGCCCGGCAGCAGGGCTATGTGGCCCAAAGCCACGACCTGGCCTTTGCCGCCGTCTTCCTGGCAGGCGTGCTGCTGTTGTTGTTCGGCGGGGGTCAGCTGGGCGGCGTGCTGGGCGAATATGCGCGACGGCAGTTCAGCGGCGAGGCGTTTTCGCTTGCCGCGGCGGATGTGGCGGGCGCGTGGTGGTCCGATGCGGTGCGCTGGTTTTGCCCGAGCTTGGCGGTCGTGTTCGGCGTGTTGTTGTGCGTAGCCGCCGCCAGCCACCTTGGGCAGACCGGTGTTCAGCTGCAACCGCAACGGCTCGCGCCAGATGTATCGCGACTCGATCCCCTGGCAGCGGCCACGAAGATGTTCTCCGGCCAGACGGCGGCGCAGCAGCTGTTGAATGTCCTGAAACTTGCCGTTCTCCTGAGTGTCGGCGCTTGGGCCCTGTGGGACCAGCGGGAACGCATCGTGATCCTGGGGCACGTTGCCCCGGCCGCGCTGGCGGCCAGTTGGGGCGAAATCATCGTCAGGGTCTGCCTCAAGCTGGGCGGCGGACTGCTGGTCGTCGGTGCCGTCGATTACGGTTTCCAGCGTTGGCGATACGAACTCTCGCTGCGGATGACCCCGGAGGAACTGCGGGAGGAAATGCGCCACCAGAACGGCGATCCGGCCGTCCAGCGGCGTCGCCGTCAAGTGCGCAGCGCCCTGGCCCTGACTCAGCTGGAAGCGGCAGTGGGCAGAGCCCAGTTGGTGCTGGTCCAGGGAACTTCCCACGCCGTTGCCCTCCGGTACGACCCGCGCACCATGTCCGCTCCTATCGTCGTCGCCAAAGGCAGGGGCGATGCGGCGGCCAAGATCCGCCAGTCCGGCGAGCAAGCAGGAATTCGCGTCGAACAAGAACCGCGCCTGGCGCAAGCCATTGCGAGCCGGACGCCGGTCAACGCGGCGATTGCCGCCGAGCACTATCAGGCCATCGCCGGACTGTGGCTGCAGGCTGTCTCGACGCCTCGCCGGGCCGGGCCCTGAACGCCTGTCCGAGCACAAATCCGCCTTCTTGTCGTCGCGCGGACTTCAGTCCGCTTGGGCGGAGTGAATTCCGCCCTGCGGAATTCTTCGGGTAAGTGCGGCTGCCTGAGGTTCCCACTCCTTGCCGGACGCAGCACCATCATGGCGTCCTGGATGGTTTGGCGAACCGTCCTGCGTGGGAATTGACGACGGCGCACTAACCGCCGATTTCCCAGGTCAGTCCCTTGACTGAATTCAACAGTCCGGACATAGTACTCTTTTATCCTGCAGCCCTTAACCCCAAGACGTCCAGAGAGGATTCCCGCGTGAAAGTCAAGCTCTCTAATGGCCGAAGTATCCCCATCGAAATGCACAAGGTCCGGATCGTGCAGAAAACCACGCTGCCGCCGATTCGCCAGCGGTTGCGGGCCATGGAAGAGGCCGGCTACAACACGTTCCTGCTGCGGACGCGAGATCTCTTCATCGACATGCTGACCGACAGCGGCACGAATGCCATGAGCGACAACCAGCTGGCGTCGATGATGGTCTCCGACGACGCCTATGCGGGCGGCGAGAGCTACTACAAGATGCTGGACGCGGTCAAGGACGTGCTGGGCTTTGAGTACTGCGTGCCCGTGCATCAGGGGCGTGCGGCCGAGCACTTGCTGGCCAAGATCTTCGTCAAGCCGGGCGGCGTGGTGCCGATGAACTACCACTTCACGACGACGAAAGCCCATTTCGAAATGGCGCTGGGCAAGGTTCTCGAAATCTACCGCGAAGACGCCCTGCAGACCGAGAGCACGAATCCATTCAAGGGCAACCTGGATCTGGACAAGTTCCAGAAAGTGATCGACGAGTACGGTGCCGACCGCGTGTCGTTCGTCCGCATGGAAGCCACGACCAACCTGATCGGCGGCCAGCCGTTCTCGCTGGAGAATCTGTGCGGCGTCCGCAAGATCGCGGAGAAGCACGGCATCCCCGTGATTATCGACTGCAGCTTGATCTCCGAAAACGCGTACTTCATTCAGCAGCGCGAAGCCGGCTATGCCGACAAGACGATTGCGGAAATCGTCTTGGAGATGATGAGCCACGCCGATCTGATCTACTTGTCGGGCCGCAAGAGCACTTGCGTGCGCGGCGGCTTGATCGCCACGAAGCACAAGAAGTACTTTGATCAACTGGTGGCCTGGCTGCCGGTGTACGAAGGCTTCATCACCTACGGCGGCATGTCGTCCAAGGAAATCGAGGCCATGGCGGTCGGCCTGCGGGAGATGGTGGACCCTGATATTGCCAGCAGCTCGGCGGACTTGATCGAGTACTTTGTCAACCAGATGGTCCAACGTGGAATCCCGGCCGTGACGCCGCCGGGCGGTTTGGCCGGCCACGTGGATGCCATGAAATTCCTGCCGCACATCCCGCAGTCGCAGTATCCGGCCGGCGCGATGGCCGCTGCCCTGTTCCTGGCGTCCGGCGTCCGCAGCATGGAGCGGGGCACGATTTCCATGGATCGCGACGAGCAGGGCAACGACGTTTTGTCCGACGTCGAGCTGTGCCGCATGGCGGTGCCTCGCCGGGTCTACTCGATGTCGCACATCGACTACGTCGTCGACCGGCTGGAGTGGTTGCTCCACCACCGCGACCTGGTGGGCGGCCTGGAATTCTACCACGAGCCGCCCGTACTGCGGTTCTTCACCGGCAAGCTCAAGACCCTGGACAACTGGGGCAGTCGCCTGGCCGACGCCTTTGCGGCGGACTTCGGCGAGAACTATTGAGAGCCGCTCCGAAGAAGACGAACCGCTCATCTCGGACGCTGAGTGTGCCTCAGCGCGGATGAGCGGTGTTCGGTTACCCTCGGCGTGAACGTCGAAAAAAGTCACTCCATCGGCCCGATTCGTGGAGGATCTGGGTGCGCGCTGAACGACAATCTGGGGTGCTAACGCAATGCCGGTTGTCAACAAGAGCCGTCCAGCAGCTCTGGTCGGACTCGCATTCAGCGGCATCTTGCGGGGGGCGGTCCTCGGAGCGGTCACCAACGCCGTCAATGGCTGGGTGAACCCGCTTTGCTTCCGCAACATGATGCGGTGGGACGACGTGCAAGACATCTGGCGGGCCAGCATCGCCCCGGGAATCCTCGCAGGCATCCTGTGCGGGCTGGCCTTCGCCGTGATTTTCACCGCCGTGGTAAGCATCGTATCCAAAGCTCGGTCGGCCTGCTTTCTGGCTGCCATTGATCTGGTCTTGATCGGTGTTGCTGGTTTGGCGTGCTGGGCACTGGGAGGCGTGGTGGCGATGGGCTTGGCGACACTCAACCCCGAATTCTATCGGCACGCTTTCCGTGGCGTCCCGGAGGCCTTCGGTTAATTGCTCCGGTAGCAACGGAGGCCAAAACAACTTCTCGGTTTCAGCGGGAACTGCGGCATGCCGAGAGCCTCGCCGGTTCAGATCGCGGGGTCCGAGGCAACTTGGCCGAAGACGTCGCGGCGCGCGACGACGACTGGCCCTGAACATGGCTCCACGCTGGCAAGCAGCGTGGTGGCCGAAGGCGTCGCGGCGCAGGACGACGGCTGGTCCTGAACATGGCTCCACGCTGGCAAGCAGCGTGGTGGCCGAAGACGTCGCGGCGCGCGACGACGGCTGGTCCTGAACATGGCTCCACGCTGGCGAGCAGCGTGGTGGCCGAAGCGACCTTGCGGCGGTAGCCTCCGCTTCGCCACCACGCTGCTCGCCAGCGTGGAGCGGTGTTCACAACCAGAGATGTCCGCGAGATCGTTCGCTTCGCCACCACGCTGCTCGCCAGCGTGGAGCGGTGTTCAAGACGCTGAACCCGGGGGCAGGACGAGCGCCGGTCCTGAACATGGCACCACGCTGGCAAGCAGCGTGGTGGCCGAAGGCGTCGCGGCGCGCGACGACGGCTGGTCCTGAACATGGCTCCACGCTGGCAAGCAGCGTGGTGGCCGAAGGCGTGGCGGCGCAGGACGACGGCTGGCCCTGAACATGGCTCCACGCTGGCAAGCAGCGTGGTGGCTAAAGGCGTCGCGGCGCGCGACGACGGCCGGTCCTGAACATGGCTCCACGCTGGCAAGCAGCGTGGTGGCCGAAGGCGTGGCGGCGCCGGACGACGGCCGGTCCTGAACATGGCTCCACGCTGGCGAGCAGCGTGGTGGCTGGAATCCGGGAAGTTATTTTGGCCACTGTTTCTAGCGGACACGGCCAGCGAGCGGGCCGTGCCGCATGGAAAGAAAAGAGCGTGGGGCTAATAACTTCGCGGCGTCACGCGCGCTTGCACGCGGCTGGGCAGGCCCTGGATGCGAAGGAAGCCTTCGGCGTCGTCCTGGTTGTACGAGCCGCCGCCTTCCATCGTGGCGATGCCTTCGTCGTACAAGCTGTACGGGCTCTGCCGGCTGTCGACCATCAGGTTGCCCTTGTACAGGTTCAGGCTCACTTCGCCGGTCACGGTTCGATGGGCCTGTTGGATGAAAGCGAACAAGGCGTCCATCTTGGGGGCGTACCAGAAGCCGTAGTAGACCATTTCGGCCACTTCCGGCGCGAGCCGGTCGCGAAGGTGCATCAGTTCGCGGTCCAGCGTGATTTGCTCCAGCAACCGGAGGGCTTCGTACAGGATCGTCATGCCGGGCGATTCGTAGACTCCGCGGCTCTTCATGCCCACGAAGCGATTCTCGACCATGTCCACGCGTCCGACGCCGTTGCGGCCGCCGATCTCGTTCAGCTTTTGGACGATCTCGTAAGCGCTGCCCTTTTGACCGTTCACGGACACGGGCACGCCTGCCTCAAAGGCGACGGTGACCTTTTCGATCTGGTCCGGCGCCTGCTGCGGCGAGACGGTCATGCCGAACTCGACCAGTTCCACGCCGTTGACCGTCAGATCTTCCAGTTTGCCGGCTTCGTAGCTGATGTGCAGGCAGTTTTCATCCGAGCTGTAGGGCTTGGACACGGACGCCTTGACCGGGATATTGCGCTGGTTGCAGTACGCGATCATTTCGCTGCGGCCGGGGAACTTGTCGCGGAACGGTTTTCGCCGCCAGGGCGTGAACACCTGGATGCCCGGTTCGAGCGCCTCGGCGGCCAGTTGGAAGCGGCACTGGTCGTTGCCCTTGCCCGTAGCGCCGTGGACGAACGTGTCGGCCCCGACCTCGCGTGCGACCTGGAGGCACTTCTTGGCGATCAGCGGCCGGGCGATCGAGGTGCCCAGCAGGTAGATGCTTTCGTACTTTGCCTGCCACTGCAGCACCGGAAAAGCGAAGTCCCGGCACAGTTCCTCCCTGGCGTCGATCAAGCGGGCGCTGGCGGCGCCGGCGTCGCGGGCCTTCTTCAGAATCGCCTCGCGGTCTTCGCAGGGCTGGCCCAGGTCCACGTACACGGCGTGCAGGTCGTAGCCTTCGTCCCGCAGCCAACTGAGAATGACGGACGTATCCAATCCCCCCGAGTAGGCGAGCACACAGCTAGGCATGAGCGTTCCCCGATCCAAGTTGTTGGTGTTTCGAGATGGCGGTTCAACGAGCCGAACCGGACCGCAGGCCGCCTATTTTGACGAGGCGCGGGCGATGTGCCAAGTGGAGGCGCAAAAGGAAGCGAGGGCGGAACCGGCGACTGCCGCTTCCACCCTCGCTGTGTTCCCTGGCGTCGGAGCGGCCTACGGGCCGCTCCGACGCACAGTCATAAGCTTCACTGTGAAGCGCTTCCGCAAGCAGTCGACCCAGAAACCGCCTGCCAAAGCTGAATGCTTCGACCCAGGAGGGAGGGTTGCCCCGTGTTCCCGCAAACACAGGGCGAACAGTGAAGCTTTCGGTTTTTTTGGTTGAGCTGTCGGCCTTTCGATCTCAAGGAGCGAGGTGACTTGTCCCTGACCCTCACGTTCACATTTACGTTTTGAGCGAGCGAGTAAATACCGCCAATCTCCGGTTGGCACAAGGGCGAAATCGACGGAATTCTCTCCTTTTCTAAAAGGCTTTCCAATCCCTCGTCAGTTTGCCTGCGGCACGCGCGACGCAAAGGAAATCACGCGCGGCTGCTCTTCCTCATAGTCGATGTGCGAACCCACTTCGTACAGCCACTGCCGCGCCACGAGGCGATCGTCGGCCCCCGGCTGCGAACGGACGGCTTGCGACGGCTGCCCGCCCTTGCCGGCAATCAGCACGGCGTCGCCGGGACGCGCTTGCGACAGCGCCCAACGGATCGCTTCCACTCGGCCGGGCAGCACGTGGGCGCGGGCCGGACGATCGTAGCCGTCGAGAATGTCGTGGACGATCTGCAGGGGCTCTTGCCCGCGGGCCCGATCGCTGGTGATCACGCCCAGATGCGCCATGCGTTCCGCCACGCGCCCCAGCAGGGGCCGTTGCGACGGATCCCCGTGCGCCGCCGCGCCGTACACGCAAATCACGCGGCCGGAGGTGACTTGACGCAGCGACCGCAGGGCGACGGACAACGCGTCGGGCGAATGCGCGGCATCGATGTACACGCCGAAAGGCTGACCGGCCACGACCGGCTCCAGCCGGCCCGGAATCATCGTGACCGCCTCCAAGCCCCGCGCGACCGTGGTCAAGTCCAGTCCCATCAGCAGCCCGACGGCGGCCGCGCCCAGACAGTTGTACACGTGGTGATCGCCAAACATCCGCGTCTGGACGGCGGCGGTCTCGTCGCCCGCCGTCAACAGAAAGGTCTGTTCGCAGGGATGACGTTCGACAACGGTCGCCGTCAACTCGGCCGGCGCGTGCATGCCGACGGTAAGGACCGGCCGGTGCAGGTTCCGAAGAACGAACTTGCTCGCCGCGTCGTCCGCGTTGACGACCGCCGCTCCGTCGGGCTTCAAGTGTTCAAACAGCCGCGACTTGATGCGGCGGTAATTGAAGATCGTGCCGTGATAGTCCAAATGGTCGCGGCGGACGTTGGTCAGCACCGCCACGTCGAATTCGACTCCCGCCGTGCGACGTTCCGCCAGCGCGCGGCTGGACACTTCGACGACGGCCGTGCCGCAATCATGCTCGGCCATGCGTCCCAGCCAGGACGCCAACTCGCCGGCCGGGGGCGTCGTGCGGCAGGCGGCGGTGCGATCCAGGCCGTCGCTGTGGGCCAGCGAACTGATCAGGCCGTTGCGCACGCCCGCCGTGCGAAAGATGGAATCCAACAGCCACGCCGTCGTGGTCTTGCCGTTGGTGCCCGTGATCCCCACCGTCCTCATCTGGCCGCTCGGGTCGCCGGCCAGTCGCTGGCACAACCGGCCGTAGGCCTCGCGGCTGTCCGGAACCACGCAAACCGGGGCGGCGATGGGCAGCTGACGCTCGGCCAGCACCGCGTCCGCTCCCCGGCGCAACGCCTCGTCGACCGTCTCGTGACCGTCGTCGTCGGCGGTTGTCACCGCGACGTACAAATCGCCGGGACGACAACGTCGCGCCTCGTCGCAACAAGACGCAACGCGAATGTCCGGGCTGCCAAAGATATGGCTGTGAGGAAAGAACTCGCGCAAGCTGACGCGCGAAACGCCTGTGGCAGTATGCATGTTTCCGGCCTCCTTGCCTGGCATGCAGTGCGGGATTGGGACTGACGGACTTCCGTGCCGTCAGGAGCCGGCGCTCAGCACGAACCTGGGAATGGGTCTCGGCCCGATGCACGGCCGCCGGATCGTCGTCAGATTGTTCTGGATTGCCGGAGAGGTGTCAAGGTGATTTTGGGAGCGATGCGCGGTGCCGGAGACATGTTGCAGATAGCATCGCGGCGTGGATCGCAAGGCTGCGAGATGCTAGCGGCGAGATTCCGGGGTCCGGCTTTCCGCTCCACTGACCACCGACGCGGTCACTGCCGGCGTCAGCCAACCGCCAGGGGGCGCCCGGTGCGGGTGATCGTGGCGAGGTCATCCACCCAGCAGTCGATCAGTGTCGCCTGGTTGGCATTGGCGAGCACCTGGGACTGGGCCTCGAGACAACGTTCCAAGCAGGCGGCGGCGGCTTCTTCGTCGCCGGGCCAGACCGCATGGCCGGCTCGCACCGCGCGGACCAGCACGTCGTCGCCTTCGATGGGCAGGCCGGCCAAGGCGCGCATCAGTTGACGGTAAAACTCTGCTGCCAGACCGAACAGCTGGATCATGCGGGCCCGCCGCGGCGGGGCTTCTTTGCCTGCCTGGTCCACGAACGGTCCCACGCCCTTGGCAAACTCGATCGCATTCGCGTCGGGCTGGCTGAGGTGTGACAGCAGGCCTTCGCGGAACTCGTCCAGTTGAGGGTCCGCCAGATCCAGGGCCCGCTGCACGCTGCCCTCGGACAAGGCGGCCAGACGCGTCGCCGTCTGCGGGTCTGGAACCAGCCCTTGGGAGATCAACAGACGCTCGATCGTGTCCTGCGGCAAGGGACGAAAACGCACGATCTGGCTGCGGGAACGGATCGTCGGCAACTGCTTCTGTTCGCTGGTGCCGATCAAGATGATCAGCGACTTGGGCGGCGGTTCCTCCAGGGTTTTCAGCAGGCAGTTGGCGCCCTCCTGGTTCAGGAAATCCGCATCGTCGATCACGGCGATCTTGCGGCCGCCGCGGAACGGTTTGAGGGCGATGTCGTGACACAGTCCCTCGCGCATGCGGTGCTCGCGGTCGCCAATGAACAGCTCGACCGGAATGAAGCTGCGGTCCTCCGGCTTGGCGACCAACAGCAGATCCGGATGCGTCCCCGTGGCCACTTGCTGGCACGCCGGACAGTGGCCGCAGGGCTGCAAGTCCTCGGCACGCGCGACTTCGCACAGCAGCGATTGGGCGAGTTTCAAGGCGAACGTGCGTTTGCCGATGCCCGCAGGACCGATGAACAGAAAGGTGCTCGCCAGCCGGCCGCGGCGGAGTGTCTGCCGGAATTGGTCGACCAACAGATCGTGTCCCTCGATTTCCTGCCACGTCATGACAATACGCCTTCCGCCGCCCGGCGAATATCCGCCTGGACCGACTCGATGTCCCGGCCCGCGTCGATCACCACGATCTCGCCGCGCCGCGCCGCTTCGGCCAGATAGCCTTGCCGGACTTTCTGCATGTATTCCAGGCCCTGTGATTCCATCCGGTCGGGCTCGCGGTTTCTGCGCTGGATCGCCGCATGGACATCCATGTCCAACACAAAAACACAGGCCGGGAGCACGCCCGCGACGGCGACGTCGCCGACGCTCCACAGGTCGCCGACCGGCAGACCGCCGGCATGGCCCTGGTAGGCGACGTTGGCCAGCAGGAACCGATCTGCCACGACGACCCGGCCAGCGTCCAGAGCCGGCCGGATCACCTGCTCGACCAACTGGGCCCGCGAGGCCATGTACAGCAGCATCTCCGCCCGGCGCCCGATGGGCGTATCGGATTTGTGGAGCAGGATTTCCCGCAACCGCTCGCCCAATTCCGTGCTGCCGGGATCGCGGCACGTCACGACCTCCCGCCCCCGCTGCCGGAGCCAGTCAACGAACAGGCTCATCTGCGTGGATTTGCCGGTGCCATCGATGCCGTCAAAGCTGAAAAACATGGTGCCCAATCGTGCAGCAAACCGGGCTTGCTGTCAAGCGTCTGCTAGCACCCGGCGGAATTTCGGCGTGTGCCCGCGTGGCTTGCGAAACCGCGGTTTCCGTGCCGGGGGTCAGGCTTACAGAATTCAATTTCGGCCGAGTTCGACGTCTGCCAGATGGTACGACCCAGCTCGGCCGAAATTGAATTCTGTAAGCCTGACCCCAGTCGCGATCAGGGACGGCGTCTTTCCGTGTCGGTGTTCCGTCTGACGCTGGCTGCCGTCGCGGCCGAACTGACATTGCCCCGGCGCTGGGGCCTTCGTAGACTCCCGCCTTGACCCGAAAAAAAAGCCCGGTCGCTTGCCGAAGTCGGATTCGTCGCCTTGTCCAGGAGCCAGAGAGATGCTCAGTGTTTCGGTCGTCGTGCCCATTTTCAACGAGTTCGACAACATTCCGCGCTTGTACGAGCGGCTGAACGAAACCTTGCCGGCCTTGGGACGCGAATACGAGATTCTGTTCGTCGACGACGGCTCGCACGACGGGAGCGTCGAGGCCCTGCAGGCTTTGGCCGCAGCCGACGCGCGGGTCAAAGTCGTCCGCTTCCGCCGCAACTACGGCCAGACGGCCGCCATGCAAGCGGGTCTGGAGATGGCTTCGGGTGACGTGATCGTGACGATCGACGGCGATCTCCAGAACGATCCGTCGGACATTGGCATGATGCTGGCCAAGATCGACGAGGGCTACGATTTGGTCCACGGCTGGCGGAAACAGCGTCAGGACGCCTTTCTGAACCGCCGCCTGCCGTCCCTGATCGCCAATTGGATCATCTCCAAGACGACGCGATTTCCGATTCACGACCTGGGTTGCACGCTGAAGGCGATCCGCCGGGAAATCGCGCAAGACTTGGAGTTGTACGGCGAAATGCACCGCTTCATCCCCATTCTGGCGCATTGGCGCGGTGCGCGGTGCGTCGAAGTAGTGACGCAGCACCATCCGCGGCAGTTCGGCCAGACGAAGTACGGCCTCTCGCGGACCCTGCGGGTGATCCTGGACCTGATCACGGTCAAGTACATGCTGGATTACTTCGCCAGCCCCATGAAGCTCTTCGGCATGTTGGGCTTCGGCTGCAGTTTGCTGTCGCTGCTGTCGGGTCTGGCGGTGATCGCAATGAAGCTGGGGTTGGGCGTCGACATGACAGGCAATCCGCTGCTGTTGCTGGCCGTGTTTTCCATGCTGGTCTGCGTCCAGTTCTTCAGCCTGGGATTGCTGGGCGAAGTCAGCGCCAGACTGTACTTCAGCCGGCAAGGAAGACAGCATTTCACCGTCCGGGAACGGCTCAATTTCGATTCGCCCGACGCGCCGGCCCGCCGGCAAGCGAGGGCCGCGTGAAGGCTTCGGGCCAAGGGTCGAAAAGCGCCAAACTCGTCTGGTTCCGTGCGGCGCCTTTTGCTACAGTCCGCCGACTCGTCTTTTTCTCGTCTACGTCTTGTCTACGGTGCCTCGGTTGCCATGTGGAATTCCGGTGCCAGAATCCTGATCGCGATCGGCCTCTGCCTGACGATCTGTTTTTCGTGGGGCTGCATGGGGTCCTCGGCGTATCGGCTGTGGTATCGCAATCAGTGGCTGGAGGACGAGCAGTTCCGGCCCAGTCTGCACGCGCGCGTGGAGGAACTGACGGAACTGCGGAAGCAGGCGGCCGGCATGAGCGAAGCTGAACAGGCTCAGGCTGCCGCAAAGCTGGCTCAAGCGTTGGCCGAAGATCCCTCGCCGCTGTATCGGGCGGAAGTCGCCCGGACTCTGGGCGTCCTCGCGGTGCCGGCCGCTACGGAAGCTTTGCGGCAAGCGGTCCGCGACGAGGAGCCGAGCGTCCGGATCGCCGTCTGCGCCGCATGGGGAAAACGCGGCAGCGAAGAAGCTGTCCCGGTCCTGGCGGACGTGGTCAGCACCGACGCCGATCTGGATGTCCGTACTGCCGCCACTCGAGAATTGAGCAATCACAGGACGCCAGCCGCCGTCGCCACGCTGGGCCAGGCGCTGGAGGACCCCGATCCGGCCCTGCAGCATCGTGCGATGCTGTCGCTCCAGGCGGTCACCGGCAAGGACTTCGGCAACAGCGTTCCCGCCTGGCGGCAGTTCGTCCGCGAGGGGCAAGCCCAGCCCGTCGAAACGCCCTCGGTCGCCGAGCGACTACGGAGTCTCTTCTAACAGCCTGACTACGCTGTGCTCGATGTCGGCCGGAGTGAACTGTCTGGCCGCGGCGGGATCCACGGAAAACGTCTCGACCACTTGGCCGTCTCGATCGTAAAGCTTGTAGTGGGGGATCGTCCCGGCGCGGATGTCGAAGTGCTCGAAGGACGGGTCGTCGCCTCCCCACCGGCTCAGCAGATTGTCGAACGTCGCCCCTTGCTGTTCCAAGAATCGACGAACGCTCGCCTCGTCCTCCGGCTCGTCCAGCGATACGGAAACCACCGTCAGCCCCCGCGCGGCATACTTGGCGTGCAACTGGACCGTGTGCGGGAATTGCTCGGTGCATGGCACACACCAGGAGGCCCAGAAATCCACCAGAATCGGTTGGCCGCGGTGCTTGGCCAGGACTTCGTCGTAGACCTGCCGATCGGCAACCCGGAGCAGGACTGGGCCTGCAGGCGACTGAGCCGGCGGGACGGCCGGTGCGGCGTCCTGGATCGAGCCCGGCTGATCGCCGCCAGCGGGCGAACTGCCCGGCTCGAACCGGGGCCGGCATCCCAGCCCCACAACGAGCCCCATCAGCAGTCCGCCACAAACCAGTCGTCGCAGAAATGGCAGCATGGCTACGAGGTGACTCGAAGACACTCAGTCGTACTTGATCGAACAGCCACGCTGCCGCGTCTCGGTGACGGCCGGTTTCTTGCCGGCCAGCAGCGAGTCGACGGCGTCCTTGACGAAGTGCTTCTTCGCCCGGTCGGCATTGTTGCTGTCGTCAAAGGCGCCCATGTAAGCGATCTTGCGCTCGGCACACAGCACGAACAGGTGCGGCGTGCATGTCGCCCCGTACGCCCGAGCGGACGCCTGCGACGGATCGTACAGGTACGGGAACGTGAATCCCTTTGCCTGGGCTCGCTGCTTCATCGCGGGCAGTTTGTCGGCTGCGCCGTTGTTGACGTTGATCGCCACAAACGCCACGTCCTTGGATTGGTACTCCTTCGCAAACTCGATGAAACGGTCTTCATAGGCTACGGCCACGGGGCAATGGTTGCAGGTGAAGCACAACACAAGCACCTTGGCGGCTTTGTAATCGTCGCTGGAGTGCGTCTTTCCATCGACCCCGTCCAGATTCTGAAAGCCGGCGCCTACGTCGCCTACGCTGACCTTGGAATTGAAATCGCCTGCGAACGCAACGACCCCAAACACGAGCGTTGCCAAACAGGCGGTCGAAGCGAATATCCAGTGACGACGATCCATGTTTTCCTCCATTTTTTCAACGGGCTGTTCACGGCCAATTGCCATGATATTGTTGTCTGGGAGGTCGCGGAGTCAACGATCGATCCGGAGAATTACGGGCGATGCGCACGGCACATCCCGGCAGCAGCCTTTGTGGCCTTCTGGACCAATTGGACTTGTGGCAAACAAGTGGCAACGGTGGCCAGAATCACTTCCCGGATTTCGGCCACCACGCCGCTTGCCCGCGTGGAGCCATGTTCAGGACCAGCCGACGTCCCGCCCCGCGCCCTGTCGGGCCACCACGCTGCTTGTCAGCGTGGAGCCATGTTCAGGACCAGCCGTCGTCCCGCGCCGCGACGCCTTCGGCCACCACGCTGCTTGCCAGTGTGGAGCCATGTTCAGGACCAGCCGACGTCGCGCCACGCGCCGTCCTCGGCCACCACGCTGCTCGCCAGCGTGGAGCCATGTTCAGGACCAGCCGTCGTCGCGCCACGCGCCCTGTCGGGCCACCACGCTGCTTGTCAGCGTGGAGCCATGTTCAGGACCAGCCGTCGTCCCGCCCCGCGCCGTCCTCGGCCACCACGCTGCTTGCCAGCGTGGAGCCATGTTCAGGACCAGCCGACGTCGCG
>Ga0209722_1000709_pt1 | contig 34450 bp, 24 predicted proteins | sample BioC12SIPDNA_2_FD_185745 | JGI IMG/M metagenome (GOLD analysis project Ga0209722, IMG submission 185745) | Anaerobic biogas reactor microbial communites from Washington, USA - Biogas_R1_A C12 SIP DNA (SPAdes) (version 2) | ecosystem: Engineered > Bioreactor > Anaerobic > Unclassified | place... | reverse complement strand
ACTTTTCCGCAACGACTGGTGCCATCGTCGTACATCCTTGTACAACGTGAACAGGACAACGCCTTCAAAGATGCAGTTCATAGCACTTCTGGTCCAATTGGTCAAGTTATTTTGTCACAGTTCCTAAGGTTTCGTACGCGTCAGGCAACGCTGCTCGTCAGCGACCTATTGCGCCCCCGCGCGGGGCGTTTTTTTATGCGCCGGTTGCGAGTATAGCCCCTTCTATCGCGGAAGAAAAGCGTGCGGCGATTCTCTTACCGCCACCCCGCCCCAATCTCGCGTGCCCCTCAGAACCGCCCCAGATTGCCCAGGTGCTTACCGCGCCGCCGCACGGTTCCCCCGTTTTCGAGTGATTTGGCACCTCAAGGAGCCGTGCGGCGCCCGGCACCTGCCGTCTTGGCATCTTGGTCGGGCACGGCGGACGCCCGCGCAAAAAAATAGCCAGTGGATATAGGGTCTCGCCGAACCCAAGTCCGACGACCACACGGCATGAAGCCGAGTTTTGTCCACCGGCTACCGGAATCCTATCGTCAGAACGTCGCTTGTCAACCGAGATGCCGCGCAGAAGCTGACGAGGGTTGATGCGGTGCGGGAGTCGCGAGCCAAATGCTGGCCAATTCGGCTACCTTGCACCAACTGCCCACCCCTCCTTCCAGTCCGCCAGTCCCACTATTCCCCTGCCTTCCTCTTCCCTCATTTTCCTTTCCCCCCATTTTCTTTTCTCTCCCCCTTGACAAATGTGTGCATTTGTATATACTGTACACATAAACAGTATACACCCAGAGAAGCCGCCATGCCCAATCACCCCTCCACCCCCGATATTGCCAAAACCCCTCCCGCGATGCCCAACCCCCACCAGAATCAGCGTCCCTCAGCGTTCATCAGCGGTTCCCATCTTCACATCCCCCCACGTTCACCCCGCGATATTGACAAAACCGCCCCCTTGATGCCCAACTCCGACAACTCCCTCAACCGGGCCGTTTATGCAACGCCCCCCTATCGAACGACCCGACTTTACGCCCCGGCCCGAAATCACAAGTAACTCCAAGACAACAACTTACCCATGACCGCCTCGCCCGTCATTTCGCGTCACACCTCAAAGCCGGCGCGAAACCCGCGCTCATCGCAAAAGCCCTGCGTCGACCGATGCCGCATCGGCCCCGATCGGCCCTCCGTCCGGCCCAAGATTCGCCCCCGGACTGTCCGGCGCAAGCCGATAATCGCCGCCCGCTTCGTCAACGAACTTCGGCCTGGCGAATATGGAGTGCCGATCGAGGCCCGTCTTCTCTTGATACTCGGCGAAGCCGGCGAGCTTCTCGCGGAACCAGTAAGCCATCACGCCCGAATCGCTGTACCAGAGGTTGTAGTCCAGATCCGGCAGGACCTTCCAGCCGCTGCTGTAGCGGCTGCCCCACTCGGTGTGGTTGTAGAAGACGTTGTACCGGATCTCGATCCCCGACGTCTCGGCCGTGTTGCTGTAGAACATCAGGTGGCTCCCGTTCCGGTCGGGACGCTGGGCGTGCGACCAGACCGTGCCGGCATTGATGCACGTGTTGTTCACGAACCGGATGTTCCTGGTGAGGGCCGTCTCGGGATTGTTCCAGTATTCGAAGGAGTATTCGGCGTTGCGGATGAAGTTGTTTCGGTAGGTGATGTTGACCTGTTTCGACGACGGGCCTTTCCCCTGGTTGGTCAGGGCGGCGTCGTAGACCTCCCAGATGCGGCAGCCTTCGACCAGGTTGTCGTGGGCCGCCCCCCAGAACTCGATCGCGTTGCCAAACCGCACCGGCCTGCCGTTGGGGTGGGTGAACTGGTGCGCCCCGCCGATGTAGCCCAGGTCGCAGTTGCGGATGACCAGGTGGTGCGTGCCACCGCCGCCAAACCCGTGCGAGGCGCCGTACATTACGGCCAGCCCGTCGTAGACCACGTGATGCGCGCCGCCCTGGTCGACCACGTGCCCCTTCATGGCAAACTCGATGCTCTTGTGAAGCGAGGCGGGGTTGGCCGGCGAGTTCAGAAACACCCGCAGCGAAGCCCCGTCGTAGAAGTAATCGTACGGGTTCTGGAGTTCTTCTTTCGACCACTTCTTCCAGCCGCACTGCTTGCCGTGATCGAAGATGATGTTTCCCACGTCGACCGACAGCGGATCGGAAAGGTTGGCCGTCACCACATGGATGCTCTCCGGCCGAATCTCCAAGACCGCCTCGGGCGGCAGCAGACCGCCAAGCGAAATGTGCAGCCTGGCGGCCTCCGCCGACTCGGTGACCTTGAAGACGACCTTCAGCGTCTTCCACTCCGGGCCGATCTCGTCGCCGTGCCTGGCTGTGGTTGTGTACGACGACCAAGGGGAGCCGCCCTTGCGGATCGACATCGGCGGCACCGCCAGCGGCCGGCTGCATCGCGCTCGGAACGCGAACTGGAGATGCGTGTCCTTCTCGACCGGCAGCGTGGGTCCCCACACCTGGATGTGGTTTGTGGCGGTTCCGCTTGCCGTGCAGGCAAACCGCACCACGATCCCGTCCGGCGTGTCTTCCTGCGTCAATTGCACGCTGGCTCCCCCCTCCTGATGGCGCGACCAACTGCCCTCGCGCAGATCGGCCACCTGCTCGCCCTGGAGGTACTCCATCGGCAAGGTGGCCCAGAGGTCCTCTCCTGCCTGCGTCCAATCGCCCGGCCGGTGGCGAGGGAGCGAACCGAGCAGCAGCGGCTTGGGACCGTCGCCGTACGTCGTATAAGTGACCGGCGCACCCTCGTCGCCGCTGGCAGGCACGAGCGAACCACGCCACATGCCGCCCCGCTTGAACCGCACCGTATCCCCCGGCTTGAGCTCGGCCCCGTTGACCTGCCGGAGCGACTTCCAGGCCTGCTTGGGGTCGAGCCCGCCGGCGTCGTCGAGGCCCCCCTCCGAGTCGACGTAGAAGGTCCTCGGACCGGAAGCGGCGGCGGGAGCCGGGACGCCGGATTCAGCGTGACTCACGTTTGCCAAGGCGACGGCGGCGAGAGTGGTAACACAACAAAGGACGGTGCGGCCGTATTTCATGGAGTACCTCAAGAATGCCCCGTCTTGGCGGGGGGCGAGAAAGGAGGGGTGGTTGCATGCCCAGTCAATACAGTCTACAGGGGGGGATCACGGGCCGCAACCAAACCGATCCCTCTCAGAATCCGAGCGTGGCTCGACAAGTCCCTGCTCGTCAGAAGATGGGTGGCGCCTTCCTGACGGAATTGCCCGCAACGGTTCGGGGGAGGAAATCCAAGATGTTCCGGAGGGCAGCGAACAACTGGGTGATTGCTTGGGGAAGGAGCCCCCCATACGGTCCTTAGTTGGGCAGCGCCACTTTGGGGTGGTGCAGGGAACCGAAATCGTTGCGGCAGAATCGTTTAACCCGCTGCCGCAGGCGAGGATTGCTGACCATCCCAAAGCGGCCGGTAGTTGATGAACGACCTCGCCTGCGGCAGCGGGTTTAACGAACGCTCTGCCTTCGCGGAGCGAAAGACGACCATACGACGGATACTGATTCGACGTTCCCCACCTGCCAGCCCTGGAACCGTTTGACAAGAGCCCTGCCGGCGATTACGACAGTAGGGAGAACACATTGACCCGCGACGCCAAGACGATCACCACCTGCTCCGGAGAAACCCTCATGAGACTGCTGCGACATCTGCTTCTTTCCACTGCGGTGCTCTTTTTTCTTGCCCAGGCGACCGTCGCCCGGGAGTGGACCGACGCGAGCGGCAAGTTCAAGGTCGAGGCCGAACTAGTCAAGGTGGAAGGCGGCAAGGTGTTCCTGAAGAAGCAGGTAGACGGCGCCACCATCCAGGTGCCTGTAAATCTCCTCAGCGCGGCCGATCAGGCTCACCTGCAATCGCTCCAAAGCCCCACCGCGGAACTCGCGGCAGCCGGCAGCCAACCGGCATTCCGCCTGGGCACCGTGGGTTGCGTCGGCCTGCTGGTGGTCGATCCCAAGCCGCTCCTGCAGCACGAAACGCTCGGCCAGCAACCCCTCAAGGGACTGGTCGATAAGGCCGTCGATCAGGCCGGAATCGACTTCCGCAAGGTTGAGCGAGTGACCGTGTTCCTCCTGAAACCTGAACTTGAGGGCGACTCGCAACAGAGCAATGCCGTTGCCGTGGCCGAGTTCTCCGGAACGGTCGATGCGGCCCCAATGCTCGCCAAAATTCCGACGCTCTATGAAGCGGTGACCGTGGCGGAAAAGCTGTGCCATAAGCCCGCCAAAGCTTCAAGCCCTTGGGTCTCGGTGATCGACGAGAAGACCCTTGCCATTGCCCCGGACGAGAAGTCCCTGACCAGCGTGCTGACCGCCACTGGCGACGACGCCGACCTGACAAAACTGCTCGCCGGGGCCGATGCGAAGAACGAGATTCGCTACGTTCTCAACATGGCGCCGATGAAAGACCTGCTCGTTCAAGTCCGAACTGCGTTGCCTCCCGATGCGGCCGACGGCGCCAAGGCCCTCGAAGTCGTTGAGAAAATCGATTCCATGGTCCTCACCACCGACCTCGACGGACCGCCGTCGATCGAACTCCTGATCCAGGCGGGCGAAGGAGTCTCCGTGGCAGACCTCGAGAAGGAGATCAGAAACGGACTGGCCAAACTGCCGGAACTGGCAAAAGCCGGAATGGAAACGGGAATGCAGGCGGCAGCAAAGCAGGAATCGGCGCCGGCCATGCCCATGAACCCGGCCATGATGGCCCAAATGCTGGCCGGCATGGGCGAGAAGATCGACGAGGCCCTCAACTTCGAGCCGTTGGAACACGCCTTGAAGATCTCAGTCAAATTCCCCCCCAATTCCCCGCCTCTGACCCAAACCATCGCGCAAATAGGTTCGTTCATGGCGATGATGAGCCAGCAATCGCCTCCAGGCGGCCCCGTCGCTACCCCGCCGAAATAGCTCGTGCCTGCCCAACTGCCCACTCCAAGTTGAACTTCGTACAGCGTCCCGGTGTCTCCCCCATCGGGACGCTGTTCTGTTCGCCTTCCCCACTTTTCACACATCGGTATAATGGGGGCGTGCCGGAAACCGCCCCTTTTTCCTGTCCTCGAGCGTCCAACTGGTAGATTATTCGTCCGCCAGCCTCGCACCCCCCCTGGAGAGCTATTTGTGGAACGTGAACTGATCGATCGCGCCGAACTGATTCAGCAGCGCCTGCTCCAGCTACGAGACTCTCTTTGACTACGCTGGCAAGCAGCAAAAGGCGGCCCAGATTGAGGAGCGGATGGCAGCGCCGGGGTTCTGGGACAACCAGGAGAAGGCCAGGGGTGTCGTTGTTGAGTTGAAGTCGCTCAAGGCCTTGCTCAAGCCGCTCGACGAGGCCCTGGCTGCCAGCGAGGACCTCGGCGTCATGATCGAGATGGCGGAGGAGGATGCAAGTTTTGCCTCCGAGGTGCCCCGGCAGCTCGAGAAGCTCGACAAGATGGTCGACGACCTCGAACTGAAGGCCCTTTTGAATGGCCCGATGGACGCGAATTCGGCCTTGCTGTCGATCAATGCGCGCGACGGAGGCACCGACGCCCACGACTGGGCGGAGATGCTGCTGCGAATGTACATCAATTGGGCCCAGAACGAGGATTACGACGTCGAACTGCTCGATCGCCAGGACAATGAGGAGGCGGGGATCAACAGCGCCTGCATCGCCGTTCGCGGACCCATGGCCTACGGATACCTCAAAGGCGAGGAGGGCGTGCATCGCCTCGTCCGCATCAGCCCGTTCAATTCCGAAGGCAAACGCCAGACCAGTTTCGCCTCCGTTGACGTCACCCCGGAGGTCGACGATTCGATCAACATCGAGATCGACTGGGAAAACGACGTTCGCGAAGACACCTTCCGTGCCAGCGGCGCCGGTGGACAGCACGTCAACAAGACGTCGAGCGCGATCCGCCTGACGCACATTCCCACGGGCGAAGTGGTGCAGTGCCAGAACGAGCGAAGCCAGCACAAGAACCGAGCCACGGCCCACAAGATGCTTCTAGCGGCTCTCGCCCGACGAGAGGTCAAAAAGCGAGAAGAGGAACAGGCCGCCAAGTACAACCTGAAGCCGAAGACCGGCTTCGGCGCCCAGATTCGCAACTACTTCCTGCACCCCGATCAACGCGTGAAGGACGCCCGAACAGGCCACCTCATCGGCAGCTTCCACAGCGTGCTCGACGGCAACATACAACCCTTTCTCGACGCCTACCTTCGCTGGCGCGTCGAAAACTAACCATCTGCTGAACCCTGAACCCTGAACCCTGAACCCTGACAACTCCAATGCACCCCGATCGCGTGGAAAGGCTTCGTCTCGAATACACCGACCAGTACGTGGTGGTCGAGGGAGACCGTCCCCAACTGGTGCGCTACCGGGGCAAGGTCGGCCAGGTCCGAACGATCAACGCCAACGGCCGCGCATTGGTGGAGTTCGAGAGCGACCGCGGGCGCTACGATCTGGAACTCGACTATCTGAAGGTCGTCGACAAGCCGAAGCCCAAAGAACCGCCCGCCAAGGAGGCAAAAGCGAAACCGGCCGCTTCCGAGCAGGCGGCCCCAAGCCAACCACCGTCGGAACCTAAAACGAAGCTCTCCGAACTGGAATTGGCTCGCCAGCAAAAGGATGCGGAAAAGCCCAAACCGATCGAACCGTCTTCGGAGCCGCCGCGCGAGCCGGAAAAAAGCGGATAGCGGCCGATCGAAACCAGGAGTTCCTCGTTCGCTTGCCGGACGGCGAGCAGCGCTCCTGCCCAAGGAGGATTCATCATGGACGACGTCGTCACCTCGCCTCAAGGAAAGCACGACAGCCCCGCGTCTCCCAAACGCGGCCGATGGCTGAAACGTTTCCTGGTCGGCGTTCTGCTGCTGGTCGTGATCTGCGTAGGCGTCTTCTTCTGGCTCGTATCCAGGACCCGAGGCAACCCGCCCTACAGCACGGCCTTGGAATTGATCCTGAACGATTCGCAACTGGCCGAGCATCTCGGTGAACCGATTCGCGACCTCCGCTGGCTGCCGACGAGCGGATACCCCAAGCAGTTCCAGATGCAGGTGGAGGGACCCAAGGGGGTGGCCGACGTCGCCGTGAGCGCCGGCCAGTTCGAGGGGAAGTGGGAACTCACGGCCGTCGACGTGTTCATCCGAGAAGGGGGCAAGCGATTCTCTCTCGATACGGGCAGCGGCGCCGGAGACGCCCCCACCTGGTCCGGCGGCGCTGCAACCGAGGACAAGAAACCCGACGACCTCGGGCTGGAACCGCCTGCGGGGATCGATCTCGAAGCGCCGGGCGGCCCGCCGGGTGTCAAGATTGAGCTGCCCCCTATGCCCGAAATGCCCCCGGCACCTCAACCGTAGGGTCCTCGCGGCAGCCGCCCGATGAGCCGGTCATCGGGGACACAGACATTCGTGTTCATCGACGGCCGCTACGGAACGGGCGATCGTTCCGCCGGTGGCGTCTGAGGCGTGGGTTCATCGGTCTTCGGCGATTCCGCCGCGGTCCCGGGACCCGGTTCCTGAGGAGGCTCGGACGGGGCGGGCTCCGGCTTGGGTTCGGGCTGCGGTTCCGACGCCAGTTCAAAGGATACGGGCCCCATCTCCTTCTGAACGTCGCACGTCAGTCCCGACGTCGCCGGATTGCCGTACTTCTTCGGTACGAGAAACACGACCTTCTCAGGGTCGGCCGGATCGACGCTCGTCTTGGCCACCGTCACGCGATGCGTTCCGGGCAGGGCGCCGTCGTCCAGTTGGAAGGTGGACAGTTGGAACCGGCCGGAGGCATCCGTCGTGCCCGTTGCCATTTTCCCTTCCTCCGGCGTGAAGACGACTGCCGCTCCTTCAACCGGCTTGCCGTCGAGAGCCACCGAACCGTTTACGGGGATCGTCTCGGGATGCTTCGGCCCGCAACCGGAAACTGCCGCAAGACCCGCGGCGAGCAGCGTCACGCAAAACAGCGTCCTATCGTGCAACATCCGAGCGTCCCTTGAGATGGAGCTTTGAAGAACCGGCCGGTCGCCTGCTACGACCGCCTGCCCTACCTCCAGCCTAACGAACGGGCACCGGCGACGGCAAGGACATGGCTTCCAGGATGACAAGAAACGAGAAGAGCACGAGGCGCCAAGTGGGGGGGCGGCGCCTCGTGCTGTCGGAAGGGGGATTGGGTTCGCGAAGGACCTTGCGATCCCGCGGATTACGAGTGCGCGGCCGTCGCGTGCTTGGCCGTCTCGTTGTCGACTTTGAACCGGCTCACCAGGTCGCGCAGGCTCGCCGACTGGGCGCCGAGCTGCTCGCTGCTGGAAGCCATCTCTTCGCTGCCGGCGGCCGTCTGCTCGGTCACTTCGGCGATTCCTTGAATCGCGACCGTAACCTCTCGGGCGTTGTTGGCCTGCTCGACCGTTGCGGACGCGATCTCGGCGATCATCTTGGCCGTCGCTTCCACGCCGCCGACGATCTGTTCCAGGGCCTTTCCGGTCTCCTCGCTGAGGCGAGCGCCTTCCTCGACCCGCTGCGACGATTCCTTGATGAGGCCCGAGATCTCGCCGGCAGCCCGGTTGGATCGCTCGGCCAACTTGCGCACTTCGTCGGCCACGACGGCGAAGCCCATTCCGTGTTCGCCGGCGCGAGCGGCCTCGATCGCGGCGTTCAGGGCCAGCAGGTTCGTCTGGCTGGCGATTTCCGAAATCACCTGGATGATCTCGCTGATCTGGTTGGAGCTGGTTCGAATGAGCTCCATGGCCTCGATCGACTTGCTCACGGCCGAACCGCCGCTCTTGGCCAGCGTGTTCGTGTCGGCAGCAGCCTTGTTGGCGTTCTCGGCGTTGTTCTTGACGGCCTCGATGCTTCGCGAGAGCTCTTCCACCGAGCCGCTCATTTCCTCGACGCCCGCACTCTGAGACTGCGCCCCGTTGGCAAGCGTCTGGGAACTCTCGGCAATCACGCGGCTGCCTTCGTTGAACTGGGCGGCACTCTCGGTGACCTGGCCGATGATCTCCGACAGATCGCGAAGCATCCGGTCGATGCCCGCTGCCAGTTCGTCGATTGCTTCGTTGCCGTCAACCGGCACGCGGCGGGTCAAGTCGCCCTCGGCCGCAGCCGAGACCACTTCGAGCAGACCGTCGACCTTGCGGCGCAGGACTTCGGCCTTTTGCCGCTCTTCTTCGGCCTGGCGCCGTTCCATCTCGGCCTGCTCCTCCTTGCGCCGCTGTTCCTCTTCCATGCGCTTGCGTTCCATCTCGGCCTGTTCGGCTTCGCGGCGGCGCTCCTCTTCGGCGGCCCGGCGCTCGGCCTCGGCACGCTCCTCTTGCGCCTTCTTCTCCCGTTCGGCCGCCTCACGAATATCGTCGAAGGCCTTCTTGGTGTTGCCGATCGACTGGTTGATGGCGACCGCCATCTGGCCCATCTCGTCCTTGCTCTGCACGTCGGCCGTCTTGCTGAAGTCCTGGTTCGCCAAGGCGACGACGCTCTCCATGCACTTCCGCACCGGGACCACGATCAGGCGAGTGATCCAGGCCGCCAGGAATATGCCGGCGATACCGCTCGCCAGGGAGAGGATCAGCATGGTGGCCTTGCTGGCGGCAAGACGATCGGTCATCACCTGGCGTACGTCGTCCGCCATTCCCTGGATGCTGTTGGCCACGACGGTTGCCGAAGCGACCATCTCCGCCTCCGCTTCCCGGGTCTGCACGACCGACTCGTAGAACGTCTTGCCATTCGCCCCGTAGGCGTCCAGATCGGCATCGATCAGTGCAGCAGCCTCGCGTAGGTCGGCGTGCTCCTTGACACGCTCGCTCCATTGAACGACGCCCTCTTTCGCTTGCGCCAGTTGTTTCTGGCAGGCGTCCCATTGGGCGTCCGCCTTCGTGGCTACCAGGAAGATGCCGGTAATACGCAGCACAAGGAACTGCTCCACGACCTGCTTGGCAAACTGGTGATCGATGTCGGACCAATCGGCGAGGCGCTCCAGGTCGTCCGCCTCTTTCGCCGACTTCTGTTCCGGAAGAATCGTCTCGTTCACAACCTTCCCAATGCGATCGGTGATGGCCCAGCCGATTTTCGCCCAATTTGCAAAGGCCTCGTCCTGCTCGCGCCGGGTCTTGAGCGTCTGTTGATACGCGTTCTCGTAGCCCGTCATGGCGGCCGATGCCTCAGCAATCAGCGAGATCTGCTTCTCGCTCGCGTTCGGATCACCTTGAAGACCCTTCAACTGCTCGCCGAGCAACTGGATTTTCTCCGCCCATTTCTCGGCGTCGTTCTTGGTTTCTCCTTCCGCCGCCTCAAACCCGTGAAGGGCAAAATCCATCCGGTGCTTGCGGAGCTGCGCGACGCTATCGTTCGCGCCCATCGCATGGGTCACCAGGTCCGTTGCCACTCCCACTTGCCGGAAGGCGTTCCAACCGTAGCTTCCCAGCCCGATGGTGATCAAGACCATCACGCCGAAGCCGAACCCCAGTTTCCAACTCACTTTCAGGTTCTTGAACATTCACTCGTCTCCCTTGATTGCCAATCCGAACAAAACGTGATTCCGAGCCAAGAACGAAAAAAAGGCACATTGACCATGCCCCGCCACAACGCGGGTGATCGCCAATGTGCCTTCAACTGACAGGGCTGTGTCCCTGACCGCTAAGGTCGTTCACGCGCAGGCCCTTAGGCCGGCCGTGCCGGCAGACGATGCTGCCAGAAAACGCTAGCTCGGAAGTTCACGGCAGGCAAACGGAAAACCGCAAGAATTTCGTGGAGACCACGTGAGATGCCCAGGATGCCTGCGCACCCGGCCAGGCAATCGGGCCGCCAAAACCGACCTTTTAGCGAGCCAAAACTTCCCTCAGCCGGCGACGCAGACCGCCGAGTTCCTTCGACTTGAAGCTGTTTTTGGTCTGCTCGATGACTGCGATACTATCTCGAACGGCCGCTTCCAAGCACTCCAATCGGGAGCACTTCAGCACGCGACACGGGTCGGTTACCGCCCCACCCCTCGTGAGGGATGCGTGGAGCCCGTGAACCGCCTGATAACACTCGGCAAGTCGCATCATCGCCGCGTCCAGGTTTTCTGCCAGTCGGGCTCGCCCTTCAAGCTTCGACGGACCACCGAGCGCGTGGATCACTTCGCGGAGATCGCGGACGCTTGCCTCCATTGCCTCGAGCGTTTTCGTAGCCAGGTGCTTGGTGTGAGACCGGTCCATCACGGCTTCCACGTTGGCGCAAAGCTCGTCGAAATCGACCGGCTTGGTCATGTAGGCAACCACCGGCAATGGAACCGAACGCGCGGCAGTCTCCACACTTGGATAACCCGTGACCAGGATCACCGGGATCCCCCCCGTCACTTCCTGGGCGCTATGGATGAGTTCCAGGTCGTCGTTCCCCGGCATTCGGATGTCGGCGATGAGCAGATCGTAGCGATTCTCCCGCATCAGGCGAAGAGCCTTCTCGCCGTCCGCCGCACCGTCGCAAGCGAATCCGCGCTGCTGGAGCAGGTAGACCGTCGAATTCCGATAGGTTTCTTCGTCGTCGGCAATCAAGATCGAACCCAGGACTGCCATCTTTCACTCCTTCCCGGCCGTCTGGAGGGGCAGATTGACGATGAACGCGGTCCCCCCGGACGACATCGATTCGAACCGAATAGTTCCACGAAGCGCCGTCACGATTCCTCTCGTGATCGCCAACCCCAATCCCAATCCCCCCGTGGCCTTTCGGGCTTTCGTAGTGCAGAAAGGCTCAAACAGGCGAGTCTCGATCTCTGGCGAAATACCCGGTCCGCGATCGGTCACCACAAGTTCGAGTTGATCGTCCGCCACGGCCGCATCAACCCGGACGAGTTCTCCGGGTGGGGAGGCTTCGATCGCGTTGACGATCAGGTTGTAGAGAATCTGGCGAAACATGCCTTCGGGCAGCATGGGCCGTCTCGGATCGCCGAGAACACGTCTCTTCAACGAGACGCCATGATTCCCTGCCAGACCTGAAACCATCGCGAAGACGTCGTCGATGGCGGTCTTGACGTTCACGGGAACGGGCGCTTCCCTCTCCGAGCGGTTCAACTCGATCATGCGGCGCACGATTCCCGCGATCCGGGCAATCTCCCGCTCGATCGGGCCGACGAACTGCTGGGCGGGATGGTCCGCCGGAACGGCCGCTTTCACGACATGGAATGCGTTCTGGATCCCTGCCAGCGGGTTGTTGATTTCGTGGGCAACGCGAGCGGCCAGATCGCCGGCCAGCGCCAGTTTCTCCGCCTCGGCGCGCCGTTGCTCGCTCCGTTGGAGGGCCTCCTGAGCCAATCGCTCGTCCGTAATGTCGACGATCAGCCCTTCCAAGGCAACCGGGTTGCCGTCAACGTCGTAGGCGCCTTTGCCTCGATCGCAAACCCAACGCAGAGAACCTTCGACATGCTGGATTCGATAGGTCAGGCGGAAAGGCTGCCTGGCTTCAATCGCCTTCTGTACGGCCTCGCACGCCAAGAGGCGGTCTTCCGGGTGAACATGGTCGGCGAACCGCCCGCTCCGATTGCCGATCAGATCCTGGGGGAACTGCCCCAACAGGCTGCGACAACCGGCACTGATATACTCCATCGTCCAATCGTCGTCGTTGCGGCGCCGGTAGACGATGCCGGGAAGATGGTTCATCAGCGTTGCCAGCATCCGCTGGCTTTCCCAGCAGCGATCCTCCGCCCTCCGCCGCACGCGGCATTCCTGCTGCAGTTTCCGATTGACCTGATCGAGTTGCTCCGATTGACTTCGAATGGTGTCGGCCAGCTCCGCCTGGACGCGATTCTGATCTCGCTCGACTTCCTTCTCGGCCGTCACGTCGCGATAGATGGCCAACAGGCAGGGCTCGTCGTCGAGAATGAACGAGTCGACCGACACGACCATCTGGCGGATGCTTCCCGCCTTGGTCCGCAATCGCAACTCGGCATAGCGCGCAGGGCCGTCCGAATGCTCCAGCATGCGAAGCATCTTCTCGCGTTCCGCCGGCTCATACCAGAAATGAAGGTCGGCGACCGAGCGGCCGACTACTTCGTCTCGACAATACCCCGTCAGCTCCAGAAAGCTGGGATTCACATCGAGGAACACGCCATCGGCAAGAGTGCTCAGGCTGATCGGCGCCGGACTGACAAAGAAAGCCTCGCGGAACCGCTGTTCCCAAGTGACGCGCTCTGCACATGCGCGAGTCCTGGAACGTTGCAGCCTCTCGGCGTGTTTCTGCGCAGTACCCACGATCTCAGCCCCTGTACCATTGAGCCAAACAACCAATCCCCCAGCACAAACCACGTCAGTCGCCGCGCTGCTACCAGTTATCGGCAGACCGGCCCCGTAGATATCGTGAGAAGCCGTGTCAGCCGGCGATTCCCGGCAAGGGCGAGTGATTCGTTGGAATGCTCCCCAAAAGGGGGCATTGCGGTCCGTAACGAATCTGAGGATCGGGTGGATTGCTAGGGCAATCCCTGCACGCAACACCCCGTCGGAGCGACCGATTCTCCACCCTCCAAGCGATACGGTTCCTCACCGAAGTTCACCGTCACCGTCACGCCGCCGGCAAACCGGGTCTGCTGAACCGTGTGATCCTCCGTGAGCCACTCGTGCGACAACATCTCGCGGTAGCCCGTGGCGCGAGCGACCGGGGCAATCGCCTTGTAGCTCTTCACAAAGCGATCCCGGTTCCCCTGCCAGATCTTGGCGTCGAACATGAACATGGGCGGCGTTCCATAGAGCGTATTGATCAAGTCGCGCCGGTCCCAAAGCTTGGGAAGCTTGTTGTTGTAGTCGCCCCAATACCACTGGGCGACCACGCAGTCGTGATACACCAGTTCCCACAGCGGCAGACGGTAGTAGGGACCCGTCTGGAACTTGGCCACCCGCTCCGGCGCCTCGTCCCACGGCTCGAGCATTCGACGGCCCGCGTCGGGAACCCGGTAGGGTCCCAGGCTCAGCATCCCCTCGAAGTAATGCACGTACGGCACGGCCGCTTCGTGCCCCGTCTCGCTGCCGGTCACTAGGTCGAGTTCCTCGCTGATCACCCGCAGGAGTTCCATCTTCCAGTGGCGGCTCTCGCTGCGCGTCAGCGGGTGCGCCTCGCTGTAGCACTCGCGCCAGGGCGAGGCCGTGGTCGTGTCAATGAACCGGCACTGATAAGAGTGCGTTTCCAGTTCCGGCGGAATTCGGCGCCGGGCGTAGTCCGGTGCCAGGCGATCGCACAACACCCCGCAAGGATACATCTCACCGTCCTTCCCTTCGACTCGCCATCCGCGAATCCAATCGCCCTTCGCGTCGAGCATGATCCCGTCGGGCCAGGCGTCGCTCGTCCAGTCACCGTGGAGTCCTCGGAGTTTGTCGAAGTTGGCCGGGTTCATGCAGTCCTGAAAGATGTCGTAGCGGCTCGTCAGAACCCCCATGGCGTTCATAGCGTCGATCTCGTCCGGCTTGGACCGGGCGCTCCAGAGAATCCGATCAATGCCCAACCCCTGCATCTCCCGGCACATCTCCGGCCCTCGCGGGCCGAACGACCAGATGTTGGCCGCCCCCACCAGCTTGTCGACGTTGGGATTCTCCTGGCGCTTCTGTGCCAAGGTCTTCAGCAAGCCGATATCCTTGGCGTACTCCCGATAACGCTTGCACATCGCCACGTATCCGCCCGACTCGAACAGCACGTACCGGATGCGGCGGCTCGGTCCGAACTGCCCCTTCTGCGGCTGCCACTGGGGTGCGAGGACGAGCCGGCCGTCGATTCGCGGCAGGCGAACCGCCGCGTCGTCGGGCGTCTCGACGATCGTCAACAGCGCCCGCTTGGTATCGGTCGAACCGTACCATCCCATGCACAGGCCGTGGCCGCCGTACAGGTAGTAGTTCATCTCCGGCAGAGACTCGTCGTCGACCGGATAGCTGATCCCCTCGTTGACCGGCAGAATCAGGAATTCACCGGGCTTGCTTTCAAACGGTGCCGGGAACGCCAGCGTCCCTTCCATCTCGCCCTTCGAGGCAATCTCGACCACGGCCTCCGCCACACCGTCAACCAATTCAACCGACACCTCCAACTCTCGCATCGCACGCGGCTCCAGCAGTCGCAGCGTCAAACGCCCCAGTTCTTCCTTGGCCCGCAGCACGGCCACTCCGTCGGCAGGCGTCTGCTTCCGCACCTCGCCCGTCCGACGATCGGTCAGTGTGAGTGCGGCCGTTGCCGTGTCGAACCGAACCTCGAGCTGTTCGTTCTTGGCCGACACCGATTCCGGCAGATCCGCGCCTCGAAGATCAGCCAGGCTGCCTGCACGCCGCAACGAAAGATCGTCGGCCCAGACCGTTGCCGGTCCCGCGCCAATCACCCGCGCCACGATCATCGCTCCCGCCGGCGGGATGAGGAATCGCGATTTCACCGGCTGCCAGTCGTCCGCTGCGCTCACGGTCTGGTCGCCGAAGGTCCAACTGAGGGCGTTGCGATCCTTGTCGTAAAGAATCACGCACAGGGTCGCTGTGCCCTTGCCCTGCACTCGCAGGAAGCCCGCCAATCCGTAGATCTCGCCCGGAACGACCGGGAGAGTTGCGCCCTGCTGAACGCTCCAGTCGTCGCCGCCCGGATGCTCCACTCGCAGGGCTTGGCGACCCGAATGGGCAACGTCGTTGTCCAAGACAGCCTTGCCTTGCCCGGCACGCGACCAGAAGCCGCGCCAACCCTGCATCCCCTCCTCGAAATCGCCGCCGACCATCAAGTTGTCGCCGGCCATTGCGGTGTAGGTACCGAGCACAACCACCAACAGAAAGCTGAAGATTCTCATTGGTCCGATCTCCCGAGTCGATGTGCGTCCGCTTGCTAAGCCGTTATGATATCCGGCGTCCGTCGCAGCCAAGTTCCCATTCTTGACGCATCCTATCGGCAACGCAACCTCTGGAGAGAATCGCGTGGGCGAATTGACTTCCGCCGACTTGACCGTCTTCTTCCTGGGTCTTTCAACACTCCTGGGGGCCGCTCATCTGTGTGGAGAGATTGCCCGGCGGTTAGGGCAACCGGCGGTCGTCGGGGAGATGGTGGCCGGTTTGGCCTTCGGCCCGAGTTGCCTGGGGTGGCTGCTGCCGGAATTCCAGCAGTGGCTCTTCCCACACCAAGGTGGGGCCGCGGTGGGGCTCGACGCGATCGTCGTCCTGGCCGTGGCCCTGCTCCTGCTGGTAGCCGGCATGGAAGTGGACCTCTCCACGGTCTGGCGTCAGGGCAAGGCGGCCCTTTACGTAGGGCTGGCAGGGCTGCTCGTCCCGCTGGCTGTCGGCGGAGCATTGGCCTGGTTCATGCCCCAATGGTGGGGCATGCCCGCCGAGGCGTCGCCTTGGCAGTTCGCAGTTTTCTTCGGCGTTGCCTTAGCGATCAGCGCTCTGCCAGTGATCGCCAAGATTCTCATGGACCTGGACCTCTTCAAGACCGACTTCGGCATGCTGGCCCTCGTCTCCGCAACGATCAATAACCTGCTGGCCTGGCTCATCTTCTCCGTCTTGATGGGTGCAAGCGAGGAGCGACAGCCGATTCTGCACACCGTCGTTCTGACCTTGGCCCTGGCAGTCGCCTTTCTGACCGTAGGACGCTGGGCGATCAACCGGGCCCTGCCTTGGATCCAGGCCCATCTGGAATGGCCCGGCGGTGTTCTGGGCTTCGTGATCGTGGTCGGATTGGCCTCGGCCGCTGCCGCCGAGGCCATCGGCATCCACGCGATCTTCGGAGCCTTTCTGGCCGGCATCGCTTTGGGAGATTCTCCGCACTTGCGCGAGCACGTGCGCCACGTCGTCTACCGCTTCGTCGAAGGCATCCTGGCTCCCATCTTCGTTGCGGCCATCGGTCTGGAGGTCAACTTCGTCGCGAACTTTCACCCGGGCCTGGTTCTGAGCGTGCTCCTGCTCGGCACGGCGGTGAAGGTCCTGGGCTGCTCGTGGGCCGCCCGACTCGCTGGATTGCGCGGCACCGAGGCCTGGGGCATCGGCTGGGCGATGAACGCGCGCGGCGAACTTGGAATCGTCCTGGGCCTCCTCGCTTGGGAAGCCGGATTCATCCGCGAGCGGCTCTTCGTGGCCCTGGTCGTTCTTGCCCTGGCAACCTCCGGCGCAGCCGGCCCCATGCTGAAACGTCTGCTGCGGCGCGAGCTCACCTGGTCGCTGGGAACCCTGCTCGACGCCCGTGCCTGCAATCCCGGCTTGATCGCAAGGACGACCGCGGACGTCATTCATCAACTCGGCTCCCTCGCGGCCGAACGAGCCGGCCTCGACTCGCGGACGGTGATCGACGCGGTGCTCGACCGCGAGTCGTTGATGGGCACGGGGCTCGGACACGGCGTCGCGGTGCCACATGCCCGACTGGCCGAGTTGCGATCTCCCGTTGTCGTCGTGGGAACCGTCCCGGCGGGCGTGGGCTTTGAAGCCCTCGACGACACGCCGGTCCGTCTGGTGTTTCTCATCCTCACGCCCGAATCGGAGCCCGTGGCACAGATTCAGATCCTTCGCGGCATCGCCCACCTCTGCCAGGACTCCCAACTCCGCGAAGAAGCGACGGCTAGCCAGAACCCAACCGCACTCCTGGCAGCCCTGCGAGTCGCCGGAACTCTGGAAAAATCCGCCGTTGCACAGGCTTAGTTCCGATAGAGTCGCCCGGTAGGATGGGCCACAACGGCCCATTCCACAGGCCCTTCGCAAAAGCGTTGACTACCCAATTCCACCCGGCATGAACTGCCAGTCCGCGAGTGCGGCCCACCTATGAAAAGGGGTTTGTCAATACCAGTGGGGTGAGTCTTTTCGAGACGTTTGAAAGTCGTCGAGTTTCCGGCGTTTGCTCAACCATCTATTCGCTCCTCGCCCGTTCTACGGGTGTCGCCACTACAAAGGAACTCAAAGAGCGCCCCATTCACGCTAGCTTGGGTCGTCAAGGACGCCTGGATACAGGGCCTGTCCCGGAGTCGCTCTGCCGTGAAGGACATCGACGTATTCAACAAACGGTTCGCGGGGACGGGCTGACACGAAGTGGCTCCATCAAATGGTACCTCTCCATTGTGGAGGGAACGCCGCATAGGACACAAGTCTCCGCCGGAGACGATGGCCAACTACGACTCCCTCCACACGGGAAGACCCAAACCTGGTCCTTTTGAACTTTCTTGTCAAGAAATCCAAGATTCAGACGAACGCTCGAATAAGGGAGAGTTCCGTCGACGAAACGCCACGTGAGTCAGCTATGAATACCGATATACCTGCAAAACCTCTCTCCATCGCGGAAGTCGCCAAAACCTATCGCGATCGCAGCGAACGATTTGCCCATCAAGCCGCCGTGTATGCCAACGCTGCCGGTTGGCTCCAACGAGGCTATCTCGCCCTGCTGGTTCTAGCCATCGGCTGCTTCATGCAGGCGACTGGCGTCTACGCCGCGGCACACTGGCTTGTCCTGACCCTGGTTCTGCTGGCAGCCGCCGTCGTCGCTGTGCTCGTGGAGCGGCAACTGCAGTACCGCCGCCGGGCAAACGAACTCTTCCATCTCAGCAACGAACGCGGGCTCGCGGGAATGCGGCGCCGTTGGGAAGACATCCCCGTGCCCAAGATCGAGATTCCCGAGCACCACCAGGCCCAGGCCAAGGACCTCGACCTGTTCGGCCCCGCCTCGCTGTTTCATCTTGTGTGCCGAGCACAGACGTTTCAGGGAGTGCTTACCTTGCGAGATTGGCTCCTGGAACCGGCCGAACCGGCGGTCGTTCACCAGCGCCGGCAAGCGGTGGCCGAACTGAGCACGGGCCTGCCGTTCCGCCAGGAGATCGAAGTCCGCTCGGCCATGCTCGGGACCGCGCCGCAATCGTTTCTGGATTGGGTCGAGGGAGAGCCGATTCTCGCCAAACGAACCTGGACAAGACGGCTGCTGATCGTTCAAAGCACGATTCCCATCTTGGCCCTAATGGCCGCGAGCGTTGGACTCGTCTCAATCGGCGCAGGCGTGGGAACCATGTGCGCCGCGTGCCTGGTCAACCTGATCGTCACGGCCTTTCTCGCCGGGTGCGTGCACGACGTGTTCCGAAAAGCGGCGCCGCGGGACGGGATTGCCAGGGAGTATCTCCGGCTGTTCGAGTTGGCGGCCCGCTTGCCCGGTACCTCGGCCATGGTCGCCGGATTCCGCCATACGGCTACAGATCCAACGAGCGGAGCGATTCGTGGGTTGCGAGGCCTGGTGCCGGTCACGACGTTTGGATATTCCTGTCGAGATCCGTTCAAGACGGCCTTGTATCTGCCACTCCAATTCCTCATGCTGTGGGACCTCTACCTACTTTTGGCCCTGGAAAGATGGCAACGTCGCTGGCGGTCGCACTGCCGCCGCTGGTTCGAGATGCTGGGCGAACTGGAGGCGATCTCGTCGCTGGCCTCGCTGGCGCAAGAGAATCCGCAGTGGTGCTTTCCTGAACTGGACGAGCAATATCCCAAGGGGCTGGACGCTCAGGACCTGGGACATCCACTCCTCGCGGACGACGTTTGCATTCGCAACGACGTGGCCTTGGGCCCGCCGGGCAAGTTCCTGCTGATCAGCGGCTCCAACATGTCGGGCAAATCGACGCTGCTGAGAGCAATCGGGCTGAATGTCGTTCTGGCCCAGGCAGGAGGCCCCGTCTGTGCCTCCCGGTGGACCATGTCGCCCCTGGCGCTGGCAACCGTCATTCGCATCGACGATTCGCTGGTGGACGGCGTCTCGCTATTCCTCGCAGGGCTCTATCGAATCAAGGACGTGACAGCCCGTGCCAGGGAGATGGTCGGCCGGTCGGACAGGACTCTCGTCTACCTGCTCGATGAACCGCTCCAGGGCACGAACGCCCGGGAACGCCGAATCGTCACGCGAAAGGTGCTCGGCCTTCTACTCCAGCACGCGGCCATCGGGGCCGTTTCGAGCCATGACGTCGAGCTGGCAGACGACGCATCCCTGGCAGTTGCCTGCATCGCCGCCCACTTCCAGGAGACAATCGACAGAAACTGCCGGCCAATCCGAATCCTCTTCGACTATAAGCTGCGCTGCGGAACGGCCACCACCACAGACGCCCTGGAACTGGTGGAACTCGTCGGCCTAGAGTGAAAAAAGGTGACAGTCACCAAATTCAGGCCGTTTGTGGCAAATGGGCAATCTACTGGAGGCTGGAAGGCAAGAAACGCCCTTCTCCAGCCCGCCTATCATGACCAAATTTGGTGGCTGTCACCTTTTTCACGAGTCGCCGTAGAACACGTAGTGATCGTACGTTCGGGCGTCGGCTCGCTTCTTTTGATACTCTTCCAACTCGCCGTGGTACTCGCAGTGGAAAAAGCGGCGATCGAAGACTGCGGCAGGAATGTCGGCCCGGCGTCCTGAAAGGGCGGCGGCCAGGTGGAGCAACGCCAGGGGGATGTCGTCGCCCGTTCGGGCGTACTCGCGACCCGAGCGAGGAAACAGCCCGGAACCGGCCTGCGTCCTGAGAAGATTGTCGCCGACCCGGCACGCCGCCTTGAGATAGCGGGCGTCACCGGTCGCTTCGGTCAGGTCGAGCAGGCCGTAGATCAACCGCCAATCGGAACACTCGAACGGTTCCGCCGGGTCTCCGACGGAGTTGGCCGGCCAGAGTCCGAAATGCACTCCGAGCCTGTCGATCATTTGCTTGTGGGCTTCGTCGCCCGTCAGTCGATAGGCCAGGCAGTAACCCCAGAAGAGCTCCCCGTTCGGATCGCGAGGAGCAAACGACTCGGGGACGTAATAGCCCGTCTTCGCTTCCTTCCACTGGATGGCCGTGCCGTCCGTCATCCGGCCGATGAGTTGTCCGGATTCCGGGTCGTAGCACTGTCGGGCGTAGATCTTCAAGTCTTCCGAAGCGGTGTCGATCAGCTCCTGGGCGAACGTCGTTTCGCGTTTGCCACCGTCGCGTCGCAGGGCCTCGGCCGCCTGCATCTGGACGAGCGGCAGGTCATGGTAGCGCGAGGACTGGTGATAGGAGACGACCATTTTCGCCTCATTGATCGTGGGGTGCACGTGTCCCAGGGCGTCCTGGGCCCGGTCGTGCTGGCGGTAGCTCAGTTGGCCGCCGCACAGCCCGGTGTTGGGATCGCGGCCCTGCTGCCAGCGCTGCACCAGGCGCCCGGTCCACAGCAGGGCGTCGACGGAATCGGCGAGGATGGCGAGTTCGATTCCGGCATGGATGAGTGAGGGCGTCACGTTGCAGAAGGAGAGATTCTCGCCGACCGAGGGGAAGGGCACCTCGATATCGTCGGCAAACTCGTGGTCCCATTTCGGGCGCCCCGTGCGGCGGACACTGGCGTGGCGGTTGTAGTCGAGACGCGACCAGTCAAGGATATGCCCCGCCCACACCGCCTCCATCAACCGCCTGGTCGCGTCGGGAGCGACACGATGCATCAGGCGATAGTAAGGCTGATGGCCTTTCATTTCATGGGAATCGTTTCCCTGGCCCACGGGCTTGTCCTGGTCGAGATCCCAGGCGAGATGGCCGCCCCAGTAGAGCAGCCCGCTGGGCGCCTGCAAACGGTGGAGTGCATCGCGGGTAGCGTCCTCGGCCGCCTGCCGGTACTTGGCGTCGCCCGTCAGGGCGGTGAGTCCGTCGAGCGTTCGCATGAGGTTCTGCTGGCTGGCGAAGTTGCAGAGCACCCAGGTCTGGCCGTCTTTCTTCCAGCGAACCGGTTCCAACGTCTTGGCATGCAGCCCGTCGACAAACAGGGGCGTCTTCTCCTCGCCGCAGGTATCGCGGCCGTGCTCCAGGACGGTGTCGGCAAAAGCCTGCACACCATGGAGATACTTCGCGGCGTCGGCCTTGGGTTCTTCGGCATCGCCCGAGTCGATCAGGCCGACCAGCAGCGAGCACACGACAAAGAAGGGAAGGAGCATGGATCGCATGGCGGGCCTCACAAGACGGTTTCGAGGCAGCTACTATTGCCGCGTCAACTTGTGGAACCGCTCGATCAGATCGCGGGTAATCTTGCCCGGCTTGCCGTCGCCGATCGGGCGGCTGTCGACCTTGACCACCGGGATGACCTCGGCGGCCGTGCCGGTGAGGAAGCACTCGTCGGCAACGTAGATATCGTGCCGCGTGAGCGGAGTCTCTTCGGTGGAGATTCCACTGTCGCGGGCCAGTTCCAGCACGGCGTCGCGAGTGACGCCCTCGAGGATTCCCGCGTCGATCGGCGGCGTGAGCAGACGGCCCTTGCGAACCAGGAAGATGTTGTCGCCCGTACACTCGGCCACCTCGCCCTTGTGGTTGAGCATCAGGGCCTCTTTGCACCCGGCCTGTTTGCCTTCGATCTTGGCGAGGATGTTGTTCAGGTAGTTGAGCGACTTGATCCGCGGACTCAACGCCGCCGCGTGATTGCGGATCGTGCTGACCGTGACGATTTCCAACCCCTTCTCGTAGTCTTCCGGAGGATAGAGTTCGATCGTGTCGGTGATGACGATCACTCGCGGGTCGCTGCACCGGGCCGGATCGACCCCCAGCGTGCCGGCTCCCCGAGTGACGACCAGACGGATGTAGCCGTCCTCGATGCCGTTGATCTTGAGGGTGCTCTCGATCGCGGCGGCCAGTTCCGTCTTGGTATAGGGGATCTCCAGCAGGATCGCCTTGGCGGAGTACCAGAGCCGTTCGAGGTGCGATTCAAGGCGGAAAACCTTGCCGCCGTAGCTGCGGATACCCTCGAAAACCCCGTCGCCGTAGAGCAACCCGTGGTCGTAGACGCTGACTGTCGCTTTCTCCCGGGGGAGAAGCTCTCCGTTGATCCAAATCTGATAAGCCATGGCAGCCTGCAGCTACGAGGAAGTGATTCGGCCCTGGACCAACTCGATCGATCGGTCGGCCATCTGGGCGATACTCAAATCGTGGGTAACCATGACTATAGTGAGGTTCTGCTCCGCGTTCAAGCGGCGCAAGAGTTCGAGCACCTCCCGGCCGGATGCCTGGTCGAGATTTCCCGTCGGTTCGTCGGCCAGAAGAACCTGGGGGCCGCCAATGAGCGCCCTGGCGATGGCCGCTCGCTGCATCTCCCCCCCCGAAAGTTCCCGCGGGCGATGCCGCAGGCGGTGGCTGAGGCCGACCAACTGAAGCAGATGCTTGGCTTTCTCATGCAGGGCCCGTCTGTGGCGAATATATCCCCACACGCTGCACCTGATCATCAACGGGGCGAGGACGTTTTCGAGCGTCGTCAGTTCGGGGAGAAGGTGGTAGAACTGAAAGATCATCCCGAGACGATGATTTCGCAGTCCGTCGCGCTCCAATCCGCCCAGATTGTCGATCCGTTGCCCTTCGAAGTAGATCTCCCCTTCGTCGGGGGCGTCGAGCGTGGCCAGCAGATGGAGCAGGGTACTTTTGCCGGAACCGCTCCTCCCGATGATCGACAGAAACTCTCCCTGACGCACGGAAAGATCGACGCCACGGAGAACGGGGATCACGACCGGCCCCTTCTGATAACTCTTCTTCAGACCGCAGGCGCTCAATTGGGCGTCGAGATCGGGGCCAAGGACAGGATTGATCTTGGGCACCGTCTTCTCTTGACTGCGACGGCTGGGACGAGTTTCTCGCGGCACCGCGTGCGGCCCACCGATGCCGTGTTCGGCGTCGGGGCGCAGATCGGTGCCGGGCATCTCCACGAGCGATTCCTCCAGGCGAGGTCCGCCTCGCACGCGCAGTTCCGAACCCGCAAACGGATCCATCGTGGGAACCTGCGAATTTGTCTTCGAACTAGGTTTCTGGCTACTCATAGCGCAACGCCTCCACCGGATGCAGCCGTGCCGCGCGGATCGCCGGCATGACGCTTGCGAGGACCGCGATTCCGACGGCCCCCAGAACCACCCATGACACCGTCCACGGATCGACGATGGCTGGAATCTTGTAGAAATAGTAGATCTCAGGATCGAAGACGGGCTTGCCCGTAATCTGGCCAAGCGTGTCGGCGATCCAGTTGATTTTCGCCACGATCAAGAGCCCGAAGCCCATCCCCACCCCCGAGCCGAGAAGTCCCAGGGCGAGCCCGTAAGAAAGGAAGATGCCCATCACACCCCAGCCCGACGCTCCAAGCGACTTGAGAATCCCGATGTCGCGGGTCTTCTCGACCACGATCATGAAGAAGATGGCCAGGATGCCGAAGCCGGCCACGGCGATGATCAGAAACAGCAGAACGTTGAGAATCGCCGTTTCCATCTGCACGGCAGCCAAGAGCGCGCTCTGTTTGTCCTGCCACGTGCTGACCACGTAGAACTCCTGCGGAAAGCGTTTCTGCAGCAGATCGCGAACCTGATTGCCGTCGGCCCCCGGTTTCAGCTTGATCTGGATCGAGTAGGCCATGCCCACCTTGGTCGTCGGATCGATCATGCCCCGCATTTCCTGGAGCTTGCGGATCGGGACGAAAACGAAACTCGAATCGTACTCGCTCATCTTGCTTTCGTAGAAGTCGACGACGGTGAACACCTCGCTGCTGACCTCGGGAGGCATGCCGGCCGTGGGGTACATGATCTTCACGTCGTCGCCAGGCAGGACCATGAACACGTCTTCGTATTCCGGCAGGCCGTGCCTGGTCTTGCCCGTCTCTCTCGGAAAACTTCCCAGGGCGATCCCCATGACGAGCCCCGTATTCTGAGCGTACGGGTTCCGGTTCTGCTCGGCCCCGGCGGGGCCCCCGACGGACTCGTCGAGACTTGGCGCCGCGGCGAACGGGTCGACCGGCTTCTGCAGGGCGGTCGCGGCCGGGTCGGTCGGTGCTTCGACTTCCGGAGAGGAAGAGGCGTTCCCACTCGCGTGGATCTCGGCCAGCATTCGCTGCGAGTCGATGAACGACATCCGCCGGGAGATTCCGGCAAATTCCATCTGGTCTCGCTTGCGGGCGTTGCGGCTCCCTTGGTCGTCCTTGCTTGCCTGGTGATCCTTGGTGTCGTAGCCGCGCGGCCGCAGATCGAAGCTGAATTTCGTCCGGTTGGCCGGATGCTGCAAGTACCTGCTGAAGTCGCTCACGTCTCCCTGCGTCTCCGGATCGATGCCGATCAGTTCCACCGGCCGGGTGATCGTCTGACCTTCGACCTGGAAACTCAGCATGGCGGGGACGTACACAGTCGGAGTCATGGCCGCGATCTGGTTGCCGGCCACCCGGCGGATCTCCTCCATGTGCCACTCGGCGTTGGGAAAGCCGTCCATCGGGCGAGACTCCAGAACGAGGTCGGACAGAATCCCGTGGATTCGGTTCCGCATCTCCGTTGTGAATCCCGACATGACGCTATTGACCACGATCATCGTGGCGACCCCGAGGGTCACGCTGATGATCGACGCCAGAGCGATATAGCGCGTACGAAGATAGCGCCAGGAGAGCAACAGCTTATACATCGTTCATCGTTCCTTCGATGTTCTGCCGGCGCCCGGCCGAAGCCGAACGCCGACGGTCTCAGCGGCATCCTGCCGCCGTTGTTGTCAGGCAGGCGCACTACCCAAACGTTTCAGGTCGCAGAAGAGGAAACAGAATCACTTCGCGTATCGTCTGAGAGTTGGTCAGCAACATCACAAGCCGGTCGATGCCGATTCCCAGCCCACCGGCCGGCGGCATTCCGTGCCGCAGGGCGCGGACAAAGTCGTGATCCATCTTGGCCATCGAGTCCTCTTCCGCCTGGCCTGCCAGTTGCCTGGTGAAAAGTTCTTCCTGAAGGTCGGGATCGTTCAATTCCGTATAGGCGTTGGCCACCTCCATGCCCTGGATGAACAGTTCGAATCGCTCGGCAATCTCGGGCCGGCCCGCCTTGCGCTTGGTCAGCGGGCAAATGCTGGCCGGATAATCCATCACGAACACCGGCCCCTTCAACTGGTCCTCGACCTTCTCTTCGAAGACTTCATTCCTGATGATGTCGGGGTGCTTGCCGGCCGTGTCGAATCCGATCTTCTCGGCCAGGGCGGCCACAGCCGCCGCGTCGCCCGGGTCGACGCCCGTGTGTTCCCGGAAGAGCTCGTCGTAGGTCTTCCGTTGGAACGGCGGTGTAAAATCGATCTCCCCATCGCCCCACGGCAGCCTGGCTTCCTGGCCGGTCGCCCGGATGGCCTCGACGATGATCTTCTCCGTGAGGTCCATCATGCTGCGATAGTCGCCGTAGGCTTGGTAGACCTCGAGCATGGTGAACTCGGGGTTGTGCCTCGGGTCGATCCCCTCGTTGCGATAGACGCGGCCCAGTTCGTATACCCGTTCGATGCCGCCCACCAGCAGTCGCTTCAGGTGCAGTTCCAGGGCGATCCGCAGATAGAGGGGAATGTCGAGCGCGTTGTGATGCGTGGTGAACGGGCGAGCCGCCGCCCCGCCGGCGATCGAGTGGAGCGTGGGCCCCTCGACCTCAACGAAGCGATCGCCCGACAGGGTATTGCGAATCGACTGGACGATCTGCGTGCGCCGCAAAAACCGCTGAAGTACCCCTTCCGTGTGGATCAGATCGAGGTAACGCATCCGCTGCCGCAACTCGGGATCGCTGAGCCCGTGGTGCTTGGCCGGCGGCGTGGCGAGCGCCTTCGTCAGGAAGTGGAGTTTCTCGACAAAAATGGTCAACTCGCCGGTCTTGGTCCGCTTCAACTCTCCGTCGACGCCGATAAGGTCGCCCAAGTCGAAACACTGAGCCAACTCCCAGTTCTCTTCGCCCACCTGGTTCTTGCCGATGAAGAGCTGGATCTGGCCGGTCCAATCGCGGATGTCGATGAAGATCAATTTGCCCTTATTCCGTTGGAGAACGATCCGGCCGGCGGCACGAATCGCCGGACCGTGTTGCTCGGGCGGCCTGCCCGTGGCACAGTCCCCGGTCGGCTCCACCTCGATCTCGTTTTCGCGGGCGCGAATCTCGCCGATCGGAGCGTGGCCGTCGAACCGGCTCCCCCAGGGATCGTGTCCCAACTCGGCGATTCTGCGCAGCTTCTCTCTTCGAGCAGCTTCCAACGCGTCACCACCTGACGCCCCATCGGTCGGATCATCCTTTGCCATCAACTTGCCGTTCCTGATCGTCCCCGGAGTTTCTCGATTGAAGTGAGTGCTAGTAAACGGAAACACGTTGCCCCCCCTACCACGACTGGGCCAGGCTGTACATGGACGGGGGGAGTCCGCCGTTTTCATCACGTCCAGAATCGCGACATTCTAGTTGAATGGGCGAGAGAATCAATGTCAGCTCAGGGAGCGACGACAAGAAAAGCTGGAGAATCTGGGAAATCAACCAACCACTATTGTGGGTTATGATTCCCGTTGAGCGACAATCGCAACTGGTACCGTGCCTGACGGGTCATTCGCCGCAAGCGCCGGCGCTGGCGGGCGCTCTTCGACTCGTCAATGACGCCGGCGGCCAGCATCGCCTGGAGAGTCCGATCGACGTCTTCCCTAAGCGTTTCAGCAGGGGTGCGCCAGACTGCATTCGATTTGGAGTACGGCCGTTTGCGGTTGATGCGGATCAGGCGGGACCCCTTGGGCCTCTTGCCCATGTCGGCCAGGAAGCTCTCGAATTTCTCCCAGCGTTTGCACCGCCCGTAGCGCCGGGTACCCGTCCAGGCACGGTAGGTCGAGGTGCTTGAATACCCGTGGCTGAGGTTCTTCCTGGTTTGCTGGAGTGCGTCGAGCTGGCACTGGACGCACTTGGACGAACGCCCTGCACGCAGATTCCCCGCGTGATACTCCGCCACATTCCCGCAATCACAGCGGCAGACCCACATGGTCTGGCCGTTGCGCCGCCCCCCAAATCCGATGACGGTCAAATGGCCGAGTCTCTGGTCCAGAAGATTGACGCGAATAGAAGAAGGCACTCTTCGATTGTAGCGCGGCATGACTCCCCAGTCTCACTGTCTTTGGTTCCGTTCCACTGAAGCACGACGAAACGCGCTTCAAGAGTCCCACCGCCCTCAAACAGCAACCGCCGACAAGCGTTGTGCCTCGAACCCCTGTCGCCGGAAACGTCCTAACCCCAAAGGCGCTGGATGTCTGCCGCAATAAAGTGTAATCACTTCTTGTTTCCACGCCAAGACGATTATCCACGGACTCAGGCCACGAGCCAAAAAAGGCAGCCGTCAAGGAACGAAATCCAAACCGCGGCATTTCTCAGTGTGTTCGCGACTGCACCGTACTAATACGGTGCCCGAATGACTGGTTCACAAATGATCAAATCTCACATGAAATGAACATGAACCTCCCCACTCCCTTCAACAAACACCCACTTCCACTAACGGCAAGTTCTGTCACATGTTTGCTGGCCGGTAGTCTTCTCTCGTCCGGTTGTCTTATAATCCCGACATGGATAACGACCCTACCCTACCACAGGACCAAGAGCAGAAGCTTCGCGCCCAGCAGCGCAGCTTGCAGGCCGTGAGGCCCCCAACCGTGGTACCGGGATACGAGTTGGAGCAGCTTCTCGGCTCTGGAGCCTACGGCGAGGTCTGGCATGCCCGGGAGCGAAACACGGGCCGGCGCGTGGCAATCAAATTCTATGCCCACCGAGGGGGACTGGACTGGTCTCTTCTTTCGCGAGAAGTCGAGAAGTTGACATTCCTTTTTGCCGACCGCCACGTGGTCCAGCTCATTGGCGTCGGATGGGACGCCGACCCCCCCTACTACGTAATGGAATATCTCGAACGGGGATCTCTGGCCGACCGGCTTCACCAGGAGCCGCTGACATGTCGCGAGGCGGTCGGCATTTTTCGCGAGGTGGCCGTTGGACTGATTCACGCCCACGGAAGAGGGGTGCTTCACTGTGATTTGAAGCCGGGAAACGTGCTGCTCGACCAGGACAATCGGCCACGTCTGGCGGACTTCGGCCAGTCTCGTCTGTTCCATGAGCAGGCCCCCGCCTTGGGAACCTTGTTCTACATGCCTCCCGAACAGGCAAACCTGGAGGCCGTGCCCGACGTTCGATGGGACGTCTATGCGCTCGGCGCGCTGCTCTACTGCATGCTGACCGGCAAGCCCCCCCATCGAAACGAGGCAACTCTTGCGCAGCTTGAGAAGATCGACGATTTCGGCCTTCGCCTGGCGGAGTACCGCAAGATCATTCGTCGCAGCCTCCTTCCGACAGCCCATCGCCAGGTGCGGGGTGTCGACCGTGCTTTGGCCGAGATCATCGAACGTTGCCTGGCGCCGGATCCCAAACAACGATTTGCGAACGTGCAGGCCGTGCTCGACGCCCTCGACGCTCGCGATGCACGGCGAGCACGCCGTCCGGCGATGCTCCTGGGAACGTTTGGGCCGGCTCTGGTCTTGCTGGTTGTCTCGCTGTTTGCCTGGACCGGTTTCAGCCGGACCCTTGCTCGTTCGGAAGCAGAACTGCTCGCCCAAGCCCTCAAGACGAATCGGTTTGCCGCCCGATCGGTGGCGAAGGCCGTGGCAGCAGGCGTGGAACGCCGCTGCCGTGCTGTTGAGAGTATGGTCGCGTCAGAATACCTTCGCCGGGAGTTCATCCAGGCGGTAAACGATCCGGAACTGAGCGAACTGTCCCGCCTTCTCAGCGATCCTGCGATTTCGGAGGACCGGCGGGCGGCGCTCCGCACCGAATTCCGCGAGCATCCCGGGCAGCAAGCCCTCCAGGCCGCTTTGGAAGCCGTGGTTCCCGCCGCCGCGGGCACCAACGGGAAGGTGAACAGTTGGTTTTTGAACGACGCCCGCGGCGTCCAGATTGCCCGAGCGCCTGAGCCCTCGACCGTCGGCTATTGCTACACGTGGCGATCCTATTTCCACGGAGGCCCGACCGATCTGGACGAAGGCGAACGTTTGCCGCCGGACCAGCATATCATGCAAACCGGCCCCTCCGTCGCCTACCAGAGCAAGGCCTCGGGCATTTGGAATGTTGCGGTTTCAACGCCTATCTTCGCAGACGACGAAGACGGCACCTTCCTCGGGGTGGGGGGGCTGACCGTGGGCATCGGCGACCTCATGGAGCCCGTCGACGCCGATGCAACCGCCCAGTTCGCCGTACTCGTGGAACAGCCAAAGCCGGGCATTCCCGGGCATATCCTCGACCATCCCGTGATGACAAGCCCCGCTCGCCAGGTTGCGGATGAATCGGACCCCCTGCGCCGCCTAATCATTGACGACCGCCAGTTCCCGGAATCGCCACGACGCAAGGCGGCTTACCGCGATCCGGTGGGGGCGGTCGACCCGAAATACGACCGGCGCTGGCTGGCCGAGACGGCCGACGTCAAACTCCAGTCGCGGGGCCGCGATTGGGTGGTGATCGTTCAGGAATCGTACGATACCGCCATCGGAGCCACCCTGCGGGAACTCAAGGCCGGCCTGGTCGTCTATGGATGGAGCGCCTTGGCGATGGTTGCCCTCGTCGTGCTCGGGCTTTGGGGCGTGGCTTATCGACTCCTCGAACAAGGCGAATCCGTACAGAAGACGCTCTTCTGGTCGTCCGACACCGAAACCGCGAAGACAACCGCCGGTTCATCCGTGCTCCCCGGCAAATCGCAGAAGCCGACAGGCTGACGTCTGTTCAGCGATCGGCGTGCCACGAGGCGAGCCCGTATCGCTCCGCGACCAGATTGGCGGTCAGCTCGCGGGGCCAGGCTTCGCAAGGCTCGTCGGCCTGCCAGGCCGCAACGATCGCCCGGCGAAGATCGGTTCGCGAAATCGGCAAGTTGACCACGAATTGCCGGTGGGAACGACCGCCACGATAGTCCGGCTCGCGCGGCGGCATAGGCAGGCAGGCCTCGATCAACTCGATGGGAAAGTCGTAGAGCAGCGTGCCGTGATACAAGAGCCAATTCCGCTTCACCCGCACGCTGTTCCCCGAAACCTTGAGGGCCGTCCGTCCGCTCGTATCTCCGCAGCAAGCCCGCTCGGGCGAACACTGCTCGCTGTCGTCCAGAACCAGGTCGCTCGTCCCACGGCAACGGATCCCCGGCACGAAGGGCGAGAGAGCCTCGGCGATCCGACCGAGCACGAAACGATGGGCCTCGTCGATCGCTCTCAGTTCGGGCCGATCGATGAGGCTGAGAACAACGGCATACATCAGGCAGCCCGGCCCGGCCACAATCGACGTCCCGCCGCTCGTTCGCCGAAGAACCGGTATCCCGCGGCGGCGGCATTCGTCCAAGTTCACTTCCTCAGCCAGCTTTGAGGACCGGCCGACGACCACCATCGGCGCGTCCGGCTCCCACAGCCGAAGCACCTCGCCCGCAGACTCGCCGGCCTCGGCCCGATCGAGGAGCGCCTCATCGAGGGCCAGGTTCTCTTCGGGGGTTGGAAGCGTCAGGTCGAGCAGTCTCATACGAGACATTTTTGCAGACGCCCCCCGCCGAGGCGAGGGGCCCGTTTGCAGAAGACGAGCCGTTCCCGGAGAATGGGCATGAAGAAGGTTGTCAGTGTTCGGGGTTCAGGGGTCAGGGGTCAGGAAGAGTTGAGAGGAGTGCGGGGGACAGAAGCTACAGAAGTGTTGCAGGCGGAGTGGTGTCTTGTCGGAAACACGGGAAGAAACTGCCGAGGTTCGCGTGCCTTTGGGGCGGTTCCTGGTCAGTTTCGTTCTTGTGCCCGGTGCGATCATTTTGGTCTGTCTGGCAACCGTGGTTGGACTTCGCTGGATGATGTTTTCCGAAACCGGCCCCGATCAACTGGTCGAAACGATCGAGCGGCGCGAGGGGAATGCCCGCTGGCGAGCGGCCGTTCAGCTTGCCGGTCTGCTGGCCGACCCCAACCATGCCGCGGTGCGCAGGGATCGCCAATTGGCCGGCCGACTGACCGAGATCCTCCGCCGGGAGTTGCAGGCCGCCGGCGCCCGCAACGAGGACGCCGCGCTCCAGATCTACCTTTGCCGCGCCTTGGGAGAGTTCGAGTCCGACGTTTCGCTTCCCGTACTGGTTCAGGCGAGCAGCTCGCGGCACGATGGCGCCGTGCGGCGCTCGGCCATCGAAGCGATCGCCCTGCTGGCCGGCACGCTCGGCTCAGATCGCGTCGGCCCAGAACCCGGACTGGCCGAGTCGCTCCTTGCGGCCTCCCGCGACGGCGATTGGCAGATTCGGCTCAGTGCCGCTTATGCCTTGGGCGTGCTGGGCGGGGATGAGGCCGAAGAGCGGCTCACCGCCATGCTGCTGGACGAACGCACGCTCGTCCGCTACAACGCAGCCACCGGCCTGGCCCGCCGGGGAAACGCGGCCGCGATCGACGTCCTGCTCGAAATGCTCGCGCCCGATCAGCAAACCGTGATCGGGAGCAGCCCAGGCGGAACGCTCGCAAGTGTTCAACAGAATCTGATTCATGTGAATGCACTTGAGGCCGCGAGACAACTTCTGGCGGTCAACCCGGAGGTCTCCAGCGAACAATTTCGAGCGGCTATCGAGCGATTGAGCGAAACAACAGAATCGCAAGCGGTGCGGAAGAAGGTTGAGGAACTGCTGAAGCTCGTTCCAGCCGACCCTTCGTGAAGACCATAGAATCGGAGAGAAACCATGGCATACCGTCGGTCCAATTGCCGTCTCGGCCTCGCGCTCATGGGTTGTTTCTTGCTCGCTGTTGGCCAGTCACGCGCAGATCCGCTCCGTGCGGGTGCCGCCGCAACGGACATCGGCCCGATTGCGAACGACCAGCCCGTCCACGATCCGCCTCAGCTAAAGGCCCTCGTCGTCGACAACGGCCAGACGAGGCTGGCAATCGTGTGCCTGGACGCCATCGGCGTGTCGACCCAATTGACCGCGGCGATCCGCAATCAGATCAAGCAGCAAGTCGGAATCGAGCCGCAGTGTGTGCTCGTCAACGCGTCCCACAACCATCACGGAGGCCCGCTTCCGCCTCCCGAAACAGTCGCTGCCCGTGCCGCAGAGACTGTGAAACGAGCCGGCGACGGGCTGGTGCCCGTCCGTGCGTCCGCCGGCACAGGGCACGAAGAACGGATCACGATGAATCGCCGGCTCCAGTTGGCGGACGGCAAAGCCTGGACGATCCGCCGCGCCATGCCCTCTCCGCCCGACGACGAGATCCGCGGTGTCGGGACCGTCGATTCGGAAATTGGCGTGCTGCGGCTCGATCGCACCGACGGACGCCCGTTGGCCGTGCTCTACAATTTCGCCGTCCATGCCTACGGGGGCGTTCCCTCGGCGGCCGTCACTGCCGATTTGCCCGGGTTCGCCTCGCGCGTCGTTGAGGAAGGTCTGGGGGACGGAAGCGTGGCGCTGTTCCTTCAAGGTTGTGCGGGCGATATCACTCCGGTTCTGTACAAGGACGTCGACGCTCCGCCACCCACCGAGCGGCTGGGCGCCATGCTCGGCCTAAGTACGTTGTCGGCGCTTCGCAAACTCGAACCGACAAATGATGTAACCGTGCGGGCCGTCAGCCGTTCCATCAAGCTGCCCCGCAGGACGGATCTCGAGACGCGAATCCACTCGCTCGAAAGCCAGCAGGAACAGATTCTTCAGTTCTTCTCCGGCACCGGCTGCGGCGCACACGGAGCGGGAACCTTCCTCAACTTCAAGACGTTTCTCCCGCTCTACATGAAACACCTCGCCGATCCGGAGCATCCCAGCTATTCTTCCTATCGTTACTTGCAGGAAGAGCAAACCACTCCCGGCGACCTCGATCGGCTCGACGCCGACAACCGCCAACGTATCGAAAAGTACCTCGCGGCCATCGAGCAGATGGAAAAACTGATCCGCGTCCGCGGCAACCTCGCCGCCCTCGAGGCTCTGCAGAAAGAAGGCACCGAACCGATCGACGCCGAGATCCAAGGCCTCCGCATCGGCCCCTTCGTGCTGGTCACCTTCCCGGGCGAACCCTTTGCCGAAGTCGGGCTGAATATCAAGCGGCGTTCACCCGCCCCCGAAACCTTCGTTGCCGGATACAGCAACGGCCATTTCGGCTACGCCCCCACCGCCGATGCCTATTCGGAGGAAGCCTACGAGGACGTGAACGCACGATTTGGCCCGGAGTGGCAAGCGCTTTTCGAGACCGAAGCCCTGAAGATCATCGAGGAGTTGATCGCGCCTGCTCAATAATCCCACCTGAATCGAGTGAACGGCAATGACCCCTATCACGTTCTCGCAATCATCACGCCCGCGACCGCACCGAATCGTGGCGTTCATCCTAATGGTCGCCGGAGCCGTCAGCTCATGGTACTCCGACAATGCCCTAGCAGCAGAACAACGCCGGCCCAACCTCGTCTTCATCCTGGCCGACGATAGGTATTAGCATTGTGGGTGAGGTAACAGAAGAGGTCGTGTTTTCTCGAAGAATTCGCCAGATTTGCGAGATATCTGAATTCCGTCGAATGAAGCGAAATCGCCTGGGATTCACTGGAATTAGCTACATATTGCTACACCATCGTCCGGTCTGAGCCGTGAGCAGCGCTAACCCGAAGTTCTACCCGTAGGGAAGCGGTAATTATTTGTGTGCGTAGGAGTTAGCGTTGATTGGAATTTACGGCTGCTGACTACTTCGACTGATTGAGTTCGCGGACAGCCACAACTCCAGGAACTGAAATAGGTTGCGTATGCTAGCATTTGTCGCCAAGCAGCAAGGACATTACTGGTTGCAGAAATACGGTGGTCCACTTCAGTCCGC
>Ga0209722_1000706_pt1 | contig 34492 bp, 25 predicted proteins | sample BioC12SIPDNA_2_FD_185745 | JGI IMG/M metagenome (GOLD analysis project Ga0209722, IMG submission 185745) | Anaerobic biogas reactor microbial communites from Washington, USA - Biogas_R1_A C12 SIP DNA (SPAdes) (version 2) | ecosystem: Engineered > Bioreactor > Anaerobic > Unclassified | place... | reverse complement strand
CTGAGCGGTGGGACAATGGTTGGTGGTAAAGACGATGACGAGAACCTTGGCCCCGGCATAGTCGGCCAGCCGGTGGGCTTTTCCGTCGACCCCCGGAAGGGCGAAATCCGGCGCCTTGGCCCCGATCCCCAGCGTCTTGATCTCCTCCGCCCCCCACGCCGGAACGGCCACAAACGCGAAAACAACAGACAACAGGATGAATCTGCAAGCGAGCCTGTCCATCGGTCTTCTCCTGGTAGGCAAGGGCAAAAGTAGCTCTCCAAACCAACGTCGCATCATTATACCCGTCTTCCACCCCAACGGTTCAGAACTTCTGCCCGCACTGAACGCGTGGATTGAGAACCCACCTTGCCTGTCTGCGACATTGCTCTCGTCCTTGTCACCCCGAGCGAAACGAAGTGGAGTCGAGGGGTCTGGCCATAGGCGATACGCGCGTCTTACTCGCAGCCAGATTCCTCGCTCCTGATGTGCATCGGGACTCGGAATGACAGAGTCGTGGTTCAGCGAGTTCCCTCAGAAGACCCTGGCACATTCTCCAACTCGCCCTCCGCAATCTCGCCATCGCCCCATTTCAGTTCGTCCACCTCCTTGGCCTTGACGAATTGGATGCTACCATCGACAAAGAGTACGCTACACCCCTGCCCCTTGTGGTTCTCCGTCGTCAGCAACTCAGACCCTCCGAATTGATTCCAGCCGAGCTTGCTCTCAAACAGCAGTACGACGTCGCCAGCGCCATTCAGATCGGCATTGGGGTTCATCGCATAGCTGCACGGTCCTTTTGGGTCGCCCGGGCAACGGAAGACCTTGTTCAGGTCTTCGTGCTCCCCGTATTCGCCAACAAGCACATCGCACCACCGCTCCGCCGGCGGATATCGGCCTTCGTGTTCCACGGCATACATGTGTGAGAAGAGGCTCAGCGTCTTGAGATTCCCCAAACACACGATGGCACGGGAGGGTCTATACCGCTCCTTACATGTCGGCGTCCAGACGAAGAAGAAGACAGAGAACACGACCGTGATCAGAATCACAACAGTACCCGTCAGGGGAGAGACCCTGAGTCCAGAGCGCGGTTTCTCGCTGGCTGTCTTGCTCATGCCGGATTCTCCCTCAGGATTTTGGCCAGAACGGTGACGAGGGTTTGGGGCTCGAAGTAGCCGGGGGGCAGGTGGAGGTAGACGGTCTTGGGGTCGGCGATGCGGACCGTGCCCGTGTGGTCGGCGGTCAATCGGATCAGGCGGTCCTCATACGCCTGGGCGGTTGGACAATGGTTCGTCGTGAAGACGATGGCGAAATCCGGGGCCTCGGCCCCGACGGCCGGGGTCTTGACCTCCATCGCGTCTACGTGCCCCGCCCACACACTTCCGACCACCAGCGCCCCTACAACAATGGCTCCCCACATCGACCCACGCATAAGTTGTCTCCAAGCCCCATTCGGTGATACCTGACAGCACCTATCCAAGGGCAGTCGGCCATTATACAGCAGCCTAAGCGCAGTGTTGGCAAAAAATGCCGGTAAACCAGCTTGCATTAGCATGGGTTCCGTGCTATCATGTTATCATGATACGTTCGTTCAAGAGTCCTGGGACCGAAGACGTGTTCAATGGCAAGAACACGCCCCACGCACGACGCATCTGTCCACAGCATCTGTGGCGCATGGCAGGACGCAAGCTCGATCAACTTGATTCGGTAAACGCATTGGACGAGTTGAGGATACCTCCCGGCAATCAGTTGGAGGCTCTCAGGGGCGAAAGAAGGGGTCAGTACAGTGTCCGCATCAACGATCAGTACCGCATCTGCTTCACCTGGGTCGAGGGTAAACCAGACGAGGTTGAGATCGTAGATTATCATTGAGGATTGACATTCAGAGGTGCAGCAAGATGATCCGCATACCGACACATCGTGCTCCGACGCATCCGGGAGAAATGCTCCTTGAGGAGTTTCTCAAGCCGATGAGGCTGACACAGCGTCAGTTGGCCCAGGCGATTCATGTCCCGTACCAGAGAATCAACGAGATCGTCAACGGCCGTCGCGGCATGACGCCGAGCACCGCCCTGCGCTTGGAGAAATTCCTCGGCATGTCATCGAGCTTCTGGATGGACCTTCAGTTGCGATGGGACCTGTATCACGCCTACGAGCAGGATGAGAAGGAACTGGAGTCAATTGTGTCGTATGCGGATACGGCATCGTGAAAACGCACCTGACGCCGTTTCGTTCGTCCACACATATAGTCCTTGAAGCATCGGTGGATCGTGAGGTTGAGCCCCGGCGTCTTTGAAGGCCTCTATTCCTCCGTCATTGCGAACATCTTCCGCAGAAGAACCGTCAGCGTTGGTGGCTCGAAGTAGCCGGGGGGCAAGCGGAGGTAGACGGTCTTGGGGTCTGCGATGCGGACGGTGCCCTTGACGTTGGCGAAGAGGCGCCCCAGCGTGGCGCGGGCATCTTGCCCGCGATTCGAGGGCGGGACGCCCTCGACGCTCTGGCGGAACGAGAAGATCAGATCGCCCGCTTTGAGTGGGTTGGGCTGGGAGGCGACGATGCTGCGGATGTCCCACCTGGCGGCCGCGATCCGCAATTCGGCCAGATCGAGCAGGCCCTTCGTTTCCTCGGGGATCGGGCCATAGACATCAGCCAGTTCCGCTTCGATCTGCTGGAGGTCACCGGGCGTTCGGGCGACGGCGATCTTGCGATAGACGTCCATGCGATGGCGGTCGATGGGGATGTAGTTCTTCGGAATGACGGCCGAGAAACCCAGGTCGAGATTCGCCGTCGGTCCGCCTATGGCGGACTCGACCTTCTCGTTCCTCATCTCCCGGACCGCCTGTGCCAGCATGTCGCAATACATCTGGTAGCCGACCATCTGGATATGGCCCGACTGCTCGGGGCCGAGGATGTTGCCGGCGCCGCGAATCTCCAGGTCGCGCAGGGCGATGCGAAAGCCCGCGCCGAGGTGCGAGTACTCCTCGATGGCCTTGAGCCGCTTGGCCGCGATCGGCGCGATGGGCCGGCTGTTCGGCAGCAGCATGTACGCGTAGGCGCGGTGCTTGTACCGCCCGACGCGGCCGCGAAGCTGGTGCATCTCCGCCAACCCGAAGCGGTCGGCGTCGTTGATGAAGATCGTATTGGCGTTGGGGATGTCCAGGCCCGACTCGATGATCGTGGTGCAGACCAGCACGTCGGTCCGGCCCAGCACGAAGTTCACCATGGCATCTTCCAGCTCGCGCTTGCTCATCTGCCCGTGCGCGATGTCGAGCCGTGCGTCGGGGGCCAGCTTCTGGATCTCCATCGCCTTGGCCCGGATCGACTGGACGCGGTTGTGCAGGAAGAAGACCTGGCCCTGGCGGTTCAGCTCGCGATAGATCGCCTTGCGGATCAGCTCGGGGTGGTAGGCGGCCACCTGCGTGACGATGCTACGCCGGTCCAGCGGCGCCGTCGTCAGCGAGCTGATGTCGCGCAGGCCCAGCAGCGCCATGTGCAGCGTGCGCGGGATCGGCGTGGCGGTCATCGTCAGGATGTCCACATTGACCCGCATCCGCTTGAGGCGTTCCTTGTGCTCGACGCCGAACCGCTGCTCCTCGTCGATGATCAGCAGGCCCAGGTCCTTGAAGCCGACATCGCCACTGAGCAGACGGTGCGTGCCGATGAGAATGTCCACCTTGCCGGCCCGGGCGCGGGCGACGATGTCCTTGGCCTGCTTGCCCGTCCGGAAGCGGTTGAGCACCTCGACGGCGATAGGGAAGTCGGCAAACCGCTCGGCGAACGTCCGCGCGTGCTGGACCGACAGCACCGTCGTCGGCACGAGCACCGCGACCTGTTTGCCCGCCTCGACCGCCTTGAAGGCCGCCCGCATCGCCAGCTCGGTCTTGCCGTAGCCGACATCGCCGCACAGCAGCCGGTCCATCGCCACCGGCTCCTGCATGTCCGCCTTGATCTCGCCGGCCGCAGTGATCTGATCGGGCGTCTCCTGATAGGGGAACGACTCCTCGAATTCCATCTGCCAGTTCGAGTCTGCGTCGTAGGCGATGCCGCCCATCGCCTGGCGCTTCGCCTGGATTTCGAGCAGTTCGGCGGCCAGGTCGCGAACGGACTGGGCGACCTTCTCCTTCTGCTTCTGCCAGCGTTTCGAACCGACCTTGCTGAGCGTCGGGCGCTTCGGGCTGGTGCCGATGTACTTCTGCACCAGGGCGATATTGGCGACCGCGACCTGGATCTTGACCTTGTCGGCATATTCGATCGTCAGATACTCAGCCTTGCCGGCCTTCTCATCGACGGTCTCGGTGCCGAGGTACTTGCCGATCCCGTGCGAGGCGTGGACGACGAAGTCGCCCGGCTGCAAGTCGGACAGCGTATCAATCGGGGCCGTTGCGCGGACGGGCCGCTGCCGCCGGCGAGGCGCATACTGGCCGAACAACTCGTGATGGCTGACCACGATCGTGTTGAGCGATTCCAGAACGAATCCCTGGTGGACGTAGCCCAGCAAGAGCTCGAAGTTGCGCGGCACCCGGCCATCAATCTCCTTGACAATCTCACTGACGCGGTGCATCTCGGCCGGGCTCTCGCAATAGAGCTGAATGTGATGGCCCTCTTTGGACCGCTGAATCAACTCTTCAAGCGCCGCCTTGTGTCCGGCCCAGAGCGAGGTGGCCTTGCGTTCGAATTGCTGAACGCTCTTGACGCCCAGTCGAAGAGAGCCATCGGTCGAACCGGCGGCGAACCGGCAGACGTGCAACTGGGGCAGCCGGGAGAGCGACTGGTGGATGTCCGGCCAGGAATAGAGGCGGCCGCCGTCCTCGACGCGAGCCAAATAGACCTTGGCGACTTCCTCGACGTCCAACGGCTCTTCAAAAACGACGATGGCCTCCTCCGGCAGGATATTCGCGAACAGCTCCCGCTGATCGGCCGTCGCGCCGGCCGTCGCCGCTATGATGCCCAGACTTGCGATCTCGTCCGTGGACCGCTGCGTGTCGAGATCGATCTCGCGGATGCTCTCGATCGTGTCGCCAAAAAACTCGATGCGAATGGCCTGAGCGTCCGTAGGTCGTGCCTCCTCGCACGACTGCTCCTGGCGAGCGGGGACGCTCGCCCTACGAACTTTCCCGCTGGTCAGGGGAGCGTAGATATCGACGATGCCGCCCCGCCGCGCGAACTGACCCGGCATATCCACGGCATCGACCCGCTCGAAGCTGTTGTTGACCAGCCACTCGACGACCTGCTCCGGATCGACGGCGGCATCGGCCTTCAGATGCAGCGACCCGGCCTCGATGGACGCCGGCTTGGCCACCGGCTGGCACAACGCCTGCACCGGCGCAACGATCAGCCCACCTCGGCGAAGGGCGTTGTCGCTGCCGGTCATCAGGGAGACGATCCGCAGCCGCTCGGCGCGGGTCTCATCGGTGGCGTCGGCCAGCTCCTCCTCGCCTTCCCAGGCCGGCAACAGCTCGACCCGTCCAGCCTCGAACGTCCGCAGGTCATCCACCGTCCGGTCGGCGTCGTCGATGTGGGGGCAGATGTACAGAATCGGACGATTCAACGTCCGGGCGAGGTGGGCAGCCAGCAGGCGCGCAAAGGACCCCCATGTCCCCTCGACCTGAACGGCCCCCTTCGGGACCGCCCCCAGCCGGGAGATCGCCTGCGAAACCACCTTGTCCCGCGAGAGATCCATACAGTTCGTGCAGCGCAGTATACCCAACACCGCTGGCCGGAGCGAGTCCATTTCGACCGTTCCGATAGCGGCGATTTATCGGCGTGATTCGGCCAACGCGCCGAAGAAGGCCACGACACCTCGTTTGAGGTTGCGGAGATTGTAACCGCCTTCCTGGACGACGAGCATCGGATAGTTGCGACGGGCCAGATGCTGCGCGATGGTCCGCATGCCGTCGGTCGACAACAGGAACGTTCCCGTGGGGTCGCCGCCGAGCACGTCCAGACCGAAACTGACGACCAGAAAGTCCGGCCGGAACCGGTCGATGCGCGACAGGGCCTTGTCGAGCGTCTTGACATAGGCAGCGTCGTCCGTATTCGGCGGCAGCGGGAAATTGTGATTGAATCCAAGGCCGGGCCCTTCCCCGGTCTCGGCCGAGAAGCCGCTGAAGTACGGGAACGAATGGTCGGGATGGCCGTGAATCGAGACGGTCAACACGTCGCTACGGGCGTAGAAGATGTCCTGCGTGCCATTGCCGTGGTGAAAGTCGATGTCGAGAATAGCCGTGCGACCGTGCCGGGAGAGATGATGCGCGGCGATCGCGGCGTTGTTGAAATAGCAGAATCCGCCGTAGACCTTACGTTCGGCGTGGTGTCCCGGCGGACGGCACAGCCCGTAGGCAACCAGCGTCCCGGCCAGCACTTCCTCCGCCGCGGTCATCGCCACATCCACCGACGCCCGCGCCGCCAGATAGGCGTTGCGGTCCAGCGGCGTGCACGAATCGATGCAGTAGTAGCCCGCCTGGACGGGAAGATCGCGCGGCCGGCGGTCGGGCCGGCGGACGGGAAACGTGTCCGGATATACCGGGCGGCCCGTCTCCAGTTTCGTGCAGACGACCTTGAGGTAGTGGACGAAGCGCGGGTCGTGAACGGCCAGAATGGCCTGTTCGCTGAAATGCCGAGGCGCCACCGACGCGAAGACATTCAGAGGCAGCAGCGCCTCGCGCAGCGCCCCAACGCGGGCCGGCCGCTCGAAGTAGCCACGGCTGCGCACGTGATGGATGATGTGCTTGTCGCTGATAACCAGCGCAAAGGACGGCTCGATGCGGCCGGTCGTGATCGGACGTCCGTGATCGGTCGTCTTGACGTATCGCGGGGGCCGCAGTTGTACGGGCTCGTCTGCAAACGACTCGACGACGCGCTGGATATACGGCGCGTCCACAATGTGCCCGAAGCGGTTCTCCAGGATCGCCCGCACGGCCTTGCGGGCCTCGGCGCGCGACAAGGACGACGTCCGATCCAGCGGGTCGAACAGCAGGTACGCCGTGGTGGCCGGTTCGCCGGCCGGCGCGTGGTAGGCGGTCCCGACGATCGGCCGAACGCCATAGTGCTCGTAGAATCGCATCCGTTTGCGGCTCTGGGCCAGTTCGGCCGAATCGGGCGTGAGCGCCGGATCGTCCGGCTGGACTTCAAGGTACAGGCCCCGCGACGATAGCCCGTGACAGTATTCGCGGGCTGCTTCATACAAAGCACTGCCAAGCCCGCCGCCCCACTGCTCTTTCCGCACCGCGATGAAGTCCAGAAACGAACTGCCGATGGAGGGGAAATGCAGCAACAGGACGAACCCCGTAACCCTGCCCAGGCCGGTCTCGGAGACGATCAGCGCCGTCTGGTATTCGTGCTTGATCGGATCGGTCAGGAGATCGGGAATCCTCTCGGCATAGCCGGCCAGCTTCGGGAAATTCTCGGTGAAGATATGCCTGACCTGGGCGATGCGATCCCGCGCCAACGGCAGAGCAGAACTGGTGATGCAGCGGATGCGAATCATAGTCGTCCATCCATACGTCCATCGTATGCAAGACGGGCGTGCCACCCGTCAGTAGCACGCCCGCAGAGGATTCTCATTCGACCCGCGACTTAGCCCGATCAATTTTCTTCTTTGAGCCGCTTGACCAGGTCTCTGGCGGCAGCGGCGACGTTCTCGGCGGTGATGCCGAACTCCTGGAAGCAGACCTTGCCCGGCGCTGAGGCGCCGAACCCCGTCATGCCCACGAAGACACCGTCGTCGCCGAGCCACTTGCGCCAACCCATCTCGATGCCGGCCTCGACAGCCACGCGGGCCTTGACGTCGCGCGGGATCACCGAGTTCCTGTACTTGTCGTCCTGCTTCTCGAAGAGCTTCCAGCACGGCATGCTCACCACCTGCGGGGACAAGCCATCGGCTTCGAGCATTTTGGCCGCTTCGAGCGCAATCGCGACTTCCGAGCCGGTAGCCAACAGAACCACATCGGGCTTGCCCCGGCTGGTGAGGATGTAGGCGCCCCGGCTGACGTTGGCGGCCGAAGCGAACTTGCGTTGATCGATCACGGGCACACCCTGCCGCGTCAGTAGCAGCGCGACCGGGCCGTCTTGATGCTCCAGGGCATGCTTCCACGCATGGGCAGTCTCATTGGCGTCGGCCGGGCGGAAGACGAGAAGATTGGGGATCGCCCGCAACGCCGCGAAATGCTCCACCGGCTGGTGCGTCGGCCCATCCTCACCGATCCCGATGCTGTCGTGCGTCCAGACGTAAATCGACGGATACTTCGACAGGGCCGCCACGCGAACCGCGCCCCGCATGTAATCGGAGAAGACCATGAACGTCCCGCCGTAAGCGCGCAACAGACCCGAGATGTTGATCCCGTTGAGGATTGCGCCCATGGCGTGCTCGCGCACGCCGTAGCGGATGTAGCGGCCGCCGGGGGAGTCCTTCTGGAAGTCCTCGGCCCCTTTGAACTGCGTGTTGTTCGACGGCGTCAGGTCGGCCGAGCCGCCCAGCACCAGCGGCATCTGCGGCATCAGAGCGCTGAGGACCTGGCCCGACGCCTGTCGCGTGGCAAGGGGTTTGCTCACGTCGAACGTCGGCAGAAGCGAATCGACCTTGACCTGCAGCTTCCCTTCGGCGGCGTCGCGGAACGCCTTCGCCAGATCGGGATACTCTTTCTCATACGACGCGAACAAGGCATTCCACTCCTCCTCGGCCTCTTTGCCTCGTTCAACCGCCTCACGCATGTGGGCGACGACCTCATCGGGAACGTGGAAGCTCTTGTCGGGGTCCCAACCGAACCGCCCCTTCATCAGCCGGATCTCCTCCTCGCCCAACGGCGAGCCGTGCGCTTCGGCTGTGTCCTGCATGTTCGGCGACCCGTAGGCGATGTGCGTGCGCAGCTTGATGATCGACGGCCGCTGCACCTCGCTCTTGGCATTGATCAGGGCCTTCTCGAACCGTTTCATGTCGTTGCCGTCGCCGCCGACTTCCTGGACGTACCACCCGTAGGCCTCATAGCGCTTGGCACGGTCCTCAGTGAAAGACAACTCGGTGGGACCGTCGATGGAGATATGATTGTCGTCGTAGATCACGACGAGATTGTCCAGGCCCAGGTGCCCGGCCAGCGAGCTGGCCTCGCCGCTGATCCCCTCTTCGAGGTCGCCGTCGCCGGCGAAGACGTAGACCTTGTAGTCGACGATCGGGAAGCCCTCGCGATTGAAGTAATTCGCCAGGTACTTCTGAGCGATGGCCATGCCGACCGCGTTTGAGATGCCCTGGCCGAGCGGGCCGGTGGTTGCCTCGATGCCCAGCGACGGATCGTACTCCGGGTGTCCCGGCGTCTTGCTGCCCCACTGGCGGAAGCTCTTCAGATCATCCAGACTCATGTCGTAGCCGGTCAGATGCAGCAGCGAATAGAGCAGCATGCTGCCGTGCCCGCCGGAGAGGATGAAACGGTCGCGGTTGTGCCAGAGCGGATTGGCCGGACTGTATCGCATGTGCCGCGTCCACAGCACGTAGGCCGCCGGCGCCATGCCGATCGGCATCCCGGGATGGCCCGACTTGGCCTTCTGCACCCCGTCGGCGGCCAGAAAACGGATCGTATTGACGCACAATTCATCAAGTTTCGACAACCCCGGATGACTCATCGCACCTTCCCATAACAAAGAGTTAGCGTTGCACCTGCTATCGACGAAACGAATCCCCAGAGCATACCAGGGGCCGCCGACACTGGCAAGGGCTTTCCCGGCCCGCTACCTGCCACCGATCGCCGGCGTAGTCGGCATACGGGCGGATTTTGGACAGGGCCAAATTGCCTTGCCTGAAAGCCGCGGGCTCCGGTATAATCAGCCTGACTATAGGTCCGTTGTTACGGGGGTAAGAAAAACCAATCGATTGCAGGGAGGCCGAACGATGCTTCTTCCCGGGTTCATCAAGAAACTGCTGGCCGTGTTTCGGGGCAGCGTGGCTCCGCCGCTGATTCTGTTGTCAGTCATGATCGGGTTTTGGACCGGTCTGATGCCGGGCTGGTCGGGCCTGCATACCGCACTGGTCGTCGTCGTGCTCATACTCAACGTGCACCTGGGTCTGTTCCTGCTATCGCTGGGCATCGGCAAAGCGGCGGCCCTAGCGGCCGCGCCGCTGCTGTACCACGTCGGCATATACGTCCAGGACCACTTTGCCGGCCTTCTCCAGACGCTGTCGTCGATTCCGGTGATCGGCATGACGGATTTCAGCCGGTATGCTCTGGCCGGAGCGCTGGTGATCGGCCCGGTGATCGGGGCGATTGCAGGTCTGGCACTGGCCTTTGCCGTGATCAACTTTCGCCGGATGATGGTCAAGGCCGATGAGAAATCGGAGAAGTTCCGCACCTACTACTCCAAGACCTGGGTCCGGATCCTGGACCGCCTCCTGATCGGCAAACGGGCCAAGGACGTCAAGAGCATGTTCGTCAAGACCCGTTACATCCGCAAGGCGGGCGTCGTGCTGGCGATCATCGTGGTCGGGGCGTTCTTCGCGGCGGCACACTTTCTGCAAAACACCACCGTCAAGAACTACGCCACGCAGACCCTGACGCGAGCCAATGGGGCCGAGGTGAACCTCGGCAACTTGGGAATCTCACTGCTGGGAGGCAGCGTCTCGGCTGAGGGCCTGCAGGTTACCAACGCACAGGAGCCCGCGCAGAACCAGGTGGCAGTCGAGAAGATGGCCGCCAGCGCCAGCATCTACGACCTTTTGCTCGGTCGCCTTGTGATGGAGAACGTCGAGGTCTCGGGCATGCAGTTCAACCAGGCTAGACAGACGCCCGGCGAGGTGCTTGAAGTCCCAGGGGCGGAGGAAGAGCCCTTCGACCCGAACGGCTACGCCGTAGACGCCAACGATATCGCCAAGCTCGAGAAGTACGTCAAGGACGCCAGGAAACTCAAGGAGCAACTGGAGCAACTCCGCAAGTGGCTGCCACAGGGCAAGGACGAGGCCCCCGTCGATACGACGCAGCCGCCCGACTCCTATCTGGAGTACCTTCAGGCAAAGGCGGCAACCACTCCGACTGTCACCATGCTCGCCAAGCGCATCCTGGCAGACAAGGTGGCGTTGCCAAGCGAGTTGTTCGGCAACAGCGCCGTCCTCCTGACGAACCTGAGCGATGCACCGGAGGTGCTCGGCGAGCCGATCACACTGGAACTGACTTCGCACGAGACCCCGGCCGCCCTGAAGACTCAGGTGGACTATTCGACCGGAGCGCCTCAGGTCAGCGGCACGTTCGAGGGCTTCGATCTGAGCAAGATCCAGACCGGACTTGGCGAGGACTCCGGCATTGCATTTGATTCCGGAGCGGTATCGGGGACCTTCACAGGGCAACTGACCAAAGAACTCGTCGATCTGACCATCAACGTGAACCTGAAGGACCTCAAGGCCAAGGGACAGGGCAAAGGCGTTCTCGGACTTGGGGCCGAGCAGACCTCGGAGGTCCTGGCCGTCATGAACGAACTGAGTACGACGATCCGCGTCGTCGGCCCGATCACATCACCGCGCCTGGTCTTCGACACGAAGGGGCTGGGCGAGGAATTCAAACAGGCCCTCGTCAAGGCCGGCAAAGACCGCCTCCAGAAAGAGATCGACAGCAAGCTCCAGGAGCAACTCGGCGACAAGCTGGGCGACAAGGTGCCGGATCAGTTGAAAGACGCCGTCAAGACACCCGGCAAGAGTATCGTCGACGGTCTCGGCGGCCTGCTCGGCGGCAGCAAGAAAGAAGAAGACAAACAGAAATAGATCTCTGCGCCATCAAGGAAGAGAAGACAGCTCCTGCCGGTCCAGAAGCAGGAGCTGCTTTATGAAAGGGAAGTCTCTTTCAGGGGTCCATATCGGCCAACGCGTCGACCTGCTTTACCAGAGAAACGGTACGGATGAGAGGCAAGTATCTTGTGGGCCTTTCGACGCCGCCGCACGGTTGTCGATGGACAGGGCGCCTATGGCAGCCTGGGCCTTCTGGAGGGGGTGTCCAATCGCGGTCGTGTCGAGAGCGCCAGGGTGGCCGACTGCGGGCCTGTGGGGTCAAGCTCAAGGATGGTTGGCCATACCGGCGGAATCGGAGTGGGCCCGTCGATCAGAATCGCCCGATCCCCCCAGCATCTGGTCGAGAGACCGGTTCAATTGGCGAATGTGGCGGTCTTCCTCAGCGATCATCGCGTCGATCATGCGCTGAACGCCCGGGTCGCAGGCGAACTCTTTGAGACCGTGGTAGAAGATCCACGCCGCTTCGGCCCTTCGGAGGGCATCGCGAACAATCTGCGTTGCGGTTTCGCAACCCGTGGGTCCGTGCGGAGAACCACAGCCGGGACCAAACCACGGCAACCCTGCCATCACCTGGGGATTGGACCGAACGTAGTTGTCCGGATCGAACGTACCGAATTCCCCCGTCTTGTCAGAGTATTCCTGTCGCAGACGGATCCAGGCGCGCTCGTGCTTGACCCGCCAGGAGGCAAGATCGTAGCAGAGGTCTCGTCGCTTCGCGTCGGCAAACCGCCCGGCCGCCCTCAGATAGAACTTCGCTGCTTTGTGTTCGATCTCCTCAGCGATTCGGAGAATCTCGAAGACGTTGAACTGCGTATCCACGTTGCCTGCTCCCGCAGGGCGTCGTCCAACCCTGCAAAAAGACTTGTTTCGGCGGGTCCCTCCCCATCCAAAGGGATCGGACCACTCCGTGGATATTACGGGGGGATTGCTAAACGAGCGTTAGCGTCCTGTTAGTTCTCGGCAAAGTCGCGATGGTTCGGCCCAAGGGCATCGGTCCGTCATCAGCAGACCGATGCGACCTGCTACACCCCAGGGCGGTTGCCGCACATGGCATTGAGCGAACTGACCTCCGCCGGTCGCAGACCGAGCGGAGTATCGAATTCGATGCCCACCGCGCACACCCCGGCCGCGGTTCGCTCGACCCGGCGTACCTCGCCCGTACGAGTGATGCTGACCGTGGCCGTCGGATCGTCGCCTTCGAATCGCGGGATGCTGAAGCGGACCGTCAGATGTTGGCCTTCCCGCGGGCACTCCTTGCCGGGCTCGCAGCTAAACCCGATGCCCCCACTGGAAACATCGATCATCAGCCCCTGAGACAGCGTCTCGGTGAAGTCCTCGCTGAACCAGACCGGCCACTGGTAGCCCAATCGCTTCTCCTGTCGGCGTTCGTTGTGATCATCCATTCGTTGCATCTCCAAGTAGGTCACGGTTCAGCCGTAGCATCGACCGATCGGCACGCCGACTTGATTGCAGAACCGCCGTTGCGGAGCCGGACAGGCCGATGCGGCGATATTTCTGCAAAGCTGGAATGCCGGCGGGTGGAAAATGAGCCCCTGGGGAACAAACGGAAACGAAACGCCCTATAATACGATCAGAACTTCGTGGGCTTGCAGAGGCATTTGGCCCTGGCGGCAGCCCGTCCACATCTCTTGCACGCGTACCTGGCGCCACGAAGCAACTCCTTATACGCCTCCGGATGCTCCTTGTGGATGCCTTTTTTGACAAGCGTACAGAGTTTCCTGGCGGCCATATGCCTCCCCGGCCAACATCGTTCGATCATCACCGCGATCGCGTGGGAAATTCGCAACAGAACCATACGAATCCACGAGCCACCGGTTCCGACAAAAGGAGATCACCGAAGCGAACGGCGTGTCACTTTGGCCGCATCAGAGGCCGAAACTGACGGCTCGCGTGCTCCGCCGACCGCGCCGCCGTCACGGCGTCATGATGGAATACCTCCTGAGCTCGGACGGCACGTCCCTTGCGCACGACGCGACGGTACTGCCCATCTTCCAGCAGGTCCCAGGCCTTGACATTGTCTCTGAAGAACGTCTTGACAATGCCGACGAGACGCCGCCGAATCCGTGCGTCCCGAACGGGAAACAGCAGTTCAAGCCGCCGGTCGAGATTCCGTCTCATCCAGTCGGCGCTGCTGAGATAGACTTCCTCATGGCCGCCATTGGCGAAATAGAGAATCCGAGCGTGTTCGAGATACCGGTCCACGATCGAGCGGACAGCGATCCGCTCGGAGAGCCCGTCGACGCCGGGCCGGAGACAACAGATCCCTCGAACATTGAGTCGGATATCCACGCCTGCCCGGCTCGCCTCGTACAGGGCCTGACAAATGCCCTTGTCTTCGAGCGAGTTGATCTTGGCCATGATCAGGCCCGGCCGATCCGGCGTCGAGACCTGGATCTCGCGTTCGATCAGTTCAGTCAGTCTTGTGCGCAGGTCTGTGGGCGCGATGACCAGTTGCTGCCATTCGACCGCCTCGGAGAGCCCGGTGAGCAGATTGAAGAACGCCGCAACGTCCGACGCCAGTTCGTCGTCACAGGTCATCAGGCCGATATCGGAGTAGAGCCTGGCCGTCCGGTCGTTGTAGTTGCCCGTGCCCAAATGGACGTACCGGCGAATGCGGGCCGCCTCGCGACGAATCACAAGAAGGGCCTTGGCGTGGGTCTTGAGCCCCGCAATGCCGTAGATCACGTGACATCCGGCATCCTCCAACTGCCGGGCCCAGTTGACGTTTTTGGCCTCATCGAAGCGCGCCTTCAGCTCGACCAGGACGGTAACCTCCTTGCCGTTCTCCGCGGCCCGGGCCAGGGCGCCGACGACGGGCGACTGCCCGCTGGTCCGGTAGAGAGTCTGCTTGATCGCCAGGACGGCCGGGTCCTCGGCCGCCGTTTGCACCAGCTCGACGACCGGATCGAATCGCTCGTAGGGGTGAAACAGCATTACGTCCCGTTCCTGGATCGCCGGCCAGAGTTCCTCGGCGCCGATCAGATCCGCCGGCTCCTGCGGGGGCCATTCGCCGGCGCAGAGGTCCTGCACCGGGGGAATGTCGATCAACTGCATCAGGGCCCGCGCATCGAGCAGGCCGTCGATCTCGTACACGTCATGCCGGAGCAGCCGCAGCGTCGAAGTGAGCCACTGCTGGATGCGCGGATCGGGCCCGGCGCTAATCTCCAGACGGACCACACCGCGATGCCGCCTGGCGTGCACAGCGTCCTGGACCGTGCTGAGCAGGTCTGCCGCCTCGTCCTCCTGGATAGACACATCGGCATCACGCGTGATGCGGAAAACCGCGGCCTCGCCGATCCTGCACCCACCGAACATTGCGCGGGCATTGTCGATGATGATCTCCTCCAAGGGCGCGACATAGACCCCCTTCTCGGCGGGCACGTTCACGAATCGGGGCAGCGAGCCGGGGACGGGAATCACCACCAGCTTCTGCGACGACGGACCGATGCGAGAGGTACAGACCATCAGAGCGACGAACAGTTGCAGCCCCGGCAACAGAGGACATGGATCGAGGTCCTCCACCGCCAGCGGCGTCAGCACCGCCAACATCTCTGTGGCGAAGAAGCGCGCCAGGAACTGACGCTGCGGCGACGTCCATTCCTCTCGCCGAACCAGGTGGAAATCGTGGCCCTTGAGTTCTCCAAGCACCTCGGCGACGGCGGCTGTCTGCTGAGCCACCATCTCCTGGACCTTGCCGCCGATGAGAAGCAACTGCTGCGAGGCCGTCAGGCCGCTGGGGTCTCTCTTGCGCAGACCGGCCGCCTTCTGCTGCTTGAGCCCCGCCGCTCGAATCATGAAGAACTCATCGAGATTGGAGCTGACAATGGCCAGGAATTTCAGTCGTTCCCCCAGCGGCACATCCCGCGAGCGCCCTTCCTGGAGGACACGGTTGTTGAACTCGAGCCAACTCAGTTCGGGATTGATGAGGAACTCCGATGCCTTCAGGGCTTTCTTCGCCATAGCACTCTTCCCACCGTTCCATCGAGGCGTCTCACAGCCGAGCGGCCTCTTCCAGACGCACGTCCAAACCATAAATGTCCAGCATCATGTCCGCCGCGTCGGCCAGGGCCCGGCGTTCGAGGGTGTAGTCTCCGCTGGCCTTGACCAGGATGACCAGACCATTTCCGTCGATGCGCGATCGAAGCGTCTGAATCTGCTGTGTCCGGCTGCTGTCCAGCGACTCGGCGACGCGCAACAACGCCGCCAGCTTGTTCACGATCATCCGACGCTCCCGCGGCAGAGAGATGTAATCCAGATGCGAAGGTTTCGGTCGGCTGCGACGGTGGTAGCGTGCCACGTTGGCCACCACGGCCAGTTCGTCCTGCGTCAACCCGACGATTTCCGAGTTGGCGATCAGGTAGAAGCTGTGCTTGTGATGGGCCCGGCTGGCGACGAAGGTCCCGATCTCATGCAGGATGGCAGCCACCTCCAGCAGGAGCCGGTGACGTTCCGCCAGGCGGTGCTCGCCGGCCAGTTGATCGAACAGTTGCACCGCCAGCGAACGCGTCTGCTCGGCATGACTGACATCCACCTGATACTTCTGTGCGATGCCCTGGGCCGACTGGATGATCTCTCGATACGCCGCGTCGTCCTTGGTGCCGGCGGCATCACGCGCCAACTCCAGGAGCAGACCGTCGCGCATGGACACATCGGTCACGATCATCCGCTTGGCCCGCGTCGCCTCCAGTAGGACCTGGTAGACCAGCAGGGCCGGCGTGATCGTCTCAGCATCCGTATAGGGCAGTTGATAGGAGCGCGCCAGCTCATCGGCTGTCAGGGGCCGGCAGCGATCGAGCAGCTTGCCCAGGGCCTCGGCCGACACCGCTTCGAGGCGGTCAGCGCCCAGAGGCCTGCCGACCTGCGCCGCCGCCCATCGTGCATCGCCACCGACGGCAATGAAGGTCTGAACGCTCTTGAGCGGTAGAAGGCTGCGGAAGGCGGAGATCGCGCTGGCGACCTGCCCCTGAATCAGACGAGCGGCCTGGCCGGCCCGCTCCCCCGTCGTCGCCAGCACTTCCTGCATGCGGACCGAGCCGGTGGGCAGGCTCTGCGACGCGGTGATCTCCCCCCGACTGAGCAGGTTCAGCACGGTGCTGCCGCCTCCGACCTCGACCACCAGGGCCTTGCCTCGTCCCAGCAGCTTCTCCCCCACCGCTTCGCGCACCGCCGAGACGGTGAGCCGCCCTTCTTCAGTCACGCTGATGATCGAGACTTCCAGTCCGGCGGCCATCAGGACGCGATCGACGAAGGTGTCTCCGTTGGTGGCTTCGCGCACGGCGCTGGTCGCCACCGCACGAACGCGATGGACCCCGTACGTGTTCAGGACGTGACGGTAATCCCGCAGGATCCCCACGGCAATTCGCAGAGTCTCGGCGCGGATTTGACCGCTGCGGAACACGTCCTGCCCCAGGCGCACGGCCCGTCGGAGTCGTTCGAGGATCTGGACCCGGCCGTCGGGCAACACCTGGCCGACCATCATGCGAATGGAATTGGAGCCGATGTCGACGACCGCCATGATCTCGGCCAGCCCCGGCGTCTTCGCTCTGTCATCTGTCGTGGCCATAATCAACCTGCTCGATCCACGCCGCAGCCCAAAATGGCGTCATCCCTGCTTGCTGGTCACCTTCAGCTCCAGAGGTCGTCCGAAGGCTTCCCTGAAGAGGTCGGCCTTCTTCGCCGCCGCGGCCAGTTCCGCATCGGCCGGGCCCCGCACGTCGCAGGTCATGACGATTTTCCGATCCGACGCCTGGCACGCGATGCCTCGTACGATGCGGTTGTGGCTGCGGTCGAGACCGTCGGCTACCCGGAGAATGCCCGCCAGTACCCGCACGCAATACTGTTCGGCGTCGCTGAGGTTCCCATAGTACTTGTGACGCACATCCGGCAGGGCCTTCCGATGGTAGCGGGCAATCAGTGCGATCATCTGCCGTTCCGACCGTCGAAAAGGAAGCCGGGGATCGGACACGATCAGCTTCATCGCCGTTTTGTGGTGCCCCTGGGGGCCTTCCACCCAGCCGATGTCATGCAGCAGTGCCGCACAGTGAAGTCGGAACCGCTCTTCAGAGCCCATCTGATGGATTTCTTTGAGGGCGTCGAACATCTCCAGAGCCAGCCTCGTCACCTGATGCGTGTGTTCGCGCTCGTATTGACAGTCCGTCGCCAAGGCCAGGACAGCCTCCAAACGTTTGTCGTCCCAGCCCGTTCCCGCCGATACATCGTCCTGAAGCTGATCGAGGCTTCTTCCCTTACGAAACACATCGATAAATTCTCCCGGCAGTCCTGCGGCGTGAACGGCACGGGCCACCCGGTCGATGTCGTACGGGACGCGACGGTGCCCCACCTTCAGATTCCCGTCGGAGAACTCCAGCAACGCATACGAGGCCCGCCAGTCGCCGGCTTCCGGCCGCCCCACGCTGCCTGGGTTGACGAACCATACATCGTCGATGTGACGGACGAACGGATCGTGCGAATGCCCGCAGACCACGACATCTGCCTGGGCGAACCGGGCCAGCTCGCTGAAGCGCTGTCGGGACGTATCAGAGTTCAGCAACTCATCGATCGAGGCCGGGCTGCCGTGCACCAGCAGCACTTCGAGTCCGCCGACCGTGCGGCGAGCCTGCTCCGGAAGTGACCCGAGAAAGTCCCTGCCGGCGGCATCGAGATGGGCATCATTCCACTGAAACGCCGTATACTTGGCCGGAGGCTTCTTGCGCTTCCATTTATCGCGCTTGCGCGAGAAATCGAGCACTTTGCGGTCGTAGTTGCCCACAATATTGACCTTTGCCACCTCGCGAAGCCGCCCGAGGACCTCGTTGGGAAACGGCCCATATCCGAGCATGTCCCCAAGATTCCAGATCTCGGCGGCGCCATGGTGCGCCGCGTCCTCGAGCACGGCCTCCAGCGAGGGCAGGTTGCCGTGAACGTCACTGAGAAGGGCTATCGTCTTCGGTCTCTTCTTCCGTGCCATGGATCGGCTCATCCGGTTTGTCGTGGTTGGGTCGCGGGGCGATCTCTATGTACGTTTCCAGCATCGTCTCCAGGTCGCTCCAGAACCGCTCTTCGTCGAGGCGTTGCCAATACTCGACGAGTTCGGCGAAGACCTGCCGACGGTGGTTCGCCCGCTCGGCGCGAAGGAACTCGAGTCCGGGCTTGAACCGGTTGAACGGCCGGGCATGCCCGAAATACGCGATGGTCCGGTTCCGCTCCTGCTCGATGAACGTTCCAAGATTCGCGATCCATGCATCGCAATCATGGATATCCCCGAGAAATGATTGCAGTTTCTTGACCGCCTTGATCGCACCGTCGAGCAGATCCTCGAAGACCGGGACGCAGACCTCCATCGTGTACCGCAGTTTCTTGGCGGCGATCCGCAGCCGATGGTGCCCAATGGCATCTTCCGGATCGTTCAGCACCGGCGCCGCCGACAACAGGTCGCGCTGACGCCGCCGCATGTGTGAGGCGGCCCGCGCGGCGGCCGGAGGACTCTGCAACGGAACGTCCTGTGTCCTCAGGATGAAACGGGCCCTCTCGATCTCGCCGTGCATCTCTGCCAGCGTATCGCCCGCGACAAGGCTGTCCAGTGCCTTGACAACCTTGGGCTGTGCGGCGAGACGGTCCTGACGAAGTCGCAGCAGCAGTCGCTCGATGCCCGGATGACTTCTCCGGTCCCCCTCAGCCGGACCGGCCAGAACGGCTTCCACAAAGGCAATGTGCACGTCCAGATCGCGAGCAGGTCCAAGCCCACGGGTCAGTCTCCGGATGCGCTTGCGCCATCGCGACACCTTCTTGGTCCCGAAGCAATCGGCGAACATCCCCAGCGCGACGCGCAGCCGTCGCGACGCCACCCTCGCCTGGTGCACCGGCTCGATGTCCTCGTTTCGCCGGACACCGGCCATCTGGGTCACCAGGGCATCGAGCTGTCCGCTCAGATACTGACAAGCCACGAGACGACAACTCGAATCGGCCGCGACCGCGCCTGCCCTGAGGTGTTCCTGGCCTTTATCCATCGGTTCCAGCACCGTCCCATCCAAGCATCAGCCGATGATATCCGGCCCCCATGTCTCGACCCCATCCGGCCGGTTGCCTTCCAACAGGGCGGCAAACGCCTGCACGGCCCTGCGTGCGTCGCCGATGGGGTGGTAGAACGCGTCCCAGTTCTCGCTGTCTTCGCCGTCGTGACAGGCGATGACGTGGTCGAATCGCCAGGCTTGCTGCATCTCGCTATGGGCGCTCTGGGCCCGGACCTCGATGTTCTCCAGGTCTTCCCGTGAGAGAATTCCCTTCTGCCGCTTCGTGCGCCGCAGGAGCTTTCGCCGCATCACATCGGTGACGAACTCGGGCACGGAGACGGTTGGGGCCCGCCCTTTCAGCTCGACGATCTCCTCGCCCGTCAGGGGTGACAGGAAGACGCTCAAAGACGAGACGCCGCGCGTCCGAACGAACTCGATCAAGCCCGATCCAATGAACGGATTGCCTTCGAAGAAGACATCGGACGCTGCCAAACTGCGTTCCAGTTCCTGGGTGTCCATCGCCTGCAAGTCGTTCCGGACGGAAAAGACATGGATGTGCGGCTGCTCTCGAACGGCCTCAATCTCGTCGCGGCAGCGGAAATGGTAGTCGATCCCGTCCACTTCGCCCGGACGCGGCGCGCGGCTGTCGTACAGCACGAACCTGCTCAGCCGGCCGGCGATGTGCGGGTAGAACTTCTTCAACGCCGCATAGAGCGGCCCCTTGCCCACACAGGATGGCCCCGAAAGAATGACCAGACGTCCCACGGCGATCTCTCGAAAGTGTCGTGATTCGCGTTAGTTACCTTCTTCCGGCACCAGCATAGGCAAGGTCAGTTCCCGAATCAAGGCCCAAATCGAGGTGGGTCGGAACGATCTCGACACCAATGACGATATCGCGACCGAACGTACGGCCGAACAGATCGGCCTTTCTCATCGCCTGCCTGACGCTCACAATGTCCCGGCTGAGCAACCGCAGCAGGACGGATCGCGGGCGAATCTGGCAGAATACGTCGTCCACCAGCCCCGAGCGCCCTTCGTCCAGCCCGTCGGCCAGCCGCAGCAGCGATGCCAGTCTCGTCACGTAGAGCTGCGCGTCGCGATCCAGGTCGCGGAAGTAGGCGTGGTTTCTGTCCGGCAGCGAACCACGATGATAGCGGGCCACCAGCGCGATGATGATCCGCTCCTGCCTCTGAAACGGCAACAGGGGCGAGTGAATGATGATGTCGCGAGCCGTCTTGTGATGGTCCCTGGGGTCTTGGGATTTGCCGATGTCGTGCAACAACGCGGCCGCCCGCAACCAGATCCGCTCGGTATTGCCCATCCCATGCAAAGGCGCAAGCTGATCGAACAGCCGCAAAGCAAGCCGGCTGACTCGAAACGCGTGCCCCATGTCGAACCGGCAGGATTGGCCGAGTTCGACGACGCGGTTGGTAATGTCTGCGATCTTCAGAGCAACCATCCAATCGGCCCTCGTCACGTTTCTTCGTTCCTACTACTTATCGGTCGAGCGGCCCAAATGCCTTGACCCTGCTTTTCGATCCGTCCATTTGGAGTCTACTGCAATGGCGCTTGCACAAGGTTAACAGGAAGTCAGTTTTCTGTTATGAGCCGTTCGGGCCCCGGCGTATAATGCAGGTGATATAAGAAGGCCCGTCGTACGCAACGGCTCCAACACGATGCGGTCCCCCTGGAGATGCAGACATGAAGTTCAGCGAGCGATTCAGAGTCGAACCGGGCCAGAAGATCACATTGGCCAAGCGGGACCCCGACGATACAGCCGGTCTGCCCGACAAGAAGGCGGCCCGCAAGCGGATGAAGCAAAACCTCAAGCGACTTTCCGAGCTTCAGTACCTTCTCTACGCCGAGAACAAACGCTCCGTGCTGGTCGTCCTGCAAGCCATGGATGCCGGCGGCAAAGACGGAACGATTCGGCACGTAATGGGGCCGCTGAACCCGCAGAGCTGCAAGGTCATCTCCTTCAAGACGCCCAACGAAGAGGAACTGGCCCACGATTTTCTCTGGCGCATCCATCGCACCACACCCCGCAAGGGGGAGATTCGTATTTTCAACCGCTCGCACTACGAGGACGTGCTGATCGTACGCGTGCACAATCTGGTTCCCAAATCCGTCTGGTCCAAGCGATACGATCAGATCAACGCGTTCGAGACGATCCTGGCGGAGAACGACACGCACATCCTGAAGTTCTATCTGCACATCAGCAAGGACGAGCAGTACGAGCGTCTCAAGGCCCGACTCGACGACCCGACCAAACACTGGAAGGCCAGCGCAGGCGATTTCGCCGAACGCAAATACTGGCCTGATTACGTCGCGGCCTATGAAGCGGCCCTGAGCAAGTGCAGCACGAAGCATGCTCCGTGGTTTGTCATTCCCGCCAACAAGAAGTGGTTTCGCAACTTCGCCATCTCTCAGATCCTTGTCGAGCATCTGTCGAAGCTGCGGATGAAGTTCCCCAAGCCGACCGCCGACCTATCGAACATCGAGCTGGAGTAGTCGAACGTGGAAAGGGGATTTGCCATGACCCGAACTCTTGCTGGGCTTTCCCTGGTCGCCCTGGCCGCCACCGGTTGCAGCCCGAGCTACCGCGTAGAGTTCAACGGCTATAGCGAACTTGCCGAGCCGGTCTCCCGACAGGCCCCAATCTGCGTCGCGACCGATCCCAATGCAGAGAACCTCATCTTCCAGAGACAGGTCCAGACCAAGGCGCAGCGGCTCCTCCAGGGCGAGGGATACACCCTGGCGGAAAGCCCGGAGAAGGCGGCCTATGAGATCGTCTTCCGCGTGGGCACGACGACCCACGAGGTGGTGGATCGCCGCCCGACGCCGGAGATGCGCGCGGGCTTCCTCTACGGCGGATACAGCCGAGGGTTCGGCTTCGGCCACACAACCTATGACGCGCCCTACTACGACACGCTGTACAGACAGTGGCTCGTCCTGCGGCTGTTCAGAAACGACCACCAGACGCAGCAGAGGCATCTCGTCTGGGTCGGCGAGGCGGCGATGCGCACCGACCGGCCTACGCTTCGACAGGCGGTCGATTACCTGCTCGTCGTCTGCATCGAGCATCTCGGCATCGACACGAGGGAGCAGATCACCGTCCGGATCGAAGGCAACGACCCACGCGTGCTGGATATCGCATCAGAACCATAGCTGGCATCGACAGACTCGGCACACCCGGAGGAAAACAACCACAACATGGACAGCGATCTCTGTATCCTCGGGGCCGGACCGGCTGGATTGATGGCGGCGATCTCCGCCGCACGCCACGGCGCGGGCGTCACCGTCGTCGAGGCGAACCAATCGGCGGGCCGGAAGCTCCTGGTCACCGGGGGCGGACGTTGCAACCTGACGCACGACGCCACCATCGACGAATTCGTCCGCGCCTTCGGCGAGGCGGGCCGGTTCCTGCGTCACAGCTTCCACGAAATGTCGCCGGCAGACGTCCGAACATTCTTCCACAATCGCGGCCTGCCCACGACGATTGAGCCCGATGGCTGCATCTTCCCCGCAGAAGGCCGCGCGGTCGATGTGCGGGAAGTCCTCTTGACCGAAGCCAAGCGGGCCGGCGTAAGACTGCGATGCGGAAGCCCTGCGATCGGGGTCGCTCTGGATGGGAATGCACTCGCCGTCGCCACAGCCCGGCACGTCATCCGGGCAAGGCGACTGGTCGTAGCCACCGGAGGCGTCTCCTGGCCGCAGACTGGATCAACCGGCGACGGCTACCGGTTCGCTGCGGCCTTAGGCCATACGGTCGTCGCCGCGAAGGCGGCCCTGGTGCCCCTGGTAACACAGCAGAAGTGGCCGGGCAATCTGGCAGGGGTTGCGGTTTCGGACGGACGCATCTACGCCGATTGCAGCCCGCAAAGAATCGCCTCCGTCGGCGCGATCGTCTTCACGCAGGACGGCCTCGGCGGGCCCGCCGCACAGGACATCAGCCGTCTGCTCGCCAACGAACTTGCCGGTGGAAAAAGCGACATCGGCCTGCGCATCGACCTGCTCCCGCAGACCCCGTTAGCCGAACTGGACGGGCAACTCCAACAGAAGCTGTCGGCCCATGCCCGGAAGACGATCTCGAACGTCCTGGCCGACCTCGTCCCGAAACGACTGGCCGCGACGCTCTGCACGCTGGCCGGATGCAACGGCGAGACCCAGGCCGGTCAGGTTAGCAAGGAGAAACGCAGGGCAATTGGCGGCCTTCTCAAGGCCCTGCCGGTGAATGTCACGGGCACGCGTCCCATTGCTGAGGCCACCGTGACGCGTGGCGGCGTGGACCGACGACAGATCGATCCAAAGACGATGGCATCAAAGGTCTGCACGGGCCTGTACTTCGCCGGTGAGGTCATCGACGCCGACGGCCCCTGCGGCGGGTACAACCTCCAGATGTGCTTTTCCACCGGGGCCCTCGCCGGGCACTCGGCAGCCCGCTCGCTCAGCACCAAGTCCCCGTCCACTGCGTAAACGTCAGAGCCGCGTCATCAACTGGCGGGTTTGTAGTACTCCATCGCCTCGGGGACAAGCGCTTTAAGGTTGCGGATGCGGGTCGAATCAGCCGGGTGTGTGCTGAGGAACTCCGGCGACTGCTCGCCGCTCTTCATCCCCGCCATCCGCTCCCAGAACACCGCCGCCGCCTTTGGATCGTAGCCCGCCATCGCCATGAAGATCAGACCCAGGCGGTCCGCCTCGTTCTCATGCAGTCGGCTGAACGGAAGCAATAGACCCACCTGCGAGCCCATGCCGTACGACGTCATGAACAGGCTCTTCGTCGTCTCAGGCTGTTCCCTCAGCGCCACCGACAACGCCATCCCGCCCATCTCGACGATCAGGCTCTGCGTCATCCGCTCGGCCCCGTGCTTGGCGAAGATGTGGGCGATCTCATGGCCGACGACCACCGCCAGCCCTGCCTCATCCTGCGTGACGGGGAGAATACCTGTATAGACAACGACTTTGCCGCCCGGCATCGCGAAGGCGTTGACCGCGTTGTCCTCAACGAGATTGAACTCCCACTTGAAGCCCTCGAACGGGTCCTTCGCCAGGTTCATACGAGCGTACTCGTCCACGGCCTTGACGATCCGCTCGCCCACGCGCTGGACCATCGCGTTCTTCTGGCCGTCCGAACTGATCTTGTTCTCGGAAATGAACTGGGCATATTGCTGAACGCTCAGCGAGTTGATGATCGAGTTGGGCACGAGGTTGAACTGCCGCCGGCCCGTAATCCCCACCTCTCCGCAACCGGCCACCAGAGACACCCATCCGATCACCAGACAAAACAGCCCTCTCTTCGCCACATTCATGGACGTTCTCCTTTCGTCCTCAGGATACCATCATCGCGGCCGTCGGCCGCCCCACTTGACACACCCTACACCATTAGGCCGTCGTGATCGCCCACACGCAAACCTTTTTTCCCCCTGGGTGCGAGTCGGCATCGGTCCGGGGCAGACATAGAAAGAGCCGGAGACGGCGAGAACACCGCCTCCGGCCTGTTTCCTGTTGAGTCCACGGGCTATGACCAGAAGCTGCGCAAATAGTCGATGCTCCTGTTGGCGATGGTTTCCGGGTCGGGGTCATACTTGAAGACCTCAACCGACAACCACCTGTCCCAGCCGACCTCGTCGATCGCCTCGGCGATGGGGGCGTAATCGACCTCGCCCATGCCGGGGCCGTAGAGGTTGGCGTCGTTGACGTGGAAATGGCCGATCTCGTCGGCCGTCACCGAGCGGATGACCTCCGGCACCGGCCTGGCCTCCGAGCACATCGCCTTGACGTCGAGATGGATCTTCAGGCTCGGATGGTTCAACTGGCGAACCATCTTCATCCCTTCCTCGACCGTGTTGATGAAGTCCGTCTCGGCCGGCGACAAAGGCTCCAGACAAATCGTCAGGCCGAGATCGTCCGCCTTCTCGAGTACGGAGCCGAGCAGGTCGGCCGCTCTCTGCCAGGCGCCGGCGTAGGTCTGGCCCGCGACGAGGCTTCGCTGTTTGGGCGAGCCGAGCACCAGGACCTTGCCGCCGAGATCGCTGCACAGATCGAGCAGAGCGAGGAGGTAATCCCGCGTGTGCATCCAGGTCACCTCGTCCGGCGTGGTCATGTGTAGGCCCGTCGGCCCGGCGAACAGCCAGTGCAGCCCCACGCATTCGAGCCCGTGGTCTTCGATCACCCGCCGGCTCTCTTTGCGTTGCGATGCACTGACCTCGGTCGCCGACGGCGCCAACGTGAACGGCGCAATCTCGAGACCATGATAGCCCAGCCTTCGCGCGATCTTGGCCACCTCGGCCATCGGCCGGCCTTCGAACATCTCGTTGCACAACGCGAACCGCATCAGACGTTCTCCGGAACGACGAACGGCTCGCGGTAGTTGCGCTTCAGGAACATGTTGGCCAGCTCGCTGTGTTCGCCGACGTACTGTTCCTTGTCGGCGTCCATCGTCAGCATCGGTCCGATCGTGATCGGCTCCTTCTCCAGGTCCACCTCGTTGGCGGCCAGGTGCTCGAGCATCCGGTTGAACGAATCCATCATCTCGGCGTTGTCGCCGATGGTCGTCTTGATCTCCTCGGGCGAGGCCTTCTTGCCCAGGCGATGGGAGGTATTGGCCATGTGGCACAGCGCCGCGGACAGATGTCCGATCTCGATGTCGCCGTTGAGGTCGCTGACCTTGCGGCTGCGGACGGCCTGGATGAAGTTCTCATGGTGTCCGGCGCCGCCGCGACCGGTGAACTGCTTGATCCGCTTGCCGTCGTTGTCGTAGATCCAGCCGCCGCCGTCGTCGCAGGGGAAATAGCCGCCTTCGCACTGCACGCAGTCGCCTACGCGCGTGCCACGGAAATGATCCATCGCCCGATCGCCCTTCTTGCGGGGCAGCCCGCGCACCTCGAAGATCAGCGGCGCCGGCTTGTAGTCGAAGTAGGCGATCTGCGTATTGGCGGTCTCGCCAACGTCATCGGTCTCGCCCATGCCAAAACGGCCGCCGATGCTGAAGGCGTGTCGGGGCAGTCCCGGATCGCCCAGCGCCCAGCGGGCGATGTCCATCTCGTGCGGGCCCTGGTTGCCGATGTCGCCGTTGCCGGTGTTCCACATCCAGTGCCAGACGTAATGGAACTGGCTGCGGTGCAGTGGGACCATGTCGGCCGGACCGCACCACTGGTTGTAGTCCACGGTGGCCGGAATTGGCGCTGGGCCGTTCGTGCCCGGGACGATCCCGTTGGTGCCGGGGCCCCGTCCCTTGTAGCAGAACCCGCGAACCCACTGGATCTTGCCGATGTGGCCTTCCCGGATCCACTCGAACGCCGCTGGATGCGCCTCGGACGACCGCTTCTGCATCCCGATCTGCACGATGCGATTGTACTTGCGGGCCGCCTCGACCATCTTGCGGCCTTCCCAGATACAGTAGCTGGCCGGCTTCTCGATATACACGTCCTTGCCCGCCTGGCAGGCCCACACCGTCACCAGCGCGTGCCAGTGGTTGGGCGTTGCCGAGGTGATGACGTCGATGTCCTTGTCTTCGAGCAGCTTGCGGACGTCGGTATAGGTCCGCAGCTTGTACCCTTCCTTCTCCTCGAACGCCTTGGCTTTGCCCTCCATCTGCCGGGTGTCGGCGTCGCAGATGGCCACCAGCTTGGCGCCTTCGCAGCCGTGAAAGTACCGCATGTGGCCTCCGCCCTGACCGCCGACCCCGACGACGGCCACGCGAATCTGGTCGTTGGCGCCGAGCACGCGCGAATGCGGCCCCGCCAGCGCCAGGCCCACTCCGGCGGCCACCGAACTCTTGATGAAGTCGCGACGTGTTACACTACCCATAATGGCTCCTTTCTCTAAAGGTCTGCACTCGAATGCGATTGCATTCGTCTGTCTTTCGGCTTGCCTCAGGAGGCATATTCCTGATAACGCTCGGCCACCTTGCCTTCGACTTCATTGCCCTTGTGGAAGTAGAAGCGCCACTTGAAGGTGACGCTCTCGCCGGCCGGGACGACCAGATTGCCCGTTCCGGCCGGCTTCCTCTCGAAGTCGTGGATGCCGAACGGATTGGCCGCAAACAGCCCGTAATCCCGCACGTGCCACCACGTCGGATGGCGCGGGTTGCCCGGATGGTCGAAGATCGCCACGCCCACCACGTCGCCGTTCACCGGCCCGTAGTAGTCGCACCAGGCGGCGCGCTTTCCCCAGGTCGCGCCGTCTCGCATGCCTTCGCTGTTGACGATGTGGCCCTGGCCCACCGAACCTTTCAGCCGCATCGTGGGCGCCAGGCGGATCGCCATCGATCCTTCCTTCGTGTCGCCGAAGACCAGTTCGCCGTGCGAGGCGTGGATCGTGACTTCGAGGTCCAGGATTCGCGCGTCCGGCCCGCCCGAGAAGCGGTGCCGGCGGGTGTCGGTGCAGATGGTCCGGCCGTCCGCGGCGATCCAGTTGTTCTGTGACGTGATAACGCCGACCTGCGGCCCCGAGCTGACCTCGATGAACTTGTCGTGGACGATCCGCCCCCGCGTGTCACCGTCGGCCCAGAAGTCCACGCCGTTGACGTCACCGTGCGTGAACCAGAGCGACTTGTGGTGCGGATGGTCCCGGGCCTCGTCGGGCTTCTCGGCCATCGGCCAGTGGCGAATCACCGCCGCGCCCGTCGGCCCCATCACCGGATAGAAGTAAGGTCGCGGCTTGGCGGTGTGGCAGTACTCGGTGAACGGTTTGCCGTCGATCTCGACCGTGACCCTGTCGCTGTGCTGCGTGACCTTCACTCCGCTGCCGGACCGCGTCCCGCCCGATTGGGCCGTGGCGACCATCTGCGCAAAAAACGCCCCCTGTGCCGCCAGCGCCGCTACGCGATCGTCGGGCCGCGTCCGCGCCTCCAGCAGGACCCAGCCGTCGTAGTCGGTCCCCACCATCAGGTCGATCAGCTCCTGATAGGGATAGTCGTTCATGTCCAGTTCGCGAACGTGCGCGGTGGCTCCGAAGAAGGGCCGGACCAGATGGAAGTTGTACGCCAACCCTTCGCCTTCGAGGTCCTGGCCGTTGCAGTTCCAGCAGACCTTCACGTTGGGGTGGTCGGTGGCGTCCATGATCGCCTTGATTACCGGCAGCGGTGAACAGCTCCCGTGGACTTCCAGACGAACCTCCTGCCCATGCGACTGGCCGAACGCCCCCAGTTCGTTCAGTGATTTGCCGATCTGTTCGATCGTCTTCTCGTACGGGACACCCTTCGGCAGATCGTTCGGCTTGACCTTCACACCCGATCCGCCGCAGTCGGCCGACAGCACGACGTACTCCTTGGCGCCTTCGATCTCCTTCTCCAGGCGATCGCGTTCGGGATAGTGAAAGGCGAAATTGGTTCCGAGCCCGACCAACGTGACGCCGCTGTCGGCAAACCGCTTCTTGACATCGGCTCGCTCGGCCTTGCTGAGATTCGATTCGACGCCGTGCGCGTGCTGCGTGCGAAGCTCGACGCCGAGAACGCCGGTCTTGCGGCAATTGGCGATCAGCGCCGGCAGCGTCCAGTCATCCCCCCAAAGGTACGTGACCAGGCCGAACTTCATCTTCGCCCCCGGCATCGCCGAAACCAGGGCCCGGCCCATCGGACCGAGGGCAAGCAGACCGGCTCCCAGCGACATCGAACGGGTGAGAAACTCGCGGCGTGTGGTGTGATATTCGCTCATGGTTACGCCCCTTTGGAATAGTCGTGATGGATACCGAAAGACAACACCGCTCCAGTGAAGCTTCTGCGATTCGTTGTATCCGCGACGGGGACACCCACCGTGCGATGCTCGGTGCATGGGCACAGAGCAACCCCTTACGGCCACGCGACCCTTGCGAGCCGTCCCGGCAGGCGTCAACCCACAAGACTGAATTATCGTCCCCCCCGACCGTCCCTGTCAACCCCTTTTGCCGGGTCCGGCAAGTACGGTGTCTTCGCAGATTCAGGGCAGGGCCATTCCGGGCACACAGGGCCCGGCGTGAAGCCGGTACGGCATCTGGGACGATCGCACGATCGCTTACCAGCAGAAAAGAAGATTACCTCGGGAGAGAAAAATGCCTCGCTCGACTCGACCGACCTCTCTGATCTGAACGGCATAAGCCGCTCACGGCGCTCCTTCACCGCGAGCGGGCCGCCGTCTGGAATCGCCTGCCTTCCAGCATGCATATCCCCTCGTCGCCATCCCTGGCACTCTCGACCTGCGTGCGTGTCGCCTCGGCGACCTTCGACACGAGCGGTCGAAATGCATCATCGCGCAACACCCTCCCCGCTCCCCCTGCGTCGCCTCATCCGGACAAGCGAACGCCACGCCAATGGTCTCATCCACCGGCGTCACCTCGCCCGTTATCCGGCATTCGCAGGTCGCTTCTCGAACCAACGGTCTTCGCACTCCGGGCCGGTACACTCGTACCACAAGTACACCGAACCCCTCTTCACCACGCGGTCCACCTCGTGCAGCACGCGCCCGCATTTCGGGCACAGCGGCATGAGTCGGGTCGCTGGCATGCGAACCTTGGCCGGCTCCATGTACGTCGTGCTCATATCCTTGCCCTTCAATCCGGCAACCTTCTTGTCGCCCTGCACGGGCCCGATTGCGTCCCATATTACCCCGCCCCCAACCCACTCAACATAGGCATTTCCCTCCATCGCCCATAAGCATTCCCCCCACCCCCGCCGCCCGCACCCACAACCAGACTCTCTTCGCTGAGCGGATGCTGTCTGGGGCTTCCTATAGGGTCTTTCGCCACAATAGATCAGAATAGGAACCGTTCTTTGCCAGCATTGCCATCTGGCCCTGGTTCGCTGCCCGCGCCTGTGCCGAAGTACTTCTGGAGCTTCCGGAGATCAACCGTTGGTATCATCGCGCGCATTCTTGGCAAGCGAAGATGTGTCCTGGCGAGTCTCTGATGATGACGTCGATTCACCTTACACCTCCATGCCGGTTTCCCACCCCATTCGCCATATTCAACAGGATGGCCACAACTAGCGCACGTGATCATGCCGTTCTGGAGACCAGGCTGGTCTATGGCACGGCTGTAGCAGTCCTTACATACGCATCGCCAGAAATAGGGATCGTCTCTGCCCTCGGACGCAAAGACCTCGCGCTGACAAATTGGACATGCCGGGGGTCCACTTGCGTATCCCTGAAGCAGTTCCTGGAGACGCAGTGTCTGTGCGTACTCGGCGAATACTCGCTTGCTGATTCGGCGCTCCATGTGTTCGCCGGTATCACGAAAGCTAAGAGGGTTCAGTGATCCATCCCACAGTATGTCATTGTCTATGAAGATCAGCTTCTCGTGCATGCCGCGTTTATGGATCACGACGACACCCCATTCCTGGAGTGTTCTTTCAAGAAAGCGGTACTGCGGAAGCTCTCTCTTGCCTCTATTGCAATGCGGTCTCGTTACCACATAGACATGCACGCCGCGATCCATGGCAGCCTTAAGTTGTGGCTCAACCAGGGACAGTCTGTTCTGTGTAAGAAACGGCGAGTATATCACGATCTGCTCTTTGGCTGCGGCTATGTCTGGTCTCAGGTACTTGTCAAAGCCCTCTTGAGTTACGACCACTCGGGCCTCCGATACCACAATTGCCCCCCCATAGACTGTCGCCTGCGCTTGAGCTGCTCTTGCAGCCAGACCTTTCTTGACCACATCTGCCGCAGACACACTCGGATAATGTCCCCGAAGGAAAGGGATGAGCTCGCCCCCGAGAAATGCGTTTTTGGAGAGTTTCCAGATGTAGTCAAAATCACCGATAATAATCAGGCGGCGCCTGGCGCGTGTGAGAGCCACGTTGACCAACCGCTTTGTGCTGCTGTCGTATTTCGGTGTGAACATCCTCACCCGAAAGTGAGGCTCGTCGTTAACGAGATCGAAGATCACAACGTCGGCTTCCGAGCCCTGAAAACTGTGTGCGGTTCCTACCCTGATCTCACCGATCAGTTTCTCCTCACTGGCCATTATTTCAAGCAGTCTCGTATGCGGTCTATAGGGTGACACAATCAGGACACGTGGCTCCTTCCCATCCTGCCAAACAGGGCGGTCTTCTTGCAGAAGTTGCCCAACAATATCGATGCAGACAGCGGCAGACAGGAAGTTCAATCGACTTGCCCCTCTCGTCCGTGGAACACTGGTCACCCACGCATTCAGGTTCCCGGTATCAACGAGCAGCACGGGCGAATCGTATCCCCAATCGTGGTTGTACCAACGGCTGATGTTGTCCTCTTCACGCACCTTGGCGGCGTCAGTCAGTTTCCCGTCGTATATCAGAGAATTCGCAATGGTGCTGATCTTTGGATGCATTCGATACTGCTCTGTGAGATGAACGAACGAGGGATTCGCATCAGTGATTCCCGCTGCCTCAAATATGTCGCGCCCTAACCACTTGGTTGCGAGTTCTTGCGTGGAGATCACAATGGGAGGCAATTGCTTGGGATCTCCGACCAGCACACCGCTTGATGTGGCTACGCTCGCAGCCACCCATACGGCTGGAATTGGTGCCATTGACGCCTCGTCCACTATCACCGTGTCAAAGGTGCGATTCTGAATTGAGTCTCGAAGATATGTTCGCGTCAAGGTGGTTGCCACGACTTGGGCATCTCGAATCACCAGTTCCTCAACTCGCTTGAGGTCTTCTTCGATCGAGCGCAATTCGGATTCCATTGCCTGGATCTCTGCGTTCAAATCGTCTCGCTCGGCCAAGACATGATCCAATTCTATGTCCTTGGTGAGTGCCATTGCATGCCGATAGGCCGCTTCAATACCGGACAGCATTCCTTCCAGAGAGGCTTCGCCGTCATCAGCAAGCCCCAAGAATACCAACGCACTTAGACGACTACGCAGCAGCTTGCCCAACTGGCGCGTATCATTCCGCAAGTTCTGCGTTAAGTCCTCGACTCGCCTGTTGGTCTCGTGAACCTCAGTCTCATAGGCTGCTGCTCGCTGCAGAGTGTCCTTTGGGGCACAGGCGTAGGTGTCATGGAAGCGATCGACTGTCTCCGCCAATGCCGCGCGTTCCTGTTCAAGCGAATCTAACCTCGCGTTGAGCCCGTCGAGAGCCAAGCCCTGTTCTCCAAGAGCCTTCTCGATTTCTTGAACCTTGTGGGTCTGTTCTTCCGGATTTGGCAGGCCCTTCCATTTCCTTACCAGCCAACTGGCCACACATGTTTGGCCCAGAACGACCCTTGCTTGGGACAACTCTGCAGCAATCCTCTCAGCCGTCACCATACCTTCAGCGATCTCATTTGAAGCAGCCGCCAGTGACCTCTCGACCTCCGCAAGGTGTGATGCGGTCTTCTCAGTGTGCTCGGCGTCCGCCCGTGCTTGGGTATAGAAATCGACTTGTGATTTCAGTTCCTGCTGAACAGTCCGAAGTCTGTCAACCTCAGCCTCTTGCCTCCGGATGGCGTTCAATTCCTCCCGCATCCCTGGGATGTCGCTCTTCGCGAGATTCACCCATTCGCAAAGCTCAATCGTCTTGCAGAGGGCCTTCACCTCTTCCGTTTTCGTCTGACGTGCACGTTCCAGGACCGTCCGTCGCTCGACGAGTGCTTCCGAGCGTCGTTCGACATGGGTGCTCAAGAGCAAGTCAGGTCGTTCCATCAACTGCGCGTCTTTGGGATCACCAACTCTGACCACCAGCCCCTTCTGGCGATCATCATCGCGAAGATGCTTGTCCATCTTGAGCAGCGCTTGGTCAACAGCTATGTTCGTGTGTGACGCAATCAGCACGGATCTTTGCCTCTGCATCATTTCGCTGGCGATCGCACCTATCGCCCGGCTCTTGCCTGTGCCTGGAGGGCCCTGGATGAAGGTTGCATCGAATCCCAGGCTTGTCGCGAGAGCCCGATGTTGTTCAGGGTTGAGACCATAGGGACGGCCGTCCGCGAGTGCGACCGAACCGTGTACCCCCGCTCCGAGAAGCCTGTCCCCGACCACATTGGTGGAGCCGGCTTTGGCCTCGATTCGTTCGATGAGCTTCCGCATCAGGAGCGTCAGGTTGCTCTGTAGCCGGGCGGTAGCTACGAAAGGCCCGAGGTCTTCGGGTACACTTAGGGTGATGACCATTCCATCAACGGATACAACAGAGACCTCAAGTGGTTTGCAGTCCGCCAGGTAGAGATTACCGGGGGCATCTCCGGGAAGGTTCAGAGCGTTCTCGATCTCGAAAGAGTATTGCGTGTTTCCGCCGATCTGCCCAATCCGCTTGCCATTGACCAATGGCACGCCTGAACTTGCCTCGTGGCTGCTGGCTGCAGCTATCTCCTGCTCCAATGCCGTGCGAAACTCCGCCAAGCGCGAGCTAAGGACTATTTCGCGGTTGATGTCTCTATCGGCACAATCTCTTTGACGTCTCACCGCCAACTCCCCTTGCAGTCGCAGTCCATGCTTACCACTATCTTATCGGCGCATGATAGCCCAGAAATGAACCGAATTCGAGGTCGAAGCCTGAAAAGGTCGGGCGTGGGAGAGAACAGTTGTGGGTTTCGGAATTGCTGGTACGGACGACAGGTGTTCAGATGCAGGTCACGGAAATCCTGCGGCTGACTGCGGCGTTGGTCTTCGTGGGGCCGGAGGGGGACGGGGAATGAGCGTGGGGCCGTTTGTTGGCGGGGTGCGAGATACGCGGCGCGCGACGCGATCCGGCTTCGATCTCAGCGGACGGGGGCGGCGAGGAATTGGGCGTACTTCTTCTCCTGCTGCATGATGTGGCTGACGAGCCAGCCGAGGACTTGAGCGAAATGTCGAG
>Ga0209722_1000695_pt1 | contig 34798 bp, 27 predicted proteins | sample BioC12SIPDNA_2_FD_185745 | JGI IMG/M metagenome (GOLD analysis project Ga0209722, IMG submission 185745) | Anaerobic biogas reactor microbial communites from Washington, USA - Biogas_R1_A C12 SIP DNA (SPAdes) (version 2) | ecosystem: Engineered > Bioreactor > Anaerobic > Unclassified | place... | reverse complement strand
GTCGGCACACCTGTGCCCGACGGTGCCGCTACCCTCTTCATCCTCAAAGAAGAAATCGAAAGTGGCGTAACGAATTGGACCGGCAGGATGCCCCGAGGCAATTTACACAGGACTTGACACTACCTCGCGATGGCAAGCCAGATCGGACAACTCCGCAATGTTGACGGTAGCGTGAGCGGATCATTGACTGAGAAGGTCGCGTGGTGGAAGCCGACAGGTGCGGCGAGGGTGGAGAGGCGATACGAGCTCGACAGGAACTACGTACATGTGGTGATCTGCAAGGAGGACGATCGTTGGGTGTTGTATCTGGAATGGATGAAGATATGAGGTAACCGTTCACGGGCCGAGCCCGCAGGAGTCATCATTGAACAGGAGGAAACTGGGGAAACAGAGAGGATTCAGTCTGCCCTCTGTTCCCTCTGTTTTCTCCGTGTTTAACATCTGCGTGGTTGTTTTCTGTAGAAGTAACCGTTCACGAATCTCTCCAGGGAAAGATCATTAAACAAGGAGGCAACTGAGGAAACAGAGGGGGCGGGCCGTCCTCCGTTTACTCTGTTGCCTCGTTGTTCAAAGCCTGAGTGGTTCCTTCGCGGGTAGCTGTTCACGAGCTGAACCACCAAGGCACCAAGACACAAAGAATGCAGCCCGGTCAAGCAGTCGTACGCTCGATTCTCGCAGATCATTCCTCTTGGTGTCTCTGTGTCTTGGTGGTTCAAGTTACTCGCGATGTCACCCGTCGGCAGTGTTGAATCGCCGCGACACACGGAGCCCCGTGAACGGTTACCTTCGGGGCAGGCTCCGAGCCGTGGCGTACTTGTGCCTGTGAACGGTTACGATATGAGGACGTGGGCAACGGGTCAGGTCCGTCCATTGTGGCTGTGAAGCATTCGCCGGTCGCCGCGGGGGGGCGACCGCTACGGGCGGGACTGTGTCCCGCCGGGGTCCCGCCGCAGGCTGTTCGCCTGGCCGATGGGCGTATGGTTCGCGTGGTTACTGATGGATCAGCAGAAACAGGCCGGTGGAATGGGGGGCGATGCGTCCCTGGATCACCAGGCCGCTCGGTTCGCGACGGGTGGTGGCCGGTTCGCCGGTCCACAGGTCGAGCACCGCGCCGACGGTATCGGGCGAGCCTTCGATGCGCAGCAGGTCGCCGGCCACATCGCTGAAGCGGGCGTTGTAGACGGTGTAAAGCGTGCGGGCGGGTGACGCGAAGCGATTGGCGTAGACATCCTGCCGCAGTGTGGGAACGAGCGGCTCGCAGGTGCCGGAGGCGAACAGGTCGGCGTGCTCGCGAAGGATGGGGTGTGCCTTGGCGGCCAGGTCGAGGAAGTCCTGGCTGTACCAGGCGGCGGCGCGGCCCTTGAGCCACAGGGCCACGCCGTGAAAGATGCAGCGGTGCAGGTCTTCGGGCCCGATGGGGATGGGGCGGATGCCGAACCCGACCATCTGCACGAACGACACCTCGGGGAAGAGGTATCGGTGCAGGGGCAATTTGGTCGGGTGCGGCTGGCGGACGTCGTGGGTCATGCCATAGTCGAAAGCGGCGTCGATCAGGCCGGTGAGGGTATCGACGGGCGTGTACTCGATGTAGACGGCGGTATGGGGCGTCTGGCGATCGAGGGCCTGACGGATGGCGGTGAGCATGGCCCGCTCTTCGACAAGGGGGTTGGAGGGTACGGGGTGGCCGTGGGCCGCCGACCAGCACGCTTTGTGTTCATCGGCGGTGCCGAACTGATCGACGTAGACGGCATCGGCTCCGGTGGCGGCGGCGACGTCGGCGTAGGTCTCGGAGAAGGCCTCGCGCCAGGCGGGCACTCCGGGGCAGGCGAAGAGTTCGATCTGTTCGTTGCCCCACCAGACGGGGTTGCCCTGGGCGTTGAGCATTTGCCATTCGGGGAAGCCGGCCTCGCCGAGCGTGGATCGTCGGTCGATCAAGTAACCCTCGAAGTAGAGGCCCAGTTTGACGCCGTCCTTGTGAGCTGCCTGGGCGCCGCGGCGTAGCTCGTCGAGGCCGCCGAGATCGTTGGTTCGATACTCGCCGACGCGGCCGTTGGCTTCGTTGTAGGCCCAGCTCGAGATATCGATCATGTCGATGCCGCCGAGGTGGCGCTGCGACTCGTCGATGAGCCCGCGAGGCGTGTAGTGCCGGCGCCACAGGTCGAAGAGGAAGCCGGTGCCGCCGACGGGGTAATCGCGACGGCAGAAGAACATGCTGTTGAGTCGGGCGGGCCGGGGGCCGATGACTTGGCGGATCCAGCCGCGGTAGCGTTGGTAGCCCTCATGCCAATCGCCGGCGTGGGGCATGAGCACGCTGGGTGGCAGTGTGCTTTGCTTGCCGGGTGGAACGCTGACCGTCGGGTAATGCACCGACAGGTCTGTCTGCTGCGGGTTCTGGCGGAAGCGGAAGCGTTTGGGCGTCTGATCGCGGTCCTCGACCCAGAGGGCCAAGCCGCCGCCGGCCCGCGGAGCGTAGATATCCATGAATTGCAGCGGGAACAGGCCCGAGTAGGGCAGGTCTATCTCCAGCGGTGCCCAGCCCATGGAGGTACTGCGGCTGCCCAACAGGTAGTAGCGATCGTTGGGTTCGGGTGAGATGCGGCAGGCGGTGAGGTTCGGGCAGGTCAGGGCGGCGGTCCAGACGGCGGAGCTCTGGTTGACGAGCGTGGGCCGCAGGTGCAATCGGCCCTCGCGTGGCACGGTCAGTTCGAGCTCGACGCGCCGGTCGGCGGTCCCGGCCACCGACCACGCAAGCCGCAAGGTCAGCTCGGCGGTGTCCGGCTCGGCGCGGACGTTCTCGAATCGCAGGGGCAAGGCGGCGCCGTTGGGCTCGGGCACCTGCAGGAGGGGTTGTCCCTGGCCGGCGGCGACGATCTCACGGGCAGCGGGCAGCAGGGTCAGCGATTCGACGTCGAGCCCCGACGCGGTTCGGGCGACCAGTCGCAGCCATGCGTTCTCGACAATGAGTCGGCCGTCTTCATGCGACCACTTCACGGGTACCGGCTGCGGGCGGTCGAGGGAGCGGGCGGGCTGATGCAAGGGCTCGTGGGCCAGCGATGCGAAGACGCGCCCTTGGGCGGTGTTGATCGAGGCGGCCAGCAGGAAGACTTGCCCGAAGGTCATGCGGTCGCGCACCACGACGCGCTGAAGTTGCCGCTCGCGATCCAGTGGGACGATGACCGGCTCGGCGAGGGCGGCCACCGACCAGTTGTGCCGCACCGGCGACCAGGGGAAGAACTGGCGGGTGGTGCCATCTGCGTATTCCAGCTCGACCCGCAGGCGGTGGGGCGAGGTGATCAAACCGCGCCGTGGGCCGGTCGCTCGTCCGAACGAGGCCTGGTCACTGCCGACCTGTCGCGTGGCCAGCAGCAGAGCCAGTTCGCTGCCCTGCCATTCGCCGCGCAGCTCGATGTCTTCGATCTCCATGAGCCTCGTGGCCAAGGCGGCCTCGCCGGCGGGTTGCAGGCGAAATGGAACCAGCGCTGATTCGAACGTCCTATCGGCCGGCCAGTTCGCCCGGGCGGAGCAGGCCCAGGCCAGCCGGTCTGCCGAGAAGGCCGGCCCCGAAGGCAACGCGATCGGTTTCCACTCGGCCGCGACAGCGGGTCTCGCCAGAGGATGCGCTTGCAGCAGCGGTGGGGCGTCGGCAGCGGCGGCCGGCGCCGAAGGCTCGCGCGGATCAGTGGCCCAGAAGGCGATGCGATCGACCTTGAGGCTGACCGGTTCGCCGCCGGCCTGCAGTCGCCAACTGAGCCTCGCGACGCGATCGCTCTGGAACACCGTTCGCAGGTCGATGACCACATGGTGACGCCCGGCGGTTGCGGGGCCGAGGTCCGCCGTGCCCCCCTGGGCGGCCGGGTTTTCCGGGTTCAGGGCTCCCGGGGTGATTGGGCCGTTGCAGTCGTCGTTCAGGTGTAACACGGTTTTTAACGAACCGGCCGGCGTGCCCACGACCTCGTAGCGGATCTCCAGGAACGGGAAGTCGGCGACCCAGACGGGATTGGTGGTGCGTGTCCAGACCATCTCTCGGTCCGGTGTGGCGACGGAGAAGACCGCACCATCGGGTGTGAACCGGCCGACGGCTTGGTCGTCCGGACTGGCAACCTCCCAAGGCTCGGCCAGCCAGCCGCGGTCGATGCGCAGGTCGTCGCTCCAACCAAGTTCCACGAGGCTCCGCCCCTGGTCGTTCTCGGCGGCGAGCGGGCCGGCGGGCAGCAGGGCGGCAAGCGCGACGACGACGGACGTGCGACTGATACGCGCGTGCGGCAGGGACAATCTCTGGCGATGGCGGATCATGTGCGATGGACCTCCTGCGAACGAATCTGCTTGAGACGTCTACCCGAGAAGTCTGCGACTCCGGTCATTGTCGCCGCGATACTCGGGGCGTCAATCGCGCCGCCCGTCGCCGCTCGCGGATGGATGCGTGACAGGTCCAGCGTCCGGGGACCGGCTCTTCTCTATCGGCCTGGAGGCCGTCCACGCGGATCAGTCGCTTGACCGCATGGCGATAGCGTTGCGTCAGAAAGGCCTCAAGGCAAGAAAGTGCCTGTTCCCTCCCGGGATTGCGGGTACAATGCGTGCGGCCCGCATCGAGGGTCTGTGGGAGCCGACCGATGGTCGTTCGGGCATCGGACATCAGCGTATTCGACATTCTTCGCGTCGGTATCGGCCCGTCGAGTTCGCACACCGTCGGCCCGATGCTGGCCGCCCGGCGATTTCGAGAGATGATCGAGCGTCACGGGGCCTCGCCGGGAATGTCCCTGCGGGTTGAGTTACTCGGCAGCCTCGCGGCGACTGGCAAAGGGCACCGGACCGACGAGGCGGTGTGCGCGGGGCTGATGGGGCTCGACCCAGCCGGTTCGCCCATGGCGGAGATTTGGGGTGCCATGGACGAGATCCGTCGGGCGGGCGGCGTGCGGATCGGCGGTGCCTCGATCGCTTTCATGCCCGAGCGGGATATCACTTGGCAGGCCATGCCGCCGCCCGAGCAGCCATTGCGCCACCCCAACACCCTGCGTTTCATCGCCGCCAGCCCCTCGATCGAGCTGACCGCCCGTTCGGTTGGCGGAGGGTTTGTGGAGTATGATGGTGACGCCGGCCCGCTTGTGGATGAGCAGGCCCCGGAGGTGCGGGTACCCTATCTGTTCGACACGGCGGCGGAGTTGGTGGAGTTATGCGGAGTTCAGGGCCGCACGATGGCGGAGGTGGCCTTGGCGAACGAGCTGGCCCGCGGCATGACCTTAGCGCAGGTACGAGACGGGCTCCTCGACCGCTGGCGGATCATGCGCGAAGCGATCGATGCCGGGCTCTCGACGGATGGGGTTCTGCCGGGTGGTTTGAACGTGCCCCGACGTGCCGGTCGGCTTTATCGGCACAGCCTATCGGAGCGGTTGCCGCTGGCTAGGCACGCGGATCTCCGCACCAGTGCTTACGCAATGGCCGTGGGCGAGCACAACGCGGCCGGTGGGCGGATCGTGACCGCCCCGACCAACGGAGCGGCCGGTGTCCTTCCTGCCGCGCTGCACGAAGTGGCCCGCGAGCAGAACCTGCCCGTCACGGCGATTCTGGACGGCTTGCTGGTCGCGGGCCTGGTGGCGGCCATTGTCAAACGCGGCGCGTCGCTCAGTGGGGCCGAGGTGGGCTGCCAGGGCGAGATCGGGACGGCGTCGGCGATGGCCGCTGCCGCGACCGTCGCCATGCTGCGAGGCGATGCCCGGCAAATCGAGGCGGCGGCGGAAATCGCCATCGAGCACCACCTCGGGCTGACCTGCGACCCCGTCGGCGGCCTGGTGCAGATCCCCTGCATCGAACGCAACGCCATGGGGGCGATCAAAGCCCTCAACGCGGCCGCTATGGCCCTGGCCTCCGATGGCAACCACCTGGTGAGTCTCGACCGGGCGGTCCGCGTCATGAAGCAGACCGGGCACGACCTCCAGGCCAAGTACCGCGAGACAGCCACCGGCGGCCTGGCCGGGGCGTTCGGCTCCACAGGATGCGCGTGAGGGGAATGGTGAGCCGATTCGTGGGTGGTGAAAGTGCGAGGCGGGAATGCATGTCTGTTCAGAATGGTGATGAGGTGACCGAGGACCGTGATCGCGGATAGTCACAGATTATCGATCGTGAGAGTCCTTCCGGATGTCGCAGCCCTTAGCGCGAGTCTGGGCATTGCTTACCTGTTTGACTGGGAGGTCAAGGATCTGGTGTGGAGCCTGTGGCTCGGGAGCCTGGTGTTGGGGTATTTGACCGTGTTGTCGGCAATTGCCGCCGGCGCCTACGTCGGACTGCAGATGATCAGGCACAAAGAGTTCAAGAAGCAGCACCGCATCCCGGCAATCATCATCGGTACCGCCATCGGCTTGTTTCTGTTGGGGTTCTTCTCCCTGCATTTCTGTGCATTTCACGCAGTCCATTCCGTGTTTCTCCAACACTTCTTCCCGGTCGAAGGCATGCCCCGTGACGGATTCGGGCAGGCTTTCATGAATCCGCCGCTGCTGTGGTTGCTTGTATTCCGGCACCTCGTCGCGCCGTATGGGCTCTTTCTTGTCGCCGCGATCATTGCGGAAAGGAATCATGTCTTTCGGCCTCTGATCGCAACGGTTCAGGCCGTGCGCATGGAAAGGGCTTCGGACGTCCCGCCGGAGGATGTGGCCAGGGGGTGTCCCGGCAAGAAGGGTTCTTCTGTAGGCGATGTGATGACTCGGCCTTACGCCAATGTGATCCGCATGCACCTACTGATATTCTTCTTCGCATTCTGTCACGCGATGAGTGCGGATTCGTTCCTGGTCTATGCGGTTGTCTATCTCGTCTACCTCTTTCCTTGGCGTGAGGTCAGGCAGGCGAGATCGTCGCCCAAGACAGAAGCGGACGGTGCGTCAACGTGTGCGTGAGACGAGAAGTGGCCGTGAACGATGAAGACGAGGAAGCGATCCAGCAACCATTGGAGGACGGTGCGTGAAAGGCTGCGATCTGCTCCTTTGCCGATCTGAAGCTTGGTGACGCATTCGGCCGGGGAGGTACTCTGTGAGGAATCAACGATGAGTGATAGCCTCTGCCCATCTTGTGGTGAAGAGCTTCCTGCGGAGGCCATCAACATATCCGAGGGGGTGGCCCTGTGTCCGGGTTGCGGACGGTTGTCCCGCCTGTCGGACGTCGTCAGCGGCAGACGGCCGTTGGCCGAGATCCTGCGTCAGCCTCCCGCGGGATGCTCGGTGGCCGAGTGGGGGCATGAAGTGGTCGTGCACGCGACCTTGCGCTCGGTCTCGCATTTCTTGGGTGCACTCGCTGTCGCGCTCTTCTGGAATGGCATCGTCTCTGTGTTTGTCCTCATTGCCTTGAGCGGCTTATACGCGAATCTGGTCGGCCCGTTGCCCGAATGGTTCCCCGCCCCGGAGATGGATGATTCAATGTCGCCGGGGATGGCGCTGTTTCTTTGCGTCTTCCTGACGCCGTTCGTTCTCGTAGGCCTGTCGTTGGTCGGGGCGGCACTCCTCGCCGCGGCCGGCAAGATCGAGGTGCTCATCGGCGACAGCCAAGCCGTGGTCAAGACGGGCGTCGGATTCCTGGTGTGGCGTCGCAGGTTCGATCCTACCCAGGTGCACCGCGTGACCATCGGGAAGTCGTCATGGAAGTCGGACGATCAGGCCAAAGAGTTGATCGCCATCGAAGCGGATCGCACGATCAAGTTCGGCACCCTACTGCCCGATGAACGGCGCGAATGGCTCCAGACCGTCCTGCACGTATTGCTGACCAGCACCGACCCAAAGTGGCGCCGCGAGATCCTGTCCACCGCCAGGCGGAACGACCCATATCTCTGACAGGCCTCCGGATACGTGAACGACCGAACAGGCCGTTGCCCTCTGTTTGCTCGGTTACCTGTTTGTTCAATGATGCTTCCGGTGGGTTCAACTCGTAGACGGCGGCGGTGTGACCGGTGGCCGGCTCGACAGACCTCGGACCGGCCGGCTTGGCAGCCAAACCCGAACCGCGAGCGGCCGACGCGCCCGTCCGCGGATCGAAGAACGCTCTGATCAACCCGAGGTAGTAGCCCGGAGCGTACCCCGCGGAAGCTTCGCAGCACGCTCTGCAAATGCCCGCGACGCGTTCTGACGCGCCCGAAGACGTCCACCGCTTGCCCGTCGGTAAGCACCATATCCTCGGTCAGTAGCGGCCCTGCCGTCAAACCGGGGAAATGGCCCCTCGCTGCCCACCGATGCCCCCTCCTCCCGCACCCGCGACTGATGCCTTATACTGCCTGCGGTCATCCGTGTGAGCAGTTACCCTTCGGATCGCATTGATGGTGCATCGGTAGCAAACCGGCCCAATCAGAACTGAGTGACCGGGAAGTGGAGCGACAATGAAGAACAAGCTCATGCTGGGAATCGTGTGCACCGTGTTAACCGCCGGACAAGCCGTCTTTGGGCAGACCTCGGCGGCAGAACCACCGGCAAGGATGGACCGCCCGAACTTCCTGTTCATCATGGCCGACGATTTGGGCAAGGAGTGGCTGAGCTGCTACGGCAGTGAGTGTCACCGCACGCCACACCTCGACCACCTCGCGGACCAGGGGATGCGCTTCGAGAGCTTCTACGTGACCCCACTGTGCACCCCGACGCGGAATGTGCTGCTGACCGGGCGCTACCCGTTTCGCACCGGCTGGACGGTACACCACGACGCCCCACGCTGGGGCGGGCAATACTTCGATTGGCAGAGGGAGATCACTTTCGCCCGGGTGCTGCGGTCGGCGGGCTACGCGACCGCCATCGCCGGCAAGTGGCAGGTCAATGATCTGCGTACGCAGCCTGAAGCGCTACGAGAGCACGGGTTCGACGAGCATTGTATGTGGGTGGGTTTCGAGAAGGACAATCCTCCCAGTGCGGAGCGATATTGGAATCCATTCATCCAGGAGAACGGCCGGCGCGGCACGAGGGAGGGCGCGTTTGGGGAAGACGTCTTTGTCGATTTCCTGATGGACTTCATGACACGCCACAAGGATCGACCGTTCCTTGCGTACTACCCCATGGTGCTTCCGCACACCCCGTTCACCACCACGCCGGCCAACCGGGATACGGACTTGAAGGGCATTCCCCTGTTTCCGGGCATGGTGGACTATGTGGATATCCTGGTCGGTCGGCTGGTGGAACACCTCGACAACTTGGGTATCCGTGGGCGAACGGTGATTATCTTCACGGCGGACAACGGCACGGTCAGCGGCGTGAAGTGCGGTCGCCGCGGCCAACTTGTCAACGGGGGCAAGGGCACGTCGCGCGAATCGGGGATCTGCACACCACTGATCGCGAGTTGCCCGGGACGCATCCCGGAAAGGCGGGTAAGCGAAGAGTTGCTGGACATCTCGGACGTGTTTCCCACGCTCGCCGAGTTGGCAGGTGCCCAGTTGCCGACCGGAGTCACGCTGGATGGACGGTCGTTTGCCGCGTTACTGTTGGGCCGCGACGCAAACCACGTCGGTCGCGAGTGGATCTTCTCGCAACTGGGCAAAGTCCGCGTGGTCCGGGACCGGCGGTTCAAGGTCTTCTCGGACGGGCGATGCTACGATCTGATCGCCGACCCGCAGGAGAAAAATGACTTGGCAACGGACGCCCGGGCCGAGGTCGCCGAGGCCCGCCAGCGGTTGTCTGCCGTTCTCAGCTCGTTCCCGCCGGACGCCATACTGCCATTCGAACCTCGAAGGCAGCAATGAGGACCAGCACCACCACCCAAGCAGTGCATCGACCTCGATGAGCGCCGCCCAATCACTGCGGTTGCTGATAAGGCAGTCTGGCATGCCATGATGTGCCCAATGGGTATCACTACGCGGCGAGCCACGTGTGGTCTGGAAAATCCACCGGCTACCTAAGGCGGTGGCCCCTGCACACTTGGATGAAATCCTCGAATCTCAGATCTCAGATCCCAGATCCCCAATCTCAGATCCCAGATCCCCAATCTCAGATCCCAGATCCCCAATCTCAGATCCCAGATCCCCAATCTCAGATCCCAGATCTCCAATCTCGAAGTGGCCCCCATGCACACTTGGATGAAATGCCCTAGAATAGCTCTCTGAGTGCCGAAACCATGAGCGAGCGATTCTGGGTGGATCCCCAATACGCGGCGACGCTGACCAAGCAGGGCCTGGGCGACCTGGGCGCCGTATTCGCGTGGCAAGCGGGCGATCGGCTGGACAAGCCGACGCTCGAAGACTGGCGGCAGCGCTGGCGAGTACGAATAGCAGACCCGGACGGCACTTCAGAGGTTCTGTATCTCAAGCGTTTCGACCATCCACGGCTTCGCCGCCAGATGCAGCGATGGTTGGAGGGGCAGTGGCAACGGAGTACGGCCGGGGTCGAGTGCGACAACGCCCGGCAACTGGCGGCTGCGGGCATCAACGCGGCAACGGCGGTGGCCTATGGCGAGCGGATGGTCGGCCCATGGGAGCGGCGCAGTTTCCTCCTGCTGGGTGAAGTGCCGGGCGAAGCCCTCGAGCGGTGGGTGCCCGCTCACATGCCGCCGCTGGACGACGCCGAAGGGCAGCCCCTGCGACGCCGACTGGTCAACCAACTGGCGGGTTTCGTGGCCGCGTTTCACCGGGCCGGGTTTGCCCATCGCGACCTATACCTCAGCCACGTGTTTGTGCGGCTTGATGGCCACGGCCGGCCCTGCGAGACCGACACCAACCTTCTTGCCCTGATCGATCTGCAACGGGTATTCCGGCCGCGGTGGCGCCGCCGTCGTTGGGTGGTCAAGGACCTGGCGGCGCTCGATTTTTCAACCCCCGCGGACCGGTTCAGCCGATGGGACCGCCTGCGTTTCCTCTGCCGATATGTGCGGGCGTGCGACCGCTTCGGATCGGCGCGCGAGCTGGCTCGACGGGTGGCGGCCAAGGCGGAGGGTATGCGAAGAAGGGCCCGGAGACACAACGCCCGTTGAGCTGGGGACAAAGCGAACTCACTTCTCAGTCCGCTGGGCTTCACCGGCCAGTATGCGGGCGGTTTCTTCGATTCCAACCTGCTCGACTACCGTCAGGGCGTAGTTTGTGGTTGAGCGGTCTCGGAGCGCCCGGATTTCCGCGAACTCGGGATCCCGGGAAAAGCGGCAGAGGTCGTCGGGGCTTTCGTAGGCGATGATGCCGCAGTATTCCTGGCTCTGGCCTTCCATGAAGCGGGCCCGTGTTTGGCCGTAGCACAACACCCGGGCACGATGCCGATCGAGGAGAGACTGGACGCGACGAAGATACTCCGCGTAGACCGCTTCCTGCCCGGGAATCAGATCAAAGAGATTCAGTACGACAATCATACGTCCGCCAAGGCTCATGTACGGTGATCACTGGGCACTCGCACGCAGTGTACAGCGGCGATATGCCGTTGGACAAGGCGGCACACCGGATGACTCATCGAATGGGGGCATCAAAGAACCCCGCGCTTACATGACCAGCAGGTAGGCCCCCACGCCGAGGACCGCCACGCCGGCGATCCGTTTGCACCATAGGTTCGCCTGCTGGAAGTTCCGCGATTCGATCATCTTCTGCACGAACCCCATCGACGTGCCCCCGATCAGGATCAACAGGCAATGCCCGAGGCTGTAGGCAATGAGCAAGGTGGCCCCGAATGCCGCACCCTTGAGTGGCACCATTGACAAGAGCACCAGGAGGATCGGCCCCGCACAGGGCAGGGATACCAGCCCGAACAGCAACCCCAGCAGGAACGCGCCGATGAACCCCTTTTGAGACGGCTGCACGCCCGCCGGTGCGGGAATGGTGAAGTGCAACACGCCCAACAGGTGCAGGCCCATCAGGAAGCACACCCCGGCGGTGATGTAGAGCCACCAATGGGCCTTGAGGAAACTGCCCGCCGTCCAGGTGGCCATGAACATCAGCGTGAACATCACCGTCAGGCCGATGGCGAAGGTCAGCGACAGCAGGAAGGAACGCCCGACGGTGCGCTTGTCCTGCTCGGCCAGAAAGGCCATGGTCAGCGGAACCGCCGCGATCACACACGGATTGGCCGCGGTCAACGTACCGCCCGCGAAGGCCGCCAGCGGGGCTACCCAGACATTGGTCTCGATGACCCGCGTCAGCGTCTCGGTCAACTGCTCAAACACGATGGCGCGTCCTCCTGGTCAGCGGCTGTCGCTCGGAGCCGCCTCCGCGTCGCCATCTGGGGGGGGCAATGGCTCCACATTCTGGTTCGCGGGTGTTTCTGCCCTGCCACTCCCTTGCGTTGCGGCAACTTTGGTGCCCAGGTCGTAACCCAGTTCCGCCCATTTGCCGAGGATTGCCTCCTTCGGCAGGAAGCCCTCATTTCGCCACAGTTCCCGGCCATCCGGAGCCAGGAATACCTGGCAGGGAATCAGCCGCCAGTTGTAGACCTCGGCCCGCTTGGGCTCTTCCTTGACGTCGATCGCTTCCACCAGTAGCCGGCCCTCAAACTCGCGGGCCAGCTCTGCGATGATCGGCTTCATCTCTTTGCAGGCCATGCACTTGCCCGCCCCCAGCTCGACCAGTCGCGGCAGATCACCCGCCCGACTGACCGCCTCGGGTCCGCTTCGCCACCAGGCGACGCCGACCACGACTACCACCACTCCCACGATAACCAGTATGTTCTTCATCGCCAGCACTCCAGCCTTCGAGAGTTGTATGGGTGCACCACTCCGTAGCGGCCGCCCCCGTGGCGGCCGCCATGGTGCGGCACCTGCGTCTCGCCGGTGCCTGCGGGTGCATGGCCGGTCCGGCGGCGACAGTTGGCCCCAATTGGGTGGCAATCTCCGGACCGCAACCGTCCTGGCCAAACGAATCCAACACACCGCCCGAAACGTTATGCATCCGGTGCCCACCTTCGGTCAGATCCTCCGCCGCGGCCCCCGGCCGCCGCGGGGGACGGCCGCCACAAGGAATCACGAAGCCGCCGCCAACAGAATGGTCTTGATCGCCGCCTCGTCCACAACCTTGCCGCTGACCTTGACCTCGCCGTCCACGGCCAGCGCGGGAGTGAAGACCACACCTCGCCGCATGATCTCCGCCAAGTCCTTGACCTTGACCAGTTCGTAAGGCACGCCAAGCGACTTAGCCGCAGCGTCCGCGCTGGCCGCCAGCTTCTCACACTTCGCGCAACCGGTCCCGAGAATCTCGATTTTCATGCCATAACCTCCCCATGGTCAGCTCAACGCTCCGAAGATCATCCCTGAGATCGTGGCCATCACGATGACCAGCGACACAAATACGATAGTCTTCTGCGTGCCCATGATGCTGCGGATGACCAGCATGCTGGGCAGGCTCAACGCCGGTCCTGCCAGCAGCATGGCCAGGGCCGGCCCCTTGCCCATGCCCGAGTCCATCAAGCCTTTCAGGATGGGCACCTCCGTCAGCGTGGCGAAGTACATGAACGCTCCGACCACCGAGGCGAACAGGTTGGCCCACAGCGAGTTGCCGCCCACCAGGCCGGCCACCCACGCGTTTGGGATCATGCCTTCCTCGCCCGGCCGCCCGAGCAGAAAACCCGCCACCAGCACGCCGAACAACAGCAAGGGTGTGATCTGCTTGGTGAACGTCCACGACTGAGTGAACCACTCACCGGAGGCGTCCTTGCGCCCTGCCAGGATGATCGACAGCCCGACCACCGCGACCGCGAACGGCACCATGGCCGCCCAGGGCAGATGCTCCGCCGACAACTCCGCCGGCACCGCGACGTTCAGCACGGCCGCCGTCACGCCCCAGGCGACCACCGTTGCCGCCACCACCAGGGCCAGCTTCCACCAGCGGATCCCGAACCACGCGATCAGGATGACCGCCAGGCCCACCGCGAAGCCGCCGGTAATCAGCCACTTGGTCGCCCAGATCGCGTGCCAGAGTCCCTCGGCATCGCGGGGACGTCCCCAGTTGGCGAACACCAGGATTCCCACCATGGCCCCGAAGTACACGATGTTCTGCCACAGAGGCCGCTCAACCTGGGCCTCGGGCATAGCCATGGCCGCGTCGGCCTTGGCCGTCTCCTCCTTGCGGTAGATCAGGTGCATGGCCAGCCCGATCACCACGCTGAAGACGATCGCGCCCACCGCCCGGGCGATGCCGATCTCCGCCCCGAGAATCCGGGCGGTCAGGATGATCGCCAGCACGTTGACGGCCGGGCCGGCGTACAGGAAAGCACTGGCCGGCCCGAGCCCCGCCCCCATCCGCCAGATACCCGCGAACAACGGCAGCACCGTGCACGAGCACACCGCCAGGATCGTCCCGCTGACCGAAGCCACGCCGTACGCCAGCGGCTTGGACGCCCTCGGCCCCAGGTACTTCATCACCGACGCCTGGCTCACGAACACGCTGATCGCCCCGGCAATGAAGAACGCGGGGATGAGGCACAGCAGCACGTGCTCCTGGGCGTACCACTTGGTCAGGGCCAGGGCCTCGAAGACCGAGCGGCTGAACCGCGGCCAGTCCACCGGCATGGCAAAGCACGCCGCGAAGACCACCACGCCCCAGAGTAGTCTCTTCCACTCGACCTTCCAGTCCATGAACCGATCACTCCCAGCTATCCCTTGAGTGAATGCTCCAGTCGTGGCCGCCACCCGTGGCGTCCGAACCGTGCATCGCAGTTGCGCGCGGCCGAGAAGCGGCAAGCCGAAGGCAACGGCTGACCAAGTCCCTCACTGCCTCGCTGCACCGCATCCTCGCCCCTTCCGCCGGCTTACTGCCCGGCTATCCTTTCTTTCATGGCCATATCGCCATGAATACGCCACAAAAAAAACACGCAGCCTCTTTTGCCTCATACCTCCATCGCGGCCCGCTGCTCATCGAAGTTCTGCTTCAGCACGCTTTCGATGCACTGCCACAAGCCCTGCAAGCAACATATTTTAACGCGGTAGTAGGTCATGACGCCGTCTTTGCGGTCTTCCACGATGCCGGCGTTCCTGAGTACCGCCAAGTGTTTGGAGACAGTGGACTGATCCGCCCCGACCAGCGGCGTCAGCTCACAAACACACCGCTCCCCATCCGCCAGGGCATCAAGAATGAGCAGCCGGCTCGGGTGGGCGAGGGCCTTGGCGATCCGCGCCCGAGCCTCATACTGTCGTCGGGATTTCAGGTTCATGGCCACATGCGAATGATAGCATATAACATGTCCGGGTCAAGTCGCTTGACTCTGGCCGGCGGTGCGGTGGTAACACTGGCTGCCGCTGGCAGTGGGGATGGACCCTTCCCGCGGCGCGGAGGGTGCTTATCTGGTGCTGGGCAAGACGGAATCATCCGTCGGTGGGGCGGCGTGGACCTGCCTGCTGGTGATGGCCATGTTGGGCGGCGGGATGGTGCCGCAGATGCTCATGCCGCCCTGGATGGACGCCGTCGGTTGCGTCAGCCCGGTGCGGTGGGCGATTCTGAGCCTGGAAGGCGGGATCTGGCGAGGCTTCACGTTGCGGGAGCGTGCCTGCCGGCCGGCGTGTTGCTCGTGGAGGGCGTGGCCTGCGCCATCGCCGGCGCGGCCATTCTGACCAAGACCGAGCGTTGACAGACCGCAACCCCCGCCGGCCGGGTATGCGACGATAGCGAACTCGGGGCGGACTACTTGAGGCGTGCGCGAATCTCGCCCAGCATACCGGCGGGCGTCAGGATGATCGCGGCCCGACGAGGCTCGGCGCCCTGATGGACGAGCTTCTCGCCGTCAAACAAGTAGACCTCCGGTTGATTCTCGTCGCGGTAACACTCGCCCTTGACCAGCTCCCCGGTGCGCAGGCGGGCGTAGGCCCGGGTGATGCGCGTGTAGAGGTTAGGGGTGGCGTGGCCGTAGGCATCCTCCCAGGCGTAGCTGTCCTCGATGGCCGTCTCTTCCTCGAAGTTGTTCCAGTCGGCGATGGTCACGAACCGCGGTCGGGCCTTGAGCACCCGCAGCCACATGCGCACATAAAGTCGCCCGCCCTCGCGGGGTTCTTCGAGCGGATCCCGACCCTGCTCCTCGACGAACTTGGGAAAGCGGTGGCCGGGCCACATGCTCATGGACTCTTCCAGGATGGGCATGGGGTAGTAGGAACCCCAGCCCCAGGCCCTATTTCGGGCCATGGCCGCGTGGTTGTCGCCGTTGTAGGCCCAGCGGACGGCGAAGCGCGGGTCGTCGAAGTCGCCCGGTCCGTAGTTCTTGTCGGTATCGATCAGCAGCAGCGGCTTGCCATCGAGGAGGAAGTAGCTGGGGCGCTGGGCCCATTGCTCGTGGTAGAAGTCGGCGGCCTTCTGCTGGTTCGGCGCCCCGCCGGAGCGCATCTCTCCGCCGCCGCCAATGCAGATGGGGATGCGTTCGGCGGGCGGTTTGGCGTCCATGAAGTCGAACCAGGCCCGGATGTTGTCGATGATCCGCCCGCCGTCGGCGTGCCGACCGTTGGTGTCGTCCATGATGATGAAGTCCACGCCCAAGTCGCGGAACTGGCGGTAGTGGTCGGCCACAACCTGCGGATCGCCTGCGGTGTAACGTCCGCGGCTGGGGAAGCGGTGGCAGTTGACCCAGTGGCGGTACTGGTCGTCCTCGGTCCACCAGACGGTGAGCCACATGCCGATGGCCGGTCGGACCTCGGCCTGCCGGGCGGGCGGATCGGCCGCGGTGGTCACCGAGACCGCGAGAGCCCAGGTCATGATGATGCCCGTGAGGTCTATGCACTTCATTCGCTCACCTTACGCTCGGGTCCAAACTGATTGCGCCGCATTTCCAGGAAATCGGTCGGGGACACGCGAGAGATGATCGCCTTGGCCTGAGCTTCCATGTAGAACCAGTTATGATGGATTTCGACCTTCTCGCGTGGTCGGCCGCGGATGACGAAGGCGGGCACGTGGGTCGCCTGGAAGGTGTTGTGGCGGATTTTCATCCAGTCACCGGCGATGTCGGTGCCGTCTTTGCGGTCTCGCCCGCCGTGCATGTCGAACAGGTGGCCGTTGGCGTTTTCGCGGACGAGGTTGTTGGCTGCCTCGTAGCTGGTGCCCGGCCGGCCGGTGGCCGCGATCGCGTGCCGGTTGTAGTCGAAGATGTTGCTCTCGATCAGCGCCACCGCCTGATTGAGCACCACGCCGTAACCGAGGGCCGCTCGCTGGTTGTGGTGGATGTAGTTGTGGTGGATGTGAGCGTCGATTGCCCCCTTGCCCAGGGACACCGCCCCGTGGCCCCAGCCCCAGATCTCGCAGTTGTCGACCTCCAGGCCGGGATGCGCGCTCGAGATGCCGTCGGAGGTGGGGAAGGCGTAGTAGCGTTCTCGCTTGCCGACGCGTTTCTCGTCCTCGACGATCCAGCGGTGAAGGGGCTCGTGGCGGATCTTGGTATCCGGCCCGCGGACGCGCAGGCCTGTGATGCGAACCTTCGGCCCCATGGCCCGGATCAGGGGCCTGGTCGCAAAGGCGTCGCTGCAGAGCAGGGCCGGCTCGACGCCGGGTTTGCCACGTCCGCCGGCCAGCGTGACACCTCCGGGAACCTCCAGCACCAGCTTCTCGCCCAGCACCCAGGCGGAGAAATCCAACTCGATGCCGTCCTCGACGTAGATCACCTGTCCGGCCTCGGCCTTGCTGAGGGCGTCGATGAGTTGCTGCTCGGTTCGTACGCGGACGTGGGCGTCGGTGACCAGCCGCCGGTAGCCCTCGCCACCGCCGAGCGGCCCGAGGACATCGTCAGTGGCCCCAAATCGTTCCACCTGCTCGGCAGCCGGGCGGGTCGCCGCGGGCTCACCGTTCGCCAATCCCGCGGCGCAGACACACACCGCCGCCAGCCACGCACCACACGGCCAGGCCGACCGGCCTCGATCACACCGTTTGGCCATCGTATTCACCCAGCTCGTCATCCAGCACGCTCCTTTGTTTATCACTTCGCACTACCCCGTGAGGTCATCAGGATGATGTCTCATTTCCCGAAGCCCGCCCGCACTTTGTGAGACACACCTCCTGTCTCACTGGGTGCCGAGGACGAGTGTATCCGCGGTCTAGTATGACAGCGCTGCTTGGTAGCGGCCGCCGCCGTGGTGGCCGCTGAGCCGCAGGAGAGCTTTCACGCGCCGGCCGCCACAGGGGGCGGCCGCTACGCAAAACGCCACCCGGCGCTGTCATACTAGGCAGGTACCAGGTGCCGGGCGGCTGCCGCTCAAGCCTTCTCCGCCCGAACGATAGAGTTCATCCATGGATCGCGACGGCAGAGCGTGGGATTCACAAAACCCACGGCCGTCAGATCCTCCCCGTACTCCGCCATGGAATAGGTCGAGCCGCCCTGGGTAGCGACGAGCATGTTGACGGCAAACATCGCGCCGCCGACCGGCTCGGTGTGGGTGTCGTCCATGACCACGTCGCGAATCAGCAATACGCCCCCAGCGACCATCGCACGGTAGGCCTTGGCGAACAAGCCGCGGTTCTGCTCGCGCGAGTTCTGGTGAGCGATCGCACTGAGCCATACCAGATCGGCACCAGCCGGCAACTCGTCGGTATCGAAGTCGCCCGGCACCAGCGTGACTCGATCGGCCAGGCCCACATCGGCCAGACGCCGGGCGGCCATCGGGATCACCTCGGGCAGATCGAACAGGGTGGCTGTCGCCTCTGGAAACGCCCGCAGCCAGGCGATCGTCCACGTGCCGGAAGCGCCGCCGACGTCCAGCAGGTGGCGGAACGAACGCACACCGATCTCCGCGACGATCGTCTCCGCGACCGGCCCGCAGATGGTGTGCATCGCGCCGATGAAGGACTGTTGATCGGCGGCAGCCCCGCGGATGCTCGCCACGTCGTCGGCCGACTTGCCAGTCTGCACGACGCGAGCAAGCTGCGCCCAGCGGCGCAGGCAGTTGGCTTGGTGACGCACCATCGGCAGAACACTGTCGCACCCGTCTTCGGTGAGCACTTGGGCCACGTCGGGCGGCACGCTGTAGCGATCACCCTGCTTGTGCAGAAGTGACATGGCCGCCAACGCGTCGAGCAACACCGTCAGCCCGCGCACATCGGCATGTAACCGCCCCGCAAGGGCCGCGGCCGATTGCGGCTCCCTGGCGAGAACCGTAAACACGTCCCAGTCGGACGCGGTGGCCAGCACGCAGCTCGGCTGATACGCGCGAGCCAGATCCAGCACCGCATCGGGCGTCCATCTCGAACCCATGCGCAGCCTCCAGTACACGAATGACCGCGGGCCCGGTCGATCCTCGCGGGCAGTTGCTCACTCCGCCTGCTGGCCCACCTCAAGCACGTCTTCGAGCAACAGCCAATCGTCGTCCGGTTTGAAGTCCTCGTCTCGTCGGCTCCATCGCTGCGGGTACTTGCCCCGCGTCAGCGTCTCGAGGAACGGAAGGAGCGGGCGAACGGGCGGGTTATCCAGCTCCCGCCCAATGGTGTGGTCCGTCTCCCACCCGAAACGCTCCCGGTAAGCCGCGAAACCGAAACCGTCGAAGAAATTCTCGCCGCCCACGATGGGCATGTACCAAAGGCTGGGAATGCCTCGCGGGTTTTCGCGGATGGGGATCTCCGTCTTGAGGGCTTCGACGAGTTCGCGAAGCTTGGGGTCGTTGCCCGCGTGCTCTTCGAGGCGATGCAGGGTCGGGAAATGCACCGGCGGGCTGACGAAGAGCACCGGCTTGTGCTGCTGGGTCGCGACGATGATTTCGTGCGGCGTACCCACACTGTAGATGTTCGTCGGGCAGTAGGCGATCACGAAATCGCTGATGTCCACCATGCGCAGGTCGATGTGCACGGTTTCGCCGAAGGTCGCGGCACACCGGGCCCGGGCGGCGGCCCCCTTCGCCCCTGGCGCGAACGTCCACTGCTCCCGCACCTCGATCGTCTTGATGTCTTCCTCGCCGTAGGCTCGCATACCACGCACGGCCGGCTTGTGCCACGGATCGAACACCGTGACCCCGCAATGCCCCAGAAACTCACTTACCCGGTTGCGCCAGCCGAACTTCTTCTCATGGGCCCGCGAGGCCACGAAATCCATCGGCCCGGAAAGGTACGCCCGAGCCCCCTGTAGCAGGTTTCTGACGGCGGGTTCCGACGACATGCGACACCTCTTCTCACCAGTAAAGCAACCGCTCGATACCCTTGGCCACCGTCCGATACCTTACCGGCCGCCCGGCCGATCCCGCAAGACACCCGGCTGCCATCCGCCCGAGCGGTCCGTGCCCCGGACCAAGGCAACCGATCGCTGCTCCCCAGGACCAAGGCAACTTGTTGACGTTCGTCACCCACACCTGGACACGTCCATCAACAAGTTAACTCGGTCTTCTGGACAGCTCTGCCGGGGCTCGTCAGGCACGCCCTAATGCGGTACAATGGAGAGTGCCGTGGGGATCCGTCACGGCTTCCGCAAGGAACTGGCCCACGAGGAAGAACTGACCCTGACGCCCCCAAGCAACTGATGAGCGCACACCCGCAATTGACGACCCCGCCGACCCAAGCCAAACGCGCGCTCACTGTGCCCTACCTCGTTTGGTTCAGCGCACCGCTGGCCCTCACCTTCCTGATGATGTCCGGAGCCGCTCCCCTGGTCAGCAACGGCATCACCTGGATGCACGGCGCCGAAGGCGAACGCATTCACCTGTCGGCGTTCCTCATGACTTTCGTGACCGCTCTGTTCATCTACAGCCCGATGTTCACCGCCCGCAACGTGGCTATCCGCACCGTCGCGGATCGCCGCTCGATGCGTACGTTCACCCTTTTTTATGCGGTGGGCAGCCTGATTTCGGGCACCCTGCTGATCCTCGTCAGCCAGAGCGATCTGATCGGCCACTTGATGTTCGGCCGGCTGCTTGGGGCTTCGTCCGTGGCGGAGAACCTCGCCCGGGAAGGGCTAATGGCTTTCGTTCCGATCCCGTTGTTCGTCGCACTGCGGGGCCTCGGCCAAGGTTGCCACATCACCAACGGGCAGACCTGGTACGTCGGCGTGGGGACGCTCTTGCGTTTCTCCTCCATGGCCGTCTTTGTCTTCGGCTACGCCGTCCACACCGAACTCACCGGGCCCGTTCTGGGCGGATTGACTTACCTGACGGGCATCGGGGCGGAAACCGCCTTCGTCCTGCTGACCCTCGTGGGCAAGCGCCAATGGCGTACACATGTCGCCGGCACCACCATGGACCTGGCAGGCTACTTCCGCTACGCAGGCCCGCTCATGCTCGGCAGCCTCTTACAGCAGTTGGCCGGCCCGGTCCTTATCTTCATGATCAACCGTGCCCATCAGTCTGTAGAAAACGGCGCTACCTACAACCTGATCCGCGACACCATCTGGATTGTGGTCAGCATGCTCATGGCCGTGCAGCCCGCGGTCATCGCCCATGCGACATCCCGGCACAACTTCCATGTGGTGTTGAAGTTCGCCGCCGTTCTGCTTGTCGCCATCACCGCCGTGACCGTCTTGTTGGCCGTCACCAGCCTTCGCGAGTTGATCTTTGTACGCTGGATGGAGGTGGACAACGCGGCGATTCTGGGCCTGACCTTCACCGCACTTTTCTGGCTGATCCCCGTGCCCACCATCACCGCGATCAACCACTTGGTGAACGCCCTGCACACCCGGTCCGGGCGTACCATCTGGGTGACCGCCGGCAATGTAGCTGGTATGGTCGGCCTGCTGACCGTCGCCCTCACATTGGATCTGGCGTCCCACGAGGGTGTGATCCTCGCCGTCGCGGGCAACGCGGGTTTTCAGCTTGTCTCGGCCGTGGTTCAAGTCATCGGGCTGCGTCGTGGGGGCCTGCGGGCGGCAATGAACGACACCCTGTTGCCCTCCGAGCACACACCCGCGGCCTCGGCTGTTGCCCCGCCAACCATCCAGCCCGAGTTGGCTGTCTGCCCGGTCACCGAACGCCTTCGCCCATGAAGTGGCTGGCGTTTGCGGCGCCAACTCCACGCCCGATTCCCTCCCGTGATTCTGGGCTGCAGCTTATGTTTGGGGGCAGGCCTCATCCGCTGTGAGCAGTCTTTCTCGCGGGAGAGGCACGCTGACACAGCAGTGGCACGCGACGGCGCGTGCCGGGCCCGCCAGCCGCCACGGTTCGGTGGATGTTCCCGTGATTCTGTTTCCCGCAAACCGGCCCCTTGAGCACCGATACCTACCCGTGTTATGCTTCCGCGACGATTAACTACCCAAGGTGTATTCATGCTGACCAACAACATCCTCGATCTCATCGGCCAGACGCCGCTCATCCAACTCAAAGGCGAGAACATCTACGCCAAGGCGGAGTTTCTTAACCCCGGCGGCAGCGTCAAAGACCGCGTCGCCCGGGCAATGCTCGAAGGAGCGGAGCGCGACGGACGCCTCAAGCCCGATTCCATCATCGTCGAGCCCACCTCGGGCAACACGGGAATCGGGGTCGCCCTTGTCGGCCGGCTCAAGGGCTACCGCGTCCGCATCGTCATGCCGGAAGGCATGAGCGTCGAACGCAAGAAGCTCATCAAAGCCCTCGGCGCCGATCTCATTCTCACGCCCGACGCCGAGAGCATCCCCGGAGCGGTCCGCCGCGTACGGGAGATGGCCGCGGAGGATCCCCGCGTTTTCGTGCCTCAGCAGTTCGAGAACCCCGACAACCCCCGCGTGCATTACGAGGAGACCGCCGTCGAGCTCTGGCGGCAAATGACCGGCAACATCGCCTGCTTCGTCGCGGGTGTCGGCAGCGGTGGTACCCTGCAAGGCATTGGCCGCTTTCTCAGAGAGCACAAACCCGACGTACACATCGCTGCCGTCGAGCCCAAGAACGTCTCCGCCCTGCTGGGCCACGAGCCCGGCCTGCACCAGATCCAGGGCATCGGCGACGGTTTCATCCCGCCGATCCTTGATGTCTCCCTCGTCGATGAGGTCATCGAGGTCACCGACGAGGACGCGATCGCCACGACACGCCAACTCGGGCAGAACTTTGGCCTGCTGGTGGGGATCTCATCCGGCGCCAATGTCTGGGCCGCCCGGCAACTCGCTGCCCGCATCAAGGGCAATATCGCCACCATCCTGCCCGACCGCGCCGAACGGTACTTCAGTACCGCCCTGCTCTAGGTGTCGCATAGAGGTAGGACGGCTGTCGCGCACCTGTCGCACGATCGTCACCCAACCCCCAGACTCTCCTCGCCATCACGCGGAATGCCCCAGCGTCCCGTCGCATTCGCCGCACCGTTCTTATCGGACCCCATGTGTTCCGGCGTTGGACGGCCACCCTCCCGCGCCTATCCCTGGCGACCCTCAGTCTTTGGCTCCATACCCTTTGTCAGTTCTATAGCGTAAATACCTAATGAGTACTACTTATGCCCTACCCCCCCGAAGACGATAGCTGAAGTGAACAAGGGACGCCCTGAAGCAACCGCCGGGTGTAATCAAACCAACTCCGACGCTCACTCGACGGAACCGCTTGACGGGCACGGTGAGCTTCGCACATGGGCGCACATCGCGCACATGTCGTAGCACAGAGTTCAGCGCCAGGACACGGGTTACGCTGTTCCTCCTGACGCCTTGAATGCATAGAGCCAATCGGATGGTCGCGCGCGACGCCCAAGGGCGGCACGAACAGTGCGCTGTTCGTGCCCGGCTCGACGAAGCGCCGGCCAAGCCGAGCGGGTCTGCAATTGGCATCTTGGACGCCGTGTAAACGGTGTCGCAAGACCGGAGACGCTGCATTCGAAACTCGCCGAATAAGGAGACTCGGCAATGACTACAAGCTGGACGATCGGGCGAAAACTGGTGGCATCTTTTCTACTGGTAAGCACCATTACCGCAATCCTGGGCGGGGTTGGCTACTATGCCGTCGTCAGCGGGGCAAATCACATCGACGTGATCGGGGCGGCACGCATGCCGAGCGTGGATCGCCTCCTGGCGGTCAAGGCGGGAGGCGACAATGTCCGGGGAACCCTGCGCACACTGGGCATTCCCGGCCTGTTGCCGGAGATGCTCCGGCGGCAACATAACAACCTCACGGCCGCGCGTGAAGAATACGAAAACGCGTGGAAGGTCTACGAAGCTCTGCCTCAGACCGCTGAGGCAGCCCAGCTATGGAGCCAGTTCGTGCCCGCGTGGAATAACTGGCGAGCCGAGAACAACAAGTTTCTCGAGATGCGCAAGCAGTTCGACGCTGCGGGAATCGCGGACCCCGCCGAGCTGGCTCGCCAGATCGAGGGGTTTGCCAAGGACCACTATGCGCTGGCTCAGAAGGTGCTCCACTTGTTGTACACGGACGGCGCGGCATTTGAGGGGGGCGACGACTACTCCACCTGTGATGCCGGCCGATGGCTGCCGACCGTCAGAACCGATAATCCACAGTTGACCACGTTGCTACGCGGTTTCGAAGCCCCGCATCGCCGATTCCACGAAGCGGTCGGCAAAATCAAGGATCTCGTCGCCGAGGGCAAACGCGACGAAGCCCAGCGTGTTTACCAGTCCGAAATGGTCACGCAGATGGATGAAGTCCTCAAGGGCTTCGACGGCATGCTGGCAATGGCCAACGACTCTCTGACTACGATGGCGAAGGCCCAGGAGTTCCTGCTCGGGCCGGCGGCCAACGCACAACTCGCCGCTTTCGGATTGCTGGACCAGACCGTGCAGGCCAACCGCGACGCGGCGACAGCCGAGATCCAGAGCAGCCAGAATCAAGCGGCGTTGCTCAAGATCATTTCGCTTGCGGCGGCGATCATCGGCGTGGTCGCGGCAATGGGCTTGGGCATTCTCATCACCCGGGGCATCAACCGGAACCTGACTCGCATCTCGACGCAGCTCAACGAAGGCGCCGACCAGGTCAACGACGCGGCGGGCCAGGTCTCCAGCGCCTCGCAGCAGTTGGCCGAGGGTGCCAGCGAGCAGGCGTCCTCCCTCGAAGAAACCTCCAGCGCGCTCGAGCAGATGGCCGCCATGACCCGGACCAACGCGAGCAACGCCAAGGACGCCAACGACAAAATGGAGGAGGCCAAGCAGATTGTAGTCCAAGGCAACCAGGCCATGTCGCAGGCTTCCGAGGCCATGAACCAGATCGCCGATGCCAGCGACCAAATCAGCAAGATCATCAAGGTCATCGAGGAGATCGCCTTCCAGACCAATTTGCTGGCATTGAACGCGGCCGTCGAGGCCGCCCGAGCGGGCGAGCACGGCAAGGGCTTCGCGGTCGTCGCCGACGAGGTGCGTAACCTGGCCCAACGGGCGGCGACGGCGGCGAAGGAGACCGGGGACCTCATCGATCAGACGGTGCAGCGGGTCACCCGCGGTGTCGATCTGAACAAGACGACCAGTGAAAGCTTCGCCAAGATCGGCGAGTCTGCAGGCCAGGTGGCCAGCCTGATCGCCCAGATCGCCAAGGCCTCAGACGAGCAGGCCCAGGGCGTGGATCAGGTCAACACGGCCGTGTCGCAGATGGACAAGGTCACTCAGCAGAACGCCTCTGGCGCTGAAGAGTCGGCCTCCGCGGCCGAGGAGCTCGCGGCCCAGGCCCAAGCGGTCAAGGGCATGGTCGGCGACCTGGTGGCCATGGTCGGCGGGGCGGCCGGGCAAGCCGAAGAACATGTACCTCACGCGGCGGCAACCACGAAAGCCGCCAGGAAGCCCGTGGGCACCCACGCCGCCCGCGGTTCGGGTCGCGCACACAAGTCCGCCCGTCAGCGTGCCGCTCACGCAGATGCCGACACGTTTCTGCCAATGGACTCTGACAACGAGCCCAGTGATTTCTGACGGGCGCAACGTAAGCGGCCGGCCAGCCACTCGTCGGGGGGTGGCTGGCCGGTCTGTCAGGATACCCCATTCGCCCCTGGTATCCGGTCACTGACCTCCCATCGTGACGCGCGATACCGCGGACCCGCGGTCCGGGAAACCCCCTGGACCGCGGGTCCGCCCACTTCTCGGACGTCATCATCCGGCCGCACAGAAAAGGCTACATTCGGGCAGTCTGTCCGCGGGAACTCGCGCCGGTTTTTTTTGCTGAATTTCGGCCAACTCACCCGCCGACGATACTCAACATGGTACACTTCTGTCAGAACAACGTGGCCAGAGGTGTGACGGCAACGGACGGGCTATCCGCCAGGTGAGCAGGGAGGACTAGATTGTGCCGATTTTAGTGGCCTGTGATGAGCTGGAGCCGGGAATGCGGCTCTTCGAGCCCATCGTCTCCGGCGAGCGAGTCATGCTGCAGGGCGGCAAGTCGCTCACCGCCGGTGACATCGACGTACTCAAGCGGCGGTATCCGGGACTCAGCGTGCGTGTCGGCGACCCCATTCTCGACGACGTGATCGAGTTTGAGGACGACGCCCGAGAACGCGACGCGGCCAGTTTCGCCCAACAGCGAATCTCGGAATCGATGGTCGACGTGCAGCAGCGCTTTTCCGAACGCGCTTCGCTGCAAGGGGTCAATTTCGACGCGATCCACGCCGCCGTCGCTGAAATCCTCGAGTACCTGCGGGGTCATCGCAACACGGTCGCCCTGCTGGCGCGAAGCCTGGATCCGGCCAACTACCTCAGCACCCACGCTGGCAACGTATTCTATCTGAGCATGCTGCTCGGTTCGGCGGTGCAGACGTACGTCGCCGCCGAGCGTCAGCGCCAAACCCTGGCCCGGGGCCTGCGGCACGACTTCGCCTCGGACCTCACCCCGCTGGGACTCGGGGCCATCTTCATCGACCTGGGCATGCTGCCCATCCAACACGTCCTCACCAGCGACAAACCGCTCAGCGAGGCCGACCGCCAGGCCGTCCTCAAACACCCCAACGTCGGGGCCGACATGTTGCCGGACAACTTCTCCGCCGTCGCCCGGATGATCGTCCGCACTCACCATGAGAACTTCGCGGGCTCCGGCTACCCCAAGGGCATCGTTGCCGAGAAGCTGCACGTCTTCAGCAGGATCGTTCGCATCGCCGACGCCTACGACGCCGCCACTTCGGAACGCGTTTACCGCCAGGCCAAATCGCCCGGGCGGGTGCTCTGGGAGATGTCCAACGGCCCTTATCGGCACGCCTACGATCCGGAGCTCATGGCGGTCTTCGCCCGGCTCATTCAGCCCTTTCCGATCGGCGCCAAGCTCCACCTGCAAGATGGGCGTTACGCGGTCGTGGTTCGCTACAATCGTCACCGGCCGTTCCTGCCCACCGTCGTCGTCGCCTTCGACGCCGACAACCGTCCATTGCCCCAGGCCGACATGGAAGGACCCCTGTGCCTTGAAGAGCGGCCGGATCTGCGAGTCAGATCCTTCCGCGGCGAAGACCTCGCGTACCTCTATAACGAGCAGCCGCCCGAGATTGCCACCCGCGAAGGCTTTCGTACCCCCATCGAGGCGGCGTTCCCGTAGACCCTTTCGAGATTCATGACCGTTCAGAAGGCCAATGACCGAGGCAGGCAACCATCCACGAGTTGCCCCGCCACGGCGGGCTGCAGGGAGCCGGACGGTCGGATCCGGCCGACCCGGCATGAATGTCGGTCCCAGCACGGACGAGGCTGTACTCTGGAAAGGCGCTCAAAACGTACGTGCCCGCTGACGGCTGTCTGTTATTCGCCATTTTCCGGCTTGTGTCCGGTTTCTTGGCTGCCGACGCGGACTTGCACGCGAGCGACGACCATGAGGTGATCGGAAGCGCTGCTCGATCGGATCTCGAGTGAACCGACGTGCAGGCCGCGGGTATGGTAGACATGGTCAAGACACAGCAGCGGCAGGGCCGTCGGATGAGTGGGGTGGATGAACGGCACCCAGAGCAGCCGTGAGGCCATGATGAGATGCTCGGGCATGCCGGGGATGGCGTTGAAATCACCCGCGACGATGATCTCGCCCTTCCAGCGGTTCAGCCGGCGACCCAGGTCGGCCACCTCACGCAGGCGATGCCATCCGGTTCTCAAGAACCATACCGGGTCCGCCAGCGAGTTGTCGGTCAGATGGAGACAGACCACCCGAATCGGCACGCCTTCCCAGTCGATGACCGTGGTCACGCCGTAGGCCCGTCCGTTCCCCGCCTTGAGCAACTCCGTATTCCGCAGCTCGCCACGGTAGAGGAGACTGGCCTGCTCCTCGTGGTCTTCGACCAGCTCCTCGTCCGAGGACAACTGGCGCATACCCAGTTGCTCGGCGATGCGCTCTCCCTGGTGTATCCCGTCCGGCGTCCAGCGCCCGGACTTCGTTTCCTGTAGGCAGATGACGTCGGGGCCGACCGATCGCAGCTCCGCCGCCACCGCGTCCACCCCTGCCTCGCAGTGGCGCACGTTCCAGCTCACCAACGTCAGCGCTCGCCCGCCCGGTTCCTGGCAGCCGCAGACCGTCGCCAGGATGATTGCCGGGAGTATCGACACGATGAGTCCGTGGCCTTCCTTGGACTGCGAACGCAGATTCCATGAGAATCTCATCGTTGCGGAATTGCTCATATGGTCCGGGGCTCCCGCGGTTCTGTATTGGGAGGGAGGTGGCTGCCCAAGTGGCTTTGAATCGCCGATTGTAGCTCGCGGAGGTGGTAGCTTTTCTGTGCTGGGATACGCAGAAGCGGCAGGCCTGCGACGGCACAGGCTCCGTCGAGGAACGCATCGCGGTCTTGCCGATGCTGCCGCTGGTGGCTGGCGTCGTCAAGCTCGATGGCCACTTGCGGTTCAAGCCGCTGCTTGTCGCACAACAGCAAGTCCAAGTGTTTGCGGTCGATCCGGTTGCGGTGGCCCTGGGGCTGATTGGCCCCGCGTTCAACATCGAGGACGTCGGCAAGCCGGACCTTGAGCAAGACCACGTAGTCTTCCGGTGCGGCCTGAAGGAGAACCCCGTAGAATGCCTTCTCGGCCTTGGTTAAGAGATAGCTCTTCTTGACGTAAGGCAGTCTGGGTGCCTTGGCCTGTGGCTGAAGCCGAGAAAAGATGACCGCCAATGCCCCGATGGCGAGAACTACCAGTAGTGCAAGCAGAATGTACAGCATATTTGTGTCCACTCCTTAACTGACTTCCAACTGCCGTGAACTGTCTGCCAGGGTATCTCATGAAGTCCCGTAGCGGCCGTTGTCCCTGGCAGCCGTCAAAATCCCATGCAAGCCAGCGGTCGCCACAGCCTGTCCACCCCGCCACGGCGGGCAGGCCGCGGCGGCGGGGGTGACCATAACGGCAAGCCGTGTAGTCCTGTGGGCGAACCCGCGCTGCAGGCCACCTCCCAGTTGCACAAGAAGGGGTACCGCAGAGGTCCTCACGCGATGTACTCGTTGAGGATGTTTTCGAGCATCTCCTGTCGGCCGGACTGGATGCGCGGTTCGCCGTTTTTGAGGGTGTACTTTTCGAGTTCCGCGAAGGTGGCCTTGCCGCGTTCGATTTTGCGGCCGAAGGGTGTATCCCAGCCCTTGTAGCGGTTGCGGATGAACTTGGCGAACGCACCGTCCTTGAGCATGCGGGCGGCGATCTTGAGGCCGCGGGCGAACGCGTCCATGCCGCCGATGTGGGCGTGGAACAGGTCGACGGGGTCGATGGACTGGCGACGGACTTTGGCGTCGAAGTTGAGCCCGCCGGTCTTGAACCCGCCGGCCTGCAAAAGAGTGTACATGCTCAGGGCGCAGTCGTAGAGGTCGGTGGGGAACTGATCGGTATCCCAGCCGAGCAGCAGGTCGCCGCGGTTGGCGTCGATCGAGCCGAGGATGCCGTTGGCGGCCGCGAACTCGAGCTCATGCTGGAAGGTGTGCGTGGCTAAGGTGGCGTGGTTGGCCTCAATGTTGAGCTTGAGGTGTTTGACCAGGTCGTACTTGAGCAGGAAGGCGTAGCAGCCGGCCGCGTCAAAGTCGTACTGGTGCTTGGTCGGCTCCTTGGGCTTGGGCTCGATGTAGAACTGCCCGCGGAAACCGATCTTCTTCTTATAGTCGACGGCCATGTGCAGGAAGGTGGCCAGGTGGTCGAGCTCACGGCCCAAGTTGGTGTTCAGCAGGGTGTCGTAGCCTTCGCGTCCGCCCCAGAACACGTACCCGGCCCCGCCGAGCTCCTTGGTGACCTCCATGGCCTTCTTGACCTGGGCGGCGGCATAGGCGAAGACCGCGGGCGAGGGGTTGGTGGCGGCGCCGGCCATGTAGCGGCGATTGGAGAACAGATTGGCCGTGCCCCACAGCAGCTTCACGCCGGTGTCCCGTTGAAGCTTGCGGGCCAGCTTAACGATCTGGTCGAGGCGGCGATTGGTCTCAGTGAGCGTGTCCGCCTCGGGGGCGATGTCGCGGTCGTGGAAGCACCAGAACCCGACGCCCAGCTTGGTGAAGAACTCGAAGGCCGCCCGCAGGGTCATTTCCGCGACCTGCATGGGGTCGCTCGATGCGTTGTAGTTGCGGATCATCGTGCCCGGGCCGAACGGGTCGCCGCCCAGCCCCTTGAACGTATGCCAGTAGCAGACGGCGAATCGCAGGTGCTCGGCCATGGTCTTGCCCAGCACCTTTTCACTGGCGTTGTAATGCTTGAACGCCAGCGGGTCGCGGGACTTGGGGCCCTCGTAGCGGATCGGCTTTGTGACTTCCGGGAAGAGCTCTGACATAGCTATCACCTCTTCGATAGGTATGGCCATCGCGCGGCGCGGCCATGGCCCGCTCGGCGCGAGATCTCCAACGCCTTGGTTGCATGGTGTTGTAGTCAATTGCGGCAAGAGGGTCAACCGGTGATGGCGGGCGTGCAGGGATGCGAGGCCGTGAACGGGCTATGCCTGGGCGGGTTCGAGCAAGAGCGGGTCGGGTAGGCCGGCCTGGAGGAATCCCGCCGCCCGGGTGGTGCAGGGGCGGCATCGACCGCATGGCCGGTCGTTGTTCGCGTAACAGCTCCAGGTCTTATCGAACGGCACACCCAGCCGCTGGCCGAGCTTGACCACCTCGGCCCGGCTCAAATCAATCAGCGGGGCCTCGACGAAGAGATCTCGTTCAGCCGGTTTGGCGTAGTGCAGCATGAGGTTGAAGGTTTGCAGGAAGTCACGCCGGTGATCGGGGTACAGATCGCAAACAGCCGGCCCGGGTATGCGGTGGTTCTCACTGATCCCAACGATGATCCGCTTGGCCTTGATGCTGGCGGCCCAGGTGGCGGCCACGCTCAGCATGGCGGGGATCGTCCCCATCGCGAAGGTGGCCGGGATCGCGGAGCCCAGCGTGGCCGCATCCTCGATCGGCAGGCGGCGCGATACCCGGCTGTTGCCGCCGAACATCGCCAGACAGGACAACTCCGCCACCATGGTCTGCTCGATATGGAACTCGGCCGCCAACTGCTCGAACACCAGCAGCTCGCGCTCGGCGGCCCGATGTCCCCATGCGACGTGCAGCAGCGCGGGCTCGTATTGCTCCCGGCTGACGGCCGTTGCCACGGTGCTGTTGATCCCGCCGCTGAGAAGGATCACCGCTCGATCCATGCGCAGACTCCTTCCGATGGTGGTTTATCGGCACGATCGGGGCCCAGGGCCAGTAACCGGCCGTGGACCCCGGCGAGTCGCCACGCCAGCGAGCCGCCGGGTGCATCCCGGCGCTGCTCGGCGGGGATGAACCCCGCCGCTCGCTGGAAACCCCCGCCTCACCTGTCAGGATCCACCCTGATGCCGCACTGGACAAGTGGTCGCGTGGGTCCGAGAATATCGGCCACGCGTCCCGGTTGGTCGATCGGCATTTGGCCGGACGAGAATGGGCGTTGGCGACCAACCCGGCAACTCACAGGAAGGAGCGGAGACCAGCCTATGCCTCTTGCCTTTGCCACAGTCGACTGGTGGATCGTCGGCGTCTACATCCTGGTGGCCACTCTGCCCGGCTTCCTCTGTCGGCGGTTCATTCGGGGCCAGGATGACTTCCTTCTCGCTGGCCGGACGCTCAGTATCTTTCTGGCCACCGCCACGCTCACCGCGACCGAGATGGGCTTGGTCACGGTCATGTACATGGCCGAGTTCGGCTACCGTAACGGCCTGTCGGCCATGATGCTCGGCGTGATCGCGGGGGTGGCGACTCTCGTGGTCGGACTCACCGGCTTCATGGTCAGCGGCCTGCGGGCCTCGGGCGTGACCACCGTGGCCGAGTACTACCAGAAGCGGTACGGCGGTAACGTGCGCATCCTGGGCGGCTTCATCATCGCGACCGCCGGCATCCTCAACTACGGTGTCTTCCTCCGGGTCGAGGCCGATTTCGTGCGGATCATCACCGGCATGCCCGACGTGAAAATTGCCTCGGATATGAAGGTCTCCTTCGTGTGGACGGATCCCGTCGCCCCGGCGCAGCAGGCCGACACGAACCCGGCCGACGTGGCGCAGCCCGGCCCGGATGGTGTGAGCGATGCCTTGGCCGGGCAACCCGCTACTCCAGAGGACGTGTGGGTCATCCCCTCCATCAAGCTGGCCATGACCGTGCTCCTCATCCTGGTGCTGCTCTATACCCTGATGGGCGGCATGGTGTCGGTCGCGCTGACCGACTATGTCCAGTTCATCGTGCTGTCGATCGGGATGGGGCTGACAACGTGGTGGGTATTGACTCATTCGGACGTGGGCGGGCTGTCGGGCATTGTGGCCGCCGTGCAGGAGCATCGGCCCGGTTATGGCATGAACCCCTTCACCACGCAGGAGGCGGCCACCGGGGTCCTGGGGCTCGGCTTGGCCTGGGTCATCTGGCAAAGCATGCACTGGACGGGCACGAATACCTGGCAGACGCAGGCCTTTCGCACTGCGGCCACCGATTCGCCGCGCACCGCCCAGACCATGTGGACGCTGACCGCGATCAACTACTTCGGCCGGGCGATCATTCCCATCCTCTGGGGCATCGCCGCCCTGGCCTACTTCAGCCACCACCTCGACAGCGCGAGCCTCGCCAAGCTTGATGCTCTGCAGGCCATGCCCAGCTTCCTGACTCATCTGCCAGCCGGGCTGGTCGGCTTCCTGCTGGCAGGCATGCTCGCCGCCCTCATGTCCACCCACTCCGGTTACCTGCTCGCCTGGAGCGGCGTGCTGACCGAGGATCTCGTGGTGCCGATCTCACGGCTCCTTGGCTGCGAGGTTCCGCAGCGCTCGCGGATTTGGATCACACGGTTCTTCATCCTCTGCCTGGGAGGTTTCCTGCTAGGCTGGGGGTTGTGGTTCAAGGCCCCGGGGGCCATCTGGAACTACCTGGCCATGACCGGCACGATGTACATCTCCGGAGCAGCGGCGCTGGTGGCCATGGGCCTTTACTGGAAACGGGCCAACCGGATGGGGGCCTACCTCGGGCTCGTCGGAGGAGCACTGCCCGGTCTGGCCTACCTCTTCCTGCGGATCGCCAGCCTGATCGTTGAACCAGAGGTGCGCCAGGCGGGCTACGAAGCCCAGGGAATCATCGCGAGCATGAGCCAATGGCTGACTGAAGCTTACACGGGTCTGTTGAGCTTCCCGCTGGCCATCCTGGGTATGGTGGTGGGTTCGGTGATCAGTGAACGATTGCATGATTCAGCCAACGGGCCGCGTGTGGGCACGGGCTCCTTTATGGCAGGGGGTGGCGCATGAGTGCGTGGGGTATCTTCTGGTGCATTGTTCTGATCCTGGCCTTGGTCAGTTACTTCGGTTTGGCCGTCGTGATCAGCATCGGCGGGTTCTTCGATGTGAAGAAGATGTTCCGCCGGCTCAGTGAAAACCAAGAGTCGTGACCTCTCGTTCGCACATCCGGTGCATTCGCCTGTATCCGCTGGCGATCCCACTTCGCCGCAAGTTCTCGCATGCCGGCCACGTTCGCCACGAGGCGGACCCCTTGGTCGTGCAGATCGAGCTGGCGGACGGCACGCTGGGTTTCGGTGAAACCTTGCCGCGGCCGTACGTATCGGGCGAGACGGTGGAGTCGGCCATCAGTTGGATCCGACGGGAGATGCTGGATGCCTTGGCGAGCTACCATCCACGGCACTTCCCCGAGGCTCTCGAGCGGATCGAGGCCTTGTCCACGCACGACACGGAGGGGCGAGTAGTCACCGCGGCCCGGGCAGGCGTGGAGTTGGCTCTGCTCGATGCTTACAGCCGGCACTTCGGCAAACCGATCAGCGAGGCGGTGGGTTGGTACGGCCTGCCGGGCTTCGGCTCGCCGGGCAGCCTGCGGAGCGTTCGCTACAGCGGGGTGCTCGGTGGCGACGAGACGCGGCGGCTGCGTCGCTCGGTACGTCTCATGCGGCTTTACGGCTTGCGGGACTTCAAGCTCAAGGTCGGCTATCCCGACGACCCGGATCGCATTCGCTTGGTGGCTCGGGCGCTGGGGCGAGGACTCGGCCGCAAGCTGACACTTCGGCTCGACGCCAACGGCGCCTGGACGCTCGATAGGGCCTGCGAGGTGCTCGAGGCGGTGAAGGATGTGCCCATCCGCTGTGTCGAGCAACCCTTGGCCCGTGATGATGATGCCGGCTTCGTGACCCTCAAGGAGCGAGCCGGCGTGGCCATCATCCCCGACGAGTCGCTGGCGACCCTGGATGATGCGGAGCGGCTGTACGGCATCGGGGCCCTCGATGGTCTGAACATCCGGCTCAGCAAGAACGGCGGATTCTTGCCCGCTTTGCGTTTGGCGCATCTGGCTCGCCGCCATAGCTTGTTGCTGCAACTGGGCTGCATGGTCGGCGAGACGAGCATTCTCTCGGCCGTGGGGCGGCGATTCATCGAGAACGTGCCCGGGATTGCTTTCGCCGAGGGCAGCTACGGGCGGCGACTGTTGCGCGGCGATGTGGTCCGCCGCCCGATCCAGTTCGGGTATGGTGGCCGTCCGCTACCGCTGCCCGGCCTCGGGTGGGGCGTCGAGGTGGACCCCGAGCGTCTCAAGTGGCACGTCCGCCCCGGCATGCTCGAGTTCCCGCTCTGAGAAAATGGTGTCAGGATGAATGGTACTGCCGTGCGGAAGTTGCGTTCCGCGGGGCGGTTACGTTTTTCCGATTTCTTGGCGCAGCTCTTGTCGGGGCTTTTTCATGAGCGGATAGCGGTGACGCCGTCGCTTGATCACGCGGGG
>Ga0209722_1000681_pt1 | contig 35169 bp, 29 predicted proteins | sample BioC12SIPDNA_2_FD_185745 | JGI IMG/M metagenome (GOLD analysis project Ga0209722, IMG submission 185745) | Anaerobic biogas reactor microbial communites from Washington, USA - Biogas_R1_A C12 SIP DNA (SPAdes) (version 2) | ecosystem: Engineered > Bioreactor > Anaerobic > Unclassified | place... | reverse complement strand
AAGGGCGTAGACCGACACCAGCACCGGCGGCTTGCTCTCGGGCGTCGGCACCGGTGTCAGCGGCTCGCCGCGCTCGTCCCGCAGCTCCCACTCGCCCCGGCGAAGCTGATCGAGCTTGCGCACCGCGCCGGCCGCCAGGCGGCCGTCGGAGGCTTGGTAGAGCCCTTCACCATACAGGCTCATGCTCGACGCCACCACCAGCCGCTCCACCGGATTCTCGATCAGAGCCTCCAGCAGCACAGCCGTGCCCATGTTGTTCGTGCTGGTGTAGTGGGCGACCTGGTACATGCTCTGGCCCACGCCGACCGCCGCCGCGAGGTGGACGACCGCGTCGGCCCGCTTGAGCGCCGCGCCGACCGCCGCCGGATCGCGAACGTCGCCGACCGCCAGTTCCACCTCGGGATGCAGATATCCGGGCCGCTGGCCCTGCGGCCCATGCACTTGCGGCGAGAGATTGTCCAGCACCACAACCCGATACCCGCGCTTCAGCAGCGCGACCGCCACGTGCGAACCGATAAACCCAGCCCCGCCGGTGATCAGAACCGTTTTCGCCATGGATGGATACCCCCTGCGTGTCTGCAACCCGCGCCGACTCCCGACACGGGCGGCGCGACTCGTCCTTGTCGCCTCAACGACGCCGATCCGACGCGCCCGAATGAGCGCTGGTGCATGGAAGCCATTGGATTCCCCCGTTGTCCCCGCCTTCTACGGCCCGCAAACGTGCACAAAGTATAGGTGGTGCATCATGTTTTGTCAAGACATTAATCCTGCAGACACAGGTGGAGCAGGCCTATCGGGCACAATCGGTTGGCCCTCAACGCGCTGTCGATTTGGAGAATGTCGCACCGGCGGCTGATCCGAAAAACGCTTGCACGGCGGCGCCTTCCGACGTAGGATACAAACCGCTGGGGGTGTACACATTAGCATCAACATTGGTCTCTTGTCGAGATGCTGCGCCCCGTGCGCCGCGATCGGCGAGGAAAGGGGGAGACGAGATGGATATGGCCGTGGTGGGAACCGGATACGTGGGCCTGGCTGCGGGAATCTGTTTCGCCGAGGCGGGCAATCGGGTGATCGGCGTGGACGTTGATGAGCAGAAGATCGCGAGGCTCCGCCGCGCCGAGCTGCCGATCTACGAAGTGGGGCTCCAGGAGATGCTCGAACAAAACCTCGCCGCCGGACGCTTGAGCTTCACCAGCGATCTGGCCGACGCGGTGCGCCGATCGCCGGTCGTCTTCATCACCGTCGGCACGCCGCCGCGCCACGACGGCGAAGCCGACACCGCCGCCCTCGAGGCGGTCGCCGCCGACGTGGCCAGGGCCATGCCGGAGCACCGAATCGTGGTCATCAAAAGCACGGTCCCGGTGGGAACCAACCGCCGCCTGCAGCCGGAACTGGCCGAGCTGACCGCCGTGCCGTTCGACCTGGTCAGCAATCCCGAGTTCCTCAAGGAAGGCTGTGCCGTCGACGACTTTCTGCGGCCGGATCGCGTGATCATCGGGACCGACAGCCCGCACGCAGCCGAGGTGATGGCCCAACTCTACTCGCCGTTCGTCCGCAACGGCCGCCCGCTTATCGTCATGGATCCGACCAGCGCCGAAATGGCCAAGTACGCCGCCAACGCCATGCTCAGCACCAAGATATCGTTCATCAACGAGGTCGCCAACCTCTGCGACCTCTTCGGCGCCGACGTCAACGACGTCCGCCGCGGAATCTGCAGCGACTCGCGCATTGGCTACCAGTTCCTCTATCCCGGCCTCGGGTACGGCGGGTCGTGCTTTCCCAAGGACGTCTCGGCCCTGATCCACATGAGCGACCGCGTCGGCTATCCCGCCCAACTCCTCAAGGCGGTCAAAGAGGTCAACAGCCGCCAGAAACAGACGCTCCAGAAGAAAATCGTCGACTACTTCGGCGAAGACCTGCGCGACCTGAACTTCGCGGTCTGGGGCGCCGCCTTCAAACCCCGCACCGACGACCTGCGCGAATCCCCGGCCCTGCGGCTTATCGACGATATCCTCTCGCGCTCCGGAGGCGTGCGGGTCCATGACCCCCAGGCCCTGGGCAACCTGCGCGAAATCTTCGGCGACCGCGTCCGGTACTGCGGCGAGATGTACGAGGGACTCGACGGCGCCGACGCCCTGTGCCTGGCCACCGACTGGAACGTCTACCGCAACCCGGACTACCGGAAAATGGGCCAACTGATGCGCCGCCGCGTCGTCTTCGACGGCCGAAACATCTACAACGCTCGCCAGCTCAAGGACTCCGGCTTCACCTACTTCGGCATCGGAACCCACTGACGCCGACCGGGACTCACTCGCGGTCATCCTTGACGAGCAGGTGCTTGAAGAAGCTCCAGATCGTCAGGTCGATCGGCAACGCCAGCAGCAGCCCGAGGATCCCGAACACCTTGCTCCAGAGCACCACGGTGAAAAGCGTCACGATCGGCGGCACCTTGACCGCCTTCTTCATGACGATCGGCGGCAACACGTACGACTCGATGAGCTGGTTCACCGCGTAGATGACCGCCACGCCGACCGCGTAGTAGGTCCCTTGCGAGAGGGCGAACAGGAACGCGATCAAAAACGCCACCGCCGGCCCGATCGTCGGAACAATCTCCGAGAAACCGGCCAGCAACGCCAGCGACAGTGCCAGCGGCAGACCGATCAGCAGAAAACCAATCCATGAAACCGCGGCGACGATGGCCATGCTGACCAGCGTGCCGATCAGTCACCAGCGAAGCTTGGGCGCCAGATCCCCCAGGGCCCCGCGGATCTGCTCGCGACGCCGCGGCCGGAACAGAGAAACGACCGGGGCGATCAGCCGCTGCGGATCCTCAGCCAGCAGATAGATCGCCCCAAACACCAGCAGCACCGCCGCCAGCAGCAGACCTGAAGCAAAACCCGTCGCCGTCGAAACCAGATCCGACACGTTGAAGAACGAACGCACGTTCGTCCAGACCGTCTCGATGGTGATCCGGTCACGCAGCCCCAGGTAGCTGTTGACCCGGTCCAGCAGCGTGTTGAAGCCGTCCCGCAACGCCGGCCACTGCCCCATCTCGTCCTGAAGCCGGCTGCCCAGCAGCCAGCCGACCAGGGCAATCAACCCCAGCGCGATCAGCACCGGCGCCAGCACCGCCGCGATCCCGCCCAGCCAACGCGGCCCGGGCACCCGCCGCGCCAGCGGCCAGACCGCCGCCGCCAACGCGCCCCCCGCCAGCACCCCCAACAGCACGATCCTGGCTGCGGAAAAGAAATGCAGGAACAGCCAGATGCCCACCACCCACAACGTGATCGTCACCAGCGGATAAACCCACACCGGCAGCGGCCCATCCCCCTTCTGCGAGAGCTTCGGCGACGGCTTGTCGTTCATGGCGTGTCCTTTCCACATGCAGCCGTTGGTTCAGGCCTCCAGCGCCTTCAGCACCGCCACGGCCTCGATCGCGCTGGCCTCCTTGTCCTTGATCTCCAGCATGACATCCGGATCGACCTCGACCGCCTCAGCCAGAAACGCTTCAAACGCCTCCGGGTCGAGGTGTTCGCTGTGGCGGCCCGCCCGCTGGCCCGCCGCCTGGGTGCTGTAGTCGACCATCAGCGGCCCGTCTTCGGCCTGCCATGTCGCCGCCGCCAGACGCAACGCCTCGCGGACCGACTCGCCCGCGTTGAGGCACTCGTGATGAAAGCGGTCGAAGACGATCGGCACGCCGGTCCGCCGGTGCACCGTCAGACAGTCGCTCAAACCGAACAGGCGCTCGTCGTTTTCAATCGCCAACCGGCGGCGCACCGGCTCGGACAGACGTTGGTAGTTCTCGCAGAAGCGATCCAGAGCCGCGGGCCTATCGCCATACGCCCCGCCGATGTGAATCTGCACCCGGGCTGCGCGATCCAGTTCCATCAGGTCCAGAACTTGGGCGTGATAGACCAGTTCGGCCGCGCTGCGCGCGATGATGTCTGGATCGAGAGCGTTGATCAGCACGAACTGGTCCGGGTGCATCGAGAGGCGCATGCCGTGGTCGCCCGCGAATCGCCCGATCCGGCTGAACTCGCTGCGAAAGTGATCGGCCCAGTCATAGTCGCAGACCGGATGCGAGGCGAACGGCACGAGGCTCGAACCGATCCGAAAAAAAAGCACTCCGTGTTCCGCGTTGAATGCCAGCGTCCGCTGGAGGCATTCGAGGTTCCCACGGATCGTCTCGACCAGCCGCTGCGGACTGTAGTTGGCGAGCCGGAAGGTCGAGTTGGGGGTGCAGCCGATACGGCGATTAATGCACGGATACCCGATCCTCATCGGCCTTCAACCTTCCCGGCCGCGCATGTGCCCCAAATCAACCCACGCGGGCGTGCAGCGTTTCCTCGATGAACTGCAGGTGAGCCTGCTCGTCCTGAAAACCGCGCTCGACCACGCCCTTGGCCGAACCGGTCAGGTGCCAGGTCCGCGCCTCGTCGTAACGGCGGTTGGTCAACCCCTCGTTCGACTTCATCGCCTTCAGCGCCCCTTCCGTCCCGGTCAGGCTCCGCAGGGCGGTAAAGCCCTCGATCAGGAATCCCTTGAAGTCGCGAGAGTACTCGGGCGGCGTGCCGCCCAAATCGCGAATCTCGCTGGCCAGTTCGGCCACGTGCCGCTGGTGGTCCTGGCGGTACTCGATCAGTTTCTCGCGGATCTGTTCGTCGTCCGCGTCAATCTGGTCGATCGCCTGGTCGTACGCGTGCACCGCGTCGATATCGACCTGTGCCAGCGAACTCAAATTGTCGATCATCTCCTGGTTGGCCATGGTCCGGTCTCCCTTCCGTGAATTGACGGTGCTCGATTTCGGCCGTTTTTACCTGACGCGCCCGCAGTCGGCTAGACGTCAACCGCCGTCCGGTCCACGAACTTGCAGAAGCGGCTCATCTCGCCCGAACTGGTCTCGTCCTGATAGACGAACGCCAGGTCCGACTCCTCGAACTGCTCGAAAAACTCGTCCCACGCGATCGGCTCCAGCGACTCGGCTCCCTCGTAGCCGGGAAAGTCAATCCGCAAAATGCCCGCCTGCTCCTGATCGCCCGCGGTGCCTTGAACGGTGGCGGGCTGACCACCCCGCTCCTCAGCCCATCGGCGGATCGCATCGTGATCGGTCGTGACTTTGCTTTCACCTGACATGATCGGCCCTCCCTTTCCTTGTTCCTTCGATCGGCGGCGTCGGCACGCACGGCGCAAGCCCGCAATCGGGCGGCCCTGGCCTTTGCGCGTGGTTGCACCCCCCAGGTGTATACGTCCCAATTAATACCGAATTCAGTCCCGTTGTCAAGGGCCTATCCGCTGGCGGAACGCAAGCCTTACAGCGGCATCGGGTTTCGATGCCGCGAGGTTTCTGGCGGGTGGATCGGCGGCCGTCTGGCCGGCTATTCGCGCTTGCGCTGCTTATCGGTCCACTGGGCGGCGAGGAGGCTTCGAATCTTCTCCGTTCTCGGCTCCGGCCGCGCGGTCGGCGGCTCGGCGGGCACCTGGACCGGCGAGCGGCCGCTGCTGCGCCGGACGATCAGTTCCGGTTCGACCCGGACCTGTTCGGCGAATGGTCCATCCGCTTTCTGGGCGGCCATCGCCCGCTGCAACAGGTCCACCGTCGCCTCCGCCAGCCGGTCGACTGGCGCGCCCGCCGCGGTCAGCGGCAAGCCCGCCGCCTCGTCCGTCCGCGTGCGGCTGTGGACGACGATTGAGAGGTCCGCGGGAATCCGTCCGCCTTCAGCCAGAAAGCCCGCGGCGAATCGCCCAGCCGCCGGCGGCGACCACGCGAAGACCGCGCTCGGTCGATCCGGCGCGACGGCGAACCGCTTGCCCAGATCAAACCATCCATCGGCGTCCGCGTCGGCCTTCCCAACGATATCGCGGTCGCCCAGTTCCGACCCCACCCGTTCAAGTTCTTCGCGGACCAACCGCGTCTTCTCGTTGTCGTCGGCCAGCAGACCGATCCGCTGGTGGCCCAGGGTCTGAAGGTGTTCGACGGCCAGCCGGGCCGCCGCTTGCCGGTCGCCGTGGACGGTGGAGCACGACGGCCACGCCTCGTCGGCCACCGTGACCACGGCCGTCGAGCCCATGGCCCGCTCCAAGTCTTCGCGCCCGATCGCTTCCGGACCGTACCCGACGATCACCAAGCCGCCCAGCCGCCACGAAAGAAACGACCGAAGACGCTCGCCGGTCGCGCCGGCTGAGCTGTCCAGCGGCAGGCCCACCATCACCTCCAGGTCCATCGCCGCAAGGCGCCTGGTCAGACCGTCGAGCAGCTCCGCCGCGAATGGATCGGTCAACTCCGGCGCCAGTACCCCGACCGCCGGGAGTCGCCGGCTCCGGAAATGCCGCCCCAGCCGGCTCGGCTCGTACCCGCACCGCTTGGCCGCCTCCAGCACCCGCTGACGGGTCTGCTCCGAGTACGCCCCCCCCTGCGACGAAAGGATGTTCTTGACCGTGCTCTTGGCTAACCCGCACGCGTCGGCGATCTGCTGAATGGTCACTGCCAAGGCCTGCTCCTTACAAGTGACAACGCCTGTCCCTCGGTCCTAGTACCGATACTATCGCGATTATATCGCCGTCGACAGCCCTGTCAACAACTGCCGCGGCCCGCCCCCTTTGCCGGCGTGAGGTGCCAAAATGCCCATTGACATGAATTGCAAAGGGGGATACACTAGAGGCGTATTTAACGTTAAAGTTGCGCAGCAATCGACTATGGTAACGATCAGTGACATCAGCCGCCAGTTCGGGGTTTCGCCCATGACGGTCAGCAACGCCCTGAACAACCGCAAGGGCGTCTCTGCGGACAAGGCCGCAGCCATCCGCGACTACGCCCAGCGAATGGGCTACCGCCCGGCCTACATGGCCCGGTCCCTGCTTCGCGGCAAGACCGACATGATCGGCCTGTGCCTGCGCGACACGCCCGAGGACCCCTGGCTGGCCGGGCTGATCCACCGCATTCAGGAGGGGCTCCACCAGGCCGGCTACCATCTGAACCTGATCATCGCCCACGACGGCCTCGAACACCAGCGGTGGGCCATCGACCGATTCAAGGAGTTCCGAGTCGACGCCGCCATCGTCGGGCCGCTGGGCTTTCGGCAGCAGTACGATGCCCTGGCCGAGCGGCTGGCCGGTTTGCCCTGCGCGCTGGCGTTCGACGCGATCGAACCGCTGCCGATCGACCACGTCAAACTCGACACCCACGCCGGAGCGAAGCTGGCGGTGGACCACCTGGTTTCCCGCGGCCACCGGACCATCGGCCTTCTGAACACCAACTCCAACGAACGGGACCGCCCATTACTGCCGACCCGCCACACAGGATTCATCGAGGCGATGGCCCGTCACGGCTTGGAGGTCCGCCAGGAGTGGATTCTCTGTCTCGCCGACCCGTACGCCGATCCGGAACAGCCGCTGCGGGAATTTCTCGCCTCGGGACGCCCGCAGCCGAGCGCGTGGTTCTGCCACAACGATTGGCACGCCGCCCATGCGGTGCGGGTGTTGCAGGAATTCGATCTCAATGTTCCCCGCGACGTTTCAATCGTCGGGTTCGACAATCAGCCGGTGGCCGAGCTGATCCTGCCCGGGATCACGAGCATCGGGTTCGACGTGGCGGTCTACGCCCGCCGGATCGTCGAGATGGTGGTGGCGGGGGTCGCCAGAACGCGCGACGGCGGCCGCGATCGGCAGGGCGCCGTCCGGCAGTTTCAACTGGCCCCGTACCTGATCGAGCGTCACAGCGTGGCGGACCTTAAGGCGGCTGAGGCATGAACAACAGAACCATCACAAGGCGGCGGTGTTTCACCCTCATCGAACTGCTCGTGGTCGTGGCGATCATCGCGGTGCTGGTGGCGATCCTCCTGCCCGCCCTCGGCGAGGCCCGACGGCAGGCGATGCGCACGCAGTGCCAGGCGAGACTTCATCAGACCGCCTTGGTGGTGCGGCTCTACGCGGACGATCATCAGGACCGGGTCTGGTTGACGCCGACTTACGCAAGCTGGCATGGCTGGCCGTACTACATCCCTTCGATGGCGTGGATCCTGGAGCCGTACCTGGATGGCGATTGGAAGGACCACCTGCACTGCCCAGCCGCGGCGGGCAAACCCGGCGGCAACGCCGCCGACGGACTCGATTACGGCGGAAGCTGTTCATCGGAGGATTTCGGCCAGCCGCCGGCGGGGCACCGCAAGCCGTTCAAGCTGATCGACTACGCCCACCGGGCGATCGTATCCGACCGTTTCTGGTCGTGGGGGTCCAGCGTCGCCAACCACTGGCATGAGACCGGCATCAACGTCCTGTGGGGCGACGGCGGGGTGCGGTGGTTCGATGACCGCAGCCGGGCCCTGCTAGACCTGGTGAACCGCCCGGACAGCGGGTACTACTACGTGACGGTGGCGTTCGATCAGATCAGCGGCGGCGGCCCCTAGAACCATCGACCCATTCTTTGAGCCAGGAGCGGCATGAACGGACATTCACTGATTGCGGTGGCGGTTGTGCTCGCGTTGAGCGGGTTGGCCTCTGGCGGCGGGTGGACCGACGATTTCGAATCCTATTCGGACGCCGCGGCGCTGCGGGCGGTCTGGGGCCCGGAGCGCTTTGCCGCTGCGCACCAGCCGCAGCTTGCTCGCGATGCCGGCTCGTCGTACATGGCGGTCAGCTACAACGGCAACGCGGGAGTTCGCGGTTTCGATCTGCCCGCGGGGCCGGGCGACGCGATCGTGATCTGCGCGCGGGTGCGCGGGCAGGCGCGGGCGGGCACGCTGCGGATGTCGGTGGGGCCGGAGGCGATGGCGTGGAACCGGGCGCAGGGGCATTTGGTTTTCACGATCGGGGAGCGGCCGTCGGTGGTCAACGAACTGGGTCGGATCGCAGCGGCTGGCGAAGATGCACCGACGATCGAGGCGGACCGCTGGTATGAGTTGGAGCTCGTGGTGTCTCCGAACCCGATCCGCGGCGGGACGTACCAGGCCTTCGTGGACGGGGTCGAGATCGGCCCGACGGTCGGTTTCGACCATTTCAAGGCGGAGGTCCCAGCGGCGGTGCGGTTCGGGTACTACGGAACGGGCGACGGGAGTTTCTTCATCGACGACGTGAGCGCCGCAGCCGGCGAATCGCGTCGGGCGGAGCTGCCGCTTCGCGAGCGGATCGGCGTGGAACTGCCGCCGCCCGGGCCGATGGGACGGTGGCATCATGATAACACGATCGCGATGCCCCTGCGGTTTTGCGGAAGCATGGACGCAGCCAAATCGCTCGAGGCGGCGTTGTTCATCAATCACGGCAACCACGCCGACGAAGCCGAGTCCGAACCGATTCAGGAACTCATGATTACCCCCGACGGCAGCGGCCGTTGCATGGCGACGTTTGAGGACGTGCCCTTTGGGATGTACACGTTTCGGGTGCTGGCGGCCGGTGAGGACCGAGCGTACGAGGTCCTGGCGGAGGATCTCGTGGCGATGACCCATCGGACGCCGTCGGCGGCCGACCCGAACGCGTGGGTGTGGGGCATCGACGGACACGCCGACCGCAACGACCGGCGGATCGATCTGGAACTCGGCCCGCTGACCGAGGCCGGCGCCAACTGGACGCGGATGGAGATCCTGTGGCGCGACATCGTGGACGACAGCGGCGAGCCGGACTTCTCGCATCACGATAAGGTGGTGGCTGAGGCGTCGGCGCGAAATATCAGGGTGTTCGCGGTGCTGACCACGACGGCCCGTCACGCGACGGCGGTCAAGGACGCGGGCTATGGCTGTCCGCCGAAACTGGACGCCTACGAGCAGTGGCTGCGAAAGGTGTTCACGCATTTCGCCGGTCGGGTCGATCACTTCGAGATTCTCAACGAGCCGGACGGCTATTCGTTCTGGTGGTTCGCTCCGGGATCGGGCCGGGCCGCGTGGCAGTCGGAGATGATCAAGATCGCGGCGCGGGTGGCCCGCGAGGTTTCGCCGGAGATTCGCGTGATGGGTCCGTCGGTGACGGTGATCGGACGGCCGTACTTTCAGCGGCTGATCGACGACGGGGCGTTCGACGAAATCGACGACATCACGCACCACGCGGGCGGCTGGCGGCATCCGCGGGATTTCCACCAGCAGCTTCGGCGGATGCTGGCCGAACGGTATCCGGGCCGGACGTTCCGCTGGTGGTCGACCGAGGGTGGAAACTGGGATGGGGCGATGCTGGCGAGTTTTGCCGAGGCGGAGCCGGTTCGTCTCTTCAAATACACCATCCGCGACAAGGGTTCCAGCCGCGAGTCGTGGGAGCACAACAACGGCCTGGTCAAACTCTACGGCACGCCGAAGGAGGCGTTCATCGGTCATCAGAACATGGCGCGGTGCTTCGCCGGGTCGCGGTACGTTGGCCGGGCCCTGGCGGCGCGGGGGCTCGAGGCGTACCTGTTCGAGCGGGACGGCGTATTGACGCTGGGGTTCTGGAGCGAGGACGGGCAGGTGCGGTCGATCGCGTTGCCGGAGGCGGCGGAGCAAGGGGCCGCGGCGATCGACTGGCTGGGCAATCCGCTGGCGGCCGATGCGCACACGGGCGAGTGGCCCGTGCCGCGGCGCGACCGGCCGAGCGTGGTGGTGGGCGTGGGGCGGCCCAGCGACGTGGCGCTGGATGCGTCGGTCAACTGCTCGGGCGATTACGCGCGGGCGACGCCGGTCAAGCCGGTGGAGCTGGTCTTTGCGTTTGAGAACCTGCTGGACGCATCGCAGCGATACGAGTTGGAGCTGGTCCCGCCGGCCGGCTGGGCCTTGAGTCATGAACGACTGGCGGTGGAGGTCGAGCCGGGGGCGGTGGTCCGCTCGGCGCCGGTGCTGGCCGAGATTCCCCACGACAGCGACTCGGGCGACGTGTGGATCGACGGCGTGTTGAGCGCGAACGGCCGGCGGATCGCCAAGCGCTTCGGGCCGATCTGGGTGGTCAACGAGCTGCGGCTTCGCCACGTGATGGTCGATGACTTCGAGAACGGCGGGCGATGGGCGTACCCGGGTCAGGTGGACGTCCACACCGCCCAGCTCGATGCGGACGGCAACGTGCGGAGCGAGCGGGACCTCTCGGCGCTGGTGGCCGAGAATGGGTTTTCGGTCGTCAGCGACCCGGTGTACGCGGGAAAGTCGGCGGGCCGGTTCGACTTCGGCTGGACGCGGCCGGCGGACGGCTGGGGATGGATGGCCTGCACGTTCGAACTGGCCGAGCCGGCAACGCTGCCGGGCGAGCCGGTCGAGCTGCGAATGAAGGTGTTCATGCCCGAATGCGAGCGGCAGTATCCGACCACGCTGCTGGCCAAGTTGGAGGACGCCGAGGGCGAGGTGTTCCTGATCGAGGGCGGGGGCGAGATCTATTGGCGGGGCTGGCGGCAGTTTCGCCTGACGATCCCAAGCCGCCTGGGCGACGGTTACGTGCACAGCGTCTGGGGCGCGGCGGGCAACCGCCGGCTCGACCCGCCGGTGCGGTTTCGCGGCTTGGTGTTCAACCAGCCGCCGAACGGGGCGATCACGCACTTCCCCGCCGATCAGCCGGCGACGCGGGCGTGGCTGGCGTTTGACGATATTGAGATAGTGTGCCATGAGTGAACAAACGCAGAATTCAGGATTCAGAAGCCAGAAGTCGGAATGAAGACAAGAGGCGAAGCGGCGGGGGTGTACGTTTTGTACAAAACGTGCGATTCGTACCGGGCCTGTTTATTCGTGAGGGGACCTTAAGTGGGTCGCCTTGGGCGGGTTGCAGAAGTTTTGTACAAAATGTGACATCTGCGCGCCGTGCTTCTTGCCCCGCAGGCGCAAGAAGAGGAATACGGGAAATCGGTCCGGTGGGTTGCCGCATGTTCAGTTGTCAAGGGTCGCCGGCTGGCGACGCGCGGCCGGGCGCGCCGGGGCGCTTCGGCAGAATAAAGATACCACGAGAATCTGCGTTGGGCAAAAAGGCGATTTTCGGGGCGGGCGGCGGAGACGAGGCAGAGACTTCCGCAGGGATTTCCGGTAGAGAAGTCTGGATTCCGCCTGCGCGGGAACGACAGAAGGATGGAGGGATTTGGAGAGCAGGCGACGTGACGGTTACGGCGACAGTCGCGCCCGGCCCCAGTGGTTGCGCTGCGTGGAGTTCTTTTCGGTGCCGTTCCACATGAACTGGCGGAGTCGGCTGGTGAGATTCGCGTCGGTGTCGTCGAAACCGACGTCGAACATGAATTCCTTACCGGCTTGCGGCGTGAAGTTGAAGGCTTCGAAGGGAATACCGGCTTCGAGGGTCCAGCCCTGGCCGTCGGGGTTGGCGCGGACGACGGCTTGGATGGGGAACTGTTTGGGCGAGTTGTACCAGTAGTAGTCGGGAGTTTCCTGGGCCTTGGCGCTGATGAGGACCTGCCGGTCGCCGAATTGCAGGCCGCCGGGTTGGCCGACGTCCTGTCCGCTGAGGAAGACTTCGACGGCGTCGCCGGCCCAGATGCCGCGGCCGTAGGATGGATTGTTTCGGGGCGTGGGGTCCTGGACGTCGATGTAGAGGTAGAGGTGCGTCTTGTCCCAGCAGAGCCAGAAATCCGCCTGGTGATCGCCGGCGTCGGTGCCCATGACCATGTTGGCGGCGGTAATGCGATACGACGGGCGGTCGGGCCACGGTGCCTGGACGCCATCGACCTTATGGCCGGGCAGGCAGTGCGGGACCTCAGCGACCTTGGTCGGCCGGGCGTTGCGCTTAAACAGCGGGTGGTCGAACTCGAACGGCTCGCGCCGGCTGAGCAGCACGTCGTAGATGCTGTAGTTGGTTTCCATCGCGTGCTTGAGGAAGTCCTTGTACGGCCGGTCGGCGATGTTGACCAGGCCGGTGTTCCACTGGCTGCCCTGATGGTCGAGGGTGCACCACCACTGGACGCCGACGACAAACGGCAGCGAAGCCGCCTGCTCGACGTAGTTGCGGTAGGCCAGGCCGCGCTCCTCCTGCGTCTTGACCTGTCGGAGCGTGTTCCTGAGGCCCTGCTCGTCGGTGTCGTAGTTCCACTCGCTCAGGATGATGGGCCGGCCGCCGGACTGCTCGTGGGCGCGGATCAGGAAGTCTTTTTCGAAATGGAAGGTGTAGTAGTTGAAGCTCAAAACGTCGACGTATCGGCCGGCCACGCGGTTGACCAGGTCGGTGCGGGCGTCGCGGGTGCGGCGCCGGCTGCCGAGGATCAGGTGGTTCGGGTCGTACTGGCGGACGGCCTGGGTGACCATGCGATAGTAGGCGTCCAGAAAATGCTCCTGGAAGGCGACCACGTCGCGGCCGGCTTCGGTGGTGACGGGGCAGATCGGTTCGAGCAGGTCGTCGAAGCTCTTGGCTTCCATCTTCCACGCCGCGTTGAAGTGGTCGATGGTCTGGTACTTCTCGCGGAGCATGCCGACCAGTTCGCGCTTGGCGGGGCGGTCGCCGGTCAGGCCGGGTACGGTGGTGGGAATGAAGGCGAAGTCGGGTTCGTTCTGAATGAAGTAGCCGAGGATGTCGGCGCGGTCGACGTACGTCGGCAGGTATTCCTTGAGGTCGGCGTCGAGTTTGTCGTGGACGGCCGGATCGAAGGGATCGGGGAAGTGGGCGATCTGATTTTCGCCGTCGAGGCCGCGGATCTCCTGGATGACCACGCACGCGGGATAGCAGAGCCGTTCGCTGTTGCCGGGCGGCCGGCCGTAAGAGGACTGGGCGTTAAAGCCCCACTTCCGGAGGCGCTCGATCATGCGATCCTTCCACTGCTCCGAGTTGTACCGGCCGTACTTGCGGATGGCGTTGGCGATGGCGAACGAGACCACGCTGCCGCGCCACGCCTGACGGAACTTACCGGATCTGGGCGGCAGCCGCTCGAACTGCTGCTCGCGGCCAGCCGTGTCGAGGAAGTCGTGATACGGAAAGACCCCGCCGGTGGCCAGCATGAAGTAGAGGTTGCCGTCCGGATCGACGAGGACCTGTCGCCCAGCGGCGGTTTCGACGTGGAAAAAGCCGGTGGCCGTCAGGCCCAATTGCTCGCGGCTGCCGGGCAGTCCGCCCCAGCGGTCGCGTGCTGGCGGTGTGAGGCTGTTGTAGTAGGCTTCGTCGCGTTGGACGTCGTCGCGGAGTTCCTGCTCCGAGCGGACCTTCTCGGGGAAGTCGACAACGGCGGACTGACCGAACTGATCGAAGAGGACAGCCGGCTGGCTCGCCGGTTGGGTGTCCTGGGCCAAGCCGCTGCACGCGGCGGTCAACATGGCGATCAGGGTCAGGATCAAGGTCAAACGCATTCGAGGGTCTCCTGTGGAGATAAGTTACCTTCCGCTGTGCGGCGATCAGTCTTTGACGCGGAAGTCCGGCCGGTCGACCTGTTCCATCGGTTTGGGCGAGACGTGCCAGTCGAGCCACACGATGTTGGTGAACCCGCGATGGCGGTCGCTGATCTGGTTCTGTATGTAGGTGTAGCTGCGCACATCGACGATCGCGTTGAAGAAAGCGCCGTCGTTGCGGCCGTCGAGGATCCAGACGGCGTTGCTGGGCGGGTAGGTCATCTCGCCGTAGCGCAGGCCGTAGGATGGGTTGTTCTGAAGCTGGTGCAGATAGCCGACCGCACCGAACCGGCTGCGGTCGTATTCGAGACGCCCGGGTTTGTAGTCGCCCTGCGGGTAAGCGGGATTTTGGGTCGAGGGGCACATCAGGACGGTGGACCCGTCGATGACCACGCCGCTGGACTGGACCTGCTCGACGGCGATGTAATCGGAGAGCTGTCGCATCCAGTAGCCCGACCATCCCCAGCCGGACTGGCTGGAATCCATCGCGTAGGGGAAACGGTCGGCGTTGTCCTCCAGATAGAACTGGCACGCCCAGCCGAGTTGACGCAGGTTATTCTGACAGAAAGCGGACTTCGACAGCTCCCTGGCGGCCGTGAGGGCGGGTAGCAGAATGGCCACCAGAACCGCAATGATCGCCACCACCACCAGGAGCTCGATCAACGTGAATGATTTCGAATGTCGAATTTCGGATTTCAAATTTGTGGAAAAGGCAATCCGACGTTTCATATTCGCACTCTTCCTCAAATCATCAATCATCAATCAACAATCAGCAATTCCTCACCCTTCCGGTCGATTGGCGGACGACCAGTTCGACCGGGACCTCGCGGTTCTCGTTGACCTCCTGGCCGGCGAGAATCCGATCGAGCATGTCCATGGCGATCTCGGCGGCGATGCGGCGCGAGTTGCGGACGGTGGTGGCCGGCGGGTGGAGCGTGGCGGTGATGGCCAGGTCGTCGGTGCCGATCACCGATACGTCTTCGGCGATCTTCAGGCCGCGGCGTTCCAGGAATCGGTAGATGGTCGAGAGGTGCGGATCGTAGGCGACGATGGCGGTCGGATGCGGCGGCTCCGAGAAGATGCCTTCCAAAGCGGCCAGGCACGCCGCTTCGTCGAACCAGCCGTTGGCGACCCAGTGCGGGGCGACCCGCAGGCCGCGCTCAGCCATCAGACGGTAGAAGGCTTCGCGCCGGATGCGGTGGGCCCGCGAGGGAGCCTGCTCGTTGAGGCGGTCGAGGTAGGCGATCCGGCGATGGCCGAGTCCCCACAGGTGTCGCAGGTGGATCTCGGGGATTCTCGGGGAGTCCAGAACGGTGCGGCTGAGGGCGAACTGCGTCTGAGGGAAGATCGAGACCCACGCGATGTGCTGGTCGTTCAGGAGGGTGGCCAGTTCAGGAATGTGCAGGCCCAGAAGCAGACACGCCCGCACGTCGCTGCGGACGGCGAGGGCTTCGTAGTCGGCGAGGCGGTCGCCGACCCAGAACTGGTGGAGGCGGACCCCCATGCCGCGCCGGCTGGCCTGGGTGGTGACGGCCTCCAGCAGCTCAGCCGAGAAGGTGCCCTCGGTCCGCACGTCGCCGGTCCGCCCGCAGGCGACCAGATCGACCATCGAGACGAGGCTGCCGCCAGCGGCGCCGGCGGCTTTGAAGATGCCCTGACGCGGCCGCCGTTCGATCAGCCCCTCCGCCGACAACTCCGCCAGCAACCCCTCAAGCCGGGCTCGACTCGTCCCGCAACTCTCGATCAACTGGCGAACCGGCGGCAGCGGCTCACCCGGCCGCAAGACCATGAGCTGCTGCTCCAGGTGTTTTCGAAGCCTCGTTCGCGAGGCGTGTCGCGTAGCTGTGGGCATGGGCGATTTCCTGTGTCGATTGTGTGTCTGGTTTCAGTATAGCGATTCTGGCGGGCGAGTCAAGAGGTGGGCGATGCCGGCTTTTGTTGGTAATTGTAACTATCATGCGTATAAGCCGTTATGATAGCTTTGTTCGCGATGCCCGCTTGGCGGGCCGGCGGCATGCCGAACGGCCCGTGCCGGTTGCACAAAACAGGCACAGAGACGCGGTACCGTGGGTGTTGATGGACGGGTCGGTGCGATACAATGGGCGAAGCGGCGCGGGGGTGAAGGTGGCGATCTGAAATCTGAGACTTCGGGTTCGCGGAACTGGGAGGTGGCCGATGCAGTTTGCCTTAAAGCTGGCGATCAGCGTGGTGGTAATCGTGGCGGCGACGCAGATCGGGCGGCGGGTGCCAAGCCTGTCGGGGCTGATTGCCACGATGCCGCTGACCGGGGCGATCGTGCTGGTGTGGCTGTGGACGGACAAACCGGGGGACTACGGGGTGATGTCCGGCTACGCGAAGGGGGCGTTCTGGGGCGTCTGGCCGAGTCTGCTGTTTTTTGCCGGGGCGTATGTGGCGTTTCGGCGCGGCTTGCCGCTTTCAGCGGTGCTGGGAGTGAGCTTTGGGCTGTGGTTGGCGGGGGCGTTTGTGCACCAGCTCTTCCTGCGGGCCTCGTGATCGCACCGTCAAATGCTTTTCGGCGGGCGGGTTGGCGGTTACAATGGGCTGGCAAGTGGGGTTCGGGCAAACCAAGGAGGTGTTGCATGCACGTGATGGAAGCGATCCGATACCGTCGAAGCGTCCGGCAGTACTGCTGCAAAGCGATCGAGAAGGACGTACTGGAGCGGATGCGCAAGGCCCTGCGGTACGCCCCGTCGGCGTGCAACCATCAGCCGTGGCGGTTCATTTTCGTGATGGACGAAGGCTTGCGACAGCAGGTGGCGCGGGCGTGCCGTGAGCAGATGTGGATGGCGGAGGCCCCGGTGATCGTGGCCGGGTGCGGCCGGGCGGATGAGGCGTACAAGAAGATGGGTGGTTACGGCAGCAGCGTGGACGTGGACGTGGCGATCGCGCTGGACCACCTGACGCTGGCCGCGGCGGCGGAGGGATTGGGCACGTGTTGGATCGGTGCGTTCGACGAGGCGCAGGTCAAGCAGATACTGGGCGTGCCGGAGGAGGTGAAGGTGGTGGCGCTGACGCCGCTGGGCTATCCCAAGCAGGCCGGCCTGATCGCCCCGGTGCAGCAGGACCGGCGCAAACCCGAAGCGGAGATGATCCGGATCGACCGGTACGACGGCGAGAGCTTTTGAAACGAGACTCGTTCAGGTTTCTGACGGATCGAGAGAGCTATCGTATGCATTGATCTTGCTCAGGCGGGTTGGTTTTGCTTGTGCGGGGCAAGTAGAATTCAGTGAACAAGAGGCGTTCGGGGAGGTATGGCCATGTCGAGGACGGGGTTTGGGACGGAATTGGCGGAACGGGTGGCGGGGTTTGTGCGGGAGGGGTTTTCGCCGAGCTTCGGTCAGCTCAACGGGACGTTTGGGAGTCATCCGCTGTGGCGGCGGTTGCGGGAGTTGGGGACGGAGCTGTGGCTGGATACCGGGAACATCGCCGAAGCGGAGGAGCTCTGGACGCGGGAGTTCAGCGCGCTGACCACGAACAATACGCTGCTGAACAAGGAGGTCCAGAGCGGCGTCTACGACGAGCTGATCGAGCGTGCGGCGAAACTGCTGGATGAGTTTCCGGACCTGACGGATCAGGAGCGGAAGCTGGAGTTGGCGTTTATCCTCAACGCGCGTCACGGCCTGCGGCTGGTGGAGAGGTTTGACGCGTTCGTCTCGGTCGAGGAGCACACGGACCTGACGCACGACGTGGACGGGTCGGTGGAGTACGCCCGGCGGTACCATGCGATCTGTCCGGAGCGGTTCTACGTGAAGATTCCGTTCTCCGCGGCGGGTTTGCTGGCGACGCGAAAGGTGGCGGCGGAGGGGATTCCGGTGAACCACACGCTGGGTTTTTCGGGGCGTCAGAACTACCTGATCGCACGGATCGGGCGTCCGGCGTACGTGAACGTGTTCCTCGGGCGGCTCAACAGCGTGGTGGCCGACAACAAGCTGGGCGACGGCAGCTACGTGGGCGAGCGGGCGACGCTGACTTCCCAGACGTTCATGGTCCTGCTGCGGCAGACTCAGAAGGTGCCGTCGCACCAGATCGGGGCGAGCTTGCGGCAGGGGCGTCAGGTGATCGATCTGGCGGGGATCGACGTGATGACGATACCGCCGAAGGTGGCGCGGGAGTTCCTGGCGATGGGCGCTCGGCCGGAGGACCTGACGAACCGGACGGGCGAGAACTACTGGCCTCCGCTGTACGAGGGGGTCGATCCGGAGTTGGTCCGGCTGGACACGCTCTGGTCGGTCAACGACCGGCTGCGGGCGTGTGTGGACGAGTTGGAGAAGCAGGACCTGGACCGTTTCACGCCGGACGACCTGATCGACTTCCTGGCCCGGCACAAACAGGGCGACCTGCTGGTGCGGTGGGCGCCGGAGCAGATCCGGACCAGCGCCGAGGAGGGCAAGATTCCGGACCTGGCGACGTGGCGGGACGAGCTGAAGGCCAAGCGGATCGGGTTGGATACGCTGATGAACCTGGCGGGGTGGAACAGCTTCGACGCCGACCAGCGGGCGATGGACCAGAAGGTCCAGGACGTGCTTGGCCACGTCGGCCAGCGGTAGGCGGGGCTTTTCTCGGAAAGGTTCGAGGCGGCTTGGAACCTGTCTGTTTGTGCCGTGTATACTGTGGATGAACGTTAACGGTATGCGCGGAAGTCGCGGCATGTGTCTTGCTTATGTTTGTTCACGTGCTGGTGGAGGTAGAGAGTCATGGATGGCGGTTTGACCCCGGCGGACGGATCCAGGACGGGCGGTCGCAGCGGGTGGCGTTGGCTGATCGGGTTGGCGGCGGCGTTGGTTTCGGGCGGGTTGATGGCGACCTGCTATTGGCCGCTGGAATGGCATTTCGTGGGTTGGTTCGCGCTGGTGCCGCTTTTGCTGATGCTGCCGAGGGTTTCGGGCCGGACAGCGGCGTTGTGCGGCTTGGCGTTCGGCCTGATGTACTACCGTCTGACGCTGGGCTGGGTGTGCGACGTGGTGGGCCCGATGGGGTGGGCGGTGATCGGCATCTTGTCGGTATGGATGGCGGTGGCGGTTCTGGTGGGCAAGCGGCTGACGGACCGGTTCGGATTGGCGGCGATGCTGTGGGCGGCACCGCTGGCGTTGACGGGGCAGGAGATTCTTCGCAGCGAGGGGTTGGCGCTGTGGCGGTTCGCGTACGCCGGGTTCGGGTACAGCCAGGCGGGCAATCCGTGGGCGGCGCAGATGGCGTCGTTGGGCGGCGTGTACCTGGTGACGCTGGCGGTGGCGGCGGTGAACGCGGCGTTGGCGTACGCGGTGCTGGCGACCCAGCGGCGCCAGGGGTGGACGGCGGTGCTGGCGGTGGTCGCGGCGGTGACGGTGGCGGCCACGGCGGGCGGGTACGAGTTGGGCCGCCCGGCCGGCTACGTGATGGCGGCGGCGGTGCAGACGGAAGATGCGGATTTTGGGAGGCATTTCGGGCTGATCCGGCAGGCTTTGGGCACGCCGACGCATCCGAAGATCGTCGTTCTGCCGGAGCACGCCCTGGTGGACGTGTACTCGGAGGAGCACGAGGCGTTCAAGCGGCTTTCGCGAATAGCGGATCGTCGCGACGTCTACATCTGCGTGGGCGCGGATATCGGCACGACGTCGCGTCCGGCGGCGAGTTGTCCGTTCGACAACACCGCCGTGCTGTTCGGGCCGGACGGGCAGATCCTCTCGCGGCAGGCGAAGGTGGTGCCGGTGCCGATGTACAGCGACGGCAACCCAGCGGCCGAGCAGGTTGTAGCCGAGACGCAGTTCGGCAGGATCGGCACGTGCATCTGCTACGACGCGGATTTCACGGACGTGTGCCGTCGGCCGGTGGCGATGGGGGCGAGGCTGCTGCTGATCCCGATCATGAATCCCAAGGACTGGCCCGCCCAACAGCGTCATCAGCAGGCGGCGATGATTCCGTTCCGGTGCATCGAGCTGCGGCGGGCGGCGGTGTGCGCGGCCAGTTCCGGGATTTCGCAGATCATCGACCCGCGCGGCAAGGTGGTGGACGATCGGACGCAGGAGGAGGGCGACGGGTTCATCGTCGGATCGGTGCCGCTGCGGGACGATCGGACGGTGTTTGTACGTGGAGGGTATATGTTCGCGAGGGTAGTTGGGTGGGGGTATCTTGGGCTGATCGCGGTGCTGGTGCTGACGGACGCAGCGGGCATCTTCCAGCGAGGCGGGAGTCGCGATGCCGCGAAGGGGGAGCGTGACGCATCCGACGCCTAGCGACATTCGCGTTCGCATCGGCTAAGATACGGGTATGGACACGATCACGCAGGGATTGTTGGGGGCGGTGACGGCCCAGTTGGGGTTCCGCCAGCGGATCGGGCGGGACGCGACGCTGGTGGCGGCGGCCGCGGCGGTGGCGCCGGACCTGGATTTTCTGCTGGGGCCGATTGTGGGGCTCAGCGGGTCGGAGTCGGCGGAGATGGCGCGGATCGTGGGGCATCGCGGGCTGAGCCATTCGCTGCTGATCGTGCCGCTGATCGCCCTGGCGATCGCGGCGGCCTGGTGGTGGTTCCGGCGGAGTCTGTGGGAACCGGCGGAGGTTCAGGAACGGCGGGCGGGTCCGGGTTTCGGCTGGCTGTTCGGCTGCGTGCTGGCGGCGGTGGCGAGCCATCCGCTGCTGGACTGGTTCACCAGCTACGGGACGCAGCTCTTTTCGCCGGTCACGTCGGCGCGGTTCGCCCTCGACGCGGTGCCGATCGTGGACCTGATCTACACGCCGATCCTGATCGTGACGCTGGCGGCGTGCTACATCGTGCGCAAGTGGAAGGGCCAGGCGGCGCGGGCGACGCTGGCGATCGGCTGGTCGGGGTTTCTGCTTTCGACGGGGTATCTGCTGGCCGGGTTGGCGTTGCACGAGGTAGCGATCGGACAGGCGAAGCGAACGATCGAGGAGTTGCGCGGCGTCGAGACACAACGGAGCGAGTACGCAGCGTATCCGCAGCCGGGCTCGATTTTCGTCTGGCGGGTGGTGCGCCGGACGCCGGAGACCTGGACGGCGGGACGGGTGAACGTGCGGTTCGGTCCGGTGGCCGAGCCGTCGCGCTGGACCAGCGCGGCGGTGGAAAACAACGCGTGGATCGCGAAAGCCGGGCAGCGTCCGGAGGTGCGCGAGTTCATCTGGTTTACCGGCAACCATGCGCGGGCGACGTACGAGAATCGCGACGGCCACCACATCGTCGAGTTTCACGACATGCGGTACGGCCTGACGCCGGGCGGCCTCGAGAGCCTCTGGTCGATCCGCGCCGTCATCTCGCCGCTCGGCAACGTCCTGGACGTCGAACGGGTGGAACACCATCGAGGGGTCAGACGCGGAGAGATGATCGGGCGGTTCTGGGGGTATCTGTGGGAGGCGTGAAGGCGCGGACGAATTCAGAACTCAGAATTTGCGCCATAGCCGAATCCGCTTGCCCATTTCGTCGTTGGAGATGAGGCGCTCCTCCCGAGCGTCCCTAAGACCCCGCTCAACCATTCCCGCGAAGGCCAGCTCACGGACGATCTCCTCATAGGTGGCATCTTCCGGCTGGGCTTCGATGATCTCCTTCATCTTCTCTTTCACCGTCATGGTCTTCTCTCGACAGCGACCCGAGAAATCATCCACTACTATATTGTGTCTTGGTGGCGGATCGCCGTCAACTGCCGGGCGAGTGTGTCGCGCCTTCCGCAATGAAATCCGCGCTCCGGAAGATGGCGGGTGAACCTCGCCTGCGGCGAGAACCACCCGCCCTACAAACGCGCATCTCGGGGGAGATGGTCTTTCGGTTACGGTTGGCGGTGGAGGGAGAAGTTGGTGTGGTTCTCGACGGCCAGGCGAAAGTCGGCCGGCAGCTCGATGCGGTAGTGGAGTTGGCCGGACTCTTTCCACCAGGCCAGTTCGACGGCGTCGCGGCCAAGCGGCACGCGGGCGCGGCAGCGGTCGAGCGGAAGGTCATTGAAGCGGACGGTGACGGTCTTTCGCTCCGGGTCGATCCGGCGCAGGCCCAGGACGTCGCGAATGAGGCTGTGGGCGACGTGCGAGGCGAAGCCGTGGTTGCAGCTTGCGGTGGGGCTGTCCATTTCCCAGAGCGTGCCGGTCAGGTCGGCCATCTTCAGGAAGTAGCCCAGCGACTCATCGAGCACGCGGTCGGCCAATCCGTAGCGCGAGAGGAGCTCGATCCGCAGGTAGTTGCCGATAAAGGCGTTGGCGACGTGGATGTCCGGCCAGGTTTCGGCCTGCCGGCGGGCGGGGCCGAAATCGCGCACCAGGCGGTCCCAGAGCACCGGGTGCGAATCGGGCGTCGCCACGTCGAAGAAAAACGCAAAGTACTGGCAGACCTCGGTGCGGTTGGCGGTGGCTTCGAGCTTGCCGTCGCAGCGGGTCGCGTTGTCGGTGAAGAACTCGCCGTCGAAGGATTTCTCGCGGATGGTTTGGCGCAGCGCAGCGGCGCGTTCGGCCAGGTCGCTGCGGCCATAGAGTCGGGCGACGGCGTCGAGCATCCCGGCGTAGAGCATATTGGACGGGTAATTGACGTCCTGGACGAAGTCGTTGGCTCTGGACCATTCGATGAACACCCACCGTTTGAGCTTTTCGAGCAGGCCGAACTCGTTGCGGAACGGCTCGAAGTAGTCGACGAGGGCCGTGACCTTCGGCTCGAAGGCGTCGATCATCGCGCGGTCGCCGGAGCGGTGGAGGTATTCCTCGAGTTCGAGGACCAGCCACATCGCCCAGTTGGGAATGAAGTTGCCGTTGTAGTGGTCGGCTGGGTAGCACATCGGCAGCATGCCCGCCGGGTGATGCTCGAACGATTCGGGCAGCAGGTAGTTTTCGAGGAAGTTGCGTTCGACGACGGTGTTGCCGCACAGGTCGGGCGCGACGCGGGCGGTGAAGAAGCTGTCGCAGAGCCAGCCGGCGCGTTCGCGCGACGGGCAGTCGGTGAAGAGATCGACCGCGTTCTGGGCGAAGGTGGCGCGGGCGGCTTCGAATAGTCGTTCGAGGCGCGGATCGGAGCAGGCGAAGGCCGCTTCGCGGGCTTGGGGGTTTTCGATTTGGCGCAGTCGCACGTCGCGGATTTCGACGTCGCCCTCAGCGGCCAGCAGGCGCAGGAATCGCCACGTGTAGGGCTCCAGCGATTCGAATTCGTATTCGCCTTCGGCCAGGTCGAGCGTGACGGCCTCCGGGGACGGCGTCCGTCGCGAGCCGACCTCGTGTTCGGCAAGGGTTTCGTAGAAGGTGATAAAGAGCCGCGTGGGTTTTCGGCAGATCAGCGAGACGCCGACCAGGCCGCTGAGCACCCGGCCGAAGTCGAGCATGGCGAAGGCCCGCTCGTCGAGGTGGGCGCGGAACGGGCCGTCGAGGAACGCATCGGTCGGCTCGACGGCGGCGTTGGTCCAGCCCTGCAATTCGTAGAGCGGAACCAGTTCGAGTTCGTCCTGCGGATAGCCCAGGTGCTCCGGTCCGATATCGGAGACGGTGTCACAGCGGTATTCGCCCATCCACTCGGGCCGGCGCTCCATCCGGCCGGTGCAGACGCAGCGGACGGGCTGCCGCAGACCAAAGTCCGGATAGGGCACGCGGCGCGGCAGCAGAGCGCGCGGCTCGCCGATGGCGCATTCGGTCGGCGCGAAAGGAGCCTTCGGATCGTTTCGCCAGCGGTCGTAGCCGCCGCGCAGGCGATAGTGCTCGACGAACGTCCGCTGAATGCGGCAGCGTTGCGATTTCCGCACGCGATGGTCAAGGATGGCGGCTTCGAAGTGCACGCCCTCGCCGGCGGTCGAGGCGATGACATGATCGTCGCGGAGAATCTCGGCCTGGAGGAACGAGGGACGATTGACCAGGTAGAAATTGTTGACGTTATACCCGGCGACCTCGACGGCGACGACGTTGCCCTGGGCCCGCAGATCGGTCAATGCCCACTCGTCGATCCGGTAATCGTCGTGCGGACCGCGGGCCGGCCCGTGGCCGACAAAGCAGCCGTTGAGAGAAACGCGATAGAGCGACCAGGCCGCGATCCGCAACACCACGGGACCAACGCCGGGATCGGGAAAAACGGCGCGAAAGCCGACGAGCAGGTTCATCTCTTTCTCGCGCCCAGCGGGCCATACGGGCTGGGCGGAGCGGAAGGTCGATACGTCGCGGTCGAAGGTCATAACTGTCCTTTCATCACTGAAGGCCGAGCGTGTCGTCCCGGCAACGGCGCATCATCCTAACCGGCTGCACCGGCGGATCAAGAGGAACTGCCGGCGAGGCGAAGTGAATTCGAAATCGGGGCTTCTTTCTCCGCGTCTGTGCGTCTCTATGGGATGCAATTCCCGATGAAATTCATGTCTGTTCCGGCCGCCACCTATAGGCTCGACGAAAGCCAAGCTGCTCAGCTTCGGCCACCGTTTCCACGTAACACTCGCCCCGATGTGTCTCAATCACTGTCTTGTCGTACTGCTGATCAAAGGGCAGATGGTAAATCTTCTCACCGCCAACTCGGGCCACGTTGCACTTTATACATGGGTAAGGCCTCAACGGAAAGCCCGTTACCACTTCGACGCCGAGGGCTTTGGCGAAGTTCCTGGCTGTGTCGGACAAGACGGTGGAAGTCACGAACCGTGGTATGATTCGGTTTGATTTCAGTGCCTCGGGAAACGACTCTATCTGAGAAACAGTATCTCCAGGGTTCTGACTCAGCCAGAATTCGACGCAGGTGCCGAAAAGCTGGTTAATATGTTTCTCGTGCACAACCCTTCCCTGTCGCCAATACTTACACTGGACAATAGCACTTTGTTCACCTCTCCGACAGATCAAGTCCCTTCCGCAGTCATCTAATCCCTTGATAATGCCTTGGTATACGACTTCATAGCCCTTCCTTTCGTGACAGAAGCCGACATATCGCTCGTAGTCACGTCCAAGTTGCCATGAGGACTTGGGTTCCCTCCAATACCGATCCAGCGCCAGTTGCAGCTTCTCTGCTGTCGGCAGGTCATTGTACTCCTCCGGCGAAAGCCACCGTCTGGCTGGGTCCTCGTCTTTGGCCGCAGTCTCGCGATTTATCTCCTCCAAGCTCTCAAGTTCACGGTAGTCCGCGAGTTGGGGAAAGAGGTCCTCATAGTATTCAACCAGATACCTGAGAATCTTGCACTCTTCAGCTAGAGCACGACGCTCCGATTTCAGTTCTCTTACTATCTCAGCGGCCCTCAACGCGGGACGTCTCCTGTGGCTAAGCCATGCCGCAATCTGATCGTCCCTTAGGGCCAAGTACTCACCAAACGCTTTGGCTAATGTAGGAAACCCCTTTGATCGCTCTGCGAATGCGTTTCGGAGCATTTCCTGATCTGTCTTGCACACGCGCTCACAGAATTCCTTGTCTCGACGGATTTGGAGAATATCATTCTCATACTTCTTCTGAGCATCGTGCAGGAATGAGGATATGACCTTTTTGGATGTCTCAGCGTGCTCATCCACATGCTGCCTAAAAGCATCGAACTCACCTCGAAGGCGTTCCGCCTCCACAAGCTGGGTTTCGAGTCGCCTCAGCTTTCTCGTGAATGCGAAAACGTTCATTTCGTGGTGAGCCCCTCAACATTGGCATCGCTCGGGTCAAGGCTTGCGCTACCGAGGCAACCACCATCGACACAAGCGAAGTAGGTTCCGTGACGTGAAGAACGCTTGCGCATAGGCCTTCCACAGTCGGGGCAGACATTGATAGGCGTACCGTCTGGACCTACCACCAAACCCGAGGAGGCCAGCGTAGTCTTCCTGAGGACCTCAAACTCTTTGCTCAAGTCCTCGATATGTAGGGCATCAAGACGACTGCTCAGTTCGGCTATGTCCTGACCGTAGCGATCAGCAAGCCCAACTCTTCGAACCATGTCCACCAACCACAGAACCACGTGAATAGTAATGGCAAAGATGATTAGGAGGGCCAAGAGACCGTAAACAATCAGGGCTTCCATTGAACTGCCTCCTGATGCCCAAAGCTCTTCCACTTCCTACACCGTCGGTCAGTCGAGGATCGAGAGGTCGGGCGAGAGGAGCTTCTTGTTTTCGGGCTCGTCCATGTTGTCGTGCGTGACCAGGTACACGCCGGTGTCGATGCGTTTGGAAACTTCCTTACCGTGCAGGTGATCGACGACGGCTTTGACCGACTGGTAGCCCATGTTGAACGGGTTCTGCAGGACCAGGGCGTTGATCTCGTTTTTGCGGAGGGCCTCGACCAACTCGGGTGAGGAGTCGAAGCCGACGAAGGCCTTCTTGCCCGCCAGGTTCCGGGCCTGGAGGGCCAGCAGCGCGCCGAAGGTGGATGACTCGTTGGGCCCGAACACGCCGCTGACGTCCGGGTGCTTGGCCAACAGATCCTCCGCCGCGGCGCGAGACTTCATCCGGTCGCTGTAGCCGTACTGCGAGCCGACGATCGTGATCTCGGGAAACTCCTTGGCCAGAGTCTCCTCGAACCCCTTCTCACGGGCGTTGGTCGAAGCGCTGCCGGGATCGACCTTGATCACGATCACCGTGCCCTTGTTGTTCAGCAGCTTGGCCATCCGCCGGGCGGCCTCGACCCCGCCGCGGTAGTTGTCGGTGGCGACGAAACTGACGTACTGCTCGCTGGCGATCGCGGAGTCGAAGATGACCAGCGGAATGCCGGCCCGGCCGACCTCCTCCGCCACGGGAACCAGGGCGTTCTCGTCCTGCGGGGCCAGGACGATCCCATCCACCTTGCGGGCGATGAAGTCCTGGACGATCGAGACCTGCTGGTCCTTCATGGTCTCGGTCTGCGGGCCCTGCCAGGCCACCGAGACCCCCAGTTCGCGGGCGGCGGTGCGGGCCCCCGCGTGGACGGATTGCCAGAAGACGTGGGCGGTGCCCTTGGGGATGACCGCGATGGTGGTCGTCCCGCCGCCGTCACCCTTGGCGACGGGCTCGTCGCGCGAACAGCCGGCGAGGGTTAACGTAACCGTAGCGATGACGACGGCCAAGAGTCCCTTTGCGGACATGGTTGTCTCCTTTGAGGATCGGTTCGGTTGCACGATCCGAAGATAGCCGCACTGATCGGCGAAATCAACCGTCCGTTAGTACCGCTCGACCTTGCCGGAGTGGCCTTCGATTTCGCCGCCCTCCTCGTAGCGCCCGCCGAGGTACTGGGCGAGGAACTGCTCGGCGACGGCGTAGAAGTGGAGGCGGTTCTCCGGCCGGGCCAGGCCGTGGCCCTCATCGGTGTAGAGGGCGTAGGTGACCGGTTTGCCGGCTTGGCGCATGGCCTCGACGATCTGCTCGCTCTCAGGCTGCTTGACCCGCGGGTCGTTGGCGCCCTGGGCGATCAGCAGCGGCGAGCGGATGCGATCGACGAAGAACAGCGGCGAACGCGACTTGAGAAATTCCTCCTCGGTCTCCAGGTCGCCCACGCGGACCTTGAACGTCGCCTTCAGCGGCTCCCAGTACGGCGGAATGGTCTGGATCAACGTGATCAGGTTGCTGGGCCCGACGATATCGACGCCGCAGGCAAAGACGTCCGGTGTGAAGGTCAAAGCCGCCAGCGTGGCGTAGCCGCCGTACGAGCCGCCCATGATGCCGATGCGGTTCGAATCGGCGATGCCCTGATCGACGAGCCACCTCGCGGCGTCGGTCAGATCGTCCTGCATCTTCGCCCCCCACTCACGGTTGCCCGCGTTGAGAAACTCCTTGCCGTAGCCGCTCGAGCCGCGGAAGTTGACCTGCAGCACGGCGTAGCCGCGATTCGCCAGCCACTGGGCCATCGGGTTATAGCCCCAGGTGTCGCGGGCCCACGGTCCGCCGTGCACGTCAAGCACTGCCGGCAGGTTCTTCGGCTCCGCCTTCGGCGGCACCGTCAGATAGCCGTGGATGGTCAGACCGTCGCGGGCCTGGTACTGGATCGGCTTCATCCCCGCCAGTTGCCAGTTCTCCAGGTCCGGCCGGTTGGTGAACATCAGCTCGTGCGAGCGGTCGGGCCGATGGTAGAGGTAGTAGTAGACCGGCCCGTCGTCCTCCTCGAAGGCGACGATCCAGAACTGGTCGTCAAGCGAGCGGCTGACGATCTGGAACTGGCCGTCGCGGATTTTGCGGATGGCGTCGAAGTCATCGCGGACCTCCGGATCGAGCACCTGCCACTCGAGCTTGGCCCGGGTGAACCCGGCGGCTTGGATCGTGCGCTCCAGCGGATGGACGAACAGGGCGGTCAGGTCGTACCGCGGGTCCTCGACGACCACGCTCTGGCGGCCGGTGGCCGGATCGAGGGCGACCAGGCGGATCGCGTTGGCGTTGTCGTTGCCCATCACGTACAGCGTCTGGCCGTCCGGCGAGAACATCACCGGCCCGCCTTGCTCCTGCGGGCTCCACTGCCGGATGGTCTGCCACGGGGCGTCGACCGACGGGCGAAACATCAGGTCCCATCCGCCGTCGGGACGGGCGGCGGTGGCGGCGCGGATGTGGAACTGCGCGTCGGCCTGCCAGCTCACGATGTTGCCCGGATTCTCAGCCTCCAGCTCCAGTTCGCCGCTTTCGAGGTTCATCCGGTACACGTCGTGGACCCGCGGATCGCGGCGGTTCAAGCCCACCAGCATCTGGTCCGGAAACGCCGGGTCCAACTCGACCACGCGGGCCTGGACGTTGTCGAACGGGGTCAGGTCGCGGACCTCGTTGGTCTCGACGTTGACCGCGTAGAGCCGCCAGTTCTCATCGCCGTCGGCGTCCTGCATGTAGATGAGCTGCCGGCCGTCGTACGTCCAGAAGAACATGCGGATGCCGCGCTTCTGATCGTGGGTCAGCACGCGGTCGTCCTCCTGGCCTCTCGTGCGCAGCCAGACCTGAAGCACGTCGCGATCGTCCGGAGCCAGGTACGCCAGGTACCGCCCGTCGGGCGACAGGCGCGGGCTGACCCGCTCGGGATTACCGAAGAGGACCTGCCGCGGAATCAGCGGCACCGCCTGGTACGTTGATGGTTTCTCCGCGCTCATCGTGGTGGTGCTCCCAATCGGTTTGCAGATTCCGGCTGAGCATCCGGCGACGGCACCCGCCGCCAGCCCCGCCATCCAAAGGCCCAGTACGCTCTTTCTTACCATGATTCCTCCCTTGGGGAAAATGAACTCTTCTAGTGCCGTTTCCAATAAGTTTGTATAACCTTTTGCACTGATATGACTTGCGCCAGGCTGATAAGGGTATTATATAGAGTTCCACGCGTGATGCTGGACGTTGTTTCAACGTGTGGAGACTCGTTATGTGCCTTTACGTTCGCGAACTCGGTGATGCGGAAGGACGGCGGCTGCAGTCGATCCTGCGTCGGGACCGGAATCGGATCAAGGTTCGGCGGGCCCAGGTGGTTCTGGCATCGGCTCAGGGGTTCAAGGTGCCGGCCCTGGCCAAGCGGTTCTACTTTTCCGAACCGCACATTCGGACGATCATCAAGGCCTTCAACGCCGAGGGCTTCGCGGCCCTGGCGGCCAAACCCCGCCCCGGTCGGCCCAAGGTATTCAGCGAGGAGCAGCGCAGCCTCATCATCGAGACGGCCCTGTGCCCGCCGGACCTGCTGGGCCGTCCGTTCCGCAACTGGTCGCTCCCGAAGCTTCGGGAGTACCTTATCGATGAGGGCATCGTCGAGTCGATCGCGATCGAAACGATCCGCCAGATGCTTCGTAAGGCGAAGGTTCGCCTGCAGCGGACCAAGACGTGGAAGGAATGCAACGATCCGCGTCTGGCTCCCAAAAAAAAGTAATCCGCCGCTATGTAAATCAACCGGCCGACAACGGTCCGACGATCGCCTTCGACGAATTCGGTCCGCTGGAGATCCGTCCCCAGCCGGGACGTACCTGGCGGCCGATGGGCCACCCGGACCGGCAGCCCGCCACCTACACCCGGCCGCACGGCGTACGACATTGGCTGGCGTTCTACGATGTGCATGCCGATCGGATGTGGGGCTACACCCGATCCCGCAAACGGCATCAGGAGGTGCTCGACGTGCTGAAGCGGCTGCGCCGTCGCTACAGCCCCGAGCGGCGGCTCCATTTGATCCTGGACAACTTCTCGCCCCATCGCCACCGGGCGGTCCGCCGCTGGTGCCGCCGGAACAACATCCATCTGATCTGGACGCCCACCAACGCCTCATGGCTGAATCCCATCGAATGTCACTTCACGCCGATCAAACGCTTTGTGCTCGAAAACACCGACTACCACGGCCACGACGAACTTCGCCGAGCCCTGCAACGCTACGTCACGTATCGAAATCAACACGCTCGGGAAAAACGATAGTGAGTTTATGGAAACGGCACTAGGATGGGAAAGGAGCGGGATATGAAAAAGCGAAGCGTGTTGGTTCTGTTGGGGGCGGCGATCGTGGCATCTTCCGCCCAGGCGGGCGTATACCACTTCTCGCCGAGCGATCCGGACCTCGCGGATCTGCCGCATGAGTACTACTACAAGTGGACGATCAACTGGACGGTCCCGGATGGCGAGTACATCTCCGGCGCGTCACTGCTGTTCGACAACATCCGCAACTGGACGTACGAGGCGAACGTGCTGTACTCGCGTCTGCTGTCGTCCGGCCCGGGCGGCGTGCGGCAATACGCGGACTGGGAGTATCCCGCGGACGCGTTCGCGGGCCAGGGCGTGTCGCTGGTGACGTACTACAACATTCCAAGCTGGCCGCCGCAGGACCTGGTGCACTACCTGACGACCGATCAGCTCTCGGCCCTGAGCAGCTACAGCCAGGACGGGAACTTCGCCATCGGAATCGACCCGGACTGCCACTTCTACAACGACGGCGTGAGACTGACGATCGAGACGGCCCAGGTGCCGGCGCCCGGCGCGGTGGTGCTGGGCATGGGCGGCTTCGGCGCGGTCAGCGCCATTCGACGCCGACTCGGATAGACTGAATTCTCGGTGCGACTGCGAACGACGGGTTAGCCCGTACTCCTCCGGACGCGACTCCCCGCGGAGCCGCGTCCGCCTTGCGCTCACGATGAAGCGATCAGCGCGGCCAGGGCGAGGAAGTCCGCGGCGCCCGGAGAATCGGGGGCATGCTCGAAGACGGTCCTGCCGTGCTCCGGCGCCTCGGCGACCGCGACGTTGTCGTGGATGATCGGCTCGAGGACGAGTTCGCCGTAAGCGTCCTTGAGTCGCTGGGCGACAACCCCGTTGAGACGCCGCTTGCGGCTCAGGCGATTGCCGATGATGCCCGCAACGGCCAGGGCGGCGTTGGCGGATTGACCGTATTCCTCGACCGCGGCAAGGGCTCGCTCGACTCCGGGCAGGGCCATCGGTTCCATGTTGACCGGCACCAGCACCCGATCGGCGGCGGCGAGGGCGTTGACGGTGAGCAGGCCGAGACTCGGCGGCGTATCGATCAGGGTGAAATCGTAACTCAACCGCCCGTTTCCCAGGGCCGAGGCCAGGGCATTTGCGGCATTTCGCTTCTGGCCGGCAAGAGCGATCTCAACGGCGGCAAGATCGGGGCGGGCGGGGATCACGCACAGACCGTCGCGGTGGATGATGCACTCAACGGGACTGGCGGCGGTGTTGAGCAGATCGCCGACCGTACGGACGTTGCGGTCGGCCGCCAGCCCCAGCGAACGGGTGAGTTGGGCCTGCGGGTCCAGATCGATCAGAAGAACCTTCTTGCTCAGCGTCAAAAGAGCGGCCGCCAGATTGACGGCGCAGGTGGTCTTGCCGGTTCCGCCTTTGGGGTTCAGGACTGCGATGGTCTGCATGACGCTCCGTTCGGATCATTCGTTGGCGAGAAAAACAACCGACGCGTAGCCGACGGCGTCGGACATGCCGCCGCCGTAACGGCCGGCGAGGGTCTCGGCGCTGTTGGTGTGTTCAAGAACTCTGGCGGCGACGGCCCCGGATTCGCGGGCGGCAGCGATCGCAGCGGCAATGGCGCCGGCTCCGCAGGCGGACTGGCAGGTCACCGCAGCCTCAATCACGCCCTCCGGATCGAGCTTTTCAATCGCGTCCAGAAGCCGGCGGTCGTTGACCTCTTTGGCCCAGCGAATACCTTCGGCGCCGCGGCCCTTGGGAACGAAGCCGTAGCTCGGCCCGTAGTGGGTCAGGTCGCTGGAGCCGACGCAGACGGCGTCGACGCCGTAGTTGCGGATGACCTGGGCGACAATGGCCCCGATCGAGGGGGCGTGGCCGTTGGGGGGAACCATCAGCGGCACGATTCTGGCCTCAGGAAAGAGCCGCTGGATGAAGGGAACCTGGACCTCGATGCTGTGCTCCTCCTCATGGGCGTAGGGCTCATCCTGGACCAGGTTGGTGTTGGCCAGAATCCGTTCGGCGAGGCGCTCGTCGATCTTGATCTGCCCGAGCGGGCTCTCCCAGGCCCCACGGGCGAACAAAGCGCCCTGGTGGACGCCGTGGCGGTGGACGGCGCCGAAGAGGACGAAGGTGGCGACTTCGGGACGCGTGGCGTGGATGGCCTTGAAGGTGCGGGCGGCGACCTTGCCGGAACAGACCCATCCAGCGTGAGGAACGACCCCGCCGACCACGCGGCCCTCGAGCTGTCCGGGCCCGATTTCGACGGCGAGGCACTCATCAAGTTCGCTGGAGGCCATGGTCCGGGAACCGGGATAGAATTGACCGGCGACAACCGGAGTTCGCACCATCATGGCGGTTCTCCCCAAAAAACCTTGTGCCCTGGTTGGCGTAGCGGTTAATAATACTCATAGAGGCATGCACATTCAACCGAGAGTTAGGGATGACCAGACGGCGATATAGACAGGGAAGTCGCGGGTTCTTTCTTCTGGCCGCGGTATTGCTGTGGGTGCCGGTGCGAGGACAGTCGCCGGTCGGAGCGATCGAGGCGGAACTGGCGAAGGCGCGAAGCCAGAAGGCGGCGGTGGGAATCAAGATCGTGGCCGCCGGCAGCGGCCGGGTGATCTACGAGTCCGGAGCGGCGACGCCGCTGGCCCCGGCGAGCAACATGAAGGTCATCACGACGGCGGCGGCAATGGGCGTGCTGGGGCCGGACTTCCAGTTCACCACCCCGATCGGCCTGCGCGGCCAGGATCTGGTCGTCATCGGATCGGGCGATCCGAGCACCGGTGACGCGGACCTGGAGGGCGATCTGTCGCTGGCCGACGAGTTCGACCTGCTGGGCCGGCATCTGGTCAAGCACGGGGTGGGCAAGATACCCGGCAAGCTGATCGTCGACGCCTCGATCTTCGACGACGAGCTTCGCCATCCGCACTGGCCGAAGGATCAGTACCGCAAGTGGTACGCCGCCCCGGTGGCGGGGCTGAACATCAACGACAACTGCCTGGACGTCCGGGCCGGACCGGGCGAGGGCGGCCGGGGATGGCTGGAGATCGTTCCGGAAAACCGGTTCGTCGCGGCCAAGCCGGCGTTTGTTGCCAAAGGCCAGACGAACACGATCATCGACGCCTACTGGCCGGGCCAAGGGTGGGAACTGATGGTGAAGGTGACGCTGGGCAGCCGCCCGGGCGGCCCGGCGTACGTGCCGATCGAACAGCCCGTGCGGTTCGTGGGCGAACTGCTGCGGGAGCGGCTGGCCGCCAACGGCGTGGGCATCGACGGACCGATCGAGCTCACTTCAGTCCGCCAGGGCAGCGGCGATCCGCCCGAAGGCTTCTCGAACCTGATCGAGCATCGCAGCCGCAGGCTCTCGGAACTAGTCGAACGAACCAACAAGCGCAGCCAGAATATGTTCGCCGAGTGCCTCTTCAAACGGCTGGGCTACGAGTTCTCGCGGAAACTGGCCCCGTTTCCGGTCGGTTCGTGGAACACCGGGCGTCTGGCCATCGAGGAGTTCCTGCGAGGACAGGCAGACACTGATATTTCAGGAATTCTGCTTTGTGACGGATCGGGGCTCAGCAAGGAGAATCGCGTCACCGCCAACGTCTTGGTCGACGTGTTGAAGTATGCGGCCGATCAGCCGTGGTCACAAAAGTACATTGACAGTCTCCCCGTAGCGGGCAAGGACGGCACGCTTCGACGTCGGATGCGGGGCGGTTCGGCGGCGGGACGGGTGGTGGCCAAGACCGGCTACATTTCCGGAGTGAGCGGGCTGAGCGGTTACATCCTGGATCGGGAGGGCCGGCCCTCGATCGCCTTCTCGATGCTCTTCAACGACTTTCCCAGAAGCCAGCTTTGGCGGATTATGCAGATTCAAGATACAATATGTGTTGAGCTTGTGAAGTACAGTGATCGGATGGATTTGCAGTAGCGAGCCATAGTAGGTGACGCAGCGGCCAGCAAAAAAGCGGAAGAACCGGCCACTGGTGCTGGCGGCTGCGCTGCTGGTGGCGGTGATCGGTGGGGCGGGGATTATCGTCTCGGTTCGCTACCATTTCTCCGAAGCGCGGATCGCCGCGGCGGCGGCCGGCGCTCTGGAACGCCTGCTGGGGGCGGAGCTTCAGACCAGGCGGGCCGAAGTGGATTTCCCGCAGTCGCTGGTGTTTCACGACGTGGAAGTCCGCGTGCCGCCGGAGAAGCTGGAACGCGGGGAGGCGTTTTCGTCGGAAGACGCGGTCCTGTTGACCGCCAAACGCCTGGTCATCCGGTTCGACCGAAGCCGCCTGCTGAAGCTCAAGTTCAGGATCGATGACGTGGCGGTCCAGGAGCCGCGATTTCACCTGACGCGGGACGTGGACCGGGACCTGTGGAACTGGCAACTGCTGTTCGTCGGCCGCGAGCGGGAAGGCAAACGCCCCTTCCGGTTCAAAGTCGGTCCGCAGATGTCGCTGGCGGACGGGCAGGTGACCCTCACCGAGATCGTCAAGGGCAAGCGGCTGTTGCACGGGCGGGTGAATTTCACGGCGGACGCGATTCCCGGCGATGACCTGTACCACGTGGCGGTCGAGACGTGGACGGCGGAGGCCCGCGGCCCGCGGGTGAGCCTGGACTTTGATCCGCGATCCGGACAGGTGATCTCGGGGGCGATGGCCCTGGTGGACTGGCAGAACGTGGAGTT
>Ga0209722_1000674_pt1 | contig 35332 bp, 32 predicted proteins | sample BioC12SIPDNA_2_FD_185745 | JGI IMG/M metagenome (GOLD analysis project Ga0209722, IMG submission 185745) | Anaerobic biogas reactor microbial communites from Washington, USA - Biogas_R1_A C12 SIP DNA (SPAdes) (version 2) | ecosystem: Engineered > Bioreactor > Anaerobic > Unclassified | place... | reverse complement strand
AGCTGCCTTCGACTACCCGTTCGATCGGGAGGCGGCGCTCAACCTGCTGGCTTCTCTGGCGGGCGCTCATACGGAGCCCCTCGTGATTCGTCTGAAGCTAGACTCGCGGGGCGACCTTAGCCGATCGATGCGAGACCTGCAGCGCTGGCCGGCTTCGACGCCCGGTGAGACGGCCGCCCTGTTGGTCTCGCCCTTTCGAACCGATCCGGGCGATCCCCTTCTCCACCACAAGACCAGCCTACGTGGTTTCTACGACCGCGAATACAGGCGGGCCGCCGGCCTAGGCTGTCTCGATGCCCTCTTCCTGAACCGGCTGGACCGTATCACCGAGGGATCCATCACCAATATCGCTGCCCGCTTCGACGACTCTTGGGTGACTCCCCCCGTGGAGGACGGGCTGCTGCCGGGCATCTGGAGGGCGGATTTCATCGAATCTCACGGGGCAAGAGAGCGCTCCCTCAGCCTTGCGGAGTTGTTGAGCGCCGACGAGATCGTTGTCGGAAACTCGGTGCGCGGAAGCGCGCTGGTGCGGAAGCTGTTGGTGGATCCTCTGGAGTTCTAGCGGATCTCGGTAGCTCCGTCGATGAAAGCCTTCGCGTTCGAATGCGCCAGATTCTCCTCGGAGAGATAGAGTCTTCCCTCTTCGGTCATCTGGACTACGTCTGCCTGGAGCAGAATGTTGAGTGCGTCCGGCTTATAGTCACGGATCTTGAACATCCGGTCGTAGAGGCGCCCTCGCACCACCCCCAACTCCTGCGCAGTTACCGCATGTTCGTAGTCCGTCGCCCCCCGTTCACGGAACGACAACACCACATGCCTCATGCCCCGCTTGACGAGCCAGCGGGAAATGTAGACGGCTCCGACCAGAGCCCCGATCATGATTGCCACCAAGATGAGTCCTGGAACCATACCTATCCGACCACCTGTATTTCGCTGAAATGATTGCCGATCGTGGGTTTACGGTTAGTCCCTCAGACAGGCTACCACGTCTATCTCCACTAACATATTCTCGCGAGCCAACGATGCCGGCATCACAAATGTGCTCGCCGGGGGCTCCTCCACAAGCCCCGGAGCGTGTTCCTGCCAATACTCCCGTTCGGTGGCCCGCATGAGCGCGTAGTCCTTCAGGTCTCTGAGGTAGATCACCGTCTTGACGATGTGATCCATGTCGCTGCCGGCCTCCTCCAGGGCAAGCCGGACCTTGTCGAGCGCCACCACCATCTGCTCCCTAACATCATCGGAGGACACATCTCCCGTCTCCATCGTCCGGCCGCTCATGCCCGATAGGAAGACTAGATCACCCACCACCACCGCCCGAGCGAACTGCTGCTTCTCACCCCCGTACCGGAGAGGATACGTGTGCTTCTTCACAGCCTCACCTCCTCCGTGGATGCTGTGTGCTTCAACTGCCGACGCTCAGCACATGCCCCACCATGATGCTTCACAGGCGACCGGCCGTTGCCGCGACCGCCCGACCCTAGAGCCCAACCCTAGATCGAGTAGCCCGCGAGAGCGCCTTCGCGAATGGCGTCGACGATCCACCCGGGCTCCCTGCAGCTACCGATCACGTGGGTCTCGCTCACTAGGCCTTCCAGCTCCTGAATGAGCTTAGTGTTGGGGCCCCAGTCTTGGGTGGTCATCACGCTCTTCCCCTCGAGCAGGAACACCCGCTTGTCCGACACCTGTATCTTCAAGCCTCGGTCGACGATCTCCCGGTACTGCGCGTCCGTCCACAAGGGTACGTGCTTCAGTTTGAACCAGGGCCACAGGTTCTCCAGGTCGTCCGTGGTCATTCCCGCGCCCAGCTCGGAAGCCGGTCCGTCGTGGACGATCACCACTCGCCTGCCGCGCTTGGCCAGGAACTCGCCCAACTCACAGCCGTGAAGCTCCCCGCCCATGATCACCACACTCCGAGCAAGCGGCATCCAAACACGCGTCAACCGCTCCAGGGCCGCCGCCGATAAGAACTTGAGCGCCAATTTGAGACGGCTGTGCAGCTTCTCGGTCTTGATGAAGCGCCTGCTATCGGCTCCAGGGAGGTCGAACTCGGTGTGGGCGGCGCCACCGGCAAGCACCAGCACATCCGGCCTCTCCGACCGCACCACGTCGGGAGTCACACCCTTCTTCAGGTGAACGACGACCCCCTCCTTTTTCAGCTGTGTCTCGAAGTAATGAGTGAGATCCGTTAGCTCCTCGGTCTCCAGGTCTTTGACGACAGCCGCCACAGGAACAAGCCCGCCAAGACCCGACTCCTTCTCGTACAGCACCACCTCATGCCCACGCTGAGCCGCCACCCGGGCCGCCTCCATGCCGGCCGGGCCACCCCCGACTACCAGGACCTTCTTCTTGGGCGATGCGGGCCTCAACTGGTATTCGGGCACGATCTCCCGGCCTAGGGTCGCGTTCACCCGGCACTCGAGCACCTTGTTCTTGTTGCGCACATCAAAGCAGTGCAGACATCCGGTGCACGGACGGATGTCTTCCAAGCGGCCTTCCTTCACCTTGTTGGGAAGCTCGGGATCAGCCAGCAGCCGACGGGTCATAGCCACAAAATCGATGCTGCCCTTGCGCAGGTATTCTTCCCCCATCTCCGGATCCAGCCTGCATGCACTCCAGACGGGAGTGGTCACCCCCTTAGCCTTGACGGCTTCCACCAGAGGTACGGTAGCCCCCCTACCCCTCCGGCTCCAGTCAAGGTCGGCCGGTAGGTCCACGGGCGGCTCAGGATACAGAATGCGGTCGGGCTGCTGCAGGCCTTGGCGATGACCGTATCTTTCCGAGCGGACATTCAGACCGTCTGCCACGTCCGCGATCAGTTTGGCCATTTCGGCACCCTCTTCGAGCGTCGTGGCCAGCGGATGATTGTATTCGACCGCATTCATCAGGACGTGTACGGCGAACCCTGGACCGCAGCGGCGTTTGGCTTCGGTCACGATATTACGTACGAAGCGCGTACGGTTCTCGTAGTTCTGCGAACCGTACTCGTCGTCGCGCCGGTTCCAGACACGCGAGAGAAACGTGTTGCCCTGGTGACAGGTACCATGGTTGATCTCGCAGGCGTCGAAGCCGGCGCGATGGGCCCTCTCAGCCGCCGCGGCCCAGATATCGATCTCGTCCTCGATCTCCTGTTTGGTCATCGCCCGACAAGGTAGAAAATCCGGTCCAGGTAGCTCTTCCTCCGTAAGAGTGGAGGGGCACTTGACGTCTCGGATCTTCAGGTCGCGCGGCAATAGGCCGGTCGGATCCCAGGGCCCGGAGTGCAACAACTGGATGGAGATGGGACACCCGTGCTTGTGCACCGCTTCGGTGAGCCGCTGAAACCCAGGGATGTACTTGTCGTCGTCGAAGTGTAGTTGCACTCCCTGATAGCTACCATCCGGCAGGTAGTGCACGTGGTGGACACCCAGCGGGTACTCCACTCCGGATGACTCGATCACGATGAAGCCGACCCCGCCCCGGGCAAGCCGCTCGTACCATGCGATCATGCGCGGTCCGACCGTCTGATCGGGCTCCATGAACGAGGTGCCGTTAGCGGTCTTGAGCATGCGGTTGCGCGTTTTGACCGGGCCGATCATCCCCGGTTCCAGGATCTTCTCCAGTCTTTGGCTCATCTCTGCTCGATCTCCCTCTATGCCGGGTCGCCTCCACGCAAGGTCTCTTCCACGATCTTCACGTTCTTCTTGAGCTGATCCGCAGAGCGCCGGAGTGCTTCCTGCTCATCCGGGGCGAGTTCCCATTCCACGATCTCCCGAATGCCTGTCCGACCCAACCTGATAGGGACGCCCATACTCAATCCGTCGTGTCCGTATTCACCCTGAAGGACCGCCGAGCCGGCAAGCAACTCCCCGGTATCGTTCACAATGGCCCGCGTGAGAGCAGCCAGACCCACGGCACACGTCCAGCCGGTGGTCCTTCCCGCCTTAAGTCCCTCAAGCTTCTCAAAGAAGGCCGTGTACGCTTCGCGCATCGACCGCTTCTCCTCCTCGCTGAAGGAGACGGGGCTTCCATCGACGCGCGCAGAACTGAACAGCTGCACCTGCGTGAAACCGTGCTCCCCGATTGCCAGAGCCTCCACCCGGCTGACCGCCACCTTCTTCGCCTGGGCAATGAACTCCCTGAACCTGAGTGTATCGTTGAGCGAGTAACCCACGAGCTGCCGCCGTTCGAATCCGCCGGCCAACCACATTGCATAGTTGAGGGCGTCCACCGGGTTGACAGCCGTGATGACGACTGCCCCGGGGCAGTGCTTCTGAAGTTGCAGGGCTGTCTCGCCGACCATCCGTGTGTTCTTGACAAGCATCTCAGTGCGGTCGGCGGTGATATCTCCGTGGATTCCGCCAGCGTTGACAACCACATCGGTACCAACGGTATCCTCGTAGTCCCCGGCCTTCACTCTGACGTCCAGCGCTGATACTGCTGTGCTCAAGTCCATGGCGTGGTGCTCGACTAGATTCTCGCGTACATCGATAAGCACCATCTCGTCGGCCAATCGCGCGGCCGCTATCTGGAATGCGGCCGACATCCCCACCCAACCTGCAGCCCCGATCACAGTGACCTTCATGTTTCGATTCCTCACCGATTAGTGACCTTTGGTCCAGAGTGCTGAGGCTGTGTGGCGCCTCGTCGCAGGCGAGGCGCCACACAGCGAACATCAATCAAGACCCTCCGCGCACTTCATACGACGCGCTCAAGATCTGCCGCGCCATCAACGCGAGGTGAAACCTCTCATCTTGGCGGCAATCTCAGCATCTGCGGCTTCGACTTCAGCCCACGCGCCGTCGTACGCAAGCTTCAACCAATTGTCCCGCATCTCACCTTCAAGGTATACGACCTCCATGCCGGCCGCGGTGATCGTCTCAATGACTTCCTCTGCGATCTCAGTGTTGTATCTCTTCGAGTCGATCTCCCAATCCAAGGCTGCTTTGGAAAGCGCTTCCTTCTGGATGTCTGCGAGCTTATCCCACGTACCAAGCGCCACGAACAGACTGGAGTCGGAGATGTAAATACCCGGCTGGATGAGATACTTCAAAACGTCCTGCAGCGAATTGTCGACGATATCAGTCAACACCCCCCCAGCGCCGTCGATAACGTTGCGCTCGATGGCATCGTAGATCTCGCCCTGAGACATCGAGACGACTTCCGCGCCCAGCGCCTTGAGCAGCGGTGTGTGAGCGCTGGTACCGCGAATGGTCAGACCCTTGAAGTCTTCCAAGGTCGTGATCTCCTTATTGACGGAGATCGTGTACTCGACACCGTCGGACGCCCGGCCAAGGAAATGAGCGTTGAGGCCCGACTCGGCGAGTTCGTTGATGTACTCATACCCTCCGTTTGTACGGCACTCGGCGGCATCCATCATCTTGACACCGGCAAGTACGGGCATGTGGCTCACCATATAAGTAAATGGCGAGAACACCAACTCCACCGTATCGTTCGTGAGAGCTTCCGCCAGCTCATTCGCCGGAATAGCCTCGGGGCCGGCCCCCCAGACAACGCTCAGCGTACCCTGGGAGTATTCCTCCACCGACGCGCAGAACTGGTCGAAGTAGTAGTAATGCGCTCCACCTTCGGGGAAGGCACCCTGAAGCCTGAGCGTCACAGGAGTCACAGCCTCTGTCGTTTCAGTAGAACTCTCCGTAGTGCTCGACGGTGCAGCCGTGGTCTCGGTGGTCGCCGGGGCAGCGGTCGTAGTCGTTTCGGGGGTCTCCTCCCCCCCACAGGCAACCGCAAACCCTGCAATCATCACCACCATGAGAAGAGCCAGTACCTTTTTCATTGCCTTTCCTCCTCGGATCCGTTTGCTTCTTCTTTAAGAACAACTAAGAACTAAAATGTGATGTTCGGTATAAAAGTTACTATTGTAGGTATTAATATCAATATACCAACTGCTACGATGTCAATTACAAAGTAAGGTACAGCTCCGCGCATTATATGACCCATAGTTATTTCCGGCGGAGATACACTCTTCATCGTAAACAGAGAAAGCCCTACTGGTGGAGTGAACTGTCCAACCTCGAGCAAAATGAGGAATATTACGGCAAACCAGATCTCATTGATACCATACGAATCTACCAAAGGCATGAAAAGGGGCAGACAAATCATCATGATGGAAGCCTGTTCTATGAATAGCCCCAGCAGAAACACTATGAAGAACATTATGAAGAGTACTAGAGCCTCGGACGTGACCGACCCGGTTACCGCGAGCACCATGGCTCGGCTGGCGCCGGTCAGCGATAGGACCTGGCTGAACCCCGCGGAACACGCGATGATTATCAACAACATACCCGAGGTACGAAGTGATCCTATCAACGTCTGCCACAGCAGCTTCAGCGAGAACTTCCTGTATGCGATCGCGAGTAGATACGAAGCCAGAGCGCCGATGGCCGCCGCCTCGGTCGCAGTCCCGACCCCGGTGAATATGACGCCCATGACCACCAGGAAGATGATGCCCAACGGGACTATGTCCCTGAAGGCGACCCTGAGCTTCTCAAAGACAGTGACATCCTCATCGCCGAAGTCTTCCTTGGGAGCCGAATCAGGTCTCAATATGCACCTGATGATCACGTAGGCTACATACATCGACAGTAGGAGCAATCCCGGCACAATAGCTCCTAAGAGGATCTTGCCGACGGATATGCTCGCGATCCCTCCCAACAGGACCGCTTGATTACTGGGAGGGATGATCATGGCCAGAGCCCCGCCGGCCATGATCGATCCCGTAGTGAGTTCCTTGGAGTAGCCGCGCCGCGACATCTCGGGGACCATCAGAGAACCGAACATCGCGGTATTCCCGAGTGACGAGCCGCTGAGCGAGGCGAAGATACCCCCACCCAAAAGGGTGACTATGCTCAACCTCCCGGGGATCTTCCGCACCAGCTTGGACAGGGCGTCCAGTGTCGTCTTGATGATGCCAGAACGGAAGAAGACCTCTCCCATGATGACGAAGAAGGGTATGGGGGTGAAGCTGAAGTTCGACAACTGATTCCTCATACCCAAGATCAGTTGCTTGAGCGCGGGCAGACCACTGGCCGTCATGCCGAAGAAGTCTCCGAAGTACATGACCAGCCCGGCGACAACAAAGAAGCTGAAGGCGACCGGTACGCCGGAGAACATGACCAGGAGCAGACCGGCCAAGAGCACGGAAAGGACTATGTACCATGCCATCATTCCGGAGAGCTCTCAGAGAGTTCTTCAGGTGGTACCTGAGAAGAAACCGACCTCGCCTGCTTGAGGTCCTCCAACCCATTCAGGAGAGACCGCAAGGCCAGGAAGAACGCACCAAGAGGTATCGGAAGCAGCAGGATCCACTGCGGCGTCTGCATCCAATCTTGCATGACCCTGTCGTTCAAGAAGTAATCGACTGTCAGCAGCATGCCCACATAGGCGATGACAAGCGCGATCACCACCATGGCGAAATCGACCACCACCATCCAGTATCTCTGTGCCTTGGCGGACGTTCGGGACATGAAAAGATCGATATGCACGTGTCCCCGATTGCCCATGAGCCAGGGAGCGGCCAGGAACGCCACCCAGACCAGCGCGTAGCTGGAAAGATCTATCAGGCTGGCGAACGGCTTGTTGAAGAGATAGCGAGAGAAAGTGGCGAAGCAGACCGCCAGCAGCAGCACGAACAGGATTATGGCGGCGACACCTGCCAAGACAGAGACGCATCGATCAACGGCTTTGCTGAAGAACCTCATCCGCCTATTCTCATTGCGAAGTCGTTCATGGCCGCTCTCCGATCTCTCATAACAAGAACGATGATGACCATAGGATCATGTTGATAAACATGGGGCTCCACACAACACCCCCCTACATTGCCCACGGGACAGACTCGATTACAGCGCCCGGCTCCAGCGACCACCCGATTGAAGCAATCGGAGCAGGCGCATTTCCCCGAGTCATGCCCCGATCGGGCGAGAAGCAAACCTGCGGGGCTGGATCGGCCTCCCGGACTGAAGGGCCAACTGCCCTGAGGATGGCCTGCCCGGTCGCCCATCCTTCGGTGGAAGCAGTAAGCGTCAGGCACTCGTGGCAGGCTCCGCCGATTGAGCGGACAGCTTCAGACGCAGCACCCGGGGCAGCACGCCACCGTGGCAGAAGTCCTCCAGATCGCTGGTGGAGTCGAGTCTCACCTTACAGGTGAGGGTGCGCACCTCCGCAGCCGGCGCACCGGCTACGACTGCCGACCGCCCGGACCGCACTTGGACCTGCGCCGTCCCCCCTCGTGTGAGGCCGGCGCGAATCCCCACGACATCCACGATCTCCGAGCCATCCAGACCCAGACCTGCCACCGTCACTCCCGGGTCCAGCTCGAGCGGCAGAACCCCCATGCCCACCAGATTGCTGCGGTGGATGCGCTCGAAGCTCTCGGCGACGACCGCCCGCACACCGAGCAGGGCGGTGCCCTTAGCCGCCCAATCTCGAGAACTCCCGGTGCCGTACTCCTTCCCGGCAAAGATCACGAGGGGCGTCGCTTCCGCTCTGTAGCGCATGGCCGCCTCGTAGATCGAGACCAGTTCCCCTGAGGGATGATGGGTGGTCCACCCTCCCTCCTTGCCACCGGCCATGAGATTGCGTAGCCGCACGTTGGCGAAGGTCCCTCTGAGCAGGACCTCATGGTTGCCACGCCGGGCTCCGTACGTATTGAAGTCGGCCGGGCCGATCCCCTGCCTCATGAGGTACTGCCCCGCCGGACTCGTGGGTGCGATGGAGCCGGCCGGTGAGATGTGGTCCGTGGTCACCGAGTCTCCGAAGACCGCAAGCACCCGCGCCGACCGGATATCATCGCGCGGCGAGGGCTCGATTTCGAAATCGTCGAAGTAGGGAGGCTCCTTGACGTAGGTCGAGGTCTCGTCCCAGCCATACAAAGCACCCCGCGGCACCTCCATCGTCCGCCAAGCCCCCGTCCCCTGCAGCGCCTTTGCGTACTCGTCTCGGAACAACTCGGGCCGCAAGGCCGTGGAGGCAAGAGCGGCCAGCTCCTCTTCCGACGGCCACAGGTCCCTAAGGTACACAGGCCGTCCATCCGCGCGCGTCCCCAAGGGATCGTTCTCCAGGTCGATATCCACAGTGCCCGCCAGAGCGAAGGCCACAACCAAAGGCGGCGACGCCAGATAGTTGGCCCGCACCGCAGGATGGATCCGCGCCTCGAAGTTGCGATTGCCGCTCAGCACCGCGGCCACAACCAGCTTCTCCTTGTGGATGGCGTCGGTAAGTCCGTCCGGCAGGGGACCGCTGTTGCCGATGCAGGTGGCACAGCCGTAGCCTACCAGGCCGAACCCGACGGCTTCGAGCGGCTCGAGCAGTCCGGCTTCCGCCAGGTAGGCAGTCACGACCCGTGACCCCGGGGCGAGACTGGCCCGCACCCAGCGTTTGGGTGTAAGGCCGAGCTCCACAGCCTTTCGGGCCACCAACCCCGCGGCCAGCATCAACGCGGGATTCGACGTGTTGGTGCAACTGGTGAGCGAGGCGATGACCACATGTCCGTCGCGGATCATCTCCCGCTTACCATCAAGCTCAACCTTAGCTTCAGCCAATCCCCCTCTGCCTAGAGAGAGCACGGGCAAGTCCTCCTGGAATCTCACCGGCATGTCTTCGAGCAACACCCGCTCCTGCGGCCGCCGCGGCCCGGCAAGACTGGGGCGCACGTCGGCCAGGTCGAGTTCCACCACCCAGGAGTAGTCGGGATCGGGAGCACCCGGCTCCCGAAACATCCCCTGTGCCCGGCAGTAGGACTCCACCCGAGCGCAAAGTTCCGCGGGACGACCGGTCTGCGCCAGATAGACGACGGTCTCAGCATCAACCGGGAAGAAGCCGCAGGTGGCTCCATACTCCGGGCTCATGTTCGAGAGAGTGGCGCGGTCGGCGACGGAGAGTGTCTCGGCACCGGGGCCGAAGTACTCGGCGAAACGGTTCACCACGCCGACCGCGCGCAGAAGTTCCGTGACGGTCAAGGCCAGGTCGGTAGCCGTGGCCCGGGGCGCCAGACGCCCGGCGAGGCGGACCCCCACGACCTGCGGCACCAACATGAAGTAGGGCCGGCCGAGCATGACCGCCTCGGCCTCGATGCCCCCGACTCCCCAGCCGAGGACGCCCAGGCCGTTGATCATAGTGGTATGCGAATCGGTACCGATCACACTGTCGGGGTAGACCCAGGGGGCGGTGACCGGCTGAGTGCGCACAGCGCTGCCTTCCTCAGAGCCTGCAGCCCGCCCGGCCGGTGCCCGGTCACGCCTCACCACTTCGGCCAGATACTCCAGGTTCACCTGGTGGCAGATGCCCGTCCCCGGGGGGAAGACCCTCAGACCGCTGAATTCCCTTTGGGCCCATCGGAGCAGTGCATAGCGCTCGCCGTTGCGCTCCATCTCGATTTCCATGTTGCGCCGGCAGGCGTCCGGCACTCCGGCGTGATCCACCTGCACCGAGTGATCGATGACCATGTCCACAGGTACGCTCGGGTTGATGACCGCCGGGTCTCCACCCTGCCGGGCGACGGCCGAGCGCAGCGCGGCCAGATCGACCACACAGGGCACGCCGGTGAAGTCCTGTAACAGCACCCGGGCGGGCATGAAGGCCAGCTCCGGCCGATCGGCGGAGGTGGCATCCCAATCGAGAAGGGAGAGCACGTCCTCCTCTCCCACCACACCCCGTCCGCAGTGACGCAGGGCGTTCTCCAACAGGATGCGGATCACGTAGGGAAGACGAGGCAGCTCACGGCCGGTAGCCTGGCACAGCGCTCCCAGGTCGGCCACCACTGCGCGGCCGCCAGGCAGATCGTTCGTTGTCCAGGCCCCGAAGGGCGTGTTGCCGCTTTCAATTATCGCCACTCCGCACCTTCCCTTCTCCGGTGCCGCTTGTCCTCTCCGATGCCGAGACTCGTATCACAGGTACAGTCTGTCTCCCCGGGCACCGCCCGCCTCCCGACTCATGGCCACATTGTTGAGCGCTCGCACGTACGCCTTGGCCGATGCCTCCAGCACATCGATCGACACGGCCTGGCCCGCGTAACGTTTGCCGTCCACCTCGACGACCACTCGGACCTCGCCCAGAGAGTCCTTACCCGAGGTGATGGAGCGCACCTGATAATCAAGTAGTCTACCTGTCACGCCGACCGCGTCGTCTATGGCCAGGAAGATCGACTCCACCGACCCGTTGGAGAAGGCCTTGCCTGCTTTGTGCTCGCCCCCCGTCTGCACTCCAACCTGGCTCGAGGGGATGATGTCGGTCCCGGCCGAGACATACACGTGCTCGAGCGAGTAGACGTCTTCACGCTCCCGAAGCTCCTCACCTACCAACGCCTCCAGGTCGGCTGTGGTGACCTCCTTCTTTCGGTCCGCAGTCTCTTTGAAGCGGCGGAAGACTTCATCCAGTTGGTCCCCTGCGAGATGGATCCCTATCTCGGCCAGATGGGCTTTGAGTGCATGCCGGCCCGAGTGCTTGCCCAGGACGATATCAGAGTCCGTCAGTCCTATGTCGCGGGCGTGCATGATCTCGTACGTAGTGGGCTCCTTCAGCACCCCATCCTGATGGATCCCCGACTCGTGCGCGAACGCGTTCTTGCCCACGATGGCCTTGTTGGCCTGCACAAGGTGGCCGGTGAAACTGGATACCATGCGACTCGTGCGGGCTATCTCGGTGGTCACGATATTGACCGGCCGCTGGAGGATGTCTTGGCGGGTCTTCAAGGCCATGGCCACTTCTTCCAAGGCTGCGTTCCCCGCCCGCTCGCCCAGGCCGTTGACGGCCACCTCCACCTGGGTCGCACCCACCTCTACCGCAGCGAGCGAGTTGGCGACCGCCACCCCCAGGTCGTTGTGGCAATGCGCGCTCAGCACCACGCTCTCCAGGCCGGGGATCTTCACGTAGAGCTGCTCCATGAGCGCCGCGTATTCACCGGGCAGGCTGTAGCCCACCGTGTCCGGCACGTTAATGGTGGTAGCTCCCGCAGCCACCGCCGTAGCGAGCACCTCAGCCAGGAAGTCCACATCCGAGCGGGTGGCGTCCATGGCGGAGAACTCTACGTCGCCCGGGCACAGCGACACACTGTACTCCACCATCTCCCGGGTCATCTTCACGATCTCGGAGCGGCTCACCCGCATCTGGTGCTGCAGATGGATATCGGAGGTGGAGACGAACGTGTGAATGCGCGGCCGTTCGGCCTCCTTGATGGCTTCCCAGCAGTTGCGGATGTCGGCCTCGGTACAACGGGCGAGACCGCAGATAACGGCTCCCTTGACCTCGCGGGCTATCGTCTGCACGGCAGCGAAGTCCCCCGGGCTGCTGGCCGGAAAGCCGGCCTCGATCACATCGACGCCCAACCGCACCAGTTGATGAGCGATCTCCAGCTTCTCCGAGGCGTTCAGACTGCTGCCGGGCGACTGCTCGCCGTCCCGAAGGGTGGTGTCGAAAAAGACCACGGGCACACCGATGTTGCGGCGCGGCGCCGCAGGAGTGCTATGGCCCGTGTCGGCCCTCAAGCCGCCTCGCCCATTCTCTTCTTCAGACGCGCTGCTAACAGACATGTCCCTCTACCTCCTGAATCTATGGTGAAAATCTTGGCTGCTGGTATGCCGGATGACGCCGGCTTCGCGAATATCTCCCCCTAGCGGGGGAGCAGCAGCAGGAGGTCAAGAACGAGAGGGCGGCATGCAGGATCGGCCTGCACCATGGAACGGGCAACAGCCCCGCGACGGGGGCGGCGACGGGGGGATCCTGTCCTGCTCTCCATACCAGCGAGTTTAGCAGGACCGGCTACGAAAAGGTACACTCAGGACTGTTCAGGAGGCCCGCTCGTTGAAGCTGGAGCGGTGACGATCATGAGGTCCTCATGAGATTCTTCGATGCACATTGCGACACTATCGGTAAGGTCTGGGAACGGGGCGCTGACTTCGGCGGCCGCGACCGGGGGATCACCCCCGGTAACGCCTCCGACGACCAACCCGGTAACGTCCCCGGCGGCCAACCCCGCTACCACCCCGGTGGCGACGACCTCCACGTGACTCTACCAGGTCTGCGTGCGGCCGGAGCGCGCGCCCAGGTCTTCGCGAGTTGGGCGTGGACCGAGCGATACAGGGACCGCGAGTTCGAAGTCGCGATGAACGAGGTCAAAGCGGTCCGCCGGCTGTGCGAGCAGTACTCGGACGACCTGGTCTTGGCTCTGACCGGCGACGATATCTCGGCCGCCTGCGAGGCCAATGAGCCGAACGCGCGCATAGCCGTCATCCCAAGCCTGGAGGGTTCCGACGCGCTGTGCGGAAAGGTGGACAATCTGGCCGTGTTCCGAAACGCCGGAGTCCGCCTCGTAACCATAGCCTGGCATGACAGCCCATTCTGCGGCTCCACCTATGGGAGCGGAACCGGACTCACGGACTTGGGGATCGAGTTGGTCGAAGCCTGCGAGGACGCGGGGATATTGGTCGACCTTTCCCACTCCTCCGACCAGACCTTCTTCGACGTGTGCCGCGTCGCCACGCGGCCCTTCATAGCCAGCCACAGCAACTGCCGCGAGTTGTGCCCCAGCCCTCGCAACCTCACCGACGAGATGATCCGCGAGATCGCCGAGCGGGGGGGCGCGGTGGGCATCACCCTGGCTCCGGGCTTTCTCTCCGCCGATTACTACCGGAAGACCAAAAGCATCTATGACGAATTCTGGCGCGCCATCGAGGAACGCAGTGCCAGCTCCGACGAAGCCGGACGGCGGAGCTCCGCCGCTGAGGCGCTCATCCCACGCCCACCTCTCGATCTCATCGTGGAACACATCCGTCACGCCATCAAGGTAGGTGGAGAGGACGTGGTGGCGCTGGGCGGGGACCTGGACGGCGTCGACGCACTACCGCAGGACTTTGCCGGGGTCGAAGACTATCCCCGGGTAGTCGAGCTTCTGATGGCGGCCGGTTTCCAGCCGGAACGGATCGAAAAGGTCTGTTATCGCAATCTCGCCCGGGTCTTCCGGGAGACCGTCGGCTGACAAAACGACAGAAGGGGGTACCGTTAATGAAGGGGAACTCAGACGCAGGCGCCGAGAGCCAGGCCCCGGTCACCGCAGCCGTATGCGGGTTGTACTGCGATGCCTGCAGCATCTTCATCGGCACCCATGAGGAGCCTAAGCGGCTGGAGTGGTTCGCCGCGCGTGTGGGGTGGGATGTGGAACAGGCGCGCTGCGAGGGGTGCCGCTCGCGCAAGCGGACTCCTTACTGCGAGGCCTGCCGGCTCTACAGATGTGCCGAAGAGCGTGGGCTGGCCTTCTGCGGAGAGTGCGAGGACTACCCGTGTGCGGAACTGCAGGCGTTCCAGTGCGAGCAACCCCATCGGGCCGAACTCTGGGAAAACCTCGCCCGCATCGGTGAGATAGGTTCCAAGGCGTGGCTGGATGAGGTCCGGCAACGCTATACCTGTCCCTCCTGCGGCACACTCCATTCAGCATACGACCTCAAATGTCGCGCGTGTGGCTGTGAGCCCAGCTGCGATTACGTGGCGACGCATCGAGAGGCCATCCTGGCGGCTTCGTCGCCGCGCTGAACCGGCGGAGCAGGACCCGCGGATCACTGAGCCGGCCCGGCCTGGCGCCCTGGAGAAAGTGTCCTACCCGGTCTCCCGGCGCGCAGGCCGCGACCTCGTCCAAACGGGGTGCTCCCGCAGCGCAAGACGGCGCAAACGGCCAACGAAACGGCGCTCCCCATAGCCGACTATGACCGTGACCCCCAACACGATGAGCAGTTTCTGCACGAAAGGCATAGGGGTCCAGTGATAGGCGACGCGCTGCTTCACGATCGTTCCGAGGGGGAACTTCTCCGGGAGGCTCGCCAGCCAACCTTCGCCTTCGTCCGAGACGAAAGAGGTGGCCGGATCCTCGAAGGCGGTCACCTCCTTACCCGGGTAGTCCACCCATACATGATCGAAGGAGTAGCGCAGGGTGTACGGCAAACCTTTGGCCTCGAGAATACTGGCCATCAGCACTGTCTGGGCCTGGCAGTCCCCGGCCTGGTCGGCGATGACCTCCTCGACGGTGGGGAAGTACCAGGGCAGGCCGTAGACGGTCCAGGCGGGTTTCCAAGCGACGTACGTCTTGACGTGCTCCTCGACGATCCTGTATTCGTCGGGGAGTGAGGCGGCCATGGGGGCGGCGACCACGGCATCCACGGGTGGATTCCTGAGACGGACCAGTGAGTTGAAGAAAGGACGTGGGTCGGGGTAGACCACTACCCCGACCCACGCAGCCACCAGCACGATCACGAGACAGTGCCGGGCGACTCTCCTCATGGCCCTCCGTTCTCTAGGCGGACCTCAACTTACTCTTCAAGACCATACGCGTTCAGCTTGACCGCGTCGGACACCGTGTAATCCATATCCGTGCAGGCCTTGATGTCATCCACCGTATACCCGCGGGCTACCTCCTCCAAAACGAAGCCCTTATCGACGTGCCGCCGGAACAGCGCCCGCTCGGTGATGATGACGTCGGCCTCCCCCGCGCCCGTCAGTGGGAACGTGCACTTCTCGACGAGCTTGCTGGAACCGTCTTTGGAGCAGTGCTCGGTCAGCACGTTGACGGTCTTGGCGCCGGCCAGCAGATCCATGGCCCCACCCATACCGGCCACCAGTTTGCCCGGGATCTCGTAGCTGGCGATGTTGCCCTCACCGTCCACCTGCAGCGTCCCGAGGAAGGTCATGTCCACATGGCCGCCCCGGATCATGCCGAACGAGGTGGCCGAATCGAAATAGCTGCCGCCGGCGATGAGCGTTATGGGTGCGCCGCCTGCGTTCCCCCGATCGGGATCACTGCAAAGGGCATCCGGCGCCGGGCCTACACCTACGGCTCCGTTCTCGCTGTGGATAACCACATCCACTCCCGGCGGCACATGGTTGGCCACCAAGGTGGGGACGCCGATCCCCAGGTTGATGACCTGGCCGTCGGTGAGCTCTTGAGCCGCTCTCGCGGCAATGGTGTTCTTGATATCAGACACTTTCATCTCTCCTTGACAACGGGACTGATCAGCAGGCGGAGAGTGATGAGCCGCGGTAGTGCAGATCTGCCCTCACCACGGCCTTCACGTACAGGCCTGGGGTGTGCACGCTCTCCGGTGCGATCTCCCCGGGACTGTAGAGGTACTCCACTTCGGCAATGGTGTAGTCGGAACAGACGGCACAGACGGGGTTGTAGTTGCTGGCCGTGCCTCTATATCTGAGGTTACCCCAGGTGTCGCCATCGTGGGCGCGCACCAAGGACACGTCGGCGCGGAGGGCCTTCTCCAGCAGATACGTCCTGCCGTTCACCTCTATGTGTTGTTTGTTCTCAGCCACAACCGTTCCCAGACCGGTGGGAGTGAGGAAGCCGCCCAGCCCCGCGCCTCCGGACCGCATCTGCTCGGCCAAAGTGCCTTGGGGGATCAGTTCCACCTCCAGTTCGCCCGCGTGGTAGGCCTTCACCACGTCGGGGGTGGTACCGATGTGGCTGGCTATGAGTTTGCGGACCTTACCCAGCTTGACCAGTTCGACGATCCCACGGTCCCGGAAGCCACCGGTGCACGAGATCATGGTGAGGTCTTTGACGTCGGTGTCTTTCAACCCATGGATCAGGGTGAGCGGATCGCCCTGCGACAGAAAGCCACCGACAGCTACCGTCATCCCCGATTCAATGTGAGACATAGCCTCTTCGAGGCTCACAACCTTGTTCTTGGGCATCGCCCTCTCCTTGCCCCCCGATCGAACTTGATACTCATCACCGGGTGCGGGGCACCGGGCATCCCCAACTGAGAGCTTATTCTAGCCCCTCGGAGCTTCTATTGTCTCACGGTTGTGACGGGCTGGATGCTAGACCTCTATCGTCCGCAGATCCGGGCTGACGATGAGGGTCGCTTCGGTGACCTTCTGGACATCCTCCGCGCTCAGCCCCGGCGCCACTTCACGCAGCAGGAGGCCCTCCGCCGTTACCTCGAGCACCGCAAGATCGGTGACTACCAGGTTGACGCAGCCCTTGCCGGTGATGGGGAGCGAGCACTCCTTCAGGATCTTTGGAGACCCGTCTTTGGCACAGTGATCCATCATGATGATCACGTGCTTCGCGCCCACCACGATATCTCCGGCACCGCCCATGCCCTTGATCATCTTCCCGGGGATCATCCAGTTGGCCAGGTCGCCTTTCTCGGACACCTGCATGCCGCCCAAGACGGTCGCGTCCAGATGGCCGCCGCGCACCATGCCGAACGAATCGGCGTTCGAGAAGTAACTGCAGCCCGGCAGTTCCGTGATGGTCTCTTTACCGGCATTGATGAGGTCCGCGTCCTCCTCTCCCTCATACGGATAGGGACCGGCACCAAGGATGCCGTTCTCGGAGTGCAGAAAGATGTCCTTGCCCTCCGGCAGATAGTTACTCACAAGCGTAGGCATGCCGATGCCGAGGTTGATGTAGTACCCATCCTCGAACTCGGCCGCCACCCTCTTCGCCTGCTGTTCCCGAGTGAGTGCCATTACTGTCTTGCCTCCTCCAGAATTGTGATCGACCGAGTAACTAGGCCTGCGGCTTCGGCCGGACTGTGCGCCGTTCGATCCACTTCTCGTAATACTCGCCCTGCACCACGCGATTGACGAAGATGCCGGGGGTATGGATGAGATCGGGGTCCAGTTCGCCCACGTCCACCAGTTGCTCGACCTCCGCGATGGTGATCCTGCCGGCGCTGGCACACAAGGGGTTGAAGTTGCGGGCGGTCTTGCGGTATACCAGATTGCCGAGGCGATCGCCCTTCCAAGCGTTCACGATGGCGAAGTCGGCCCGTATGCCTTTCTCCATCAGATACTCACGCCCATCGAACTCCCGGACTTCCTTGCCCTCGGCCAACATGGTCCCGACGGCCGTCGGAGTGTAGAAGGCCGGTATCCCTGCTCCTCCGCAGCGGATGCGCTCGGCCAAGGTGCCCTGCGGGACCAGCTCGACCTCCAACTCACCGTTCAGATACTGCTGTTCGAAATTCTTGTTCTCTCCAACGTAGCTCGAGACCATCTTCTTGACCTGGCCGGCCTTGAGCAGGATCCCCAGTCCGTAATCGTCGGTGCCACAGTTGTTGCTGATGATGGTCAGATCCTTGACACCCTTTTTGTGAAGAGCCCGGATGAGGTTCTCCGGGTTGCCACACAAGCCGAATCCGCCGCTCAGAATGGACGCCCCATCTTCGATATCGAAGATGGCAGCTTCGGCACTCGGGAACACCTTGTTCATTGTACGTCGCCTCCAAGGTACGTTGGCCTCTCGACGGTCATATCTGGTATGAGCATACCACGATTCGGAGTGCTGATGGCCACTTTCTTCGAGGGCATGGATCACCACCCAAAGACTGAAGTGAGCGACCTGAATCCCCCAGGGCTTGCATTCCCCGGCCGCGAGCCATACCCTGTCAGAGATTTTCCCATGGCTAACTGCTATTACACCTGCAATCTGCTTCCGACCGATCTTATAATCCAGACCGGCCACGTGCCCCGCTGGCTTGGCGACCACCTGCGCCGGCCGGGTGCGCCCGCGCGGAGGGGTGCCCTAAGCATCCATCCGATGACCTGTCCGTACGTGACCAAGCTGGTAGCGGCCGCCGATGAGTTGCTGGCCGGCTCGGATGACTGTCTGGTGGTGCCCGGGGGCTGTGACGCCGCCCGCCGGATGGGTGACCTGCTGGCTGCCGCTTATCCCGACCGGGTCTTCGTTCTGCCGATGCCCCGGTCCTCGGGGCTAGAGGTGGCGAAAACGCTCGCCGTCGATCTTGCCCGATTTGAGGACTGGCTCCGCACACGCCGACCCGCCGAGACGGCCCCGACCGGTGGTACGTCCCCGGACGCGGGAAACGCCACGCAGGAACCGCCCGACCTTGACTACCCGGTGCCTCCACGGCCCGGCGGGGTGTTCGTGGTCGCCGGGCCGCTGACCGATGACTCGCTGCTCCGCCTCATCGACAGGTTGGGAGTTCACGTCTCGGGATTGGAGTCCTGTACCTCTCCCGGTCGCTGGAGACGGTTGGCGGCACTGGGAGGTGCGTCGGGGGGCGCGAGGAGTAAGGACGCGCCGGTCGCAGCGGCAGCGACGCCTGACTACGAGGCTCTCGCGGTCGCGCTGCTCGAGATAGGCATGTGCCCCCGCCGCTCCACCATCGCCCGCAGGGATCATCTTGCGCGGCGGTTGGATGAGAGCCGGCCCACTTCGATCATCTACGCCCGCCAGAGCTTCTGCGATCCCGGCGCTTACGACTCCCTGCTGATCGCCGCATTGGCTGAGGAGCGGGGTCTGCGCTATCTGGAGATCGAGGTGGACTTCCCCTTCGATGCGAACGGTCCTCTTCGCACCAGAGTGGAGGCCTTCCTGGAGGCCGAGACACTCGATGATGATCTGCTCGGTGATGACTTGTTCGGCGATGAGCTATTCGGCGACGACCTGTCCGAAGAGGAGGCCTGACTACCCGTGCCCGGCATGGCCGACGTAACCGGCGACTCACTCAGCGCCTCCCTCATCCGCACCGCCTTCCTGGCCCAGACACGCTGGAAGGCGATGCAGTCCCGCACCGCCCGCCGTTATATGGAGCTCCATGCTCTGAGCGCCTCTCTCGATCTGTTTAAGCCCGGCGCCGTCGTCCCTTGGGTGTCGTACCTCTTCCCCACCGAGCTCTTGACCTCCTATAAGATCACCCCGATGATCCCCGAGATCGGCTCGGCCACCCTGACCGGCAGCGACCTGCGCGGGCCCGTGGAGGCGGCCGCGGCGCGTGCACCGTTGGCCCGGGATGTGTGCAGCTACCACCGCATCGCCTTGGCCGCCGTGGAGAACGACATGCTGCCGGTGCCGACCATGTGTTTGGGCACCACGCCGCTCTGTCTGGGCAAGGAGTGCCTCCTTGAGACGCTGGCCGTCCGCCACAACGTGCCTTTCCGGGAGATCCGAGTGCCGCTCCCCCCCGACGAGGGCGAGACGGCACCCGAGGTAATCGCAGACGTCGCGGAGCAGCTGCGGGTGCTCCACGAGGACATCGGCCGCTGGACCGGCCGCAGACCCGATCTTCAGAAGGCCATCCGCCTCTCCAACCGCGCTTCGGCCGCCTGGGGGAACATCATGTCCGAACGTCTGGCCGGCCGTCTGGAGATGGACGGCCGCCTCACCTTTGCCACCGTCTTCCTCGGCCAACTCCTGTGGGGCACCGAGGAGGGAGCCAAGGACTTCGAGCGGTTGCTGAGCGAGCGCGGCCGCCGCGACCTGATGGTACCCGTGCTGGACGGCGGCCGCAGGCTCAAACGCCTACTGTGGCTCCACACCGTGCCCCATCACGACAAGGAGATCTTCGATCTGATCCGGGATCGAGACGCGGTGGTGATCTTCGAGGAGATGGGTCAGATGCATCTGGAGACCGTCGATCCCAACGAGCCCTTTTTCGGGCTCGCCAAGCGGCTCACCGATAACGTCCTCTGGGGGACTTCGACCCGCCGGGCCCGGCTGGATGTGGCCCTGGCCAAACAGCTCAGAGTCGACGGGGTGGTGCATTTCAACCACTGGGGCTGCCGGCACGGGTTGGGCTCGGTGCCGGTTGTCCGCGCGGCCTTTTCCGAAGCGGGCATACCCTTCCTGGCCATCGACGGTGACGCCCTCGGGCGCGGAGGAGCAGAGCAGGAGAAATCGCGCCAGGCCATGGAGAGCTTCCTAGAGTTACTGTAGGCCGCTCGGGGGAACACCGAACCCCCGGACGACAGGATTGCGGAAAACGTGCAAGAATCTACCCATTGACACACATTCTGGTGCCACTATCTTGGGGAAGGAGCACCGAGACCATATGGCAGAAACCGAACGCACCCTGGCCGTCTTCATCGACTTCGAGAACCTTGCCATCGGCTTCAAACACCGCCGTGGAGAGTTCGACATCCACAAGATCCTCGAACGTCTGGTGGAGAAGGGCAAAGTCATAGTCAAGAAGGCCTACGCCGACTGGGGAGAGTACAAGCAGTACACCAAGCCCCTCCACGAGAACGCCATCGAACTGATCGAGATCCCGCGCCGATCCATGACAGGCAAGAATTCCGCCGATATCCGGCTGGCCGTGGATGCCATGGACCTGGCCTGGTCGAAGGAACACATCGACACTTTCGTGGTCGTGTCGGGCGACTCCGATTTCTCCCCCCTCGTGTCGAAGCTCAAGGAGAACGGCAAGCACGTGATCGGCCTGGGAATGAAGGAGTCGACATCGGATCTGCTGGCCGGAAACTGCGACGAGTTCATCTTCTACGAGGACCTGGAGAAACAGCCTACGGCCACTGCCGTCGGCCCTCAGGCCGTAGACGTCCCCCCGGAGAAGCGAGAGGTCTTCGACCTGCTCCTCGAGTCCATCGCGGCCCTCATCCGGGAGAACAAGGACCCCATCTTCGCCTCCATGGTCAAGGACACCATGCAGCGCAAGAAGCCTTCTTTCAACGAGTCGGCCTACGGCTACCGCAGCTTCAGCAGCCTGTTGCTCGACGCCGAGAAGCGCAAGTACATCAAGCTGCACCGCGATAAAAAGGCGGGCTGGACGTACGTGGTGGAGGGCTTCGTAGAGTAGCAGCAAGGCGGGGCGGACCGAGTCGTCTCGCTACGCTCTCTGTACGAGTACGTGTCGCGCTACTCGCTCACCCGGTCCACCCTGCCTTGACTTTCTTCTGGGGTCTCATAAGCCACTCAGTGCAAGGCCTCACTCACCGACCCTGATCAACAGACAGCTTGTGCTGTCCGCGACAGTATCGCGAGTACTCGAGCGTGAACTGGACCGGACAGCACAAGCTGTCCTGTCAGGCCCTCCCGATCACCAGCCTCCCCGGATCGACCTCGTCGCGCAGGATGCGCAGCTCTTCCGCAGTGGGGGGTTCGGTGCGGCCGATCTCAGCGGGGATAACCAGTTCGAATCCCGTCTCCGCCTGGACCTTATCCGCCTCCACACCGGGGTGCAGAGATTCGATCTGCATGGCATGCGTGCTCTCGTCGAAGCCCATGACCGCCAAGTCGGTGATGATCTTGTACGGACCACCTTGGGGCAGACCCGCCTCTTCCCGGCCACCATCTCCACCGAGGAATCCCGGCGACGTAACGAAGTCGCACTTCTCGACGAACCGGGCCTTCTCGTGCACGGTCATGACCATGGTCCGCCAGCAAAGCGAGGCGAAATCATTGGCGCCGCCGCTCCCGGGGAATCGGACCTTGGGCTTATAATAGTCACCGATGCAGGTGGAATTGATGTTGCCGTACTTGTCTATTTGGGCCCCACCCAGGAAAGCATAGTCCACTTGGCCCCGGGCGCAGGTGGTCATCATCTCCACCATCCCGGCGGCCATGACGGCTCGGTAGAAGGTGCTCGAGTCTCCCACCGAGATAGGCATCTGCGGCAACTGGGGCGCCACTCCCCCGGCTTCAAAAAGAATGACCAGCTCCGGAGAGTTCGTCTTCTGGGCGAGCATAGCGGCTGCGCAGGGGGCTCCGGTACCCACGGCGACTGTCTTCCCGTCTTCGAGGTAGCGAGACGCCACGCAGATCATGAGTTCCATCATGTTGTATTCGGGTGCCATATCAGTCAGCTCCTTCGCCTTGCGCGCCCGTCAGTCTTCGACGAAGCTCTCGAGTTTTTGCAGCTCTTCCATCCTTTTGAGACCACCGCACCGCACCAGGTAGTCCTCGAAGCTGTCGACACCGTAGATGTAGTGATCGAGGAATTTCTTGAACTCCTCCGGATCCTTCTCCACTTTCAACCACTGGGCGAGGTGTTCCTCGTCCGAGAAGTACAGATAGGGCATGTTCCCCGGATAGCTCCCAAACGGGACCTCGACCACAGCATCCACGAGATAGAAGGGGATCGAAGTCACGGTAGGATCGTCGCGGATGATCGAGTTATTCACCAGGCGTTCCGCCGTGATGATGAGATGCTTGGCCGCCCGCGCCAGCTCCAGGTCGGCCACCGAGATGCCGCGTATCACCGAATTGCCGTACATGTCGGCCTCGTGAACGTGGATGGCGGCCACGTCCGGCCAGAGCGCCGGCACAGCCACAAACTTCTTGCCGGTGAAAGGGCATTCGACCACTTTGGCGGCCGACATCTTGAAAGTGTCGGTCCCCAGCATGCAGCGCGTCAGCCCAAACGACACCCCTTCGGCAGCAGCCCTGAGGCGGGCAGCCAAGGCGTAATTGGACCACTCCGTCACCTGGACCTCTCCGGATTCCATATACCGCCGGGCGTTCCGCGAGAGGCCGCGGGCTTCCAGTCCCACGATATAGGCGGAATCGACCCGGTTAAAGACCTTGCCTGCCGCAAGCACCTGGAAATCATGTGTGGAGGTGTGCCCCAGAAAACCGAGGTTTTTGCGCCCCTGCCTGACGATCTCATGGACTATCGCGTTAGGGATACGGTTGGCGCCGAAGCCGCCTATGGCGAGGTAACATCCGTCGGTGACGTACTTCTCCACCGCCTCCTTCTCGGTCGTCCGCTTGTCGACCATCGCCCGAGTCTTCTGCCGGAAGAAGTCACGCGCCTTATCCGGATCCGGGTCCATGAAGAGGGGATTGACCCCTTCGTCGAGCACTTTCATACTGTTCTCCTCCAACATTCAAATGGGGCCCCGAGGAAGACCCCCCCACGGCCGACAGGAAGCAACCCTGCCAAGCTCAAGAACATATCACGAAATCCCTCGCTCAGGAAATCCGCGGCTGCGGAAAACCCGGTGCTCTGACCAGGTGTGGTTCTGTTAATGGACCGGCAGCGACCCGTAATACCTCTGGAGCGCTTCCCTGTAGGCGTCCCGCTCGTTGCGTCCCTCGTCAAAGAATCCAGCGGCCTCTGTGCTCACCTCACCGGCGTCCCAGATGGCCTCGATGCCCTGGATCGTCGCGTGTAGGCGATTCCCCATGTGTAGAGCTGCCTCTTCGAGCCAGGAATATGAATCCTCGAAGCCGCGGGGCACATCAAGCGCAGCGAGTTCCGTATTTGAATTGTCCAAAGAACCCAACATGAGCGATAGCTCGTCGCGGACCCAGACGGGGACTCCCGGTGCTGAGGTGTTGATCTCCGTCGCCAGTTCCGGGATACGACGGTCGTCGTAGTCGAGCTCCGCAACCAGGGCGTCAACGGCCCGGAGATAGGCCGCCGACGGACCACCGGAGACGGATGGTCCACCCGTGGCCGACGAACCGGCGGTCGTGGTAGTAAGAGCAGGAATGGTCTGAGCGGTGGATGCCTCAGTCGTGATGCCCGGCTCCTCGATGATGCTCGACGACGTGACGTCCGGCTCTTCCCGAGTGGTCGATGAAGACACTGCGGCCGTCACGGTCTCGGTCGCCACGTCCCCGTCCCGAAAGAAGGCGAAATACGCACCCACTCCGGCTCCGGCCAGGACAACGATGACCGCAGCCATGATTCCCACGATGAGCCCCGTGCGACTCCGGGAGCCTGTCGGTCCCGGCACAGGCTGCCGACTGTAGTCAGACCCGTAGCCGACCGCGGGCGGGGGCGGGGGCGGGGGCGGCGAAAACTCTCGCACGGCGGGCGGAATACCCCCCTCCTCAGTCGCCGACGGTGCTGGATGGGGCTCAGTCTGCAACGGCGGCCGTTCGGTAGGAGCCTCCTGTTCAGCAGGAGCATCCGGAGGTTTTGGCACTGGAGCTCCGCAGTTCTTGCAGAAGGCTTTGCCCTCCTCGACGAACCGGCCGCAATTAGAACAGTACATCTACTCCTCCCCAGTTGTCCGGAACCCCGGTGCACCGCCTCACTTTCTTCTTTCGGGCGCTGCAAGCGTAGAGCAGGGCGCTCAGATAGTCCAGAGTGCCCACATAGTCCACAGGCTCCTACGGTGCTAACATGGCCGAAAACGTGGCCGGGAATGAATCTATGGTTTCGACGATCGGCGGAGACGAGATGCCCGAAGCGCAAGACGCCAAGCCCAAGAATAGAGCGGTGAAGAAGTCCTCTGAGGAGAAACTCGCTACCGGCAAGACTTCGGCCCGCGGGGAGCAGACCGCCGACCTGAAGAAGGGTACGCCCAAGAAGACCGCCTCTGAGAAGGCCGGGGTCACCGCGACGTCCGCCAAGAAGGCCCCAGCAAAGAAGGCCCCAGCAAAGAAGGCCGCCGCAAAGAAGACTCCCGCGAAGGGGGCGACGGCCAAGAAGACCCCGGCCAAGGAGATGACGGCCAAGGAGATGGCCGAGACTCAGCCCCTGCCGGCGGGCTCGGAGGCCGCCACCGCAGCGCCCGCGGCGGCAGCACCAGCCGATCCCGAATCTGCCGGCATCAATCCTTTGCACAAGAAGCTGGGACTGCGTGAAGGGATCACCGGAGTGGTGATCACTCCTCCCGACAACAACGACAATCCTCTCTCGCCACTGCCCGAGGGCGTCACCGTCCTCTCTGCGACCGAAGAGTTGTCGCGACTTGCCGGCCCGTACGATTACATCCATATGTTCGCTCGGGAGAAGGGAGAACTGACCGGTGCATTCCCGGTGTTGCGCGAGAAACTGGCTCTCAGCGGCAGCCTATGGGTCTCTTGGATGCGACAGGTGCCCGGCCGCCGGAGAGGAGAGACGCTCAGCGACCTCAACGAGAACATCATCCGCCGCATCGCTCTTACCCAGGGGATGGTGGATGTGAAGGTCGCGGCTCTGGACCGCGATTGGTCGGCTCTGAAACTGGTGCACCGCAAGCACTAGGCAAACGCCGGCCAAGCCCCGGCAACGACATCTCACGCCTGTCGCCACGTCTGTTGCGTGGCGAGACTCACGCTTCCGTGCTCACTCCTCCGTGTGCGAGTAGCTCGGCGTGCTGACGGCCAGACCCACGTTGTCTTGGAACAGCCTGAACAGCGACCGCTCAGTGCCCGCCCGAATGGAGACGTAGCATTGGTCGCAACTGTCGCGCGTGGCTTTGAACCCTTTGACGGTCTCCCTGTGCGACTTGTACTGGAGTTCGGGAAACATCGAACAGCCGTTGATAAGACCGTCGGGCCGGACCACCAGAAAACGCAGACCGGCCTTGCATCCATTCATCCCGCCCTCTGCGAAGAAACGGTAGGTCTGGTCGAGAATGTAGTCGGAATTGAGGATGCTCTTCGAGCTGCGCTTGTGCTGCTTGGCCCAGTCAAGATGGCGCCGCAGGAGGGCCAGATCATCCGGGGCACTGATGCACAGGCTCTCGTCCCCCGTACGCAGACGGCTGTAGGCACTGAAGGATATCTGGGTCCCCCACTCCTCGGCCTTGCGCACCAATCCCGGTATCTCTGTGAAGTTGTCGTGAGTCAGGGCGGAGTTGAGCACGATGTCCTTGCGGTCGTACTTCTTGACCAGATACGGGATCAGCTCGCTCATCTTCGCAAACAGCCCCGGAATACCACGGAAGTCGTCGTGACGATCGTCGGGGAAGTCCAGGGAGAAGGAGAAGAGAGAAACTCCCGCCCCGTTAAGAGAAAGGTAGCGTTCCTCGGTCATAAGCCACGAGTTGCTGACGCATACGACCATAGGCAATCCGCTGCGCCGCTTGATGGCACGAGTGATGTCTTCCAGGTCTTCGCGTAGGAGAGGCTCGCCGCCGGATAACTGGCAAAGACCCGGCTTGAGTTCTTCTGAGAAGCGCCGGTAGTCGTCCAAGCTCATAAGAACCGGGTCGGGCTTGATGCCCCCCTTATCGCAGTGGCGGCAGTGAGCCACGCAGGAGTGCGTCACCTCGAACGAGACGCAGATCGGACGGCCGATGGTCCGGTTCCAGAGAGACTGCGCACCGATCTTGATCGCTTCACTACTCTTCATGCTATCGCTGTTCCCATCCTGACAGGGCCCGGCGGGCCTTCTCGCTCCTCATCGAACTTTACCGCACCAGTCAAATGGACGCACGACGCGGTGCTCATTCGCCGGGCGGTGATACGATGCTCCTGCAATGCTCGACTGGATAATGGATTTTCTGAACGCCCTCGGTATTGCCGCCCCCGGCCGCTGGGGCTGGGTAGCGGTCATCCTGACCTTCGTCATCGCAGCATTGGCCGCCTGGTGGTTCATCCCCCGGGTACGCCTGTTTTCGATGAGGGTCGGATGGGCCGACAAGCCCAACGCCCGCCGCCTCAACGAGGAGCCTCTGCCTAACGCGGGCGGTCTCGCCATTTTCGCGTCGGTGGTCCTTGCCCTGGTGATCGCAACTTTGCTCCGCCGGATCGAGATCCAGGATGTCCAGGTGCAGGTACTCGCCATCCTGCTGGGCGGTTCCTTCTTAATCATGGCCGGCTTCATCGACGACCAGTTCGGATTGCCTCCCGTCTTCCGGCTGCTGGTGCAGCTGCTCTCGGCTCTACTGCTCGTTGGAGTCGGTATCCGCATGGAGATCAGCTTCGGAGGCTCTTTCGCCACTGCGATCTCTGTGATCCTCACCGTTCTATGGATCGTCGCCATCACCAACGCCATCAATCTCCTGGACGGTGTTGACGGACTGGCGGGCGGAGTCAGTTTCATCACGGCCATGAGTCTCTTGGCCGTCTCGGCGCAGGATCAAGCCAAGGCCGCAGCCACCCTGTTGCTGGCGGCTTTGGGCGGGGCGGCGTTGGGCTTCCTCAGACACAACTTTCCCCCATCCCGGATCATCATGGGAGACAGCGGGGCGTACTTCTTCGGTTTCGTGCTGGCCGCCTCCAGCATTCTGGGCAATCTCAAGATAACCACCCTTTTCGGGCTCGTGCCTACGGTACTTTTGCTCCTGCTGTTCTTCTTGGTACCCGTACTCGATACCGTGCAGGTGGTCCTCCACAGGCTCTTCCAGCGCAAGAACCCTCTTTCGAGCCCGGGCAGGGACCACGTTCATCATCGTCTTCTTGCCCGAGGCCTCTCCCAGACCCGAACGACTCTGATCCTGTGGGGTGTGACTCTGCTGACCAATCTGGTGGCTCTGGTGGTCCAGGGAATGTCGGCAACGGTAGTGATCACCACCGGCATCGGCATCGTCGTCCTACTCGCTGTGATCGCCCTTCTGCGCCTCCGGGCTCTTCGACGGGGACGTAGAGCAGATGTGGAGACTCCGGAGGCCGGGGCCAAGACCGGTGGCCAATCCTGAAGCCCTCCTGCGACCTGCCGGCCGACGGCCGACACGATCCCGCGAGGCCCGAAACCCCGACCCCGGCCCGAACGTCTGAGCGCTGACAGGTCGAGTAGACCTCAAGCGGGAAGCGCCCAGCAGGAGCGCTGCAAGACAGGGGGCAAGAGACCATGAGCAGGCAGAAGTGGTACATGACTGGGATCGGGGTCTTGGTTCTTGTGGCCGTAGTGGCAGCGGTGTCGATCACGTTGGCGGCAGGCGGAGACGGAGCTCGAGCGGCGACCGGGCCGCTCTGGTTGGTAGATGCCGACAACGGCAAGACGTTCACCGTGAAGGCGGGGGAGACAGTCGAGGTGCGGGTAGCGGGCAACCTCACTACCGGCTATGCATGGATGGCAGCGCTCAGCGATGAGGATGCCGTCCTCCTCGAGCAACAAGGCGAACCCGTTTACGTCCAGGATTCCGCAGACACCGATATGGTCGGAACGGGCGGAACCTATACTTTCACCTTCAGAGCTGCGGCTGAGGGTGAGGCTACACTCAAGCTCGTCTACACCCGGCCTTGGGAGTCGGTGGGGCCGCTGGACACCTACGAGGTGACGATAGTCGTCGAGTAGAAGCGATGAGATGCGCGGGGCGGTGGACGTTCCCCCCGCAACAGGCCGCAAGCCGGTCACCCGTTGTGTGACAAACCGGATTCGCCTGGATGGGGGGACTGTCTTTGCCCGTCAAGTACCTTCCAGGAATCGACCCGGCTCGGCCATGAAGTCCCGATAGAGCCGGTAGTGAGTCGTCTGCTCGTAGCGGGTCTCCGTGATGCCCGAAGCGTCGAAGCTGAACACCTGTGCCCCCGGCAGCGCCATCAGGATGGGCGAGTGGGTGGCCAGGATGAATTGCGCGTGGCCCCGCCGTCGGTACTGCGCCAGAAGACGCAGCATTTCGATTTGACTGGCCGGTGACAGCGCCGCTTCCGGCTCGTCCAGAAAGTAGAGACCCGGGACCTCATAGCGCCCCCGGAAGTATGCGAGCAACCCCTCACCGCGTGATCGTAGGGTCAGGTCGGTTCCCCCGTGATACTTGGCCTGCCCGGGATCGATAGTACTGACGTCGTCAAGAAACTCGGCCCACTGGTGAAAATGCTCGGCGCTGAATACCCCACCCCGTACCGGGCCACGGGGCAGAGTCACATCTACGTAGTCTGCCAAGCTGCCGTGAAGGTGAGGCGTCGTACGCCTGCGCTTGCCCTCTGCCCAGAGATGGAGCCCACAGCGCCGCGCCAGGGCCGCGATGAGCGTCGACTTACCCGAACCGTTCTCGCCCACGAAGAAGCTCACTTCCTGCTCAAACGTCAGCTTCTGACGATGCTGTAGAGTGGATATCGCAAACGGGTACGCACTCGTATCGGCGAACTCGTCTCCTCTGAGCTCCACCGCTTGGAGCCAAACACCGCATTTATTCAACGCACACCCTTCATTCGGCGATCAGGCGGACAGAACCGACGTCGGCCTTGACGTCGATGGTCAGTAGCCTGCCCTGGCCCACCGAGCCTACCGCCGTCGTGCTGTAGGTCTTGCCCACGCTGGTCCACACCCCCTCGGTGGAGATGTTGTTGAGAGAGCCGCTGACAGTCACCTTCGCGGCCGCGGCAGCCGGCACGACGACTTTGACACTCCCCGCTCCCGTCTCTATCTTGACCGTCCCGTCGGTCCGCAGTTCTCCGGAGAAGTCGAAGGCATAATCTCCCACCCCACCCTTGAACTTCATGCTTCTGAAGTTGGCGTTGGCCAGGCCTACCATGGTCACCGACGAAGCTCCCGTCTCGTATTCCAGGCTCTGCATCTGGCCTGGATTGACAGCACCGAAGGATACCTGCGTCCTCGAGGCCCCGTCCTTAATGGTCAACTTCTGCAAGGTAAGACCACCCAACTCATACGTGCCTTCGTAGACCCCGGCCACCACTTTCAAGCGCATCGGTGCCCGGCCTAGAGCCACGTCCCACTCGTTCACCGTCTGACCCGTGAGGCCGGAGAAATCCTTAGGGGTGCCCTGCTTGATGGTGAGGCGGCTGTCGCCCCGCGAGATCGTGGGTTCCCACGACTCCCTGTTGTAGCAGATGGTGCCCGAGAGCAGGCCCACGGCACCCGGCTCGACCCGCAGCCTCCCCGCTCCCATGTCGATCTCCACATCGGTGACGGCCGCGCTGCCCAGAGGTTCATCGATCACGAGTTCCTGCGTGACTACGGCTGCTTCTTCACATCCTACAAGGAACAGCGTCATCACCACGGCCAGCAGTAGGCCGAGCACCTCAAAGACCACGTGTCTGTGTGTGATCCGCCCTACCATGGTCCACTCTCCTTCAGGCCCCCGCAACCATGCTCTTACTCAACCTTCTGACATGCTCCCACCTTATCATCCAGCCCGGAACGACGGCGGCGAGTGGATGTTCGCCACCCTGGGTAGTACTCCAACACGCCGGCTTCAGAACAGCGGCACAGGGAAGACGTGAACCGACGAGAGGAGCAGTCATGCAGGATATCCCCAAGCCGTATGCACAATTCAAAGCCAGGTTTCCCCAGATCCTCGAACGGAACGAGGAATTGGGCACCTTCATCCACGAGTACGGCGGACCGCTGGACGAGAAGACGCGGTGGTTGATCAAGCTGGGCATCTCAGCAGCCGGGCGCCACCAGACCGGCGTAGCCACCCATGCCAAGCGGGCCAAGGAGGCGGGGGCCACTGAGGAGGAGATAATCCACGCCCTGCTCCTCGTCATACCCACGTGTGGGTTCCCGACCTTTATGGAAGCCTACAACGAGTACAAGCGAGAGGATTAGGACTCGCAGGAGTAGGCGGGCGGTGCCGACGCAGAGAAGCGGACGGACGGTGCCTACCCTCAGCCGTCCAGCCGCCGCAGACCGGCGGTGAGCATCTCCTGGACGGCCACCCGGTATTCGACCGGAGTAGGTCGACGAGCTATGTCCGGATACCGCGCGGCCTCGTGGGCAGGATGATACTGGTCCATCACGTTGATGTAGGTCTCGGTCGAGATCTCAGCGGCCAGGAAGTGGGCGACCTCGGCTGTTCCGGCGAGGTCGCCCGGCAGCACCAGATGCCGCACCAGGAGGCCGCGGCGGGCGATGCCCGCCGCGGCCGGTTCGGTCTCCCCAGGAGCCGGGGCACCCTCCTCAAGTACCAGATCGCCCACCTGCCGGTGCATCTCCAGCACGGCTTCACGGTTGCGGGCCGGGTAGTCGGGCACTCTAGACAGGCGCTCCCCCACCAGCCGGTCCGCATACTTCATATCGGGCATGTAGATGTCGACCACCCCGTCGAGCAGACTCAGAGTCGCGACGGAGTCGTATCCTCCGGTGTTGTAAACGAGGGGAAGACGGAGACCCGCCTCGACGGCTAGTACCAACGCGGCCAGAATCTGCGGGACCACGTGGCTGGGCGAAACCAGGTTGATGTTCTCACAGCCCGAGACCTGGAGCTCCAGCATCATCCCGGCCAGATGTTCGGGTGGCACTTCCCAACGAAGGGTTCGTCCAGGCGACACTGCTGCGACGCCCGCGGGAGGATCGCCGGCGGGCCGGCTGATATCGTGATTCTGACAGTAGATGCAGGCTAGATTGCAGCCGGTGAAGAAGATGGTGCCCGAGCCTCCCCGGCCTACCAGGGGACCCTCCTCCCCGAAGTGGGGACCGAAGCCGGACACGCGGGCACACGCGGCGGTGCGGCACTCACCCAACTCTCCGGCCAGTCGGTCGACCCGGCATTCTCGAGGACACAGAACGCAACGACGCAGGCGCGCTCGTGCCTGCCTGGCTCGGACGGCCAGCTCTCCCGACGCATGCAGGGCAAGGTAGGCGGGCCACCCACCCGGGCTCGAACGGTGCGACCGCTCATTGGGCCTTCGTGTCTCCGCTGCCGTCGTCTTGGACCACCGTGTCCCTTCGAGTACCGACTACCCACTCGTAGTGTATACGACCTCAGGAAGGGAGCATGCCGACCAGGAGACAAGCACCGACCCGCCCGCCTGTTGACCTGACCCCTCGCTCTTGTGTACCTTGCTTCAGACACGTTGGGGACGATCTCGGGGGCCTACCTGGAGGTGCACGATGAGCACTGAGCCGATGAGTACCGGCTGGTACTATCAGAAGACGAGCACAGGAGCCCAACAGCCTCTCGGCCCCTTCACCTGGGAACAGCTCGTCTCCTACGCCCGGGGCGGGGTATTCAGTCAGAACGACGTGGTCTGGCACGAAAGACTAGGCAACTGGCTACCGGCGTCCCAGGTACAGGGCCTCTTCCCCACCGTCCCTCCCACCCCCCAGTACGCGCCCCGTCCCGAGCACACAGCCGCCCAAGTATACGGAGGGCCTCCCGCGCCCCGGCGGCGCATCTCCCCTCTGGTCTGGGCTATTCCCCTCGCTGTCGTGGTCTTAGCGGGGATCTTCCTGGGCCTCTACTTCGGTCTATGGCGTGATGGCGACGAGACGACCGTCTCGACAGAAGCCGCGGTGAGTTCCTCTGATGACACCGTCCCCTCCACCGACACCGGCTACGTACAGGCAGAGGGCGAGATCTTCCTGGAGCCGTCGGGTATAGCCGGTCCTGACTCCTTCGCCGGAGAGCAATTCGTGCCTGCCGGTCCGACCACCACTCTCTCCATCCCCACCACCACTCTTGCGACCTCCACGACGCTGCCGGCGGGTACTGCCCCCGGCGGGGCCCAATCCGTAACCCTCGTCTCTCTGAAGGGGGACACTCCCGCGCTGTACGGCGGGTCCAAGAGCAAGCAGATAGCAGACAGGGAGGGGCAACTCGCCTTCCTGTCCGCCAACCCCGACAAAGCGGCGGCTTTCTGCGCAGCTCTCAACGCCGACCCCACTCTGCGCTGGAGCGGAGGCACCCAGGTAGCGCCGGACCAACTCCCTGCCTACTTCGCCGACCTCACTCCCATGCGACTCACCCGCGACATCCGCGTCACCAACCACGGGTTCCGTGACGGTAAGCCCACCCCACGGCAATCCGTGCTGCAGGCGGGTCAACTGGTCCTCGTCGATCGTTACGGAGTGCCCCGAGTGCGGTGCGAGTGTGGCAACCCACTCATACCTCCCAAACCCGTCCGCGGGACTCCCTCTTACACGGGCCCGCGCTGGCCCGGCTTCGACCCCGCCACGGTCATAGTCATAGAGGAAACGACCGTGATCATCGATATCTTCGTGGTCGTCGACATCCACACCGGCGAGTCTTTCACCCGCCCGGCCGGCACCAGCGGCGGCCAGGACGCGGCCCTTCCAACCACCACCAGTTCATCTACCAGCACGACCGCAGCAGGCGCACCGGTATCCGGAACCGAGCTCCAGGGCACGTGGACCGGCACCCTTACTTTCACTGAGTTCAACATCCCTCAGGAGATGTCGGGCATGGCCGAAGCCGAAGGCTGCGATTTGGCCATGCTCGAGGGCCTGGTGAACCAGCCCCTGCCCGTGACTCTGGAGATGACCGTCGATTCGAGCGGCACCAGTGGCTCGGCGGTGATGCTCATCGATGCCTCGGCCCTCGGCCCCAGCGATGAAGTGAGCAGCGAACCGCTGATGCTCGACTTCACTGTTCAGGGCGACACGGTCACCTTCGAGGCCACCGATGGAACGCCGATGACCATGTCGGGTGTGGTGAGCAGGCAGGGTCAGAACTTGGCTATGACCGGCATCCTGGATATCAGCGAGAGCGGCATAGGCGTATCCGCGGAGTGGCAAGTAAGCAAGTAGACTGCGACGACAACGAGACTGCGACAGCGGAGCGCGCCCGTCCATAGGGACGGGCGCGCTCCGGTCTCTTGACCGGCGTTGATCGGGGCCCTTTCGCGGCCCTTTTCTCATCTTGCACCACGAACATTTGTTCGTTATACTCCGCTCCTTAGCGAACATATGTTCATAAACCCATATAAGGTCTTACCCAACCTATGTTGCGTATTCTATAATATGAAATTTCCATTGCAATGACAGGCACCGATCCCTATCCCTTCGTGCACCTGCACGTACACTCGAACTTCTCCTTTTTAGATGGCGGTAGCCGGATCGAGGAGTTGGCCGCCCGGGCGGCTGAGCTGGAACAGCCGGCCCTGGCTCTCACCGACCACGACGGCCTTTACGGGGCGGTCCGCTTTGCCAAAGCCTGCGCCAAGTACGGCATCAAGCCTATCTTCGGAGCCGAGGTCGGGACGGAATCTCTGCTTGTGGGCGAGAGGAAGGCGCCCCCTCCCGGTCGGGATGACCTTACACCCCGCAACCCTCACCATTTGGTGCTTCTCGCCGAGGACCGGGAAGGCTATGCCAATCTCTGCCGTCTCCTCTCGGCTGCGCACCTCGCCGACCCCACCCGGACCCGGCCCCCTGTTGTCACCCTCGACTCCCTGCGTACTCACTCTCAGGGCCTCATTTGTCTCACCGCCTGTCGCCACGGCGAAATCGGTTCCTTGGTGGACGCCGGCCGCGACCACGACGCCCGCAATGCCCTCCTCCAACTCCGCGACATCTTCGGGCCGGACCATCTCTACCTCGAACTTCAGTATTTCGGCTACGAGCCTCACCAAGAAGCCCACCCGGGGCAACACGGTGTGACTATCTCCCGCAAGATCCCCACGGAAGGCAACCGGCTTCGCCACGAGACCGCCGGTCAACCCCCCCCGCTCACTGCCTCCCCTTCTGTATTGCATTCACATTTTTCCGCAACGTCTATTGCAACATGGGAGCATCGTTTACCTCCCCTGTTTCCCCAAAATACGATGTCCGTTCCCTCACCGGTCCCTTGTCAGACCCGCCCCGACCTCCCCCGCGGTACTCCTCAAAGACTCAATCCGGCCGACTACGACATCGGTTTTCATCGCGACGGCCGGCCTTGGCGACTATCCTGCCTCACCTACTGCGAACGCCTCGCTCATCTGGCCATAGCGTGCGATCTCCCCACAGTCATCACTACTAATGCACATTATGCAGGGGAAAATGATCGCGCTCTTCATCTAGTCTGCCGCGCCGCCGGGCGTGATGAACCATTATCCGCCCATCCTGACCCTGTTCCCGGGGTTCGTTGCCTTCAATCTAAGGCTAAACTAGAGAGTTTTACGGCGCCTCTGTTAGGGCTGATCGAGCGTGGGCCGAGACCTGTTGTCATGGATGCCGCCTCCGAGGAAATGCATATGCAGGAGGATGCAAGAAATATTTCATTTATGAGGAGTAGTACTCATGGGCAAAGTCTCCACGATGCAGCTCCCGCCACAGCCCGGTCGTCACCT